>Ga0131853_10000516_pt1 | contig 71323 bp, 72 predicted proteins | sample TergutLab28metaG_FD_92764 | JGI IMG/M metagenome (GOLD analysis project Ga0131853, IMG submission 92764) | Labiotermes labralis P1 segment gut microbial communities from Petit-Saut dam, French Guiana - Lab288 P1 (version 2) (version 2) | ecosystem: Host-associated > Arthropoda: Insects >... | reverse complement strand
TTCCTCCCCGCCCGGGGGCAGGGGCAAGCCATAAGGTAAAAACGCACAAACAACGGCAATCATAAAACCGGGGGCTATACGCAGGGACGGGGCTACCGTTTGTCGTTAGTGCCGGTGCTAGAGCGGGTTGTATGGGTGGTGCCTTTGACTTGTGCTTAGTGTACATCAGATTAATTTGCATTTCACTAGGAAAATGTCTAAGACTTTGTCCTAGGATTTTGTCACAAATTTGGACAACAAAAAAGGCGCGCAATGCGCGCCCCTACGGGTGTTGTTACCTTAGTGCCTCCCACAATAGGGGGGCGGTTTTTTTATATATGCCCTCAAAGTCTGAAAGCGGCAGCGGGTTTTCGCCAAGGCCGCACTCTATTGTCATACCCGGGCGGTTAAATTCTGCGATAAACCAGTCGCGGTAGCCTGCGTGGGACGATGTGTCGGGAACGTCTTCACATTCGTATCCGCTGGCAGCAGTTAGACGGCGGGCAAGGTCTTCCGCGCCTGGAGGCATGTAATCTTGATAACGCCAAAATATAACTTCCCCTTGTGTGTGTAGCGAAATTGTGCGGTCAAAATTGTGCGCGCGGGTGTACGCAGCCATAGCGGCAGATTCCGGCTGGCACAATGGCTGCTGCCCCACATAATCGCGGGGGCCGGGCTGGGTGTATCCGCGTGCAAATTTATGTTCTTTTGCTAAGTGCCACCCGGCAGGGTAGTTAGAGTTAAGGTCTACCCCAATGGCGTTGGCTTTCCAGCAACCTGGGAATGGCGGGTGTATGTCTGGTGCGGCGGCGGCCATTTCTGTTGCTTTTTGGTACACGGGGTGGTTATGTGCGATGCCGCCTGTCACAATGTCCACGCCGTCCGGGTTTACCATAGGCACAATGTGCAAAGTGATATCATGTGTTGGATTTTTTTCATATGCGCGCGCAAAATCCTCCAAGAATTGCATAGCAACTATAGAGGTTATCCATTCGTTGGCGTGGTGGGACGCATTAAAAAGTATCGTCTTGTTGCCGCTACCCACGGTTAAAACATGGATTGGGCGCCCCATATGGCTATTGCCAATGGACGCTGTGCGTACAAACGGGAACCTTGTTGCAATGCCGTCGATCGCTTGCTGCAAAATTGCAGATGTTATGGGTTTTGTTGTAAGCATAAAATCATCACCTTCTATATATATATGTTTGGAAAGGGTGGTAATTGTGCAAAAAAAGAAAATAATTGCAATTGTTGCCATTGTGGTAATTATTGCGTGCATTGCTGCGGTGTTGCTGCAACCGGGCAGCGTTCAAATTTACATACATGGCGTGCCGGTTAGCGGGCTTAACGCAGAAGAAGCGGAAGCTGTTTTAATGGAACGTTTCCAGCCGGGGCTAGGCAGCCAAGTGATAAAGTATTTTGTAAACGGCGAAATGGTTGCACAGTTTACATTTGCCGATTTTGGTGCAAGATACGATTTTAGCGAGTTAGTACAAACCGCAGTGGATTTTACAAGTGTCAGAAGCTTTCCGCAAAAATTGCAGCAGCTACTGGGTAGGCCATATCAAATTAACGATGCGGTTGCCATTGTAACCTCCCCACAGCGCACAGAAAGCATTTTTGCAGATATTGCAAAACTTGTAAACCGTGCGGCAACAGACGCAACATTTATTGTAGAGGACGGGCGCATTGTAGTAAAGCCCGAAAGTGCAGGTTCCGGAATAGACATGCAGGCAGCAATACGGGCAACAGAAATGGTGTTGCAAGGCCTTGAAAGCGGAGTAGTGGAACTTGAAATAGTTAAAATTACCCCGCAATATACAGTGGCGGATTTTACATTCCATGTGTCTTCCCTTGGCAGTTTTGCCACCAGATATGTCGATGACGGCAACGACCCACGGGTATACAATGTGCGGCTTGCTGCGCAGCGTATAAACAATCAGGTGCTTCACCCGGGGCAAGTATTTTCTGCGGGGGAACTTATTGCGGCGCATAAGCCAAACAGCGGATACAAATCCGCGATAGTATTGGTAGGCGGCGAACCGGTAGAGGATACTGGCGGGGGGGTGTGCCAGGTCGTGACTACATTATACAATGCCGTTTTGGCTGCAGAGCTACAGGTGACACAGCGCAACAACCATTCTGCACCGGTAAGTTATGTAGAGCGCGGTTTTGATGCAACGGTCGCCGGCGACTATTACGATTTAAAATTTAAAAACAATACCCCCCACCCAATACTGGTGAGTGCGACAATGAACGGTGGCGAATTGAGGATAACCATTTACGGGTACGAAAGCCGCCCCGCCGACAGGAGCATCAGATTTTCTGCACGGCGGATAGAGATAATACCGCCCGGGCCTTACCGCGAAGTAGTTGACCCAACTGTGCCGCGTGGCGAAAGGCATATTGTGTTGGAATCGCAAATGGGGTATCATGTCGAGCTTTTTAAGCACGTATACATGGCAGGCAAAGAAGTGGAAGTGATAAAAATAAATACATCTGTGTACAAGGCATTGCCGGGTGTGGTTGCTATTGGCGCGGGGTAATGGTAAAATCCTGTTGGGTGATGTAAGTTGCATAGCGAAAAACAGGGAATGTCCATAAAAAATAAAATTTTAATTTTTATTGCAATAATCGCCATTGTTATGGTGGTTCAGTTTTTTATGCATTCTAGGGCGCAAGACCATATTACAAGATTTGAAACTACAGGGCATGGTGTCACTTACGATTTTGACGCAAGCCCTTCTTTTTATAGCAATAATTCGCAGTTTTTCTTCCATGCCACGCGGGACAGTATGCGTTCGCTCCGGTCTGACGCAACTGTGCGTTGGACAGCGCCGCTTAGCTTAAACCGTCCGATAATGGTTGCACGCGGCGATATTGTTGCGGTTGGCGAGCAGTCTGGTGGGCGCAGGGTATATGTGTTTGACAACGATGGTTTGTTATTCCGCAGGGATTTTGCGCATCCTGTCGTTTCTTTTTTTGTAAATGAATCCGGCATTTTGGCGGTTATTGTGCAGTACGCATCTGGGCATGGCATATATGTGTTTGATCAAGGTACGGTAGCGGCTAACAGGGCAATGTTCTCTATGGCTATTCACGAAAATTTGCGATACCCAACATCTGTAGAAGTGTCTGCCGACGGAAGGTATATTGCCGTCGCTATCCTAGATTTAAACACCAGACTAAGCACCACCGTACAGTTTAGGTACATAAACGAAGAGGATGCACGCGGTACAGTTGGTGGATTATTTTCTTCAGAAACGTTTTACGGGCAAATAATCCATACCATGCGGTTTATGGAGGGGCATAGGCTTGTTATTGCCACCACATCGCAAATTGTATGTCACCAAATTACCCGGGGTAATCACGCAGTTTCTACCCAGCGCGAGGTGTGGGATATTCAGCTTAACAACGTGCTTTCTGCCATCGAATTTTACAACAACAGATATTTTGTATTTGTAACCGGCGACAGGCACGCAGGCGCGGTGGATGCTTCCCCAGTTGGTACGGTGTATATTGTAAACGCCAGCGGCGACACCGTAGGGGAATACAGCATTGGGCGGCGTGTAACGCATCTTTCGCTTGGGCATAGGACAGTGCTTGTTGGTGCAGACCGCAACTTCCACGCGATAGATTTTAGGGGGCAGCACATATGGGAACACAATGCCTTGTTTGATACGCGTACGGTCATTTTTTTGGGTAACACAAACACCATTTTGGTTGCGGGCGCAAACCGTGCAGAAATACACACGCGTAACAGAATCCGCGTGAATGATTTTGGAAATTTTACCCTCGAGGTTGATTAGACCATGAACATAAAAAGGTATTTTCCCGCGCCGCGGGTGGTAAAACTATTCTTATTTGTGGGGATAGTATGGGCGGCGGTGGTTGGGCCGTTGTCGTTTGTGCTGATACTCACAGACAAAGGCGCAAGCAATGCGCAAATAGGGATATTTTCGGCTATTGCGGCGGTTGTAAGCATGGTGTTCCAGCCGATGTGGGGTATGCTTGGTGATAAAATAGGCTCGCCGCGTAAAGTGCTGCGCATTTGCCTTGCCGGGTCGGCCATATTTTTTGGTACGGTTTTATTTACAGGCAATTTTTACATCGCTGTTGTTTTGCTGCTTTTGGATACTGCCTTCCGCTGCGGTGTGGTGGGGCTTTTAGACAGCCATACGATATCGGAAATTAACAAAATGCCGGGCTTGCAATATGGGCATATCCGCTTGGCGGGGTCGGTGTTTTTTGGGTTGCTGTCACTTATTTACAGCAGCGTGATAGATAACTTTAGCGTAAGCGCGATTATCCCAATTTCTGTTGGGGTTGCTATAGTTGCCATTGCGTTTGGTGTCTTTGTTGCAAAAGATACCGGTGATAAAAAAGAAACGCCCAGCTTGCAACGCCCAAATATAAAAAAGGATGCGGTGTCGTTGTTTAGAAACAGGCGATACCTTACCCTCATCATTTTTGTGGGACTCACGGCATTGGCCGTGCAGCCGTTGTGGATTTTTTTGATAGAATTTGTTACAGAAGTAGGGGGCAGCGCAGGCAATGTGCCACTTATCCAAGCCTTACGTTGTGTTGTAGAAGTCCCGCTTTTTATTTTTGTGGGTAGCTTGTGCAAGCGCACAAATTCCAAAAAACTAATGATACTTGGCACAGCGTTTATGATGGTGTACATTATTATTCTGTTGTTTGCCAATTCGTTTGCGTGGATAGTGGTTGCGCATCTTGTGGGCGGTACGCCTGGGTTTATTTTTGGCCACACAGGCCGCTTGCGTTATTTGAACGAAGTCGCACCGGAAACTGTGCGCTCTACGTCCATAACCCTCATGGGTACGCTAGAAATTGGTATGGGTGCGATTTTAGGCAATTTAATTGCCGGTTTTGTGCTAGATATGTACGGAAGCCAGGTGCTTACTATGGCTTCGTTGGGCGCAATTGTGGTGGCGATGGTGGTGCTTTTGTTGTTGCCTAACGCGCCCCCCGCAGCAAGTGCTTCACCAGCACCTTGTGAAGCACAAACCCCAGCGCAACAGTAAGGCCGCCTTTTAGTAAGTTAAACGGGACAATAGCAAAAATAATTAACGTATAAACATTTGTTACATTGCTGTTCACGTTGCTAGCCACATATAGGATTGTTTCCATCGGCATAAACAAGCGGCTAAATAACGGGAGCAGTACAAAATAATTCATTAGCGATGCGACTATTACCATACATACTATTCCAACCGCACTGCCGATAAGATACCCCTGTATATTTTTGCGGCGTTGATACACAAAGCCAATAGGCACAATAAGCGAAATACCAATGACAAAATTGGCAAATTGCCCAATGCCGCCTGTGTTTGAACCTGTTATAAAATCTAACAGGTTTTTTATTAGCGAAATAAAAATACCTGCAACCGGCCCCATGACCAGCGCACCAATTAACCCCGGCAAATCGCTTACGTCCAGTGCCAGAAAGGACGGGAAAATTGGCAAGCGCAGGTCGAATTGCATAAGTATAAAGCCCATTACCCCCAGCAGCGAAATGCGCACCATCGTCACCGTAGACATTCTTTTCTTCATTATTGCACCGTAATTTCTAGCAAATATCTTGCCCAGCGGTTAGGGAACGGGTCTTCTGCCATCACAATCATAAAAAGACCGGGGCCGCCTTCGTCGCGGCTTGCTAACCTTTCCCCGTCTTCTTCAAACACAACAAACGCGTGGGAAAGTTCATCGATATCAATTGCAGAATTAAAACCATCGTGCGAGGTAAAAGCAATAGACCTGCTTGTTGCGTAATCGAAACTAAGGTAGTTCAAAATATCACGGATTAACACACCTGTAAAATGTCTGTCTTCTCCCCGTGGGCTTGCGGTTACTGGCACTGCCCCAAGGTTTATAAGCTCGCTTATGTGTATGGCATGTGTGATTGCGCCGTGCGTAACCAGAAACGAGTAGCCGTCTGCCAAAAGTTCTTGCCGTGCAATAATATTGTTGCGGTTTACATAACCCAATACCGCTACGATTGCAGCCAGCCCAATAAAAATTGCCAAAATAATTTTCGTTTCTTTTTTCATGATTATCTTCCTTTAAATATTAAATTTATTTGCTTAGTGAGTGACCATGCGAGTATCCCGCCACCCCCGCCAGAAAGTGCCGCAGACGAAAGTGCCAGTACAAGCGGCACGGCAGGCAGTTGGAAAAACGCCGCCTGCACAATAAAAGTGCCTGTAACATTTGCAACGATACCTGCCAAAAAGCAGCAAAAACGGCAACAGCCCCTGTGGCGCATAATGACCATCAGTACACCAATTGCCAGCCCCGGTGCAGAGTAGCTTACCAACGTAAGCCAGCCATGATGCCCGCCCATGCCGGTAATAAGCACCATAATGGCCTGCACAAAACCGCACAGCAATGCCGCGCTTGGTTTTTTTGTTACAGACGCAGCCAGTACAATAAACATCATGTAAATGCCACCTGCTATTGCGCCACCGGGTATAAAAAGCGGCCCTGTGACCAATCGCACAAGCGGCCCGATAACAGATTTTACTGCAATACCGGAGGCCGCAAGCAGCGCGATGACTATAAGGTCGTATATTGTAAATTTTCTTAGCCATGCCTTTGATAAAGATGCCAAAAATACCACTCCTTATTTCAGAATAGACATTTCACAATGCTTTGTCAATATTCTAAGGTTTTGTCTAAGAATATGTCTTGACTGCCTGGCTAATGTTGGATATACTACCTAACGAAAGAAAAAGGAGGTGAATCAACTTGGCCAATATTAAATCTGCACAAAAAAGAATCCGTGTAGCTGCAAAAAAACAAGCACGCAATAAGCATGTTAAATCTTCAACAAAAACTGCTATTAAAAAAGTAGTATCCGCCGCTGGTACCAGCGATGCAAATACATTGCTTGTACAAGCTATAATCGCTTTAGATAAAGCGGTTGCAAAAGGCGTTTATCATAAAAATACCGCAGCACGCAAAAAGTCAAGACTTACAAAAATGATTAATAAAGCAGCCGTTAACTAATACGGCTCTTGTAGGAAAGCCCTAACGTTATTGTTAGGGTTTTCTTGTATAAAAAAGGAGGTTTGTGTCCATGCGATACAACGAATTTGGTAAAACCGGCATCAAAATGTCGGCGCTTGGTTTTGGGGCAATGCGCCTGCCTATGCGCGGCGAGGGCGAAAACCGTGAGATAAACGACGAGTTAGCTATACCGCTCATGCATCGTGCGTTTGATTTGGGTGTCAACTACATAGACACCGCACCATATTACTGCGACAAACTGAGCGAAATTGCCGTAGGCAAGGCACTAAAGGGTTACCGCGATAGGGTGTATGTTTCTACTAAAAACCCAATAGAAAATGTGTCTGCCGATGATTGGATGAAGCGTCTTGAGACATCGCTTAAAAAACTGGATGTAGATTATATCGACTTTTACCACTTTTGGGGCATTAACCTAAAGGGCTTTAAAGAGTGGGAGGCATTAAGCGACGGACCACTGCAAGCGGCAGAAAGAGCCAAGGCAGAGGGGCTTATTAAGCATATCTCGTTTTCTTATCACGACTCGGCAGAAAATTTGCGTCCTATTATTGACAGCGGACGGTTTGAGTCTGTGCTTATACAGTACAATTTGCTGGACCGCTCTAACGAGGAAAACATTGCGTACGCAAAAGAGAAGGGACTTGGCACTGTAATCATGGGGCCTGTTGGCGGCGGCCGTTTGGGTGCGCCAAGTGATGTGATTAAAAGCTTGTTGAAAGATAAGCCTGCTAGCACAGCAGAAATGGCAATGCGTTTTGTACTGGCCAATAGCAATGTAGACGTTTCCCTTTCCGGCATGAGCGACCTTGCCATGCTTGAAGAAAATGCCCTAGTTGCCGCCAGAGAAGGCCAATTGACCCCGGCAGAACTAGAGCAAGTGAAAGCAATGATGGAAGAAAATAAAAAGCTTGCGCAACTTTACTGCACATCGTGCAACTATTGCTTGCCATGCCCGCAGGAAATAAAAATCCCGCATATTTTTAATATTATGAACAACCACCGTGTGTATGGCTTAACCGACCATGCCAAAAATGCTTACGGGCAGGTTATACGTGGCGAGGGTTGGGTAAAAAGCGCGGACGCCAGTAAGTGCATAGAGTGCGGTGTGTGTGAAGAGAAGTGTCCGCAGAAGTTACCGATTATTAAACAGTTGCAGGAAACGCATAGGACGTTGGGGTAAGTTAGTCGCTTTACAATTATGTATGTAAAGTATATAATATAGCCATAATAAAAAAGAGGAATGCTCGAACGTCCCTCTGGGCACTTAACCGCTGTAAAGGCGGCAGGCTTGCCGGATTATTTTGTTAATCAAAAGTAATCAGCGTACCTTTGTCACGAGGGCTGATTACTTTTTTGCATTCTTAGATTCGATATATACAAGCAAAGCGAGTAGAAACAAGCCTGCATGAAAGAGTATAGATAGCGTTTCGTATGCCGTCATGGCGTCACCTCCTTTCGGTTGGGGGTTACCCCGCCCGTTAGGTAGGCAAGCCTGCAAAAAAGTTACCCTTACGCAAAAGTGCTTGCTTTATATTATAAAGGTGTTGTGCTGGCAAGTCAAACAAATGTACGAATTGTTATGCTGCGGTAAGTAATTCCGCAATCTCTTCCCCATCCACAGTTTCCTTTTCCAGTAGCAACTTCGCAAGATTTTCAACCGCGCTATAATTACCCTGCAAAAGCTGCAATGTTTCCATATACAGTGTATTCACAAGTTCTGCACTTTCCTGTGCAACGCGCTGCTCGTCTTTCAGCAGTAGCATATCTGCAATACCATTTCCCATACCAAACTTGGCCACATACTGCATAGCCGCGGTGGTGGCTTTTTCTATGTCGTTGGACGCGCCGGTGGTTACATTGTCTGCGCCAAAGTGTAATTCTTCTGCCGCGCGGCCAGCCAGGCTAACCATAATTTGCTGGCGCAAGTCCTGCTTTGTGTAGTACATGCGCTCTGGCGGGATGCTTACGCAAAAACCACCAGCCCCACTTGTGGACGGTATAATCGTGACTTTTGCTACGCGGTTTTCCGGGTTGGTCACAAGCGCGGCAACGGCATGGCCGGCCTCGTGCCAAGCGGTTGTTTCGCGTTCTTTTTCGCGGATATTACTGCGGTCTTTTTTCTCACTGCCGGCAAGGGCAGTGTAGTATGCGGTGGTGATATCCTGCGGCTCTATGTAGTCTGACGCGCGGCGGGCGGCGTTAATTGCCGCGTCGTTGATAAGCCCTTCCAGCATTGCGCCGCTAAAATACACGGTGTCGGTGGCCAACTTGTTTAGGTCAATTGCGTTGGATAGGGGTTTGCCGCTGATATGTAGGTCGATGATTTGCTTCCTTGCGTTAAGGTCGGGCAGGCCAATTTCTACCCTGCGGTCGAAACGGCCGGGGCGCATTAACGCTTCGTCCAGTGTGTCTGGGCGGTTGGTGGCGGCGACTACTACAATGCCGTGGGCATTGTCAAAACCCTGCATTTCTGTAAGCAGCGCGTTAAGCGTTTGCTCGCGTTCGTCGTTGCCGTTTATGCCGTCGCTGCGTTTTTTGCCAAGTGCGTCAATTTCGTCTATAAAAATGACGCCACGCCCGGCTTCACGCGCTTTTTTAAATAGTTCGCGTACACGCGCCGCTCCAACCCCTACATACATTTGTACGAAGTCTGAACCGCTGACGGCGTAGAACGGTACGCCTGCTTCGCCTGCCATTGCCCGCGCCATAAGCGTCTTGCCTGTGCCGGGTTTGCCGTGGAACAAAATGCCACGCGGCATACGCGCACCATACCGGGCAAATTTTTCCGGCTGGCGCAGGTAATCTACAATGTCTTTGATACTTTCTTTTGCTTCTACATTGCCTGCAACATGGTTAAAATCGCACAGGGGAAGCCCAGGCGTATTTTGTACTGCGACAGTGTTTATGCCACTTTTGGCTTTTGCCATTGCGCCGCGGCGGTTTAAAAAGAACAAAACCCCGCCGATAAGCGCGACAGAAAAACCAAGTTGCAGCAATGTGTCGCCGTTGCTTGCAACTTCGCTAATGTGTACCCCCTGCAATAGAAGGTATTCTTTAAACCCGTCGCGCCGTGGGTTGTTTGTTATGTAGTTTGCGGTGCTATATGTAAGGTTAAAACTTAACATTGCCGTGTCGGTTAGCCTAACTTCTGCGATTGTGCCGTCATGTACAGCTTGTAAGAAAACAGTGTATTCCATAAACTGCGGTGTTTCTCTTGTGTGGAAGTGCGCTGCAACAAGCACGCCACAAATGATTGCAACAATCAGCAAGACTGCCAGAACATTGCGATTTTTTTGCAAAAATTGCATAAGCATCACTCCTTTTATATGGTGAGTATAACTGCGCGGGAATAAAAAAGCTAATGAAAATTTTTGGCATGGTAATTGGTTTAGCTGGGGTTAGGGGAATGTACAAAGTAATTTTAGCATTGTTATGTTTGGTTGGCGAAGTTGCATAAATGAAGGGGTGATAGGGGTAAGAAAGTTGTGCATTTTAAGACTGATATCAGGTGTTTTTGATAATGGATGGGTTGTAGGAAATGACAAAATTTTTGCAAACAAAAAAGCAGCCTATGGTTTTCCCCCATAGGCTGCTTTTTAATTTCAATTTAATTGTAGATCTACCCACGGTGTTCATTCGTCGTGCGGCTGTGGTAATCCCTTCCGAAAAAGCTAAGGCAGTAAAGCCCCGCCAATGCGATTAGTGTATATATAATGCGGCTAACAATCGCTTCCATGCCGCCAAAAATTGTGGCAACAAGGTCGAACCTAAAAAGCCCAATTAGCCCCCAGTTAATTGCCCCAAGTATTACAAGTGACAATGCAATGTAGTCCCAGGTTCTTGAACGCATAAATTTCGCCTCCTTCCGTTGGTATGTAAATACTATTCGCCAATCGGGACGAAAATATGCATACAAGCTTGCACAGCTTCGCGCCATGTGGTTAAATATTAGGACAAAGTCCTGGAAAATGTTAAAGCGTTTGGAGGCAGTTTAATGCGGCAAGAAATAATAAAAAATTTTGAAGAAGTTTTTGGACAAGGCGATGGTGTGCGTGTGTTCTTTTCGCCGGGTCGTGTCAATTTAATTGGCGAACATACGGATTACAATGGCGGGTCTGTTTTGCCATGCGCAATCAATTTGGGTACATATGGTGCAATACGTAAGCGCGACGATAATATTATTAAGCTGATATCCGGTAATTTTGTCGGCTCGTATGTGGAATTTACGCTGGATCAACTTGTCTTTGACGACGAACACGGTTGGGGAAACTATCCTAAAGGTGTGGTAGCGCAATTTGTAAATGCTGGGTATAAAATTGGCGGTTTTGAGCTATATGTTTTTGGGTATTTGCCAAACGGTGCGGGGCTTTCGTCATCTGCAAGTATTACAACACTGGTTGCGCTGGCGTTAAATAATTTATTTGATTTAGAAGTAGACCCGATAATGCGGGTTAAATTTTGTCAAGCGGCGGAGGTTTTTAACGGCGTAAACTGCGGCATAATGGATCCATTTATTATCACCATGGGCAAGCGCGGTCACGCAATGCAGTTAAATTGTAGAACTTTAGAGTACAGCCATATCCCGCTAAATTTAAAAGAATACAATTTGGTCATTACCAACTCCAATGTAAAACGCGGGCTTGCAAGTTCCAAATACAACGAACGCCGTGCGGAATGCGAGCAAGCTCTTGCCGATTTGCAAAAATTTTACTACGTCAAAAACCTTTGCGACCTTTTGCCAAGGGATTTTGAAAAAATAATGGGGCGTATAAATGAAATAGACCACCGCTATAGGGCGGCGCATGTCGTCTACGAAAATGACCGGGTATATCGTATGGCGGATATGCTGCGCGCAGGCAACCTAGGCGGTTTAAAAGATATAATGACAGATTCACATGAATCCTTGCGCGCCTGGTACAAAGTATCCGGCGAATATTTAGACGCACTTGTAGAATCTGCATTGTCGTACGAAAATATTCACCCCGGCAACATTGGCACAGTGCTGGGCGCGCGTATGACAGGCGCGGGTTTTGGTGGCTGCACAGTCAATATTGTGCAGCGCGACCATACAGATACATTCAAGTACCATGTGGGTAGCGAATACCGCCGCATCACAGGCAAAAATGCAAGTTTTTATATTACAGAGGCAGCAGAAGGGGCGGCAGAAATATAATGGCTATTTTAGTGACTGGCGGCGCGGGGTATATTGGCAGCCACATGGTTGCAGAACTTATAAACCGTGGCATGGAAGCGGTTGTGCTGGACAATTTGGTAAAAGGGCATCGCAGCTCGGTATGGCAAGGCGCGAAGTTTTACGAAGGCGATATGCAGGATACACAACTGCTAGACCAAATTTTTACACAAAACCAAATTACAGCGGTTATACATTTTGCGGCATATTCTATCGTGCCGGAAAGCGTGGCAAACCCGGCAATGTACTACCACAACAATGTGGTTGGTACGCTCGCGCTTTTAAACGGCATGTTGCGACACGGGGTCAAAAATATTGTGTTTTCGTCCACAGCATCGGTTTACGGTATGCCAAAAACGCTGCCCATTACCGAAGAAACGCCCACCGCACCAATGAGTCCATACGGCGAAAGCAAGCTTGCTATCGAAAAAATGCTCAAGTGGTTTTCTCAAGCATATGATATGCGTTATATGGCATTGCGATACTTTAATGTAGCAGGTGCGCACGAAAGCGGGCTTATTGGTGAAGATCATGACCCGGAAACGCACCTTATCCCAATCGTTTTACAAGTTGCGCAGGGCAAACGCGAGGTGTTAGACCTTTTTGGCAGCGACTATCCAACGCCGGACGGTACATGCATTCGCGATTATATCCATGTAATGGACTTGGTGGACGCACATATTCTTGCGATGCAAAGTTTGGAAAATGGCGGGTCGTCTGCAGTGTACAACCTGGGCAGCGGCACAGGGTTTTCTAATATGGAAATTGTAGAAGCCGCAAAAAAAATAACCGGTATAAACTTTGCGGTAAACATGGCAGGCCGCCGCGCGGGCGACCCGCCGGAGCTTATCGCCCAATGCGAAAAAATAAAAAAAGAACTTGGTTGGAACCCAACCCGCACCAATATGGACAATATTATACGCACGGCATGGGCTTGGCATTCCAAAACCCATATCCAAAAATAAAGGAGAAAATTATTATGAAAAAAATCGTAACATTCGGAGAACTCATGCTGCGCCTAGCCCCCCCGGGGTACGAACGCTTTACCCAATGCAACGAACTGGGCGCGACATACGGCGGCGGCGAAGCCAACGTGGCAGTATCGCTTGCAAACTATGGCTTAGATGCCGCATTTGTAACAAAATTACCTAAGCACGACATTGGGCAAAGTGCCGTCAATTCTTTGCGCCGTTATGGCGTAGACACCGGTAAAATCGTGCGTGGTGGCGACAGAGTTGGTATCTACTTCTTAGAAAAAGGCTCTAATCAGCGCGCAAGTAAGGTTATTTACGACCGCGCCCATTCTTCCATTGCCACTGCAAAACCGGAAGACTTCGATTGGGACGCTATCTTTGACGGCGTGGGCTGGTTTCATTTCACAGGCATTACGCCTGCGCTTGGGCAGGGCGTTGCCGACATTTGCCTAGACGCATTAAAAGCTGCAAAGGCAAAAGGTATTACAATAAGCTGCGACCTTAACTATCGCAAAAACCTTTGGACAAAAGCAGAAGCGAAGGAAACTATGTCCAAACTCATCACATATGTAGATGTGTGCATCGCTAATGAAGAAGATGCCGCAGATGTTTTTGGCATCACTTCTGAGGGTACAGACGTTACCAGCGGGCATTTAAACCACGAGGGTTACAAATCGGTTGCAAAACAAATGGTAGAAAAATTTGGGCTAAAATATGTGGCTATTACCCTGCGCGAATCACATTCTGCCAACCATAACAGTTGGTCTGCGATGCTATACGACGGCGCAGCACATGAAGCCTGCTTCTCTAAAAAATACGAAATCCGCAATATTGTAGACCGCGTTGGTGGTGGCGACAGTTTTGGCGGTGGGTTAATTTACGGCTTTATTTCCGGGTTTGATAAACAAGCATCGCTGGAATTTGCTGTGGCTGCAAGTTGCTTGAAGCACACAATAGAGGGTGACTTTAACTTGGTTAGTGTTGCCGAAGTTTCTAGCCTATTGGGTGGCGACGGCAGCGGGCGCGTACAACGGTAGGGGGTAGCTTATGAGTTTAAAGCAATTGATTGAAGCCGCAATGCTTCATGCAAAAAAACTGGGTGCCACTTTTGCGGATATCCGTTACAAGGATATTCAAATGGAAAGCACCCGTGTGGAAAACGGCTTGGTAACGGCGACAGGCACCGAGCGCAGTAAAGGTTATGGCGTGCGCGTGTATGTAGACGGCGCAATGGGTTTTGCCGCAAGCAACCAACTGGATAAAATGCAAGAAACTGTGCAACAAGCATACGAAATTGCCTGCGCTAGCCAAGTGCTTTTGGCAAATAAGGCAACCTTGGACAAAAAAGCCCCGGTTAAGGCAAGCTATTCTACCCCTGTAGTGCAGTGCCCGTTTGCGATTCCATTGGATAAAAAATTGGCACTTATGTTGGAATGCGATGCGAATATGCGTAAGGCCGAAGGTGTAAGCCGTACCTACGTTTCTTTTAACTTCCGCAAAGATGATGTTATTTTTGCGGACACAGACGGCGCGTATATCGACCAAAATTTTTGCCAATGTGATGTTTTATTGGGCGCGGTCGCGCTTTCCGACGCGGATATGCAAAGGCGTAGCTATTGCAATGTGATTCGTGCAGGGTACGAGTCTGTTCTGGAACTCGGCTTGGCAGAACGCGCGGTTGTTATCGGCCGCGAAGCAGTAGAGCTTCTAAGCGCGCCGGATTGCCCAAGTGGCGAGTTTGACGTGATTCTTACCCCCCGACAAATGTTTTTGCAAATACACGAAAGTGTTGGACATCCAACAGAACTTGACCGTGTGCTTGGTAGTGAAGCGGCATTTGCAGGGCGCAGCTTCGTAGAAATAGAAAATCTGGATAAAAAACCACTGACCTACGGCTCACAACATGTGACGCTGGTCGCGGATGCAACTTGCCCGCGCGGGCTTGGCACATTCGCATACGACGACGAGGGCGTGCCTGCCCAAAACATAACCCTGGTAGACCGTGGCAAGTTTACGGCGTTCCAAACCTCGCGTGATAACGCACCCAAAGTTGGGTTAAATTCTAGCGGGGCAGGGCTTTCGGACGGGTGGCGTAACTTACCAATTGTGCGCATGACAAACATCAACTTACTACCGGGTGATGCAACCCTAGACGAGCTTATCGCAGGTATAGATTATGGCTTTATCTTTGACGAAAACAAAAGCTGGAGCATAGACGACCTGCGCGTCAACTTCCAGTTTGCGTGCGAACTTGCGCGTGAAATAAAAGACGGCAAACTTACAGGCCGCATTTTTAAAAACCCAATTTACTCCGGCAAAACTGCAGAGTTTTGGGGCAATTGCGATGGCACTGCCAACAAAGACTTTTGGGAACTGGTGGGTGTGCCAAACTGTGGCAAAGGGCAACCAATGCAGGTGATGCGCGTGAGCCACGGCTCGTCGCCAACCCGGTTTAGAAAAGTGAAAGTGGGTGTTTCCGATGTCAAATAAGGGAAATAAAGAAATGGCAAAAGCGATTATTGCAAAAGTGGCGGCGTACACAAGCTACCAAGCCATGGTAACGCTAACCGTTAACAAACAAGGGACTACCCGTTTTGCAAATTCGGAAATCAGCCAAAATGTTACTATCACAGACGAGCGTGTTTCGCTAACGCTATATAATGGCAAAAAGCAGGCAACATGTGCCACAAACGACCTTTCTGATACAGGGCTAAAGACGCTTGTTGCAAATGTGGAAGCGTTGCTGCAGTTTGTGCCGGACGGCGAGTATGGCGTGTTCCCATTTTCGCAAGAAGCAGTTGTAGATCGCGAGCCAAATCAAACACTGGCAAACGCGTTTGGTATTAAAGAACGGGCGGAGCTTATAAAACAAGGCGTTGCCACGTTAGAAAGCGGCTATACCGCGTCCGGTGCGCTGGTGCTTACCAATACGGTTATTGCCATTGGCGACGGCAAAGACGGCTTCCGCTATGTTGATTATTACGATGTGGCGTTTAATACAGTGGTGTCGCACACAAGTGGCGCAGACGGAGCAGGGGAATGTGTTTCCTATACCAATGTGCCTGATATTGTTGCTTGCTTTAAAAAAGCGCAGGCTACTGCAAAGGTTGCACTAAACCCGGTAGAACCGCCGCTTGGCGCGGTTACTGTTGTGCTTTCGCCAACCGCATTTGGCGACCTTGTCAGCTTTGCCACCAATATGCTTAACGCAAAAAGTGTAGACGATGGCGTAAGTTTTGCCCGTGGTAAAATTGGCGAAAAAGTGTTTGGCACAAACCTAACCATTTGCGACGATTTTACAAACCCGCAGCTTATGCCGCTGCCATTTGACGCAGAGGGTACGCCGCGTACTGTATTGTCGCTGGTTGACAAAGGCGTTATCAATGCTATTGCGTACGATAACAAGCGTGCGGCAAAGCATGGCGCAAAAAGCACAGGCCACGCCATTACGGCACGCTGGTATTCTGGGGCTATCCCAACCAATGTTGTTGTACAGGGCGGTGAAGCGTCACTAGAAGAAATGATTGCAAGTACCCAAAACGGTGTCTATATCAACGAGTTCCACTACACAAATTTTGTAAATGCCCGCAACTTGCAAGTGACAGGGCTTACCCGCAACGGTACATTCCTAATAGAAGATGGCAAAATTACCAAGCCGATTTCCACCGTGCGTTTTACAGAAAGCCTGCTGGACGCGTTTAACAATATTACTGCAATTTCAAAAGAACGCGAACTGGTTAGCGGTTTTGGTGCCGCACTTGTACCTGCGGTTAAAATCGAAAATTTCCATTTTACGAGTAAAGCTTAAATTATTCGCATTCATACGGCCAGGTGTTTATACCGCCAAAATCGTAAACTTTTGTGTAACCCATTTTTACAAGCATATTTGTAGCTGTGCGACTGCGCGCGCCACTTTGGCAATATACCAAAATTAGTGCGTTGCAGTCGTGCAGGATTTTTTTTGCTTTATTTTCTATTTCAAAATCCGATATCAAAACCGCGCCCGGGATATGTCCGTTGTCATATTCGCGTTTGGTTCTTACGTCCAGGATAATTACATTTGGGTATTTTTGCATTATTTCGCGCGCTTGCCGTGCGCTAATGCGTTTAGTATCAGTCATGTCCAATCCCCCTTTATTTCAATAATATGCATAGCGTAAAGAGGTGTGCCAGTGAATTCGATAATTCAACTTAGCCAAAGTTTGATAAACAAAATTGCCGCGGGCGAGGTTGTAGAACGCCCGCTGAGTGTCGTAAAAGAACTGACAGAAAACGCAATTGACGCGGGCGCAACAATAATAACTGTAGAAATTGCCGACGGCGGGCTTACCATGGTGCGCGTGACCGATAACGGCGGTGGTATAAATGCGGACGAGTTGCAGCTTGCATTTTCGCGCCACGCAACCAGCAAAATTGCAAGTTTGGACGACCTATTCCAGGTGCAAACCCTTGGTTTTAGAGGCGAAGCGTTATCCAGCATTGCGTCGGTTTCGCAGGTAGAAATGATAACAAAAACGCCGATGGCGGTTACAGGTACAAGGGTAGAAATACATGGCGGCAAAGTTCTGTCGCGCCGCGACATTGGCTGTGCCAATGGTACAACCGTGGTAGTATCTAACTTGTTTTATAACACGCCTGCGCGGCGTAAGTTTTTAAAAAAGCCCGCTACAGAAGGCGGGTATATTGCTGATTGTATGCAACGTTTAGCACTGGGCAACCCGGGGCTTACTTTGCGCTTTATTAATAATGGCAAAATAATTTTTCAATCTAGTGGAAATGGCGATTTAAAAACCACCGTCTTAAATATCTATGGGCGCGAAGTGGCAACAAAAGTGATAAACGCGGACGCTAGGGTAGGGGCGTTGCACCTTTTTGGGCTTATTGGTAGGCCGGAGATTGCGCGTGGCAACCGCCAGCATGGTAGCTTTTTTATCAATGGCAGGTACATACAAAGCCGTCTGCTAACAGATGCGGTAGAATCGGCAATGAAAACAAGGCTGCCATCAGGTAAGTTTCCGCTTTTTGTGCTTAATCTAAGCTTGCCGTACGATGCACTGGACGTAAACGTTCACCCTACAAAAATGGATGTGCGCTTTGCGGACGAAGACGAAGTTTTTAATTTTGTAGAGGACGCGGTGCGGGATGCCCTTTCAGAACATAATCTTATCCCTACCGAGCGGCAGAGGCCTGCCCCAAAAAACACAGATCCGGAAATTGAGCAAATTACACTCATAGAAATCCCGGAAATGGAAATCCCACCTGCAAGAACAATATCTACGCCATTGCCGGATAAAGAACTTGCGGCGTGGTTCCCACCGTCTAATGTAATAAGTGCAAAAGAAGCTTTGCCGGTACAAGAAATTCCCTTGCCGCCTGTAAAAAAACAATCGGCGTTGTCTAGGTTTACGGACGGATACCAAGTTTTAGGTCTTATATTTAACACATATTGGCTGGTGCAGCAGGGCGAGTCCCTTTTTGTTATAGACCAACACGCCGCGCACGAGCGCGTTTTGTACGAAAATTTACTAAACAAAGCGCAAGAAGCAGATGTGCCGTCGCAGCAATTGCTAAGCCCAATCCAACTGCGTTTGACCCCGCGCGAAAAGCAAATATTGGCAGATAATATTGACGATTTTAAGCAGTTTGGTTTTGAAGTCGTGCAACAAGATGACGAATTTGAAATTGTATCTGTGCCACTTTTGATAAACGGTACGCCGCCTTCCGGGTTTTTTGCAGATTTATTGGACAAAATAGACCAGGTAGGGTTCTCAAAAACCAGCGTGTACGCCCACAAGACAGAAGTCATTGCCATGGCATCTTGCAAAGCAGCGGTAAAAGGCGGCGACAGCTTAACAGAAGCAGAAGCCCGCGCGCTAGTAACGCAACTGCTAACGCTGGACAACCCTTTCACATGCCCGCATGGCCGCCCCACAATTATCGAAATAACGCGGCAAGAGTTGGAGCGGCGTTTTAAACGGAGTTAAAAAATGAGCCAAATATATGTCATTGCAGGGCCAACCGCCAGCGGCAAAACTGCCGTTGCAATAGAACTTGCAAAAAAACTTGACGGCGAGGTCGTGTCTGCCGATTCCATGCAAATTTACAAATACATGGACATTGGCACGGCGAAGCCCACCGCTTCCGAAATGGAAGGCATACCGCACCATTTGATAGATGTTGCCGAGCCAGACGCGTATTTTAGCGTTGCAGATTATACCAAGCTTGCCACCGCCGCAATAGAAGAAATACGCACGCGCGGTAAAGTACCCATTATTGCAGGGGGTACAGGTTTTTACATTAATGCGCTGATACGCGGTGCAGAGTTTACAGATATCGAAGACAACCAACTGCGTGAAAAATACACCGCCCTAGCCGCAGAAAAAGGCGCGGCTTTTTTGCATGACAAATTGCAAGTGATAGACCCAGAATCGGCAAGGACTATACACCCAAACAATATCAAGCGTGTGGTGCGTGCGTTAAGCTTTTGTGAGTCAACAGGCAGTTTATTTTCTGCTCACAATGCTGTGCAAAAGCAAGCAGCCTCAAGATACAACGCCAATTTTTGCGTCATAGATATGCCGCGTGAAGTGCTTTATAGCCGCATCAACTCACGGGTGATGACAATGTGGGAGGCGGGCTTGCCGCAAGAAGTCGATGGTTTGCTGACACAAAACTACGCGCCAACCCTTACCGCCATGCAAGGTATCGGCTATAAGGAAACGGTGCCATTTGTAAACGGTGTACAGTCTAAAGAAGAAACCATCGCGCAAATCCAACAGGCTACACGCAACTATGCAAAACGGCAATTAACGTGGTTTCGCCACCAGGCAAAAAACGCGCGAATAATAGATGCAACCAACAAAACACCAAAGGAGATATCACAATTATGTTTTACGAATATCTAAAAACCAACATGGGAATATCCCAAAAGGCGATAGATTTTGTTGCGGAGGTAGAAAAAGCAATTGCCGCGCAATACGCCAAAGCCGACGAAATTGCCGCGGTAAACCAGGCAAAAGTATTGGACGCAATGCAAAAATGCCGCCTAAGCGACACCCATTTTAACGATTCTACGGGTTATGGCTACAACGACGAAGGTCGCGAAAAAGCGGAGGATATTTTTGCCGCGGTATTTAAAACGGAAGCCGCACTTGTGCGCCCGCAGCTTGTATCCGGCACGCATGCGCTTGCCGCAGCATTGTTTGGCAATTTGCGCCCCGGTGATGTGCTGCTTTCTCCTGTAGGCAAACCATATGACACACTAGAAAGCGTTATTGGCATACGTCCGGCGTCGGGTTCGCTTGCCGAGTATGGCATCACATATCGCCAAGTAGACCTTTTGCCAAATGGGCAATTTAATTATGAAGAAATACGCAAAAACCTTGCCTGCCAGCCCAAAATGGTAACAATCCAACGCTCTAAAGGGTACGACTGGCGCGCGTCATTTACGGTGGAACAAATACGCGCGCTTATTACATGTATAAGAGAAGCGTCGCCGCATACAATAATCCTTGTAGATAACTGCTATGGCGAATTTGTGCAGGCCGAAGAACCAACCGAAGCAGATTTAATTGTAGGTTCGCTGATAAAAAACCCGGGTGGCGGTATTGCTCTGGGCGGCGGTTATGTGGCTGGTAGAAAAGCATGTGTAGAAGCTGCAGCAGAGCGTTTGACTGCGCCTGGGATAGGCAGTGCGGTTGGCCCGTCGCTGGGTATGACAAGGAATATTTTGCAGGGGTTTTTCCTTGCGCCGCAGACAGTCGCGGCATGTATAAAAGGCGCGGTTTTGGCAGCAGCGGCGTTTTCGCGGTTGGGATATGACGTAAACCCCGGCATAAATTGCATCCGCAGCGATATTGTGCAGGCAATTAAACTTGGCACACCAGAAAAAGTGATTAAATTTTGCGAAGCAATTCAAAAAGCCGCCCCGGTAGACAGCTATGTTTCCCCAGTGCCAGATCATATGCCGGGTTATGAAAGCGGCGTAGTAATGGCCGGTGGTACATTTGTGCAGGGTTCTTCTATAGAACTTAGCGCAGACGCGCCAATGCGCCCGCCATATATTGTGTACTTGCAAGGTGGGCTTACTTTTGCGCATTCAAGAGCCGGTGTTATATTTGCCGTTGACGCGTTGATATAAAAATTTTATTCTGGAGTGAAAAATGGTTTTAAAATCACTGATTGCTGTGGCTGCATTATGCCTAAGCTTATTAATATACCCGCCAACGGTTGCCGCAGCAGACACGACCATTGGCGATTCCGGACTTTTGCGGCTGGTGAACCGGGAAGACATGCTATCCCCTGGCTATAGACCAACAAACTTGGTGGCGTACAAAGGCATTTTGCTGCATGGCGAGGCACGCGAAGCCTTTGTGCAAATGTTGGAAGCCATGAAGCTAGATGGCATTAGCGGACTAAAGCTTCAAAGTGCGTACCGCGAATATAGCTATCAGCAGGCGATTTATAACACCCGGGTAAAGGAACTCCGGGCAAAAGGCTATAGCAAAATAGAGGCAGAAAGCAAAGCCGCCCAGTCTATACAGCCGCCGGGTGCAAGCGAGCACCAGCTTGGCTTGGCACTGGACGTGAGTACCGACGGTAAGCTAACGCAAGCCTTTGGCGAAACCTTGCAAGGCCAGTGGCTGGCGGAACATTGTCATAAGTTTGGATTCATTATCCGCTACCCGAGTACTAAAACGGACGTGACGCAAATTGTTTACGAGCCGTGGCATTTGCGTTATGTAGGTATGCCACACGCAACTGTTATAACGGATTTGGGTCTAACCCTGGAAGAATATGTAGACTATATTAAGCAAGTTAAAAAATACATTTGTTGGGGTACAAGCGGGGAGTATTATCTATTCATTTATAATTGCCATTTCCCGTGTGTTTTGCCAGAGGGGACAATAGATATTTCATCTTTAACCGGAGCACAATATGTAATTACTATGCGCAAAGTGTATCCAAACCCTTGGTAATTTTATTTGACAAATTGCGACTATTGAGTTAGTCTAGTGACACAAAATATCGAAGAAGGTGTACGTCATGCAGGTCAAAATTTTCGATTCCGAGTTGAAGATTATGGAAGTGTTGTGGGAGCGGGGCGTTTTGACTGCCGGGCAGCTTGCCGTTATTTTAAAGGAACAAACAGGCTGGAATCGCAATACAACGTACACGGTTATTGGCAAGCTTGTGGATAAGGGTGCAGTAGAGCGTTTTGGTACTAATTTTTCTTGCAAGGCATTGGTAACAAAGGAGCAAGTAAGACAGTTTGAAACCACGGAACTTATTAACAAGCACTTTGGCGGCTCTACAGAATTATTCTTAACAGAATTTATTGGTGGCAAGTTGCGCCCACAAGACGAAATTGACAGGTTAAAGAAGCTTGTCGAAAAGATAAAAGAAAAATGGCAGATATAAAAAGCCGGAGAGTGAAAACTCCCGGCTTTTTTGTACATAGCGGCTCTGTTTGTCTAAAGTTTCAAGTCCCCTTCATTTATTAGCCCCTTCTTTCGCATAAGCTCGGAAAGCGAGAGTGCTATCATTGCAGGTACAACAACACATGCAAGAATCATAGGCACAAACCCGCCCATTCCCATTGCATAAATTGTTTGGAACGGACCAACAAGTCCAGATGTCCCCATTCCTGCACCAACAGAAGTTGTCCTCATACCTAACACTACAGCAGCAATTGGCCCAGCAATTGCGCTTGCCGCAATGGGCGGGAGCCAAACCCACGGATTTTTAATTATATTTGGCATTTGAATCATAGATGTGCCAATACCTTGTGCAATTAGCCCGCCTGTGCCGTTCTCGCGGAAAGAGCTTACTGCAAAGCCAACCATTTGTGCCGAAGCACCTGCAAGTGCAGCACCGGCCGCAAGTGTGCCGATTTCTGCCGCTCCATCCGGCGGGATGCCAATGCCAATGGCGATGCACAGCGCGGCAGAAGAAATAATGGGTAAAGTTAAAGTGAGGCCAATAATGACCGCAATTAGGATACTCATTGGGAAAGTGTGCAAATCGGTAATGCGCACCACAAACTCGCCAAACCGCCCCATAACCTCTGTAATAACCGGTGTGACAATGATCCCAATAGCCCCACTAATTGCAATTACAAGTGCGGGTATGATTAGCAAGTCGAATTTTGTTTTGCCTTCAATACGTCGTATAAGCTCGACAGCGATAAGCACAGATAACAGTGCGCCATGCGGGTCACCAACGACAATAGATGCCACTGTAATGCCCCCATCAGCAAACCTAAGCGTCCCTGCCCCAAGCGCGCCTGCCGAAACCGCGGCAAGCAGAGTAAAAGGCTTTAGGGTCGATTTAGCATCTGCCCCCACAACACGTTTCATTGCAACCCCTGCACCAATAGCTGGCCCCATCATTAACTGTGCGGTGCGCCCAATTTGCTCTATTCCCAGCGCAATATGCCCAATAAACGCATTGTCAATATTCCCAAGCAAGCTGCCTATTTGTGAAATTATCGTACCAACTATCAACGATGCAAAAAGCCCCTTGCCCATTCCGTCAAATATCATTGCTAGGTATTCTCTGACTGTCACTTTTTTCATTGTAATCTCCTTGTAAATGATTTTTATTAAAATAATCTCTCCCATATACATTGCATATGTAAAGACATATGTAAAGTATATGGGAGAGATTCGCCGTTGTCAACGATTAATTTTAGAAGTCACAAAACAACCTTTGCTAACTTATAGTAAGAATCCAAAACCCGTATTATTATAGGATTTTAACGAAGTAAGCACAATCAAACACAAGCTATAACAGGCAAAATTCAGCAACTATAAAGACCAAGAAAAGACCAAAATCAAGGTGCATTTCTATTGATAAAAGGCTCTTGTGAAAACTTCATAAGGGCTTTTTTGATGCCTTTTATTATTGGAGATGCAACAAAAATATAGGATATACGCTGTGATGGGTGGAAATAACACAGAAAATGCTTATTAACCGTATCTAATTAAAGAAGCGCATAATATCCTTCCTTTATCAAAGTTTTTCATCGCTTTTCAAAATCCGAAATACTTGAACCACTCATAAAGCCTAAGTTTTCGTAGAGCAATTCAGCTTCATTTCCCACTATAAAAGCAAGTTTTACAAAAGGCACAGCGTCCTTGCTATCGTTAATGACACGACTAATTAGGTATTTTCCAAGTCCGTTGCCACGATGTTTTGAAAGTACCGTAAGTTCGTGAATAAAACTGAACATAGGTAAAGAACTCTCTGCTACACCAGCTAAACACACGGCGACGATCTTTTCCGTACCAACCTCGATGATTTTGTAGCAACTATTTTTCACACTAAATCTGTTCAAATCATTTTTAAGCCCATCCAATGCGTCCTCTATTTTTAGCTCCCCTGATGTATCAAAAACAAAGCCACTTCCATAACCCTCTTTTAAAGCAATCGCCACTTCTTCAAGGTTGGTTTCTTTATCAATTGGCAAGCACAAAAAGCCTTCTGGCAACGTGCAATCAATCGATTCTGATGGTCTTACCATATATTTCAGTGTGTATGTCAGTTTGTATCCATGTTTAAAGATAATATCTTTATCAGCATCAAGGGCTTCATAGATAAATTTTGCAGGTTTAAGCCTTAGCAAAAGTTGCCAAAACAAGGCTCTGTCGTTAAATGGGGGAATTAGAAATGCACTGCCAATATAGTCCTCCGCACTGATGATACCACCGACTCTTTTCCCGTCTACCATCAAGAAATAGCAGTCATCTTTCGCCCAATTATATTCTTCAAGGCGTTGTTCCCAACTATGCAAATTTTTTACGTCCACACCGGTATAAACCGTTTGGTAAATTTTAAATTGTTCGTAATCTGCTTTGATTAGCGTTGCTTCTCTGGTATTTTCTTTTTTCATTTTTTATCTTTCCTTTCGACAAAAATAGAATCAAAGTATAAACTTATATATTTTAACAAAGCAAGATAAAACATGAGTATAATCGAACATTATATAAATTTCCGCACGTACCATTCTGTGGTACATATGTGCGCCCTTTGTTTTAGGTATCCAGCCAGTAAAGCAATTTTACCACAAAATTAGCGCACTTATGATGAAGTTATCAGAACGGCGTTATTTCTACCCTTATCAGCACACATCTTAGGACTTGAAAGGAAAACAATATGACGAATAAAAATAGCACAAACACCACCAGCAAGCGCATGAGATACACCCGCCAAGCAATCGTAATCAGCGCATTTATACAAATGCCAAGATTTTTATACAATGGTGAGTTTGCGGGAAACAGAATAAGCAACAATGCTCGCAATCTATATGCCCTACTACTCGACCGTCATAAGATAAGCATAAAAAATGATTGGCATGACGAAAACGGCGAAGTGTATATTTATTTCAAGCGTGAGGAAATGGAACAGCAGCTCGGAATATCAGAGCGTACCGTTTCAAAAGTTATGCAAGAGTTAAAAGACCTTTTACTTGTGGAGGAAAAAAAGCAGGGGTTAAACAAGCCCAACAAAATCTTTCTTCTATCGCCTGTTGTTAGTGATAACGAAAACCCCGACCCATATGTAGACCCTGCTCCCGAATATAATCCCGATGCGAAACAGGACTACATTTCCGAAGGTGGTTATACAGGTTACAATCCCGAACCCGAAATTACTGCGCCTGCGGAAACGCAACACCTACACTGCCAGACTCTTAAAATTTGCACTTCTGAACCCGCAAATTTTACGGCACAAGAGCCGCAATTCTAAGCCCGAATTATAATAACTTTAGTTATAATAAACTGAGTTATAATGAGTTGAGTAATACTACCGCTACTACTGCTGTTGGTGGCGGCGGTAGCGGCGGCGAAACACCATACTCACAAATTCTTGAAGGGTATAACCAACTTTGTGAAGCAACCAACCTTCGCCCCATCCGCTCCATAACAGGCAAACGCAAAACCCAAACCGCTACACAGTTCAAGGAATATGGATTAAGCGGTTTTTTTAATGCATTTGAGAAGGTAGCCGCAAGCATTTTCTTATGCGGCGGTGATAGAGGGTGGAAAGCCGATTTTGACTGGCTAATAATCCCCGCCACTATGCAGAAAGTTTTGGAGGGTAAGTACGACAACGACCAGTGCAATATACCCGCAGCACAAATTCCACAGCCAAAATTTGCGAGCAAATCAAATAAAAACGGACGGTCAGACCCGTTCTTAGAGAGGGCGTTAACGGCATATGCAACAGCATGAGTTAGCACAAATAAATAACACGCCAACTTTCGCAGAGTTAGCGAAAAATCAGCTTATGCACAAATACGGCATGACGGCACAAGAATGGGCAATTTATGATGCCACAATATCCATAGGCATATTAAAATTACGCACAGCATTTCCAACCCAAACCCGCAATTACAGCGACAAAGAACACGATATGCTAATAGCTCTATGGCTTGAAATTTTTATAGCGATAAAGCCGGGCATATTCCATGAGGCCATCATGCTCTTTGTTTTATCAATTTAACATAAAAAACTGGAAAGGTGTATGGAAAAATGAACAGTCAAGACACACAGGTGAACACTACGCCCAATACCCATAATGAACCACTAGCACAAGATGTAGAAGTTGTATACAGACTTGCAAGCGGCAAGCACATAACCGTTGAAGTTTCCCCCGAAATAAAAGAGTGGTTGGAAACCACTGACAGGAAAATTCGCAGTCAAAGTAGGCAAGATAGGCGGCGGCTAGGTTTCGTAGCAGATGTAGATGCGCTGGATATGAAACACAGGCTTTTACAAGAGGACACAGCCGACACAGTTATGAGAAATGAAACATATCGTCAACTATTTCAAGCGATGGGTATGTTATCAGAAGTACGCAGATACAGAGTATACCTATATTATTTTCACGGCTTGAAATTTAAAGCAATAGCCGATTTGCAAAATGTCACTGGCAACGCAGTATCTGTAGTTCGGTTGCCCATTTTGGGCCCGGACTGCCTTGCTTGCAGGATTTTTGCACATCCCCCAAACCCCCAATTTTGCAGGGGAGTAGCCACTGCCTTTTTTACCATATACGAAGGCTAATTTGCGAAATATTTTCATGCCTTTGCAACCAAGCAAGAAAAAATACTGTCTATATAGATGAGACGGAAAGGAGCGCAAAAAAATGTTAAAAGGAAAAACAGCGTTAATTACAGGAGCATCAAAAGGCATAGGCCGAGCCATCGCCCTTGATATGGCAAAGAACGGTGCGAATATTGCCCTCAATTACATTGGCGAACAAAATGAGGCCGAAGCTGTCCGCAGACTAATTCTTGACGAAAACGTCCACTGCGCAATATACGAATGTGATGTTTCAAATTTTGATGCATCTAAAAAAATGGTTGATGATGTACTCAACAATTTTTCACAAGTCGATATTTTAGTAAACAATGCCGGGATAGCCCGAGACAACCCAATTTTGCGAATAAGTGAAAAGGATTACGACGATGTTATGGACGTAAACCTAAAGGGTTCTTTCAATATGATAAAACATCTTTACCCCGCATTTATGAAAATGCGCTCCGGCACAATCATTAACATAGCAAGTATTTGCGGCACAAATGGTTTGGCGTGGCAGGCTACCTATGCTGCATCAAAGGGCGGACTTATTGCACTAACAAAAAGCGTAGCAAAAGAACTTGCCATGCGTGGTGTTACTTGTAACGCTATTGCACCCGGTCTTATTGAAACTGATATGACGGCTGGGTTAAAGGGCGATAAAAAAAGCGACTTTGTATCTTCAATCCCACTTGCACGAGCGGGGCAACCTACCGATGTTTCAAAGCTCGCCGTCTTTTTGGCAAGCGATTGGGCATCGTACATTACAGGTGAAGTCATAAAAGTTGATGGGGGGTTATGTATCTAATGAAAATTGGAATACCAAGAGCATTACAATACTACTTTTACGAAGATTTGTGGCTCAATTTCTTCAAAAATATAGGCTTTGAAACGGTTGTAAGCCCTGCAACAAACAAGGAAATTGTAAAAATGGGTGTAAATAATTCTATAGACGAAGCCTGCTTTTCATCAAAAATATTTATTGGCCATGTGGAGTATCTGTTGGACAAATGCGACATCATTTTTGTTCCACGGATAGAAAACTCTGCAATCCGTGAAGAATACTGCACAAGAATTTTTGGGCTGTATGACCTTGTTAAAAATACATTCCCGGATGCTAAACTTTTACACGCAGAGGTAAATTACCTTTATCGCAAAAAGGAATCCAATGCATTTATAGAAATTGGGGCGGCTTTGGGTAAAGGCAAAGAGGAGTCTTTGGAGGCATACAAGAATGCCTTATCAATTGCTGAAAGCATAAAAGAAACAAAAATTTTACAGCAAGAGAAATTGCTTAGTAGCGATGGCATAAAAATTTTGATTTTTTCACACGCCTACAATACTTATGATGCTTGCATTGGAAAAGAGATAACCGACTTTTTCGCAGCCAACAACATCAAAGTTGCATACGCCGATTTAATAAACGAAAAAGAAGCACAGGCATTAACCAAAGAATCCTACGGAAAAAGGGTTTATTGGAAAGTAAGTGTGCAACTAATTGGGGGTATTGAAAAATACAGAAGCCGAGTAGATGGCATTATTCTTATTTCGACCTTCCCCTGCGGCCCGGATTCCATTTTCAACGAGCTTTTAATTAGGCTGGTAAAAGATAAGCCAATTTTGTCACTTGTTATTGATGAACAGGATGCCAGTGCTGGTATTCAAACACGGTTGGAGAGTTTTGTGGATATTATTATGGCTAATAGGCAAGAGGTGGCACATGAAAAATAAAAAAAGAACCATAAAAATAGTTGCGGCAGGTGTACTTGGTTTTATTTTAGTGGCAGTCTTAATTGGTGGACTTTACCTAAACCATTTTACCCGCCGTGGGCTACCTCAAATCACAGGTGAAATGGAATTAACAGGCTTGCAATATGCCGTTACTGTAACTCGTGACGAATTTGGCGTGGCTCATATCGTAGCCGAAAATGAGCATGACCTGTTTATGGCGCAAGGCTTTATTCACGCACAAGACAGATTATTTCAAATGGATTTAGGGCGCAGGCAGGCCAGCGGCAGGCTTGCTGAAATATTTGGAACAATGGCTGTTAATCAAGATAAATATTTCCGCACATTATTATTACGACATTATGCAGAGGCATCTCTTGCCGTACAATCTGATGAAACAATACAAATTTTAACTTGGTACGCAGCAGGGGTAAATGCGTTTATTGAACAAGCTATTGCAAGCAATAGTTTACCAGTTGAGTTTCATATATTGGGTTATCAGCCCGAACTGTGGACAGTCTATGATAGTCTAACTTTTGCAAAATTTAAGGCTTATGACCTTGCAGGGCATTGGGAAGGGCAAGCCTTTAGAGCCTACTTACTCCAAAATTTCGATGAAGAACAGGCATTTGAACTATTCCCCAGTTACCCGGAAGGTGCGCCTTATGTGATAAACCCGGCAGACTTAGATTTATCCGGTTTGTTTAGATATGTTGTGCTACCGGATGAACATAATGGCAGTAACAATTGGGTGCTGGATGGCAGTATGACCGCATCGGGTATGCCAATGCTTGCCGATGACCCACATTTGGCACTTGGCACACCATCCATTTGGTATCACAATCATTTGCAGGGTGGCGGGTTTCATGTTAATGGCGTTTCTATTGCCGGGGTACCCGGCATTGTGCTTGGGCATAACCCATATATTGCTTGGGGTGTTACCAACACAGGGCCGGATGTACAAGATTTATTTATAGAGCGGCGTAACCCGGAAAATCCGCATCAATTCCTATTTGACGGTGAATGGTTAGATGCCACGGTGCTACAGGAGCGGATTTATGTTGACGGCGCAGACCCTGTTGATTTCGAGGTAGTTATCACCAGAAATGGCCCGATTATAAGCGAACTTGTAGGCTTTAACGAGGCGGGATATGCACTCTCATTGCGTTGGACAGCACACGCCCCAACCGCGGAACTGGATGCCATTTTAGGATTTAATCGTGCAAGAAATTGGGAGGAGTTTAGTGTCGCAGGCGAGTCTTTAATTGCCCCTGCACAAAACTTCGTGTTTGCAGCAATGGACGGCACAATTGCCTTCAAAGTAATAGGGCAAATTCCTATCCGTGCCAATGGTCGGATTCCATACACACCTGTTCCAGGCTGGACAGATGACTATGGTTGGGTAGGTTTTGTTCCTTACGAACTAATGCCTACGGTAGTTAATCCTATAGACGGTTTTGTAGCAAGCGCAAACAATAAAGTGGTAAGCGATGATTATCCATTTTTCATAACCAATCAATGGGCGCAACCATATCGCCAAATGCGTATTCTTGACCTTTTGTATGGACGTGAAAATCTAACGGTAGAAGATATGATTGCAATTCAAGCGGATAACAAAAATTTAGAAGCTGTAGAGTTTTTGCTTGCAATGCTTTCTGTGCTTAATGGACTGGAGCTTTCTGCTCGTGCAGAAGAGGCAATCCGTCATTTAAGCGATTGGGATTATTTTGATGAAATTGATAGAATCGGTGCAACTATTTTTAATATTTGGATGCGTGAAATTCAATTTTATTTATTCCAAGACTCAATTTCCGAGGATATGTGGCAATTATTCCGTAGGCGTTCCAGTTTTGTAAATGAGTTGTTTAGGCGCAACTTAAATGGCGAGCATGTCATTTGGATAGAAGAAAGCGGCGGCATGGCGCATGTGCTAGAGGCAACGCTTGAAAACACACTTTTAGAAATAGAATCTATGCTTGGGCGCAATATGAGTCGTTGGCAATGGGGTAATTTCCACCAAGTAGCGTTTCGCCATCCTTTAAGCAGTGTTTCGCCCCTCCACTTGCTATTTAACCCAAGGGGTAGAGTTGCCGCTCCGGGTAGTGGCGTAACCGTAAACCAAGCCGCTTTTGCCAGAGACGGCCTAACAACCAACGGAGCAGGCTGGCGGTTTGTAATTGACATGGGAGATGCAGGCGCATCACACATGATTGTAGCACCGGGCAACAGCGGGCATCCAAGAAGCCGTTTTTATCACAATAATATTGATATGTGGGTAGAGGGCAGTTTATATGAAACAGGTTTAACCATCCCGCAGGGGCGTGTATGGGTGCTAACCCTTATGCCTTAGACAGAGCAGACTGCGTTACTTAATATTTTGACATGAATAAGGAGGTTATATGTAATGGCAATTGCCGAAAAAATAGCATGTGCGCCCCAAATCGGGGACTATCATATTATAGCTGACATACTACTGCAACGATGCTTGAATTACAAAACAATGCGTTGCCCACCAATGACTAAACGGACACTCGAAATTGGCGGCAGGCACAGCCCCGACATGATATGTACGCCGTTCAAAACAACGCTTGGCAATTTCATAGAGGCCGCAGAGCAAGGCGCAAATGTATTTGTTATGCCCGGTGTGGGTTGCCGCTTAGGTTTCTATGACATATTACAAAAGCAGATTTTAGATGACTTAGGCTATGACTGCGAAATGATTACGCTTTTTGAATACATCCCTACTGTGAAAAGGCTCTACACATCTTTGAGCAGCATAAACCCGGATTTGACCCAAGAAGATTTTGATGCTGTTTTTGAGCTTGTTGTAAAAATTACAGTTGACATGGATAACCTTGCCGACTTTATGCGAAGAAATATAGCATTTGAAGTAAACAAAGGCGAGTTTGACAACTGCTATCAAGCATATTTACATGAAGTAAAGAACGCACAAGACGTAGCCGAAGCCGGGGGCATTGGCGAAAAGTACAAGGAAAAAATGGAATCCATCGTCACAAACAAGCCGGATAGACCCATAAGAATTGGGATTATAGGTGAAATATATGTTGTGGTAGAGCCATTTTCAAACTGCAACATGGAAAAATGGCTTGCAGAACATGGCGTGGAAATTATCCGACCCTTTGACCTGTCGCAGATGGCGGTTGCCATATTCACCGTAGACGAGCAAGTGAAAAATAGCGGCGGCTACGTGGATTACAATATAGGCAGCACCGCCAATGATGCAATTGCCCAAGCATATCAAATGATACAGGACGGCATTGATGGCATCATCCACGTTAAACCGTCATCTTGTTCCCCGGAAATAACAGCTATGACAATTTTGCAAAATATCTCCCAAGACACAAAAGTACCCTTTATGTACATGACATTTGACACGGAAACAAGCGAAGCAGGGGTTCACACAAGGTTGGAGGCGTTCCACGATATGATTGTGATGAAAAGGAGGAGCGAAGATGAATAAAGCATATTTAGGCATTGACATTGGCTCAATTTCCACAAAAGGCGTAGTAATTGACGAGAACAACAATGTTTTGGCAGACAGCTACTTATGGACTTCGGGCAATCCCATAGCCGCCGTAAAAAATGTGTTAAACGAAATTTCTCAAAAACTGGACAAAAAATACACCGTGGTTAATGTGGGAACAACAGGTTCTGCAAGAAAATTGATAGGCGTGGCCTTAAACGCACGAGTTGTAAAAAACGAAATAACCGCTCATGCCGTGGGTACACTTGCCATTGTGCCGGACGTTAAAACAATTCTTGAAATTGGCGGGCAGGATTCAAAAATTATCTTGGTAAACAACGGCGTGGTAATAGACTACGCCATGAACACATTATGCGCCGCGGGCACAGGTTCGTTTTTAAGCAGCCAAGCAAAACGCCTTGATTTGGAAATGGAGGATTTTGCGGAACTTGCACTAACCAGCGAAAACCCGGCTAAAATTGCCGCAAGATGTACAGTGTTTGCCGAAAGCGACCTTGTGCATAAGGCGCAAATTGGCCACAGCAAGGCAGATATTGTAGCCGGGCTTTGCCGTGCCATTGTACTCAATTATCTAAACAATGTAGGCAAAGGAAAGACTATAAAATCGCCTATTGTTTTTCAAGGCGGGGTAAGCAAAAATGCCGCCGTTGTAAAAGAGTTTGAAAAGGAACTTAAACTGCCAGTGTATGTAGACCCAAACGGGCATCTTATGGGTGCGCTTGGTGTGGCGGTTCTATGTAAAGCTGAAAAGGAAGAAACAGCCTTCGACTTTAGCATTACGGACATAGACTTTGTAACAAAAGGGGTAGAGTGTACAAATTGCCCTAACAATTGCGAAATAATTTGCGTTTACAAAAATGAAAAGTTGCTTGACGCATGGGGAAATAAATGCGAAAAAGGCACACGCATAGCGTAAGTGGGCTACGCCCACTGGAGCGGCGGGGTTTGGGGCAGAGCCCCATTAAAATAGAAAAGGAGAGATAAATCATGGTATTTGAAAAAATCAGAACGGTAATTGTTGAACAACTTGGTATTTCCGAGGACAAAATCACGCTCGAAACATCATTACTAAACGACATAGGGGCGGATTCACTCGATATCTTTCAAATAGTATCTAATTTGGAAGATGAATTTGGCATCGAGTTTTCATCAGAAGTTGTAACAGACATGAAAACAGTTGGCGATGCGGTAGAGTATATCAAGGCAAACACCAACAAGTAGTATTTTGCAGACCTCCTTCAATCGCCCTTCTCCATAATGTGGACTGGGCGATTTTTTTATTGATTTTCAAAGCATCATACAACTTTACTTCCGTACCCTGTTATCGTAATGGCGGCCGACGGTGACGTTGATGCCATCAATGCCGTGCTAAAGCACTACGAAGGCTATATAGCTGCACTGTCTACGGTACAGGTATATGATGAGCGTGGCAACCCCCGTTTATATGTTGATGACGGTGTTAAACGCAGACTGGAAACAAAGTTAATAACCGCAATTTTGAATTTTGATGTAGCAGCGTAGGACAAGCCAAGCCTATGCAGGGAGCGTGTACCCCTTTCCACGCCCTTGCTACTGGGCTTTTTGTCGTTCTGCGAAGGCATTTTTATTATTTGGCTTTTTGCACTTTGACAAAGAAAGCCCGCGAGACAACGGCGGTGCAGTATACAGCAAAACGGATACATTCGGTTTATGCCGAGCCGGGCGGCTCGTGGGCCATGACTTCCCCACTGTGGAACGAGCGACAACCACAACGCCGTAATGGAGATATGGCATCTTCGGGCTATGACGTATAAACCGTGATAATGATACTCCCGCCTAGCCACAACTTGAGCGTTAAAAGCGTCGCACGTAATGGGGGCGGCGGCATGAGAACCATGCCGGGGTGAAACTCCCGTGAGGTTATGCCAACAACCGTCCGTGTTTGTGTGATATAAGTTGTAATTTGCTTCTGCAATCAATAATCCCGCTTGTTTTTTTGCATTGGCGGGATTTCGTATAAAATTTATGAAAGGGAAATATTTATGACAAACGAAAATAGAAAGCTACGCCTATTAACTCTAAAACAGGCCGCAGAACTTATTGACGGCTTAACGGAGTATCGTGTACGTCAACTTTGCACAGACAACATAATCAAATACCACAAGTTTGGAAACAAGTACATGATACCTGAACATGAGATACTAAAAATGTGTAGTGACTTATGATATATGTAATTAGCCCCAACCACGAAATCTTGACCAGATAAAGACCAACGCTAATAGCATGGACAAGATTTACAAACACCAAACCCTGTAGTTATGGGCTTTTGTGGTGGTTGGGGTAAAAATGTAAATTCTTTTTTGAATAGTTTTAATTTTGAACTAAAAACCCGGCACTATCTAAAGCGTGATAAACCTGATCAAAGTGTGCTTTATTACGGCAAGCAATTGTATGCAGATGCACGCCCAATGTGAGCACTGACAATAATTTAGCTTCAGATGACTTTACTTGGTCAACAAAAATGTCTACATCTTCACGGGTTTTAATGTTAAGCTGTCCTGTGATTTCGCCATATACTTCATGTTCGACTATTACATTTACAACAGTTGCCCCTAAATCAACAATTACATATAGTTCCTCTTTTGTATTTTCAGCATTATGGCGGCAGGCCATTTTTCCGACATACTGGTTTGGGTTCCTAAATTCCGGAACCATATAACCTCTTGCCGTAGCAATAATTTCATGCCCTTGCGCGCGTAATATTGCAATGTCCCCAACTATGACTTGACGGCTTACGCCCAGTTGTTTAGCCAACGCAGAAGCACTTACAGGTGCGTTATATTGGTTAATAATTGCAAATATTTTTTCTCTACGCATTGTTGCATCCATAACAAAACTCCTTCGATAATATTAATTTCTCGTAAATTCCTTTATTCATGCTCAACCGCGATACACCATCTAACACCAAAGTGGTCAACAACGAATCCCCACAAGGATGTCCAATGGTCGGGTTTTAAGGGTATTGTAACTTGCCCTTTTTCAGCTAATTTATTAAAAACAGTAGTGACTTCTTCTTCGTTAGCAAGAAAGACATTCATGATTAGTCCGTCGTTGATGCCTACTTCTTCTTCGTCATCTTCAATACTGAATTTTGCGCCAAACAAGGTCAAAATAGTCATGCCAATGTCAACGACTTCTGCACCCAGAGTGGTTTTATAAAATTCGATGGCCTCGCTACCTCTTTTGGGTAGGTTGATTGCAGGGATTAACATACGCATTCTCCTCATATTTTTTATCAGTATATCACATCATATAGGACAACAGTGCGCCACTTAGCCCAAATATGAGAAACGGCGTAGCTTGCGCTACGCCGTTCTCATGTCAAAATTTTTTTTAGTATCTAATGCGTAACATTTCCCATATTTCTTGCGGCGATAAACCATGTGCGCTAATGATTACAATCACATCGTCAAACAATATCCCAAACTGCGACGTTTGCCAGTTTGCTGTTGCTTCCGCACCCGGGCGTGTACGGCTATCAACCATCAATGTTCTTGCATATATGGCATCAATCGTAAATTCTTCTGCAAGGAACACAGGTGATTGGAAGTAGTAGTGTATTTCTGCTGGGACAGAGAATGCCCACGGCATTGTATAAAGTGATACGTCATATTTGTATTTGTCACTTATCGAAACGATATTCCACAAATCGCTTTCAAGCGGCGTCCTTGCAAACCAGCTGATGTTATTTAAACCGTTGCTCCAGCTGGCAAAAAGGCTGTTATCGCTTGTGGAAATGTGCCTGATGGCAGTTTCAAAAGTAAACCCATGCGGTACACTTGATGGCAGAAATGCGCCAAATTGTGAATCTCGTCGGGCGTCTGCCAAGGTTAATACATCGTTGCGTAGTTCCGGAATAATGGGGTTGTCGAGTACAGACAAATCCGCCATGCCGTTTAAGATAAGCAAATTAACAATTTCGGTAAGCTTTTGTTGGCCTGTGCGTTCTTCGTAACCATTTATGCTATCAATGCTGTCGCGGGTTTGTACAAGATATGCCATATCGTTTAGTACAAATTCTGCACGGAATAATGAATTTTCCCACCCATATGCAAATGCTGTCACCTGCACATCGTGTATTTCCGACACAATGGGCGAACTATCATATAATAAGAATGTGCCACCAAGCGGCGCACCTTCTTTGCCAACAGAAATTTGTACCCCGGTAAAATGCCTGCGTGCGCCCACTTGTGCGTACTCGCTGGCGGTTACATACAATACAGAACCATCTGCACGGTATTGCACAATTGCAGAAAGGTTTAAATAAAGGCTTGGGAAAACAGCGGCCAACTGCTCGCTTGTAAGACTGTAATAAAAGTATCCATCGGGGAAGCGTATGCGTGACGGCATTGCTGATTCGGCAGTGTTAAAAGTAAGCGCGTGAAGTGAAGATGGGAGGGGTGTTGGCATGGTCTCACCACCCCTTTCTTCGGGATCGCCGGGTAAAGTATAGCCTGGTATGGTTCCTTGAAGTACATTGCTATTGTTGCTCATGTTGTTAAAATAATAGGGTATAGCCCATATGCCAAGTGCCAAAATAGCCATGCAAGCCGCTATCAACGCGTATTTCATCACTCGGGCAGGCTTTTGCTTTTGCGTTACCTTTTGTATAATCTTTTCATGCAGTACTGGGTCAACAGATATATTGTCCATATAATTTTTGTATCCTTTCATTAATATTCCCCTTCCAAAAGATTTTTAAGCATTCGCCGCGCGCGGGTAAGGAGTTGCCGCACCGTGGCTTCTTTTTGTTCCGTTATCTCTGCAATCTCTTTGGTAGAATAACCTTCGTAGTAAAATAGGTGAATAACCATCCGGTACTTAGCGGGCAGAGCCAAAACAGCGTGCATAGCGTCTTGCTGTTCCACATCCTGCGCTGGAATGGTGTCTAGCAAGGGCGTGGTCTTTTTCCACCAAAACGAGCGCAGATAATTTTTGCAGAGGTTAACCGTTACGCGCATAAGCCAGGCCACCATGTGGGCGTGGGATTCAAATTGCGGCTGTTTCTGTAACAGTTTTACAAAAACCTCTTGCACAATATCTTCCGCATCTGCTTTGCTGCCTACGATAGCAACTGCGGTGCGGTAAATTTTATTTTCGTATTGCTTTATAGTTTCTTCTATATTACTTACTAAATCCATCGGCCGGTCGGATTTAATTTGCACACAGCTCACTCCTTTCACTTTATATACACATCAACAGGGCAAAATGTGACATAGTAATTTTTTTATTTAAAAAAATGCTTGACAAACAAAACCACACACATTATCATACATACACGATGAATGAATTTGAGAGAGGTGATTCTCATTCCCAGGAACAAATATCCGGAAGAAACACGCCGCAAAGTTTTGGAAGCGGCGGTCAAAACATTTCAAGAAAAAGGATATGAGCAATCTACAATTTTAGACATTGTTGCTAATATGGATGGTTTGACCCGCGGTGCGTTCTACCACCACTTCAAGTCAAAAGAAGAAGTGCTTATCGCCATAAACGACATTATTTTTGAAGCCACCAACCCGTTTGAAAGAATACAACACGAAAAAGGGCTAAACGGTTTGCAAAAATTGCAAAAGGTTATAAAAATGAATATTGCCGACATAGAGGACGAATACAAGTTCATTAGGCTTGCAAGTATGTCGTTGCTAAACAGCCCACAATTTTTAGTAGAGCAATTGCACTTTAATACCCTAGCAAGCAGGAAATATATCCAGCCGCTAATAGAAGAAGGCGTTGCAGACGGCTCTATAAAAATAAAACATCCGCAACTTGTAGCAGAGCTTGCAAATCTTCTGTTCGGCGTTTGGTTTTTACCTCTGCTTTATCCAGGTGACATCGACTACATGCAAACAAAAGCGCAATTTGCAATGGAATTACTGGAACACCTTGGGCTTCCTATTTCAGACGACGAGTTTGACGAACTTGGCGAAAACTATATAAACGTGCTGCACGATGCATATCATGAAGAAAAAATTTGACCCTAGCGGGTAAAATTTTTTGCCCATAATTCATACATTCGGTATGTATAAAACGTATATTCAAATATAACTTATAAATTTTAGGAGGCAACACATGCAAAATATTATCACGGTAACAGACCTAAAAAAGTCCTTTAAGAAGCACCAGGTGCTAAAAGGCGTAAACCTTAGCATTCCCAAAGGCAGTATATTTGCGCTTCTGGGTTCCAACGGTGCAGGTAAGACCACATGTGTGCGTATTCTTAGCACATTAACAAAGGCAGACAGCGGCAGTGCCACAATTTGTGGGTACGATGTTTTCCGCCAGGCAGACAACGTGCGCGACTCGATAAGCCTAACAGGACAGTACGCCGCCGTAGACGAAGTGCTGACAGGGCGCGAGAACCTGGTGCTTATTGGTGAGTTAAGGCGTGTACCCGACGTACAAAAACAAGCAGACCAACTGCTTGCCACCATTAATTTAGAGGACGCAGCCAACAAGCGTGTTGGCACATATTCTGGCGGTATGCGCCGCAGGCTGGATATTGCAATGAGCCTAATGGGTAACCCGCAAGTGATATTCCTGGACGAACCCACAACAGGGTTAGACCCCCAGAATCGGATTGTTATGTGGGATTTAATTGCAAAACTTGCCGAAGGCGGCACAACAATATTTTTGACCACGCAGTATTTAGAGGAAGCAGAGTACCTTGCCGATAATATTGCCATTTTGCACAATGGCGTAATCACGGCAGAAGGCTCGCCAGAGGAGCTTAAAAAAATATTGCCGATTGGCGAAATAAAATTGGAATTTACTAAAACAGTAGAACGGGAAAAAGCCCAGCAACTTTTGCAAAGTTACACTATGACCGCCGGCAGAAAAACGTTGGAAATATCTACAGACGGCACGACCAAGCAAATCACAGATATTCTTAACTGCTTAAACGATGCAAATGTACCTGTTGCGCGCTTTACGCAAAACCAGCCATCTTTAGAAGATGTATTCTTGACGCTGATAGGAGAAAAACAATGACAAAATACTTTGCAGATTCTTATATTATGTTTAAGCGTTGCCTAACCAAAACGCTAAGAAGCCCAGAAGCAATTTTTATGGCAATTATCGTGCCTGTGTTTATGATGATTATGTTCGGTTTTGTATTTGGCGGTATTGTGGACTTAGGGGACATCAATTACATCAACTTTATAGTACCCGGTATTCTTGTCCAGTGTATTGCCAGTGCTGCCAATACTACCGCGTTTGGCATACACACAGACATGTCCACGGGAATTATAGACCGTTTCCGCTCTATGTCCATTTCTAAGGCTGCATTCCTTACGGGGCATGTGTGGGTGTCTGTGATACGCAGCATAGTTATAATTGTATTTACAATTGGCGCGGCGTTTGCAATTGGCTTCCGCCCGCAGGCAGGGTTTACAGACTGGTTGATTATTATCGCAATTATGATTTTGTTTATTATTGCTGTTACATGGCTTATTGTTATTTGCGGACTTATTGCAAAAGATGTGGAGAGTATAAGCGGCACAAGTTTCCTGTTTATGATTTTTATATTTATAAGTTCGGCCTTTTCGCCGCCAGAAACGCTACCAACCGCCTTGCGCATATTTGCCCAAAACCAGCCGATGACCCACGTGGTAGACGCTTTGCGCGCACTAATGCTTGGTTTCCCGCTAGATGGCGAGGTGCTGACGGCCGTACTTTGGTGTGTTGGCATTACCATTGTTGCGTTTACGTTAGCGGTTCATATTTATAAAAGTAAGTTGACGAGATAGAAAAAGGGCGGCCAATTGGCCGCCCTTTTTTGTTTACTCAAAAATTTCTTGCTGATATTTAAGTTCTTTTACCACTTTTGTAAACCGCGAAAGCGGGCGGCAAATGAGTACATAAATATAAAACAAAACGAAAAGCATAACTACGTTTATATATGATATCGCAAGCCCATTCCCGGTAGCTATAAGAATAATGCTTGGGAGCTGCAATAAAACCGCCACTGTATTTGCAACCAAAACCCACATAAATAAACGAATTAGGCGTTTGTAATGCTGTAGTTGCGAGGTGGTGTCTGTATATATTTGAAAGCCCGAGCCGTCGCTAGTATTTTTCCTAAAGTACGCCCATCTCCAATAAGATGCCACATGTTCTGCGCCGGCTTCTTCCATAAATCGGATATAGCTAATGGTATCGGGGTGGCTTCTTGTGTGCTCTAGCAGTGCAATGCGGTAGGTGTAGTTGGGTGCGTCGTTGTCTTCAAATGTGTAGTTGGTATGGTTTACGCCGGTTAAATTCCAGCCTTTTGCCGCCATGGTATTTAGCCATTCTTCCTCTTTTTCAAAGTCGTAAAAAAGTTTCCATACGCTAGTTTTCATGGGGTATGCCTCCTCCAAATGCATTTAAGCCAATGTTTACAAGTTCGCCAAGACGCATTATTTCTATTTTCAAAATTTGCTTGCCCTTTTCGGTGATGGTGTATTCTTTCTTGCGTGAGTCTGTGTTGTGGCCAACAGCGCAAATCCAACGCTTTTCCAACAAGTTGTTTATTGCGCCGTATAATGTACCTGCGCCCAGGGTTACCCTGCCATTGGTTAATTTTTCTACATTTTGCATGATGGCATAGCCGTGCCGTGGGGTTAGTAGCGATACAAGAATGAGGTACACCCCTTCGGTGAGTGCGGCGGTTTTGTCTGTCATTGTTGTGTGGCTCCTTTCAATATATCGTAATGCGATATATCGTGTGGCGTAATAATATTGTATCGGCAGGCGATATAGTTGTCAAGTATAAAAAAACAACCCAACAAACAATTTGCCTGCTGGGTTGTTTTTTTATTGTTGCCCGCGGTGATGGATTATAATGGAGCCCTTTTTCTTGATTTGTTCTACAGAGCTTTCTATTACTCTGCCAAGTTCTACCGTGCCGCTTTGGTGTATGACGATATGGGCGGTGTTGGCAGTTAATTGCGGGGCGGTAATGTCGCCGCTGCCTACAATTTCGACATCAAATTTTTGGCACTGGCCGTCGTTTATGGTAATGTCACCACTGCCGGATATCCTGCCTTTAAAATCGCCGCCGTTCATGCCGCCAATGCCAATATCACCAGAGCCGTTGACAGACGCATTGCATTGCTGTACCGCGCCAATTACGACGTCGCCGCTACCGTTGACATTTAGGTTTGCAGTATTCGCAGCCCCCCAACAAATATCACCGCTGCCGTTGATGGCCGCCTTTAATACATGGGCACTACTGCCGGCTATATTGCCTGAACCATTGACTGTCGCTGTGCATGATTCCGTAAAATGTCCCCCTCCAATATCACCAGAGCCGTTGATTGTCAAATTGCCTGTATTAAACTGACTAATTTCGGATTTAATTTCACCGGAACCATTGATGCATAACCGCAAATCGCCGCCATTATCGACAGGCAATTCAATAATTAGCTTGTTATTTCGGCTATTTGGATCATTGTAGTTGCCATGTCTATAACCAATTTTTAATAACTCTGTTTGAGCATCATTACTCACTTCCAATATTTGTAGAAATTGCTGCGAGCCGGTTGCGTATACGCGGGTTTTATCGTCTGCCGAATGTTTTATTGTACATTTACCAGATATGAATGCTATGTCCACATTACGGCATACCTCAAACTCAAAGCATTTAGATTCTCCGGATTGGTTCACGTTGTCGTCTTGCGCGGATTCAAACGTCAGAAATAAAACACTACCTTGCCCTTTGTTTATAGCCATACGCGTCGCAAGCTCTGCCGTGCTGCCGTCCTCAAACTGTACATGGCTGCCTTGTTTACTTCTTACCTGCTTATTCGAATAGCAACCTACACCATTATTGCTATGCACTAGCGGCAACCCCTGATATGTTGGCGGGAATTCGCTACTGTCAAGCATTGGCGCTGCCTTTTGCCCAAACAGGTATGCAATTTCTACCTCAAAAATATTTGCAAGGTCTGGGATAAGCGTAATATCGGGGTAGCTTTGGTTATTCTCCCATTTAGAAACTGCCTGCCCAGAAACGCCAACTTTAAGTGCCAATTCCTCTTGCGTCATGTTTTTGCTCTTGCGTAAATCTTGTACCCGTTGTCCAAAATTACCAAAGTCGTACATATAAATCTCCCTTTCTAAAATAAAATGGTTTGCAAACCTTGTACATGTACAGTATCAAGGTTTACAAACCATGTCAACAACCAAAAGTGGAATTCAACTAATGGTAGAATTAGATTGGTATAAATAATTCCGGCAAGCGGTTAATGGCTACAATGTTGCCGGGGAAACCCGCAAATGATATATCCCCTCTGGTATGCGTGGCATAGCGGCACATCACTTGCCTGTCCACAATAAATTCAACCACGCTGCCGTCGGATAAATGAAAGCGGTTTGTTTTGTCTGTGTGCCTGTTGTCTTTTACGTCGCCTACCACTGCGCGGAATGTGATTCCGCTAGATAATGTGATGTCAAAAACATCGCCAACGCCATTATATAGGAAGTAAGTACCAAGCGCAATCATGTACAAGCCGTCTACGCGCCTAAATCCATCTTCACAAGTATAGGCAATTTGCTGCATTCGCCATTGGCACGAATTTCTGTATGTGATAGCACGCCAGTCCATCCATGATTTAAAGTGGCAACGCGCTGCAGAAATTGTTCCGTTAAGAAGCTGTATATATTGTAGCGGTTCACATTCGTAAATTTCGTATGCGTATATGGTGTAATCGGGTGCGCATATTGGTGTGTGGCTTACAGGCTGTGCTTGTGTAATGGGCGTAAACACTTCAACATATTCTAAGTATATCGTAGGTTCGTAAACAGGCCGTGATTGTTTAGGTGGGTCACTTGCCAAAGGCATATAAAATGCCATACACAGTATAAAAATAATGGTTACAGCCCCACTTAAAAAGGTTTTTTTGTTTAGCATTTTGGTTTACTCCTTATGCATTGGATTCTATGATAATACCATTATAAACCAATAATGCAAATTTTATACACGGCATGGAAAAAGACATGTGTCAATTGATTTTCGCTATGGCTGCGAGTTTTGCAGTCAAATTGCACAAAAAGAACAATAGTTCGGTGGTCTTTGCTGTGCAATATAAGACTGCTATCAGGTACAAAAAATGATAGTACACATGTAATAATGGACAAAATTAAATAAAAAAACTATACTGGCAAAGGAGTGTTTGTACACTTACAAATTATCAAGGAGAAAAAAATGCGAAAAAGAAGAAATTTAGTAACAGCAATTGTGTTGGCGTTTATAATTGCCGTTGCACCGGTTGCGGTATTTGCTGCAGAGCCTATTTACTTAACTAATGTACGCATGATCGAGTTAACGCCCGAAGCAGCAGAAATTGTTTTAGAAGATTTGGCGTACTTAGAAGAAATGATTATGGCCATTGCGCCAACGCAAAACATCGCCGCGTGGCTTTTGGGCATGACGTTGGAAGATTATTTTGGGCTGCTGCGCGAGGCAGTGACCACCGGCTTCCCGTTGCCGTCTGTTCTTGCTCATTTAGAACCTACCCGCTGGGCAGCGGCACCAACAGACCCGCTTTCGCTTGCGGCAGATTATATGTTTACCATTATGACCATGATTGCAAACGACTTAGGTGGTTTGGGGCATTTGCACCCACAGTTTGGCTCTACGGTAGAGCAGGTATTCCTTGTGATTGCACGCAACATGTATGATTATGGTGAGGCTTGCCAAGAAGATTGGCCTTTCCAGTGGCGGGCTAATTTTAATTTTGAGAGGCTTCACTACCAGATTTATAACACGCCCTCTGTATTGTGGTTTTACGATATAGACCCGTCGGCGTTTGATTTCGATTTTGACCCGGGCGACGTATTAGGCCATAGAAATGAAAACAACATAACGGCACTTAGCCTAGAGCCCGGCTACATTGCGTATATTCGCATCGCCAGTTTTGGTAATAATGTGAGGCTGGATAGCGAAACACTTTTCCCGTTTTATGAGCAAATTCAAGATTATGCGCATTTGATTATCGACTTGCGCAGCAACTCAGGTGGTTGGGCGATGTACTTCCCAACCAATGTGGTGTCTATGCTCATTGACGAGCCAATTTCGTTTACGTATTACGAATTTTTTATCTCTAACGACATTACAGACGAGTTTTTTGCATACCCTGTGAGTATGGCAGGCGGCACATTCCAAGGGGTTTATCCAATTGCAGAATTTTTGGAAAGCCGCGATTTACCGTTTTTCCATCAAGACGATGTAGCACTTCTTGACTACGTAGTGGTGTGGTATGCAGGCGTACAGCCTGCAGAAGACAACATTCCTTTTGGCGGCGAAATTTGGCTGCTTGTGGACGGCGGCTCTATGTCCGCTTCCGAAATGGCGGCAAAAATGTCCATTGCAACGGGTTTTGCAACTGTAGTTGGCGAACCTACCGCAGGCATAACCGGTGTAATGTACACATTTGCAGCGATGCCAAACACAGGCATATTATTCCGTATAGACATGGGCTATACGATAGATTCTTACGGGCGTTCTATTGAGGAGTTTGGCGTTATGCCGCAAATAGCTACGCACGGGCGTGACGCGCTGGACATTACCCTTGGGCTTATTGCGGGCTATACTTTGGAAGAACTTTTTGCAGCAAGAGTTGCCGCTTTTGACGGCGTACCTCTTTTGATGGTTGACGGCGAAGCGTATATTGCCATCCGGTTTGCTGCCTATGCATATGGGTTCGATGTTGAGTGGAACGGTGCAAACCATGAAGTTATTGTGTTTGACGCAAATGGCAATTGGTTTACTGTGCCTGTCGAAGGCGATGTGTTTATGTACAGCAATAGGGTGTTTATTCCTTTGCAAAGTGCAATCAGAATGTTTTCGGACACAATGTACATCCCGCTTATTGGCACATGGGTATGGGAGGGCTACGAAGGCTACCGCTATATTTTTAATAGTGATGGCACGGGTAACCGCGGAATCCCCGGTGTTGATATCGCAGAATTTATTTGGGAAGTGCACGGATACGAATTGCATATCAATTTGCTAGGGTATGTACCTGCCGGCATAATCCGTTACGAGCGTTGGGCATTTTATTATGACGATTACGTGCTGATTTTGGATAGCTTGCAAGCATTTGATTTTTGGTTTATGTATTTTAGGGCGTAAATGATGTGACCCCGGGCTTGACCCGGGGTCTTTTTTATATAGATTTTTCCATTCAAAACAGTTATGATAATATCGTAGGAAAATGTCAAAGATAATCATACATTCTACATGTTTTTTCGTATATTTTAAGGATACAACGAAAGGGTGCTTGTTTTGAGTTGGGAAACATATCGTAAAGAAATTGAAGAAAAGGGTCACTGCCCGGAAGATTGGTATATTCTAGGCATTGACTTAGGTACAACAAACTCTGTAATTAGTTATTGGGATAATACAACCGGTCGCCCGGAAGCTATTGACGTGTCAAATGGCTTTGGCAAAATTCCGCTGCCGTCTGTCGTGCAGTATCGCCAAGACGAGAATAATGAAGAGTGGGTTATTGGCGAGGAAGCATACCGCTCTATGAAAATATACCCGGAAACCACCGTGCGTTCTATAAAGCGGCAGATGGGAACAAACACCACCGTACGCCTGGGCGGCAAGGACTACCTGCCGGAAGAGATTTCTGCAAAAATTTTGACAGAGCTTGTTAGCCATGCGCAAAATTTAAACCCCAAGGCAGAAATTGCCGGGCTTGTGGTTTCTGTGCCGTATGATTTTGACGATGCGGCGCAAAAAGCCACGATGCGTGCCTGCGAAATTGCAGGGCTTGCGGACAAGCTTATTTGTTTGATAAAAGAGCCAAACGCCGCCGCACTTGCTTACAATTTCCGCCACCAATTAACTAAGGGCGAGCGTATAATGGTATTTGACTTTGGCGGCGGCACGTTGGACATTACGCTTTTTAACGTTGCAGAGCGTGACGATGCGCGCATAAAAATACAGGTTATAAGCCAGGGTGGCGACGCAGAGCACGGCGGCGACGATGTTGATGCAATTTTAATAGAAGCGTGCGGCGATTTCATTTACAACAAAACCGGGCAACCCGCTTCCGATTTGGCCGTCGAAAATCAGGTGGAACTCATAGCTAGAGCCAGAGAAGCCAAAGAGCGGCTCAGTGGGGTACAGCGGTTCCGCATTCCATTCACTTTTTGTATCCCGCCCTTTGTCGAGCAGCTTACGCGAGAAGAGTTTCATAATTTAATCAAACCTTTCATAGACAAAACCCGCAAGTTGGTGTTAAAGGCACTTAGGGAAACTTACACCGGCAGCCTTACGCCAGGTGACATAGACCGCGTTTTGTTGGAGGGCGGCAGTTCCCAAATGCCGTGGGTGCGGGAAATGCTTTTAGATATTTTTAGCGACGAGTCCAAAATTTATTCGTCAGAAAGGCCTGCGCTTGATATTTCTTTGGGCGCAACATATTATGCCGCCATGAAAATGGGGCTGCTTGCGCACCCAGATGTAGAATCCGAAAAAATCAACGTAGAATTTGAAGTGACTGTCCCACATGATATCGGGCTGGAAATAGCAGGTGGTGCGAAAAAGTCGTTCTTCCCAATGATACGCCGTGGCACGTCATACCTACTTGCAAAAAAGAGCCATGTGTTTACGCTTTCCGGCAATACTGTGGAAGAAATGACCAGCTTGGGCTTGCGCATTTTAGAGCGTATCCAGCAAGACGACCCGTTTGAAGCCTGTAAACTCATTGGTGAAGTGAGTATTAAGGGGTTGCCCGAACGGCCAAGCGGTAAGACAAAATTGCGCATTACGCTTATGGTGGAGGAAGAGGGCGGTTTGGTGCGTGGTATGGTAGAAGATGTGGGTTTTGGGGACGATTTCCCAAGCAGTGGGTTTAAGGAATTGTTTGACCCGGATAGGTTTGTGCGGGTAGAGATATAGGAACTTATATGAGTGGAGGGTATGACGATGGCAGCGATAGATAAAAAAGTATTGTACGAACAAATGAATACACACAGGCTACAAGTTGACATGGCGATATCGGAATATGTTGCTGATAAAAACGTGAAAGAAAGCCTTTTGCGTTTTGTCGAATGGCTAAAAGCAAAAGGCGTATCTCCGCTATATGTTGATTGCGAAGGACAATCTCCACTCTGGGAAATAGGGTATAACGACAAAACGTATTATATAGTTCTGAATGGTGTGGATAACATCTGTGTTATGGTAAAAGTTGCGTTTACAGATGAATATCAAGCTGTAATGGGTGAAAATAATTTGCAGGACATCGTCCTAAGCAATTTGCAATATTGTACACGTAAAGACGGTGGACATTGTGGTGGTTGCCATCTCCCATCTGATGTTGCAGGGGTAGAAGAAACGATTTTTGGAAAAGAAATTAAAAACCTTTGTTGTGGTCAATTTATTTCGTTTGATAATCCCAGCAGCGAAACGATTGAAGGGATAAAGAAGCTATTGAAATTATAGGCAGATGCAGATTCGTAAAATAAACATTTTCGACAGTTGACAGGAGTCCCCCAATGACACCCAAACAAAAAGCCAACCATTTACACAAAAAAGTCAATACATTTATCCTATCCTGCATAGGCGCAGACGGCTATCCTCTCACCAAAGCGGTTGTCCCCGGCAGGTACAGGGAATCGTTAGACGAGTTATATTTTTGCACAAACACATCGTCAGCATTTGTTGAAGCAATAAGCCAAAACTCAAAGTCCAGTGTCTATTTTTACAGCCGTAAATTATTTGTGTGGCAGGGGTGCTTACTAAAAGGTAATATGCAAATTGTAACGGATATGAATATTAAGGAGAAATATTGGCTGGATAAATTTAAAGATGCCTACTCTCAAAAATCCTTTACCGACTTAGATTTTTGCGTACTAAGGTTTATCCCCCTTTTAGGAAAATTATATTCAAATTTTACGCTATCAGAATTTGAGATATAGGTGATACGACATGTTAAAGCGCGTAATCGCAATTGCCCTAATTATTCTGCTTGCGGGCTGCACTCCCACCAACGGCATTGTCCTAACAGAAGAGGAACTTTTTGTTAACCTAGAACGCGACTTCCCAGGGCGGGAATTTGAGATACTTCGCATATTTGGCCCAAGCTGGGGGCCGGGTATAGATTCGGTTAGTCACAGGCATTTTACGTTACGCTGTTTGCACACGGGTATCGAGTTCCGCACAATTGGCGTTGACAATTCTGTTTACACGCGAGCGTTGTGGACTAGGCTTACAGGCAACTGGCAACGAGAATTTGAGAATTCCTTTAATGCGATTATGCGCGATTTAAGAACCGCACACTCGTCACTAAACTTTGCGATAGATGTAGAAAATTTCGACTTCATTGCAAATGCAAATATTGCAGAGCAAAATCTTGAAGAAATTTTGCAAGCCTTTGTTGAATTGGGCGAACCTGTGTTTATCAGGCTTAGTGTTTCCTATCGGCAAGACATATTCGAGTTTGAACAACAGCGCGCAACCGAGGATATCGAAATGATTTTAAATCAATTTGTTACACCCATATACAATCGCATATATGCCGTCGTAGGTTCGGATTTTCATATTAATTTCAGCTACAGCGCGCATTATCGTGTTATTCACCGCGATAGGTCAACCCCTGGTTGGCTGGACGATATCCGCTTCCGAATGCAAAAGGACTGTGCGGAAGACTTGCGTGGGTTGTTGGTAGGTTTGTATGACTATGATTTTGCGGTGTACTTTACGAAATAGGAGGCCATATGTATCAACAAGATTGGGTTATGCGACAAATAAAAGCAATCGCTGATGCAATAGCCGTAATAATGTTTGGCAAAGCCGAAATTGCATATGAAATACAGGACGAAGCAAACCATTCAGAAACAGACATGCTATTTTTACGCATTAATGAAATGCTGCACGATGGTAATATCAACGAGGCAGAAAATTTACTTTTTAGTGAACTGGACACAGGTAATATGAACTATCTTTTACTAGCTATTGATTTCTATCAAAAACTTAACGATAAAAGTGATGCTGAATTGGAAAGCAGCGACTTCACAAGAGAAGAAATCGAAGAGGGGCTTAACAATATTCTAAAATTATTTGAAATTAAACTGTAAACTAGGAGGCATAACAATGGCAAATGCAATTTTTTCATGCATGTTTAAACTTAAAAAAGGTGCATCAATCCCAGACTTTCTTGCCGCAGCAGAAAAGCTGAACAAAGAACACATATCTAAACAAAAAGGCTACATCTCTTGGCAGCAATGCGTGGACAACGATACATGGGCAGACTTTTGTACATTTGAAACTATGGAAGATTTACACCTCTTTTTGCAAAATTCGGAGGAGCCAAATGAGTTTGCGTTGGCATTTTATTCATTCATAAACATGCCAAGCTGCAAGACAAATCTTTTTTCAGTAGAAAAACTTCATAAATAGGAGGCAATCATGGGATACTTAGGAATCGACCTTGGCACAACAAACTCTGCTGCAATAATCTACAACGACAAAACAGACAGCCTTGACATTGTAAAAGTAGACGGCGCGGACGAGATTCTGCCCTCAGTAGTATGCTTTAATGACGACGGTATAACTGTGGGGACAGAAGCAAAGAGCGGTGCGATAATTTACCCAGAAAATACAGTAATATCAGTAAAACGCATGATGGGCAGCGGCGAAACAATAAATATCGGTGCGATGGAAAAATCGCCCGAGGAAGTGAGCGCAGAAATTTTGCGTAAGCTTAAAAAAGCGGCAGAAGAACAGGCTGGCGAAACTTTTGACGAGGTTGTTATCACGCATCCTGCGTATTTTAACGACCGTCAAATTTTTGCAACCCAGCAAGCAGGGCTTTTGGCTGGCTTTAAAACTGTATATCTACTAAGCGAGCCGCTTGCCGCTGCAATCGAATATGGCTACCGCCAAAGCTATGCGCAAACGTTGCTGGTGTACGACCTGGGTGGCGGTACTTTCGACGCTTGCGTTTTAAAAGTGTCTATCGACGAAAATGGGCAGGAAGTTTTCCAAGAACTTTCGGACGTAGGTGATATGAACCTGGGCGGTGACGACTTTGACGCGGAGCTTGTGCGCTGGATGAAGTCTAAATTTATCGAAGAAAGCGGCGTAGACTTGGATACGCTGGATGCTGCTGAACGCAAGCGTGTTACTCAAAAGCTTAAACAAGAGGCAGAGCAAACAAAGAAAAAGCTTTCCGGCACAAATAAAGTGACGGTGCGTATAAACCCGCTTGTAATTATCGACGGCGTACCCAAAAACCTTAATGCCGAAATAACCCGCGAAGAATTTGAGGCTATGATACGCAAATATGTAGACCGTAGCCGCGATATCGTAGAAGAAGCCTTAAAACGCGCAGGTACAGCCGCAGACGAAATTTCCAAGGTGGTATTGGTTGGTGGCAGCACGCTTATCCCAATGGTGCGCCGCATGGTGGCTGGTTTTATCAAAGAGCCCTACCGCGCAACCGACCCTGCAAAAAGTGTTGCAATGGGCGCAAGTATCTACAATTATCTTATTCACTTGCCAAACAGCAATGTAAAAGTTGGGCAAATAACCCGCCAAGTGTTCGGCACAGAGGCGGTCACAAATATCGCGACAATGGAGCGCGGCGCGATTCCTATAATCCCGATGGGTAGCCCGATACCAAGCAAATATTCCGACAGCAATTTTGCCAGTATGAGTGGTGCAAGCCGTGTAAACGTGGATGTATTCCAATGGGAGCAGGGCAACGAAGCAGACAGGAAATACATCGGTACGGTTGCAATTTCTGGGCTTACAGGTGCAACACAGCTTGAAATAACGTATGCGATAGATGAAAATAATATATTTGAAGTTTTTGTAAAAGACCTTGCCACAGGCCGTACAGAACGCGCTGAGTTTGACCGCACACAAACAAGTGCGCCACCTATACGCGAGATAGTTGGTGGCGGGACAGACAAGGTAAATGTGGTATTCTTAATCGACACCACAGGCTCTATGGACACATATATTAACGGCGTAAAAGATCGCGCGATAGAATTTGCGGGCATTTTGGCAAGCAAAGGTGCTATGTATAAGCTGGGGCTGGTTGGCTTTGGCGACCTTGGAGAAAACGAAAAACCAAGCGTATATAATTTTACCGACGATGTTCCAAAGTTCCAAAAGCAAGTCAAAAATATCCCGCGCACATATGGCGGTGATATCCCGGAATCGTCATTGGACGCGTTGGAAACTGGAATGGAACTTTTAAACTCGCACCGCGACGACGGCACTGCGCGCAATATCTTCATATTAATAACAGACGCGCCACCGCATATCCCAACAGTTGCGGGTAGGTCTGTTGCGCAGGTATGTGAATTGCTGGCGTCCCGCGCGGTGACGACTTATGTTGTTGCCCGCAAAGACCGGGAATCTATAGATGCGTACGACCCGCTGACCAAACCAAATGGCAAATATTACGACTTGAACGATAAGTTTTACGATATTTTGGACAATATCGCTATGAGTATCGCGGATTTGATAAGACTGTAGTATAAGTGAAAAGGAAAAAACATCATTCACAGAAAATGAATGGTGTTTTTTGTTTACTGGTGGCATATTACTTGACAACCCTTTAGTAGTCTATATAACATATATCATCATAATATGTGGAGGTTTTTAACAATGAAATATTTTGACGCACATTCGCATTATACAAACGGAAAATTTAGTAGAGATAGGCACGAATTGCTTGCAAAGATACAAAAAGAAGGCGTTGCGTATATCGTGGATTGCTTTGGAACACATAGGGAAAAGGATCTTAACATTGGCCTGTCTCTTGCAAAAAAGTACAACTTTTTTTATATTTGCATAAACGACTTTGGGCATTATGGCGATGCAAATATGAGAGACACAACATTGGCCGTCCTATTGATTGACGAATCTGTTGAACGAATGAAAAAACTTTGCGCACAAAATAAAAAAATTGTGGCGTATGGTGAATGCTATATGGATTTTCGCAAAACTGACAAAACTGCTGATTCAATTGCAGAACAAACAGCTTATTTGAAAGCGGATTTTGAAATAGCAAAAAGGGTTGGCCTGCCTGTGGTAATACACTCTGGTAACGCCGACCAAGAAGCATTCGATGTGATAAAACACATCGAAATGCCGGATTATGGAGGTGGCCGCGGCATGATGCACAGCTATCTTGGCCTACCGCAAATGGCATTGGATTATATAGATATGGGTTATCTGATAAGCGTGACAGGCGTGGTAACGCACCGCTCTCCCCGTGGCAAGAACCTGGTAGAAGTGGTAAAGAAAGTGCCACTTTCGCACATGCTTATAGAAACAGACTGCCCATATCTTACGCCAGAGCCATTTCGTGATAAACGCAATGATTCGAGCTTGCTAAGGCTTACTGTAGAGGCAATAGCTGACATAAAAAATGTTTCAGCACAGGAAGTGGCAGAAATTACGACAGCTAACGCAAAAGCGTTGTATCGCATTTGACACATGAGCATAAGATAATGCGATCAATTGCTACCCCCAGCAGACATCATTCACAATTCCCCGTGAATAATGTCTGCTTTTTTTGTTCCACTTGTCACGCCAATATGGTAAACTTGTATAAAAATTTCAACTTCATACAATAAGAAAGGATGGACTTACATGTCTGTACTTAAAAAACGCACAAAACAGGAACGTAAAACCCCACCTGTGGCACAAACTCCACAAAATTGGTGGTGGAAACCCGGCACCCCACAAGGGCAGCAGCCCGGTATTGTAGGCATCGCAAGGCAAGCCGCGGCAGAATCTATTACGATGCTTAGCAACAAAAATGCTGCATTGCCGCTTGCTGCAGGCACAAGGATATCTATTTTTGGACGCATACAAATCGACTACTTTTTTGTGGGGTATGGCTCTGGCGGGGATATCCGTGCGCCGTTCCGTACGGGTTTGTTGGAGGCATTGCGCCGCCACCCGGGCATCAGCGTCAACGATGACCTTTCCCGCATATACGAAAACTGGGTAGCAGATAACCCCGCAGTACACGGCGGTTGGGGTAGCTGGCCTACCAACCACCCAGAAATGCCGCTGGACGCTGAAACCGTGCAAGCCGCCGCAAGTGCAACAGACGTTGCTGTTGTGGTTATTGGGCGTTCTGCCGGCGAGGATAGGGAAACCACACTAACCGAGGGCAGCTGGTATTTAACCAAGGACGAAAAAAATATGCTAGAGCTTGTGACAAAAAACTTTAGCAAAGTTGTAGTGCTTATAAACTCGGGTAATATTATTGATATGTCGTGGGTGGATAACTACAAAATAGACTCGCTGCTGTATGTGTGGCAGGGCGGCATGTGTGCGGGTAGTGCCATTGCGGACATTATCACCGGCGACCAAAGTCCGTCTGGGCGTTTGCACGCGTCTATCGCTAATGTGTATGAAGACTTCCCCGGCGCAGAGCAGTTTGGTAAGGTCAACAATTCTGTTTATGTAAACTATGTAGAAGATATTTTTGTTGGCTACCGTTATTTTGAAACTTTTGCACCACAAAAGGTGAAATACCCGTTTGGCTACGGCATTGGTTATACCAATTTTGATATAACCGTAACGGATACAAAAACCATAGGCGGCAAAATTACGCTTACCGTAAAGGTCACCAACACCGGCAAAACATACAGCGGTAAGGAAGTTGTGCAGGTATATCATGGCGCGCCGCAGGGTAAGCTAGACCAACCCGCGAAACGCTTAGTTGCATACGCCAAAACCAACTTGTTACCACCTGGCAGTAGTGAAACGCTTACAATTGCGTTTGAAATTGCGCAAATGGCAGCGTATGACGACACCGGCGCAACAGGCTACCGCAGCGCATGGGTGCTGGAAGCGGGCGGGTATCCAATTTACGTTGGCAAAAACGTGGCAGACGTGCAAGCCGTGTACACATACCGTCAAGCGGCAACGCAAGTGACCGAACAACTGGAAGAAGCTCTTGCCATATGGCCAAAGGAAAGTGCGTTTAGCCGCTATTCCATTGGCAAAGATGGAAAACTGGACACTACAACTGATATAACTCCAACGCGTACAATAGACCTTGCGGCAGAAATTAAAAAAGAAATTGCAGAAAATACACCAAACCTTCCGTACCGTGAAACGCCGCTGGACGGCGAAAAAGCACCAATCCAACTGATTGATGTATGCTTAGGCAAGGCCACATTGGAAGATTTTATGGCGCAAATGACAGTGGACGAACTGGCAGACCTTACCCGTGGTGGCGGCCCAATGAACCACCATGCCGGTAACCCGGGCAATGCCTCTACTTTTGCCGGGCACAACGATCGCCTGCGTAAGTTTTTTGGCATACCTGCTGTTTCTACTAACGACGGGCCGTCTGGTATCCGCATGAGCGGGTTTGCAACCCTGTGTCCAATTGGCACAGCATTGGCAAATACCTGGAACGACCCGCTTGTGGAAAAACTTTACGCAGGCGTGGGGCGCGAAATGTTGCGCAACGGTGTAGATGCGTTGCTAGCCCCCGGGTTAAACCTGCAACGCAACCCGCTTAACGGGCGCAACTTTGAATATTTTTCGGAAGACCCGCTGCTTAACGGCAACATGGCGGCAAGCGTGTGCCGTGGCATACAAAGCGAGGGTGTTTCGCCCACGCCAAAACATTTTGTTGCCAACAACCAGGAAACTAACCGCGCCCGTGGCGATTCACGCGTTTCCGAACGCGCATTACGCGAGTTGTACCTGCGCGGGTTCGAAAATCTTGTAAAAACCGCAGGCGTTACGTCCATCATGTCGTCCTACAACAGGGTAAATGGCGTGTGGGCACCGTTCTCTTATCAGTTGCAGCACCGTATATTGCGCCAGCAATGGGGCTTTGATGGCATTGTGATGACCGACTGGTGGCTAAAGGCCGACGACGAACACACCAATGCATTCTACGACCCGGACTTTGACCCGGGTCATGGCGAAGCACGCCTTGGCGGCAATGCATACCGCGTGCGCGGTCGTGTAGACCTTCTTAAACCAGGTGACCAATGGCATGGCGTATTGCCTCCGGGACACCAGGCTGAAAAGGGCGTAAACTGGACAGAAACAAACCCCGCAACCGCAGTGCGTGCAGGGCTTCTTGAAATTGGTGAGGTTCAAGCCGCAGTTAAAAACGTGCTAAACTTTGCAATGAAGTCTGGGCGTTTTAGAATCGACCACGGGTTGGAATTGCACACATACGAGAACATGACCACCATGTTTGACGTGGAAAAACCATGCCAGACTACCCCAACCGTTGATACCATTTGCCTGGACGGCACACCGCTTGCAAACTTTGACGCGGCAACAACAGAATATATTTTGTTTGCGCGTGAGCTGGATAAATTCCCAATAGTAACGGCAACAGGTACGCACGAAATTGAAATTGTACAGGCAAGTGCAAATGCGCCTGCGGCAACCATTTATGTAAAAGCCGCGGACGGCGGGCAGGCAATATACCGTATATTCTGGGACAACCGCCCGGGTATAGACTCTCACGAGGCCAACCCGGTGTTTGCACGCCCAATTAGCATCGCCGTAAATGGCAAAGACATTGCAGACTTCCACTGGCGCATTCCGTCGTATACTGTGGTTGCGGCACAAACTTCCCGTGCAGAAATTACAGCCAAAATGCCAAAGGGCGTAAACTATCGCATATCCAACTATGGTGACGTGTATATTTTCCGTGCCGAAAGTAACCACCAAGCAATGGAATACCGCATAAAAATTGTGACAGACCCAACCGCAGAAAAAGCCGTACCGGTGGTAGAATTGCCAGCCGCAAGGCGCATTATGGCGGGCGCGGACAGGTTCTACTCGTCGCATAAGGGGCGTATTGCGCAAGCGACGCAACCCACCGGCGACCCACTTACACCTGGCGGTGAGCATGTTGCATGGTTGGATGCGGGGCGTTATTTGCTTTATAACATCAATGTGGCAGAAGCCGGCGAGTACAAAGTGCGTGCAAGGTATGCGTCGGGCAGCGGCGGGGCGGCGCAATTGCAGCTCAACTTGTTGCTGGATACCGCAGACGACCCGGCGACAAGGTTTGTACTCACCCCGTCTGGCGGCTGGGGCGAAAAAGGCGGCAACCCGGATCACTGGATTTGGTCCGACTGGCAGCCGCTAAAGCTGGAAACGGGTTTGCAAAAGTTGACAGTGATGTCTGGCGGCGGGTTTAACTTAAACTTTTTGGAGATAGAGAAGGCATAATAGAGTAAAAAAGGGCGGCCATTGGCCGCCCTTACATATTTAAAATGCTACAAAAAAGAATGGTGGGTCACTATCAACACGGCTGTCTGCGATGGCTAAATCGTGCCTTTGCCCGCTCGCATCTTCAAACGAAATGCCTTCGCGTGGCATTACGCCGCCTGTCACCATAAACCTGTTCAACCACAGGTGTGTGCCATATGGCAACACATCAATTTCATATAGAATATCGGAAATAAACAATGTCCACGAGTCGCTTTCGTATTCTTCTATATCAAGTACGACAATTTGCAAGTTGTATAGCGGCTGGTTTGCCCAAATCAGCAGCCCAGAGTCTTGGGGGATCCAGTCAAAATCCCCTGCCTGGTCGCCGGCAAACAAAGTAAGATAATCCAACTCATGCACCAAGTCCAAATTCGCAACCCGTTCGCGGTCGGCAGCGTCAAGATAAACATTTACCGGTAGCAATGGTTCTTCATACGGTGGTGAATAGCCCTCGTCTGTGTAATCGTTACCACCAAGGCACCCCGCCAAAGCAAGCACAGAAAGCAGCATCAATGTGATAAAAATTTTCATTTTCATTCTCCTTTTTAAATTTGACATAAAAAAATGCCCTACAAAGGACATTTTTAATTTTTGTTAGCGACCCAGAAGGGACTCGAACCCTCGACCTCTGGCGTGACAGGCCAGCGCTCTAACCAACTGAGCTACTGGGCCAACGAAGAACATTTTACACGTATATGGCATTTGTGTCAAGTGTTTTTTCGTGTATTTTTCCTACACGCGCGTGCCAACACTTCGTTACACACAAACACCAGCACCACAAACGCCATAACAATTGGGAACAAGGCCTCGTAGGTTGTGACGGTGAGCGCAACACTGGTTATGAAAAACAGCACCGCAATACCCGCACCAAAAGCGGCTAATTCGTAACCAACCAGCTTAGATATAACCCTTGGCGCAAAACGGTTTGACGTATCTGATACCAGTGTTGGCAGTAGTGGCCCAAGCCCAAAACCGGTTAAAGCCATGCCTGTAATATTGCTGGTAAACCACAATATGAATATCCCCGCAGCCGCAATGGCAATACCCATGCGTATAATCGTAACTTCTTTAAGCCACTTTGCCGACCAGCCAAAGATTAAACGCCCCATTGTCATGCCCACATAGTAAACGGTCGAAAATATTGCTACGTCTGCAAGCGAAAAGCCGCGTGTACGCATAAGCACTGTGCCAGTGAAAAATACAACAGTATAGTCTGTGCCGCCCAAGAAAAAGAAAGTGATAATTTCTACAGCTTGGTGCCACTTTTTTGTTAAATATCTTTTTTTATCCGTTACCTTTTCGGTTTTTTGTTCTTCTGTCGCGCTTTCGTCATTGGTCCATATTTTCCTGGACATACTGATAATAAGCAATAGGCCAACCACACCAACGACAACTGCGATAGCAATGTAACCTGCCGTCCAGCCGTACGCGTAAACATTAAATACATAACCTTCGTCATATATATATTGCTGGCTAAAGTCCAAAATCAGCAAACGCCCCATAATCAGCGGGCTCACAGCCGCGCCTGCGCCCCAGAAGAAATGCATCCAATTGTTTTGCTTGGCTGTAAAATGTTTTGCCATATATGCATTCATGCTGGACGCCATTGCGCCGGTGCCAAAGCCGTAAATGGTTACCGTGGTAAGTACCATTGTAAAATTGGGGGAAAATGCAAGACCAACAAAACCAGCCCCCATGATCACCAGCCCAAGCAGGTAAACAGTTTGCAATTTCATAAAACGGTTAAGCCATGCCAGTATTACCCCCGCCAGCGTATATGTGACCGAGTATCCAACAAGGATAATCCCCGAATGGAACGTCACAAGCCCAAGCCCCAGCTCCATCGCGTCCCACGAAATTGTAAACGCCCCATCTGGGAAGCCTACCACAAAGTAACTGATTAAAATGATTGGTAGCAGCCAAACGCTGTGCTTCTTTACCTTTTCCACAGTATAAAAACCCCTTTTGTTTTAAGCTGGTTAAAGCATAACCTAGCAGGCCTAAAACAGGAAGGGGTTTTGTGTATTTAGTATCGGTATGGCAAAGGTCGTAACATGTTACATTTTTGGTAACGTTGTTGCAATGTATTCATAAATCAATAACTCAATAACCATCAGCATCGTTACACCGGATGTCAAATCCATGCCGGGTACACGCACTTCGTCGGTAAACACGTAAAAGTTTGTGTCCGATAAATTTTCTAACGGGTTATTATCTGCGCGGGTAACAGACAATAGGTATGGCCGTGCAGTAAGGTATACCCGCTGTATAAAATCGATGAGTTCTACATCTTGCCCGCAGTAGGATAGGGCAATAAGCATGTCGCCGCTGCGTATGCGGTTTACAAGGTTTTGGGTTTGATACGCCGCTTCTGGGAAGTAGGCATGGAAGCCAAGCCCAATAAACAGCCGTTCGCAATATTGCCCAATGGTATGGGTGTTTGCATCTGTCAAAATGTAGATGTTTGGTTTTTGCTTTAGCCGGCTTATTACTTTTTTAATTTGTTCTGGCGACATGACGCGCACAGTTTCCATTGCGTTTTTTAAATAGTTGTGGTCGTGTAAGGCGGCAGGCAGCGCAACATCCTGCTGCGTATACGTTGTAATAAGAATACTATTGATAAAATCGGAAAAACCGCTAAACCCAAGCTTGCGGGTAAAGCGGTGAATAGTCGTGGTTGACACAAAATGCTTTGCTGCAAATTGGCGGATACTCATGTCTTTTACCGCGCCCATGTTTTTGATTACATAATCAAAAAGCAGCCGCTCTGTTTGGGTAAGGTTGCGGCTGGTTTCCTGCGTTGCGTTATAAAAATCTAGGGCCAAATCCGTATCCCCTTTTACTTGTAAAATGCGCTACAATTTGCTGCTCCATTTTGAGACCGCCGTCTGGCAAGGTATGGCGGCGGCGTAGCCATGCTTGTACCACTTCGCGTTCTTCGGCAGTCATTTCTGCCATGGGTGGGAACGTGGCAGGTAGTTGTATATCGTTTGCAGGCATGGCAAGGTCAAAACCATGGTGATAGCGTTCTATTACAACAATTGTACCTGCGGCCATATCGCCAATGCGTTTATGCTTTTTGGAAAATAAAACAACAAATAAACCGACATACATCATGTCCAGTGTAGCGCGCACAAGCCCGCGTATCATAACGTGCGAAAATTCTATGGGCATACCGTTATCTTGTATAACGCGCAGGCCAAATATCTTTTTACCAATAGTTCTGCCGTTCATTAGTAATTCGCACACAACAAAATATCCAAAATGGATAACAAACGACACCACCAATATAATGGCAACAATTGTGCCGTCCGATAGCGGGTTGGGTAAAATATGTGTGTCTACGCCATATAAAGCGGCGACAAAAAGCAAAATGGAAGCCATTTGTATTGTAAAGTCGATTATAAACGCAGCGGTACGCGAGCCAATGCCTGCCAATTGATATTCAACATCTATATTTGCGGGTGTTATTATCGTGATTGTTTTCATCTGTCGCCCTACCTTTTTGCATATTGCAAGTATCTGTTTACCGCAGCCACGGTAAAATTTTCGGCATTGCTTTCCACACAGGGGATACCCATAATATTGAGTTTGCGTAAAATCATTTTGCGTTCGTCTACAAATTCCATGGCGGTTTGTTTTAAGATTTTGTCATATCGTTTTTTGGGGTCTGGTGCGCCTGCCATAGCCTTTAGATTCTCGTTGGCCATAAAAACGACCACGGGCATGTGTTTGCGTTTGAGTATTGCGATATGGTTGATCAAATCCTCTGCTTCTTCCAGTATTTCAAAATCTGTAAAAATAAAAACCAAGCTGCGGCGTTTTTGCCGCTCGTTTAATGCGCGGAATGCACCCTCATAATTGGCGGTTTGGCGGTTGTCCTCTACATGGTACAGCGTTTCCATTATCGTATTCCTGTGCTGCGCACCCTGCCCGGGCGAAATATGCGACTGCACTTTGGAATCAAACACCAAAAGCCCCGCCTTGTCGCCCTGTTGGTTTACAATGTCGCATAGCACAAGTGCCGCGTTGATAGAATAATCCAGCTTTTTAAAGCCGTTTACCATGTAGCTCATAGGGCGGCCGATATCCAGCATAATATATACAGGCTGGTCACGCTCTATTTGGTATTGGTTAATGATGAGTTTATTTTCGCGTGCGGTTGCCGCCCAGTTTATTTTGCGATAGTCGTCGCCGATGACATACGGACGCAGGCTCTCAAAGTCTAGCCCTGTGCCATATTGGCGGATATTTTTTTCGCCCTTGGGTAGCAGGCGGTTTTTTTGCATCATAAGGCGGTACTTGGATAAATCGCGGATATTGGGATACACCTTTAAGTTGGCGGGACAGTTTACGGCGGTTTGCTTTACACAAAGCCCCATTATGCCTTGGACTCGCAAGTACACTTTGTTGGAATGGAAGCTGCCACGCTTGGTTGGCAGTACAGCATAGCTAAATTCCTGCCCGCGCCCGGGTTCTATAAATTGGCTGGTAGGTGCATTAAGAATAGTAAAGTAACGCAATAACTCATCCTTGACTTGCACATGCAACCTGTGGCGTGATGTATTGCGTACAAAAATTAAAACCTCGTTGTCGGTTTTAAAGTACAAATTACTATCCAGGTTGCGCTGTACTTTTAGGCAGTCTGCATTTGGCGTTAGGAATGCATCCAGCACTAAAAGCCCCAGTAGCAGTATGTTCCAAAACAGGAACATCACAGCATAAAGGCCAAGCGGCCACAGGGCTATTGTTAAAATTATACCAACGGCGGTTAATACTATATAACGTCTGCTAACGCCCATATGCTTACCGCGGTGCCTTCACTTGTGAAAGTATGCTACCGATCACTTGGTCGGTGGTTATACCTTCAATTTCTGCTTCCGGTTTTAATATCAAACGGTGGCGAAGGATAGGCATTGCTAAATAATGCACATCGTCCGGGATAACAAAGTCGCGCCCCTGCAGTGCAGCATACGCTTTAGATGCCATCAATAATGCTACACTTCCGCGCGGGCTTGCGCCAAACTGCACTGCACCAACGCGCCGTGTGGTTTCTACCACGCTAACAATATAGTTAAAAACGCCGTCTTCAACCGCTACGTTTTGGATTTCTTGCCTGGCTTGGGCAATGGCTTCCGCTGTACATACTGGTGCTAGTTCTTCTAATCTACCGGAAGAAAACCCTTCGTGATACATTTGCAGCATTTGCTTTTCTGCTGCAACGCCGGGGTATGTGATGTTAATTTTCATCATAAAGCGGTCGGTTAGTGCTTCCGGAAGGGGGTATGTGCCTTCGTATTCCAATGGGTTTTGCGTTGCCATAACAAAGAATGGTTCGTCCAATTTGTGCGTTTGCCCATCTATGGTAATTGCGCGCTCTTCCATCACTTCCAGTAGCGCAGATTGTGTCTTGGGCGGGGTGCGGTTTATTTCGTCTGCCAAAAATAGTTGTGTAAACAGCGGCCCCTTGCGCAATTCGAACATAGATGTTTGCTGGTTGTACACCTTTGTACCCAAAATGTCCGACGGCATAATATCGGAAGTAAATTGCATGCGCTTGCAGTTTACGTTCAAAAGCTGCGCCATAGACTTTGCCCAAAGTGTTTTTGCAAGACCCGGTACGCCCTCTACAAGTACATGCCCGCCTGCAAACAATGCGGTTAATGCCATATCGGTAAGATGTTCTTGGTTGAGTACCCGTTGGTTAAGCTTGTGTTTTATCTCGCTTGCGATGTGTGTAAGCATACGCTCATCTCCAATTCTTTATCTTCATATATAACCGCGCTAGTGCGCGTACATGTTCATTTTCTTCGCGTTCTACTTCCTGGTAGTACGGTATGGCATTGCCAAAGCGCTTGCCAATATGCCACACCACTATTATAGAAACAAGTATAAGTTGGACAAATACCAGGCGCACGATAAGTGGTAAGTTGGTAAAAAAGTTGCCGGGGTTGTGTAGCCCGTGGTAATACTCTGCAAAAAATATCCGTTCTGCGCCCCAACGGCTTAAAATAGAATGCAGTGCCGTGCCTGTTTCGTGGTCGTTCATCATGTTTAGGTTGGTGATGTGTTGTGCGCGCCCAACCACAATTTCCCCGCTGCCAATGCTGTGTACGGTCAAATTACCAACCTGCGTGCTGTATTCGGGCGAAAGCTGTCCCATAAAATTAAAAAAACTATTGTGTAGAAAAACAAGCCGCCCGCCGGCATATGCCCAGTCAAAAAGTGCTTGCATTTTTGTATCGTCGAATGGTGGGCTAACCGGTTGGATGATGATGTACACATAGTTTGTGTTGGTGCTTGCAGTCAGTGGACGGCGGCTAATACGTGCAGGATAGCCCATGTGCCGTAGTGTGTCGTACAGCAAGCTAACGCCGCGCTCGCCCGTTGTTATAGCAGAGTGTATTGGCCCGTCTGAGTTCGCGTTAAACACAAACAAAACCACAGCGGCTATCGCTACAATTGCAGCAACAAAAATTATCTTAGATGTCTTGCGCATTATCGTCACCCGCCGTAATTATTTTGTCTACTGCGTTGGTAAAATGGCCAAACGTGGCGTCACTGATATCTTTGTAGCCAAACCACGCACGGTGGAAAACATCTGCCGTACGCTGGAAATATGGCACCAGAGTGGGGGCTTCGTATTTTATCTGGTGCAAAATGATAGCATTGGTCGCAGACGGTTTTATCTCAATAATTGCCCGCTGGTTCATATCCAGAAGCGCAGCAATGTATCTATAGCGTACAGCAAACCGCCTATCGTTTGCGCCTTCGCTTAGTTTGATAAGTTCGCTAACGGTGTAATTTTTTTTGGTAAGCTCTTCAAAAATATCGGAAAAATCGTAGTCTTCTTCCATCCTTGCACGGCGCAGTGTGCGGAAAATGATTACACCCGCCACAATAACTAAAATAATGCCAACAACGGCAAATGTAGTAGAAATGGCACTGATGTTATAACCGCCGCCGCTTGGCATAGAAAAATTGAGACGCGAAAAAATGCTGTCGAATATCCAGTCGATAAAATTCCAAAAAAGTTCGGAAAGCCGTTCCCGGATATTAAACCCACGCCCTGTCAAATGGTTGTAGCGCGACGATAGCAAAACTTCGTTCATTGCCTCATAAAAAGTCATGGCTCAACCTTTCCAGCTTAACTTCTATGTCCAAGCCTTCCCGCTTTACGCGCTGGTTAAAATATAGTACGGCGTGAAAAATGCCGTCCAACGGCATGGTTATAAAGGAAATTGCCAGTGTAACCAAGCCTGTAATGGCCATTACCGCCATGGTTATAAATATAAAAGCAGTTTGGTTTGCGGTAGAAGAAAGCCCCAAAAGCAGCAAATTAACAAGATATGCTGCACCTTGTGTAGCGTAAGTTATCGCCATTATTACCACAATCCATATGGCACGTGAACCTGCAATTTTCCAAAACTCGCCGTGTACAAGCGACCAAGAGCGTTTGACCGCACCAAAAAATGTTGTGCGTTCAAATACCGCCGCTGCGATTGCAAGAGAAAAAATATTAGAATAAATTGCAAACCCTATAGCCAAACCACATGCAAGAATGAAAGATGTCCACGAAAATAATATATCAATAATGGGTGCGTAATAAATTACAAAAATAATCGCGCCCAAAAACGGCGCAGACATGATTGCTATGGCAACCAGTGTGCCAAAAACCCGCCCTACAATCTGTGGCAGCTCCTTCATAGGTAGTTTTACTCTGTAGCCGTACAGCGTCCGCTTGGACATTAAAATAGCCCCGGAGGATATTAGCGCAAGCCAAAGACCAACCAAGGGCAAAATTACAGCCATAACCAAAACAAGTACCATAGTGTCAGATGCGCCGCCGCCAATAGCCACAAATCCAATAACAAAAAGGGCAATAAAACTTATAAACGTGGTAGCCGCAAAGGCAATGACACCAATAATTGCGGCGTAAGCAAGCTGGTTACCAAAAGATTTTTTATATACATCTATTGTACGGTCAAAAACTTCTGCCGTTGTCATAGGTAGAATGTTCATGGGAGGGATTGCTCCTTTCAACTTTTATATGATACCACGCCAAAATACAAATTGCTAGGGTAGTCTAATTTGCGCTGTAGCGTCGTAAGATATATAAATAATATGTGGAGGATCAATTATGAAAAAAGTAATCAAAAAAGCAATTGCACTGGTAATGGTGCTGGTATTGCTCACCGCAACAGCCTGTGGTATGCCTGGTTTGCCCGGCCCCGCCAACGAGGCAGAAATTAGTGCGTTTGAACAAATTTTACACAATTTAACACAAATGCAAAACTTCCGCGCCATTGCAACAGTAGAATTCCATTCTAACAAAGGCGTTAACGTTTACGAAACTACACAACACGCCAGGATAACAGGCGAATATCGCGTAGAGGTGACTGCACCTGCGCATGTGGCGGGTAGTGTCACCGCGTCTGACGGGCGGCAAATTTTGCAGTTTAACAGCCGCATAAACGGGCATGTTTCACTGCTTGTGCAAGAAACCCCGGAACGCAGCGAAATATTTTTAACAAGTTTTATACGCAATTATATGAATAGCGAAGATATTTCTGTTGGTGTAGCAGATATGGAACCCGGGCTGCGCACGGTCTTGGAAGCCCCGGTACCGGGTAACCACCCATATTTGGCAATTTCAAGATTATGGGTAGACAACACCACCCTTCTTCCTGTAAAATTGATTGTGTTCGACCAAGATGGTGCAGAGCGTATTGTTGTTACATATCATGTTTTTGAAGCCAATGTAGAAATGGATGACGCGCTTTTTTCGTTATAGCTAATGAAGGTGGTTTTACATATGACATATAAAAGAACCTGGGCAGAGATTGACCTCTCTACCCTTGCAGATAATCTTGCAATTGTGCGTAAACATACGGACACTCATTCGCATATAATGGGCATTGTAAAGGCAGATGCATATGGGCATGGTGCGGTGCCTGTTGCGCATGCGTTAATCCGCGGGGGGGTAAACGCGCTGGGTGTTGCTATTTGCGAAGAGGGCATAGAGTTGCGCGAAAGCGGTATTAAAGCTCCGGTGCTTATTATGGGCTTTACGCCAGAGCCGCTACAGTATGAGGCAGTACAATTAGATTTAACGCAAACAGTGTTTTCCTTATGTGGTGCAAGTGTTTTGGCAACGCAGGCCAAAAGCCTTAACAAACGTGCCACAGTACATATTAAAATTGATACAGGTATGAGCCGCCTTGGCTTTTTACCAACCCAGGAAAGTGTTAACCATATTTGCGACATTGCGCAAAACCCTCATTTGCATGTGCAGGGCATTTATACACATTTGGCAACGTCTGACGCGCCCGGTGACGCTTTTATGTTCCGGCAGCTAGAGCGGTTTAATTGGGTTGTTACAGAATTGGAAAAACGCGGGCTGTCCATTCCGCAAAAGCATATTTCCAATTCGGGTGCCTTTTCGCATATTTGTACGCATAGTGGATACAACAACTTTTGGCTGGACATGGTACGTGTCGGCATTATGCTTTATGGTTACCCCCCTTCGGCAGAAATGGCGACTGTCTGTGAGCCACTGGGGCTAAAGCCCGTCATGCGTCTCATGTCGCGCGTGAGTATGGTTAAAGAACTTGACGCAGGCGTAGGTATAAGTTACGGGCATATTTACAAAACCAACCGCAAAAGCACAATTGCGGTGCTTCCCATTGGGTATGCAGATGGGTACCCACGGCGGCTTTCCCGTGGGGGTAGGGTGCTTGTAGGCGGTAAATTTGCGCCTATTGCAGGGGCAATTTGCATGGATCAGTGTATGGTTGACGTCACCGATATACCCGGCGTTAAAGCAGGTGACCCTGTAACAATGATGGGCGAACTCGGCATTTGTGCAGATAATCTTGCAGAAATTGTGGGTACAATAAGTTATGAAATTTTGTGCGGAATTGGTAAAAGAGTACCACGGATATATGTATAATTTATAGGTATAGAAACTTTTACCATTGGCTATAATCCAATTACTAAACGGAAGAGGTGACATGTTTGATACAAGTTCGTCGAGGGGATATATTTTATGCAGATTTAAGCCCTGTTATAGGGTCCGAACAGGGTGGGGTGCGCCCGGTGCTTATTATCCAAAATGATGTAGGCAATAAATATAGCCCAACTGTTATTTGCGCCGCCATAACATCGCAAATTAACAAAGCCAAGCTACCCACACACATAGAAATTGAGTCCGTAAAGTCTACATTAATCAAAGACTCGGTTATCCTTCTGGAGCAGATACGCACGATAGACAAAAAACGCTTGCGTGAAAAAATCTGCCGTATAGAAGATACAATGATGAAAAAAATTAACCGTGCAATAATGGTTAGCTTGGGGTTAGATACATAAAAGCCCAAAGGCCGTGCATTGCGCGGTTTTTTATATGAATTTCTGTGACAAAATCCTAGGACAAAGTCTTAGACATTTTCCTAGTGAAATGCAAATGAACCTAATGTATACTATGTGCAAGTCAAGAGGCACCACCCATACAACTCTATCTAGCACCGGCTCTAACGACAAACGATAGCTTCGTCCCTGCGTATAGCCCCCGGTTTTGTGATTGCCGTTGTTTGTGCGTTTTTACCTTATGGCTTGTCCCCTGCCCCCGGGCGGGGAGGAAAGATATGTTTAATTATTATTAAAATTTGACTTGTGTCGTTTTAGATTTATCGCGCGCGGCGGTATTTGTCGAGTTTGTAGTTTTTAATAGTTTGACCGCTATCTTTCCAAACGTGTTGGCTGTTTTACCTAAAGTTTATGTATGTGAGGATCCCCGGCAGTGGTGCCGGCCTGTACAGAGCATATATATGAACTGCAAAAACGGTAAAGTGGCTAACATGTGTAACACAACTATTAATTATACATTTGCACGGCATGTGCTTTTATCATGCCTTTAATTTTACGGGCGGCCATTGGCCGCCTGTTTTTTTATTTGCCAAAACAAAAACGCGCAATATGTGTCCATGCATTATGCAGTCTTTTATGTTTGGATTGTGTGCACAAACGTGATAAAATTACTATTGATGGAGTTTTTCGAAAAGTGCGCGGGGTTGGTGTAGCATTAGTATGCAATTTGTCAAGATCAACAGCCAACAGGAAATAACACCTTATTTACCTTTGCTTAAACAAGCAAAGGCTATTGCAGTTGACACAGAAACGACAGGGTTAGACCCACACACAGACAAACTACGGCTTATCCAGATAGCTGCGGAAGGGCTGCCGGTGCTTGTCATTGATTGCTTTTCTTTTTTGCCAAGTGGTTTGAGTCTTATCAAGGGTATACTCGAAACGCGGTCGGTCAAAATTTTTCAAAATGCTAAATTTGACTTGCAGTTCTTTATGGCATTAGATATTTTTCCTGCCCCTGTATTCGACACAATGCTTGCAGGGCAGTTATTGCGGAGTTCTGGCGGGGCTTCTCGTGCCAATTTGGATGCTTTATCGCAGCATTATCTAAACGAACCAGTACAAAAAGGCGAGCAGAAAAGTAATTGGTCGGGCTTGTTAAGCGAAAATCAGCTTGCATATGCGGCAAAAGATGCGGATATTTTGCTTAGATTACGCGAAGTCATGGTTAAGAAGATATACGAGAATGGTCTATCTGACATTGCTTTGATAGAATTTTTATGTGTAATTGCAATTGCACAAATTGAATACACAGGCATTATCCTGGACGTTCCCAAATGGAATGTTTTGCTTGCGGAAACCGTGAAAGCGCGGGATAAAGCATTGGATACTTTGTATGGCTATGCAGGCAAGCCCATTGTTCAAATGAGTTTGTTTGGTGATGATGCCGTTATTGGGCATAATTTTGACAGCAACCCTTTTGTGTTAAAATTGCTCAGGCGACACGGAATACACACGGGGTCTACATCGAAGCAGGACTTAGCACCTCACGCAAAACACCCGCTTGTGCGTGCCGTGTCGGCCTATCGAAAAGCCGCTAAAGCACTTTCTGGTTTTCTTTATCCTATACCGTATGCAATACACCCAACAACAGGGCGGCTTCACCCGCGCTATGGGCAAATAGGCGCATGGAGTGGCCGTATGAGCTGCGGAAACCCAAACATTCAGCAAATCCCACGTTCTAAGGCGTTTAGGGCGTGTTTTGTTGCCGCCCCCGGTCGCAAACTTGTTGTCGCAGATTATTCCCAAATCGAATTGCGCATCGCTGCTGAAATGACAGGCGATAAAAGAATGATAACGGCATACCAAAATGGGGAAGATTTACATAAACTAACCGCCTCGCTTATGCTGGGCAAGTCCATTGATTCAATAACAAGCCAAGAGCGCCAAGCGGCCAAAGCGGTAAATTTCGGGCTGATATATGCTATGGGTGCGGCAGGGTTAAGGCAATATTCCTTACAGTCGTATGGTGTGGAAATGACTATTGCGCAAGCCGAGGAATTTAGAAGCCGGTTTTTTAAGGCATATACAGGCATAGCAAAATGGCATAGTAACCTCAAAAAATCCCCGCCAACAGAAAGTAGAACATTGGCGGGGCGGAAGTTTACCTTTTCCGATAAAATAGGATTAGCGGGGCTTTGTAATACACCGGTGCAAGGCACAGCGGCCGATATTGCAAAAAAGGCACTGGGTTTACTAGTGCCACGGTTAAAAGGCACAGCCACACGCATTATTGGAGTTGTGCATGACGAAATTTTGCTGGAAGCTTTAGATTGTGATGCTCCGCTTGCGGCAGAAATTTTGAAATCTACAATGGAAGAAGCGGGCAATTCTATTTTGACGCAAGTCCCCTGCCAAGCCGATGTAAATATCGCTTCCAACTGGAGCAAATAAGCGCATTGCAAGCTATGCAAGCCTGCCCGATATATGCTACTATAGTTGCAGAAAGGGGAATTTACATGAAAATTGGAATCATTTGCGCACTGGACGCAGAACTTGCACCATTTTTACCGCATATAAAAGAAAGTGTCGCATCCACCACCGCGCAACTCACATTTTACGAGGGGGATATCGGCGGGGTACAAGTTGCAGCGGTTAAATGCGGGGTTGGCAAAACAAGTGCCGCTATTGCAACGCAGCTACTTATTAGCAAATATGGTGTGGCAACAATAATAAACTCCGGTACAGCCGGTGGTATGGACACGAACCTGGGCATTTTCGATATTGTTGTATGTACAGAAAGCACCCACCACGACGCGCAAGAAGGCACCTTTGGCGGGGACACACAGTTTAAGTGCTGTGATAATTTGCTGGGCACCGCAAAACAAGTGGTCGAGAAGTTAAGCAACAAAGCCCACTTTGGCAAAATGGTAACCGGTGATAAGTTTATCGAAGACGATGGCCGGGCAGAAATTATCGCAAAACATAGCCCGCTTACCGTGGATATGGAAACGGCAAGCATCGCCCATGCCTGCCACGTTAATGATGTGCCGTATATCGCGGTGAGGGTCATTACAGATACCGCCGATTCTGCAGGGTTGGGGGCATTTTACGAAAACCTTGTACCCGCAGCGCAAATTGCAAAGGATGTTGTATTAGAAATTATAAAAGAGAGATAAGTGTAAAAAACTGCCCCGATATTCTCGGGGCAGTTTTCTTTTTTCTTACATAGGGTTAACCAGTATTAGTGCAAGCGTTTGTTCATATGCAGTGACAGTCAAGTATATCCGTTGCCAAGGTGCGTGAAAGTTTACATCAAAGCTACCTTGCGGCGATACGCCCACTGTGCTGATTCTGCGTAGGTGTTCCATCGCGCATTCACCGTCTTGATCCACCGCTGTGATTTCGTCGATTAACACGTTGGCATTTACGCCGTCCAACCGTGTCCACAGGCGAATCAGCCCTGCACCTGCCAACGATGGGTTGTTGATTACACCGTTGTTGAACACATTGAGGCTAAACTCCGGCAGGTCTACCGGTGGCATTGGGTTTATGAGTTCAAGCGTTACTGTTTGACCCAATACTGTTGCCGTGAGGTAAATCCTGTGCCAGTTCGCATGGAAGTTTACATCGATGAGGTTGACATACCCTGGGTTAGCCCATGGTTGGTTAACCCGCACAAGATGCATCGCGCATGCGCCATCTTGGTCAACTGCGGTAACGGTTAGGCTGTCTGGAACCGGCGCATTTGCACCGTCAAGACGTGTCCAGATGCGGATGATTCCAGCATTCGCTAGGGATTGGTTGTTAATCACGCCATTGTTAAACGCGTGCAGACCAAACTCAGGGATAACCGGCGGCCGTGGGTTGATCAGCACAAGCTCAACTGTTTGGCCAAACACAGTGGCTGCAAAGTAAATCGTATGCCAATTTGCGTTAAAGTTTACGTCGATGAGGTTGACATACCCCGGGTTGGCCCAAGGCTGGTTAATGCGGACAAATTCCATTGCGCATTCGCCATCTTGGTCAACTGCGGCTACGGTCAAGCCGACGTAAGGCACCAGCGCGTTTGCGCCCATCAGCTGTGTCCAAATGCGGATAACGCCGCTGTCTGCTAGGGATTGGTTGTTAATCACGCCATTGTTAAACGCATGCAGGCTAAAGAAGCGTGGGTTGATAAGTGTTAAC
>Ga0131853_10000515_pt1 | contig 71374 bp, 19 predicted proteins | sample TergutLab28metaG_FD_92764 | JGI IMG/M metagenome (GOLD analysis project Ga0131853, IMG submission 92764) | Labiotermes labralis P1 segment gut microbial communities from Petit-Saut dam, French Guiana - Lab288 P1 (version 2) (version 2) | ecosystem: Host-associated > Arthropoda: Insects >... | reverse complement strand
TTGACCGTGCATCTCAGTATATTTATCTCAGTATTTAACCAACTTGATGCACAAAATTTGTTTCACAATAAGTTTTATTTCATGCCTCTACATGTTTCGAGCACATGTGCTCATCATCACGAGATCAAAATCGCATTACACATCCTCTGGTATCATCACACCTATAGGTGGCCGTCTCGTGCACCTATAGGTGTGATGATACCAGAGGCTGTGTAATGCAATTTTGACCTCCTGATGATGAGCACATGTGCTCGAAACATGTAGAGGCATGAAATAAAACTTATTGTTAAACAAATTTTGTGCATCAAGTTGGTTAAATACTGAGACAATATATTCATTCACATACAAATGATTTCAAAACGGTCTTCGAGAGAAAGATTGCACGTACCTGAAACAAAACACGACAATCAGATTCTCAAGGGAAACTGTAGCAAGTACGTTAGTTCGAGCCACTGTCAAGCAGGTTGACAACAGATACACCGCCTTTGCATTGCCAACCGATCAGTCGCGCAGTGATTTAGATCGCACTACGACCTCGTTTACAGTAGCATTCTTTTGATACATTCATTTAATACACGAACGATCAAAGGGGCTGAAGGAGACAAATCGTTCTTAACCATTGTAGGCATGAAGTTCACCCAAGTAATTGTTCCTGCCGCACAGAAAACACTTCTCAAATATATTAAAACAATAATTACTGTTTATGCATAGAGTTATATGAACCCCATAAACTTTGTGGGTCAAATGCAGATTTTTGGCCAGTGGTACATACAGTTACCCCTGTAAATTATGTGGTCAAATTATAAACCAATCGCACTCTGACGCAAGAAGATGTCTTCGTCTCCTGCTCGCATGCGATTTTCTCTTTCAATGGGATAAATGCCGAAAACACTTCTCTTTGAAACAGTCCAAATATGCGAAACTTCTGGCCTTCTCTCGACGGAAAGTTAGAGCAACGACAGCCCTCTGTAGACTAAAAGTATTCGGCAGCTAACCGATTTGAAATCAAACACGCTTATATGGCCTTCCTCAGTCCCTTTAAAAAAACAGCAGGCTCGTACCTTACAACTGTCAACGACTGAATCCAAATCATTGCCTACGCGCTTCATCATCTTCCAAATTCCATCCCGCGGTTCGCTCGCAGCAAAACAAAAACAGTACTCACACTTCCCATACTCACACCTCCTCACAACGTACGTTTTACGCATATCAACTTGTACGATTCAAACACATATTCATCCTACTAACAAAGTGGCTCTTTGTTCCTATAAAGGACCCAGTGGTCAAGCGGATGGCACACCTGCTCTGTACCCGGAAATTCCCGAATTAAGATTTAAGCCCACTAGCCTGCTAACCTCTTTGAAGTTTTCGTTTTCTTTTCCGTAGCCTCTCCAAGTTAGTCAGATATTTCCTCCAGTTAGGCCACAATCGATTCCTTCCTATCTTTTTGAGCGTGCGCGCACATAGAATTTTTTACTGGGGTCAATGACAGGGAGGCTACACATAATTTGTACTACATTTTAAAAAATATATTATAAAAGTCACGTCATAAGTACATCTGTAACGTAACATTACTTCCAACTGCATTTATATACATACAAATACAAATACATGTTCCATGACTCACCTAATGTAAATCACAAGGTATAATCTTTCTGATTTGTTAAATTTCACCCAAGAAGTCCTACCTTTTATATTTTATTTTTAAAAATTCCAGTGCACTAGTCATCAGCTGATTTGAGTGGCTAATTTCGGCTGCAAGGTAAATCACCTAAAGCCTTTGACATCATGGTGTCTACAAAATATATTTTTAAATATCGGTTTAGATGGGGCTGCAGCCCGGCAGTCCCCGCCCTTGGGTGCGCGCCTGCATTACAGTACATCATTCACAGATCACCCTATCATGCGATTTCATACTTACTTTCCGTATTACTAAAGCATCTTTGAATAAACCATGAAGAAACAAAGTAATCAATAACTGATATGCCTACTCTAATAATGTTAAAACCTCGTAAGTTGGAATAAGTCTTACTGGGTGCTTGTGGTGTACATATAACTACACAGCACTGTGTTTATGGAAGTTATTTTTCTCGTGTCTTGTTCTTGATTTCCTACTGAAATCTGATTCACATACAATATCAGTCAAATCCATGTCTTAAGAAGATAAAATATTCGTCTGGTTTATCCCTCACATCCACATACTTTCCTTGAGTTTGAACACAAATTAAATCAAACATATCATTCACTGTAATTTATTATGTTATCGACCGTCAACGGTATTGCCTGAAAGACATGTGGAATGTTCCATGCACAGTTATATTAGCAAATACTATTTTTAAAAACTGGGTAGATTCAACACATTAGCAAGACAATGATTAATCCCGTATTCCATTTTAAGTCCTCCACAATGAATTAACAGCCAATGCGAGAATAATAAAAAAAAATCTCATTACATAGCGTCGTTAAGTCTGAGCGAGTTAAGGCATGGCTCTCGGCTTATGTTCTACGCTGCTCTTCTGTCCTTCTCTAACATCAATCAAGCTTTGCATTATAGGCAATTAAAATAGTAAGATTAGGTCGAGCTTTGCGTTTCCTTAGTAACCTATTCCAAAGCAAGAAAATTAACAGTGAGTAGGAAAAGAAATGAATTAAAGTTATTTTAATGAGAGTTTTAATTGAACGTGCTCTTTTCATCACCTACTGAAATTACAAATCCTACAAACGCCATCAGTGACTACTGCATACCGGTAAACTTCATATACTGTAACTGGGAGAAAAAGAAACTCCGCATAACAGTTTACGTGCATGCAAAATCGGAAATACCATTGAAAAAAGCTACGTTTTTGTCCTATGTAATTAAACACAACTTACAAATTATACACCTCATCATCATCTTCCTCCATGGATTAGGTCGTTTGACCTGTTCCGGCATCGACGCATTGCCATCGTTTCCTGGGGCGTCCACGGTCTCTTCTTCCTCGAGGTTTATAGTTGAGGGCGTGTTTCGGGAGTCCGGTGTTGTTCATTCTTTCAAGGTGGTTGATCCAGCTTTGTTTGTATTTGAGTCTCACGTCTTGTATTCCAGAGATCTCTAGTTCTTTCCTTATGACTTCGCTTCTTATTTTATCCAGTCCTGTGTATCCCTTAACACTTCTTAGAACGCGCATCTCTGTAGCTTCTAGGCAAGTCATGTCTCTCTGCGTGGTTACCCATGTTTCGCTGCCATAGAGTAGTGATGATCTAGCTACAACTTTATAAAATTTCATTTGGGTATCTGTACGGGTTTTCTTTAAGTGCTTTCTGATAGTGTCGCATTTTCCTTGAAATCTGTCTTTTTTTTTTGTGAAAATCTGGTTCACCGTCTAAACTCAGTTCGCAACCCAAATAATTAAATTGTTGCACTTGAATTATACACCTAATGTAAAAATTCTAGGGTTTTGACTCCGTTATTGTCTCATGTCATCGAGCAAGCAGACGCAAATGGCAGCACTTGTAATGTGCATTCGGAAGATGATCATTTCAAATTACTGCTACAATAATTATTATCCTGCGGTTTCCTTTGGTTTTCTCCGTCCTTCGGTACAAAGTCAAAGTCAGTATTTTACATTGGGCCACGACCGCTTCCTGTAAATCACTCCCCATTCACGATTCACTATTGCCCAATTTCTTGATGCAATATGGTATCAGTTACTGACAGCTTTGTTAAATACGATTAAATTAACACGAAATCCGTATCAGTGAAAATTAACAATTGTTTTATAGAGAAACGATTGATTTACAGCTACTCCTGTCCCTGTGTTACAGATTGTAATTATGATGTGCCAATATATATTTTGGCGCACACAAATATACCCCCACATGGGAGTTACCAGAGAGTTTGTGATGTCTATGTGTCATTAGTAGCAATGAATAAGTGTTTGTGTATTATACACATGCTAAATACAATACGTATGCAAAGTTAATTTTGAGAACCGGTACTTTCACAGAAGTGACCATGCAGTCTTCCTCTTTGGTTTTCAAGCCCGGTTTCATCTCGATCGATACGTGAATTCTCGGAATAAAATGTACTAGTTAGCAGAAAATCTCATATTCATTCACGAAGTACCGACACATGATATTGTGGGCGGTGTGTGGTGCGCTCTAAGTGCAACTAGGATTTATATGTCCATTTCTTCTCTGATCGCAAATTCACATTGAAATATTGGAACACATTCCGACACAATATTTTGAACACCCTTCTGATTACGACAGAATCTACGTCATTTTCAGCAAGAAAGTGTAACAGATTACACATAAAATAATTCTGTGCGCTGTTTAGACAGTGTTTTAGTGACAGGATAATAAACACAGAAATGTGGACCTCTCCGTCGCCTTATCTGAATACATATTTTTCTTACGCTCTTCTCATGTTTCCATATACCCTGGATATATCATTCTTCTTTACTTAATGTTCCCAGAAGTTCCAAGATTTACTTATTAACCAATCTATTAGGCAGAAACTGTCAATAAACTCTCTTTGTTTTTCTCCCTGGAGCCTGAGCTGAAGATCCATTGATTTAACCACACTTCGCTGATTTGCGTGTATCGGCAACGTTTGCTTTCGAAGTCACGCCGGTTCTCATAGCATGATTAATCTGTCGATTTATCTCTCTTCCTGAGATCACAACAGCTCCCTAACAACACGTTTTTGCTATGACTTAGAGTCATGGCGGGAAAATGATCACGTACTTCCAGCCTCCAGAAAAACTGTCCAGATTGTTATTGTGCAGAATTTAACACTCAGGTTTAGTAACGACCTTACAGTCAAGCCTATTACATGACATAGGTAAGTAGATTTTAATACATACGCTTTTACGCATTTGTTTAAGGCGCGAAGTGTGAAAGCATAATGGTGAGTTTAGACGTTTCATCTACGAGACTAATTAAATAGGTTCGGCTAAATACGATATTGCATATCTACACTGAAATCTTTCTGCAGAAGTTTACTCCATGTCTTATCGGTCATATACAGGATGTATCCAAAATTCTCGGACAAAATAATTGACCATACATAACTCCTGCGTCACATAACCATCAAACTGAGCTCTAGATATTTACTCGTAATGGATCTGCGTGCCAGAAATCTGCATACTGCACGTAATGATTATTATTAATGTGTGTCTGTGTCCGTCTGTATGTCAATACCCTACCCTAGTAAATGCTGGGACCATCGTACCGCTAAAGCCAATACTCTTCTCTCCTCCTGACGTTTATGTAACCCCAGGATTCATTACCTTCTCATAACAGTCGACCATACTTCTTTATAGGCCAGATGGGTCAAATCCAAACAGACACCCCATCTCTTTAAAACAGATTTCAATATTACTCTACATAATTTCAAACCAAAATTTCCTTATATTTTAATATCCTCAGTGAATGCTCACACTTTCCGTTCAACACTTGTTAGTTTAATCACAATATCACTGAACAATACAAACACAAAAATCCTCATTATATAGCTTCTTCCATTCGTTCGTCACCATATCGTTCTTACGAACAAATATTTTCTCTAGCACCGTGGGCGTAACTTGGCTAAAACACTGGAGGGACAGTCGACCACCTGTATTAGGAAATTTAATTTACGAATTGACGAAGGAGTCAAGTTAGGAGGATCAGTAAATTTCATTTGAACCATCCCAATACCTTAGGCAAAGTGTGCAGACAATTTGCAGTGCCTCTCTTTGTAACGGTTGACCCAGACGCCTCGATTCTCCGTTTCGTAAAACACAGTTTTTTTAAATTTTTTTTCTCTTTATACCACCCAAATAATCGTTCATAAATTATTTCCATTTTTTTTGCCCATCTTCAACTCAGCAGCCAAAAATCTATTCATAGGTAGAAAAAAATATTTGGGGGGGGGCATTGCCTTCCCCTAATTAAGTCTATGTTCCTTTATTACTCCACGTGTTTCAGAGGTTCATAAAGAATAACTGTTAATGCTACAGATGTATTTATTTTAATATTTACATCCAAAAATGTTGAGGGAGAATAAATAAACGTATACTAGACAAACGTAATATGTAGCGTATATAATAAAAACACGAAATAAGAAACAAATTTGGAAGTAATACTTCACGGAGCGTACAGGGGGAAATAGTTAAGATTCAAGTCCTGTTACACCGTGTCGACTGGTAAACGGTTAATGACCTTCAGAAGGTACCGCCGTCATATTCAGAGCAGAAGAAGAATAATTACCAGTCAACACGGCTTAGCATCCCAAAAGAACTCAAGTCTTAATAGCATCGTTGTAAGATTCTCCAATTTCACGATGTACAACAATACTTATATAACTACTAGCGATATATTGTTGGATGTGCAAATTATATTTAACTGTTTGAGGTTAGGGTGGGGGCTATTGTATATCGGACTGCCCTGAATATGCTAGTGTAACTGCAGTAGTCATAATAATTTTTTGAATAGGTGAATGGTTAAAGAAATATTAACAAAGCAAATAACCTTGAGGATGGAATTGTTTAATTTTTTCGATAAAATTTGACAGGCCTTTTGTGGAATCAAAAGCTACGAAGTTACTGGCAGATTTTATTGTGCACCGCACTGGACCACTAAATACAACGCCTCCTTTGTGTGGGAATCGCACCGGCGTCAGCAATAGTTGGCCTCAGTACTCTCTCCGGCGTCTACGTGTTCCACAAACAACCATGAGTGAACACTAAGACTGAATGTTTTCGTGCTCAGCTTGAAGTGTGGGAAGGCACTCACAGATTTGGGCCCGTTAGACAAATCTGTTCTAAATCTGTCGACTGTATGTTGGTCTAAAGGGCCCAGTAATTTAGTGCCCTTCACATTCGCATCTCAGGACGCAAACATATTCTGTTTCCACAGGTTACATCAGCTCCGTTGACGGTCTTCTCTTGCACTCACAACGGCGTAACAGAATTCTAACTTCCCACCCAGTTTTGTTGGTGGACAGTGAGAAATCAGAAGCACGGTCTAACTCTGACGTGAAGCATGAGAAATTTTCCCAGGTGCCAACGGGGTGTTCGGCCAGAGGTGTCGATGTCGTCGCAAGAAATACCACTACATTTATTGCCACACGGTATTACTTTGCGTGTAGGGGTGATTCATGTGCACGTATTAGACGTAGTGACTACCGTCTTAGGTCACCACACACCATGACTACAGCATGCCCAAGTGACTGATCACTGTTTCTAAATCCCGATCACCCGGAAACCTCTTTGATTACTCATCTGCCACATTTAGATCACTTCCTGGCATTTCATCTCCTCTTATCTCACTCTATCAGTCCACCCAGTTCTACCCATTTCGTTTTCCAGGGTGCTACTTTTGACACATTTCTCTCCCGTGATTGGTCGGGCAAGGAAGGACGGTCTACTTTCGTTGGCTCTCCAATTAAAAAATATAGCTGTACGTAATCCCCGAAGGTTAAACTTAATTAAGATTTCCGTGGGAACAAAAGGCCCACACAAAGCATAGCCGAAAAGTCACAAGTGGTTGTACCAAAGTTAAAAACCATCAAATTTCCAACACATACAGAACGCCAAACTAAACTTCCAACGATCTGGTTTTTACAATAAGTTTCAATGTTGTACCGACAGGGTGGATACGGGCGAAGTACAGAGGGTCGAGGATCAGAAATTCCTTCCCCAGTTAGGGGGCGCACATACAAAAAAGAAGACAAGAAAATGTTTCCCTTCCTCACGTAGAAGGGTGGTCCGGCTGGGGCTCGATCTGTCAGTATTTGGCTACAGTTAGAGTAACGTTTTGTATTTTCTCAAACTCTTGAGGACGAACAAAGACGAAAGGCTACTTTAGTTCTAAATGTAATTTGTCATTTTTTTTTAAGAAATAAGCATCGAAATAAAAGTGTTAGCTCAATCCCAAGATAAAATTAAGATACTTATTGTTCATAAAGTCAGAATTTTTATAAGAGGAAGAGTCAAATGAAAACCTTAAAAGTGTATATTGTCACAGGTGTAAATATTTAAGGTTTTCATTTGACTCACCTTCGTCTTTCCATTTCCGGATTCAAGATGATAAACCACATGAGGCCATTATGCCTTTAACCCGTCGTCGTTACATGAAATTAGAAGCAGATGCGGCATAAGTACCTGCGACAGTACTAACACTACTGAGAGTACTGACAGTACTGCCAATACTGACAGTACGCAAGTCAACACTGCGTAGGCAGCCCAGTCAAACGTCACTCAGGAGAATAAAAACGCACGTAGCCTTAAAGTATCACTTCTGTTGACCAAAGTGACCGTGCGGTAAAGAGAAAGCATGATATATACTGTATTTCAAATGTTTCGATATCATCGCCTATTTGGTAGTATAAAATTATAAACTTCAGTAAACCGTTCTGATCATATTTTTGTATTAACACCAATTACCATCTCAAACAGCAGCGTTGAATCATCCCAAATTCTGTAAGAACTTGGTCAAGTCTCCAACAGTAACTGCAGACACACTTACTAATAGTCTATTTAAATGAAGCCAACTAGGTGCACATTACTGCTCAGCATATTCATTTCATCTTCTCTACATGTTTCGGGCAGCTATGTGTCCATCATCTGGAGAATTTACTGTATCTATGCGACACTGGTATTTTTTCACTCTGTAGGGGTGGCTGTCTGGTCTGCAGACCAGACAGCCACCCATAAGTTGAAATAAATATACTAAGAAGTAATGTGCACCTAGTTGTCTTCATTTGAAAAAAGATTATACGGGAATGCACAGTCAACAAAACATAAAAAAAACATAAAATTACTAATATTATTTGTATAATACTGTGCAAAATTTATTGTACAATGGCAGGCAGAGTCCGTCTACTTTACTAGTATCGAAAACAACACATTACATACCGCAACAGTGTAGGAGTAATTATATTGCTCTACCAAAGTGCACCTGGGAGAAATATTTCCTCATTTCACTCTGTCAGGTTTGCATCCGCAATGGATAGCAATACACCTACATAATCAGAGAGTTTTTGGTGTTTGTCGTGACAGGCAGAATGATTCTACTGGAAATTTGTTTTTAAAATCGTTGTGGCTATATCTGAGTACTTTACGTGTTTTAGGATACGAATATCAGGATAATTTCACGGCTTTTAACACTTTGCAGTTATAAATTACTCTGCTGAATTCCAACAGCCTGGCCCATATTAATTTTCCATAATATCTATAATCTCCAAACTTCAAAAGGAGTCACTAGATAACAGAAACTTGGTTAAAACAAACAGCACACGCTGTAAAGATAACACTTATATCTGATGTGGATATTGGAAACTGGTACAGCGGAAAGCGCTGTCGCATTGAACTCGACATTTGACCGATAACGGTAAATAATTTTTGTACCTGTGTACATCTCCACTGGTATGTACATGCATATTGTAATTTAACGTACATGCAGCGTGTATTGTAACAGGATGTTCACATCTCAATGACGTTTTCCTGAGCTCAATTAGTGTTGAAATTTTCCAATAAACACGTGTCTGTTGGAAACCCAACGGCTACGCAGATGAAAGAACTGCCAAGTATAGGAGGAAGCGAGCAGCGAGGTCCATGTCTGTGTTGAATGGGATCCCCACCACACCGTCCGGTGGGCGGAATGCTTCTGACCGGGTCACAGAACCGGTTATTGCTGGTCGAATGCCAATAGTTTTGTTTTCGCGTGTTCACTGGCCACAGTTTTGTGTTTAAGCAGCCCGCAATGGATATCAATGGCCACCTTATCCACTGAACAATATGTCGACATACATTACATTTATAGCCACCGCGACATGCACGAGCAGTAGTTGAAGAATATCAACGACGGTTTCCAGAACGCAGAGTAACAGAGCGGTGAGTTTTCAGCAAGTCCCACAGAAATCTGTAAATTCTCGCAAAGGACAAGTAACAGACCATTAAGACGTATTGGCGATTTGGACCATAACACAGTCAACGTGGCTGAGCTCCGTCCAAGTACAAGCGTCGCAAAGATATCCCATCGCGTTGGTGTTGGTGGGATGAAAGAGTGGAGAACCCTTTGCAAATTTGGTCTGTACCCTTGTCACGTGCAAACTGTCCAGGCTCTTTGACAAAACTGATCGCATTGCACGTGTAGAATTCTGTATCTGGCTCCCGAAAAACCAGCAGCTCCAAACGAACATTTGATTCACCGACGAGGTGATTTTCCTCAGAGATAGAATTACTAAAACACGAAATTCACAAGTGTGGTCACTCGCTAACCCTCATCCATCCGTGGAAACAGATTTTAGGAACTTTTTGTTGCGGTGTTACTGCAAACCAAATTACCGGACCATCTGTACATGAAGAGCACTTGACATCAGAGCTATACATCCGTTTCCTGGAAGATTAATTGCAAACGATGTTACATTTTCCTCTTCGTATCAGACGATGGCTGTGGCTGCAGCACGACGGCTCACCCCTCATTTTGGTAGACACGTTTCAATCAAATTTTCAAAACCGTTAGATTGGGCGGCAGGGACCGGTTGCTTAGACACCGAGATCACCTAACTTTACTCTGTTCGACTAATATCCCTGGGGATGTATGAAATCACTCGTGTTTATAGTGAAGTCGAGCGCTAGGGATGATCTGATGAATCGCATAATGAATGATTCGTTCACATAAGAAACGACTAGTTTTGTCTTTGGAGGTATGTTATTTAGCTTTCACAAAATTTCACATTGTGCGCACGTAACATCGGAAGTCATTTCGAGATATTACTTCCTAAGTATAAGTATAATAATTGCTTCATTTTCTTCAAAGAAGCAACAGTCCATAGTGGGCCAGGGTTTCCTCAGTATCAAGGCTTCACAATTACACGCAGACACACCACACTCGGTAGGACTCCTCTGGACGAGTGATCGGCCCGTCGCAGAGACCTATACCTGACAACACACAACACTCAAGAAAGACAGACATAATGTCCTCGGCGGGATTTGAACCCGCAATCCCAGGGAGCAAGCGACCGCAGACTCATGCCTTATACCACGCGGCCACTGGAATCGGCTAATGATTTATAAAATTCCATAATTATTTTCAATCTTAGTAAAAAGTGAGTTTCGGACGCAAGTTTAAGCCTTTCAGCTCGACTGGAGATAAGAAAGAGTCCTGGTGCTACGGACATCCTATTGATGAGGGACAACCTGTATATATATATATATATATATATATATAAATTGGTAAGACCGTGTAAACTATGTAATCAGCCACTAGTAAATTAACTTTCCTCTGGAGATGGGCGAGGTCGAATACAAGATGTCGGAAAAGTTTTAAGAACAAGGACAGCCTTGTTAACACATGTATATACGTGTACAATGAACGGTACTTGTTTCCAGCATTCGTAATCATGCAGTGCAGGATACACAATGACTGCAGTTAAAAAATGACTGTGTAAACTGATAAGAAGTATCTATTATTCCAGTTATAATCTCATAAAAGCAAGAAGTAGGCCTACAATCTAGCCACCAAGAGCCTCTCAATTTATTTTTGTGTTGAATACAAGTACCTTTCCAAGAAGGACTACGCCCACTCTGCCGCAAAGGGATGACCTGAACATTCCGATGAAAGCGAGAGCTGTGCCGAAAGCCGCAGTCAGGCCTGACGGATCAAAGGTAAGGGGCCAAGGGGAAACTCGCTGTCTGGACCTTTGGAGTGGAGAAAGCGTCCGGCTGGCAAATCGTCAATGAAAACTTATTGCCCTTCTAAATTTAGAAGAGTATGAAGGCCTACCCGTGGGCCCGGTAGCTCAGTCGGTATACCGACTGACTACGGGCTGGACGGTCCGGGATCGAATCCCGGTGGGGACGAGATTTTCCGCCCGTCCAGACTGGCCCTGGGGCCCGCCCAGCCTCCTGTACAATGGGTTCCGGGTCTTTCCCGGGGGTAAAGTGCGGCCGGGCGTGCTGCTGAACTCTCACCCCCTTCTAGTGCCGCGATCATGGAAGAGTAGAGCTATACCTCTACCCACCCTCTGGGCCACACCGGGCCTGTAACGATATCACTTTACCTTTTTACCTTTATGAAGATCTACCCAGGAGTCGCAATAGCTCCGTGAGAATAGTGATCATGCTACAGGCTGCATGACCGAGGAGCTCGGAGTCAGTCAGTTGCCTGTAGTGGAAATTCGTCTTCTCCGCTCTCCAACCAGAGACCGAATCTGGATCGCGGCCAGTGCATAACCGCTACTTCATACGCCGTGACTGTGTCATGTTCAAATGGGCATAGAAAATAACTTTTCGTTGCATTGCCCCTAAATGTTCAATAAAACGCCCAGATTTATATCGTTTCCTAAGCTCTCCTAATGTAGCAATGTATCAGCACGACACTAACGTTCGAAATATTATCCAACTTCCATTAAACAACAGAAGTTTTCATTCGGAGGTACAGGGATGTGATGAAAGCATATTTAACAATGAAGGCAATTACATTACTTTGACAAGAACTGTCTCAGATAATCGTTCTTGCAAGTTCCTTCCTCCAGTGTCAGCGTCATCACATTATACCCTTGAAAGGTTCCTTTCTTCAGCTGCAGAGTGTGGAATAAGAGCTTCCGTAGTTTTAAATACGGACTGAAGCTGGAGAACAAGATGAGGGTAATTGTTTTAGGAATGTCAAGGAATATAACATTCCTGAACATCGCGATCGAGAGGGTAACATTTCTGCTTTTCATTCACGAGTTCACGTATTCAAATCTCGACCTCGATACCAGCTATCCTCATGCTGTTCATCAACGCTCCAGGCAAATACCAGGATATCATCTCAAATTAGGTCCTAACCGCTTTCTTCCTTATCCTTCCCAATTCACTGTTTACTATCGTTTAATGATATACAGTCTGAGCTTCCAACAGCATCGTCAAACAAGCCATAATAAAAATGTATTCCTCCTGATGTATTCGAGCTACACTTGCTCTACAAATCTAATACTCTATTATCGGTTACTCTCTTCTAGTACGTTATACCTGGTAGATTATATGCAGTGGGTGACAGTTAAAACTTCCCTGGGTGACGGATAAGAATATGATTATTTACGCCTTCTTTACCCTCACACAACGAAGTATTACATTTTCTTCGAAATAGTGGACCGAGACTGTCAAGGCCGCTGAAACAGAAGCCCATAATACAATCCTGTTAGAATCATAGTAATCCTGTCCATGTAAGTTATTAGTAAGATACTTTCAATTATTATTATTATTATTATTATTATTATTATCGTTATCGTCGTCGCCCTCCTCCTCCTTCTCCTCCTCCTCCTCCTTACATGGACTAAAGTATTATTCTTTTTCTAACGTGCTAAACTAAAGCTTCAGTATAACAGCGGGGAATTTACATTTCACACAATTTAATATTCACTGCACGTTACAGTGTTATTGGATATACATTTAATCCGTGCTGGATACTTATACAGAAGAATGGTTCCTGAACTTAGTACAACAATGACAAATATTTGACGTATTCAGTCCTATACTGCATTATCACAAACATTTCAATCATCTGCAACTGCCAATGATAAATATTTGAACTTCCGTACATTTCCGAGAGAAGCATCAATCAGGAGCCAGACACAGATGTGGAAAGAAACTTGAGTTTTTTTAACAATACGGATTTAGGTCACATGCCAGCTTACTACAGTCAACAAATACGAATGTCGAACTTTTGAATGAGATTTGACAGTATATTTACTTACGTTTTAGAGAACATCCAAAGAAGGCTTCATGTAAGAGTTGGCGGTGTTAAATATCCAGTATCAGACATAGTCAGTGCCATTTCAAGTCACAAATTCGGAAATTACCAGTCGTATATTCACATACAAATTTCCCTACCGTGGATTTCAGTAGCTATGTGTGTGTGATGTGTGTGTGGATTTCATCCTTTTGTGCCATATCATATTAATATTGACAAACGTACTGCAGTTTACAGCAAAGTTTCATGGATGTTTTGTTGACCGTGCATCTCAGTATAATCTTAGTAATTGTCCAACTTATTGCACAAATTATTGTTTTATAATAAGTTTATTATATTCCTCTACATGTTTCGAACACTACTGCCCTCATCATCAGGGGGTCAAAATTGTATTATACAGCATCTGGTATCATCAGGTGCGCACAGGACGGCCACCTACAGACAGTGATGATACCAGATGCTGTATAATACAATTTTGACCTCCTGATGATGAGCGCAATAGTGTTCGAAACATGTAGAGGAATATAATAAACTTATTATAAAACAATAATTTGTGCAATAAGTTGGACAGTTACTAAGAAGAAAAGTTTAATTGGTTTCATCAACATGTGCTACATGTTTCGATCACGTAGACCCATGTTTGTAAATCTATATTAGATTACAGAACCCTTAAAAAAGTTACAGGACTTCATGAGAAACCCTTACATGTCCACAGTAAGTCGAATAATAAATTAAACACCAACTTTATTTTATCTTTTATGTACACTACACGTAAAAAAATCAACGACTAACCACAAACTGATCGAAAGACTGATCGTTTCGCCTGACACATCGACTGTCTATGGCTGGCTGTGCTGACTGACTGGACTACAGAATCAGGAAGCTTCTGGACTGAAGCAGCGGTTGATTGTTTGCGTGCTGTCAGTGACGGAATGATCAGCGTTGAATGTCGCCACACGAACGTTAATTCATGCATGCAAATTTAGGACCGCCAATAAAATTCTTCCACCATTACGCATTAACGTCTCTCGCGAAACCTGACATGCCTCTGCGGAACCCAGTTTGAGAAACGCTGGTGTAGACCATCTTGAGACATTCAAATACATGATCTTTCAAACAATAATATAATGCATACATACATTTTTTTTTAATTTTTGAGATCTCACAGATTGTAAAAGCCGCTACTGTGTTGACGTACCATTAGCATACAAGCAGTTTAATATTTCTTGTACATGGTTCTTTATTGCAAGTCTTCCTGTTCTTTCTGAAAGTTGTTAAAATTCTTGTTTTAGTTCGAGTACATATTTGTCAGACGTACTTGTGGGCAATCGTAATTTCTTTTCAATCAATAGATGGTTGTTACGCGTTCTTATTTATTGGTTTAGGTGTTCAATATTTTGGATTTACTTCCATCAGCAAAGTTTCTTCCGCGTTATTTATATTGCATTTTATCGGTATATAATTTCTTATTAGAAAATGTCAGTTTTCGATTGCTCCTCTTTTCTTATGATAGTGTTGTCCATATGTCTGGCAACTATGTACTTGCCAGACATAAAACAGAAGCATAACACAACAAATATAGGTGTGTCAACTGCGTCAATCCGACTCGGGACAAGAAGCAGTGTTGGACTCCTGTGACCACGGATCTTAAACTTGCGGTTTCATGACACGCGAAAAGATTCTTGACTTCCTCAAAGAACTTCTCAAGACGTAATACATTACAGACTAACAGGCTGATACGTAAATTATAGACGGTGGAGAAGTAGGAATAACTCAGGATTGCTGATCTCCAGGCCCAAACTCGAAACAAACAATTCACAACGACGTTAAGCTGCAGGTCCTGACTCGAAGCAAACACTTCACTAAGTACCCCTAATCTGCAGACCCAGACTCGAAACGAACAACTCAGTAAGGATAGCTGATCTCCAGGCCCAGACTCGAAACAAATAACTCAGTAAGGGGAGCTGTTCTCCAAGTCCAGAATCGAAACGAACTCAGTAAGGACAGCTGATCTCCAGGTTCAGGCTCGAAAAAACGACTCACTAAGGACAGCTGATCTCCAAGTACAGAATCGAAACGAACAACTGAGTAAGGACTGCAGATCTCCAGGTCCAGACTCGAAAGGCCAACTCATGAAAACGAACCAGAAATATTAATCGTGCTTTAAGCACCTTCATCTAGCTATTTGCAATAAGAGGCCGGGGTAGCGTAGTATTCGGTACAGTGAAAGGACACAGGCTGGACAACTGAGGAATTGTGATTTGAGTTCAGAAATGAGCAAGAGACTTTTCTCCGACGTGTCCAGACCGGCTCTGGGGCCCACTGTCTCCTAATCAGTGGATACTGGCCTCACCTTTCATCTAGGACCGAAATTAAGAATTAGTCGAGGTTGACCTCCACTCCACTGTACGCCTACACGGCGAGTATACGGACAACTTAAACTATACCTTACTGTTGCCAATTATCTACACCATCTACTAAAATAACTATCAGCCTATGTGAAACCGATCTGGGAAAACTAAGCGTAGAGAGGAGTATAATTTACCATGGATCTTAGTGATATTTAGTGAGAAAGTGAACATTGCCCAGTGGCGGAAAATAGTTAACAAGGCCATGAAACTTCAGGCCCCATCTAAGCTACACATTTATTGATTATATGAGCCACTACTATTTTATAAAGAGGATTCTACTCAAGGGTTGTCGTCTTCTCAAAAAGGAAGTCGTTCGTTCGGAAAAATATTTGAAATCCTGGCAGCTAAAATGACCCAGTCTGGAAATGGCAGATATCTCACTTCATAACGCGAGATAAGACGAAGCATCGCTACTCTCAAGGCAGTTACATAAAACTTAAAATATCACAGTTATCTGTGTCTGTATTACAACAGTGAAGGGATATTTGTCACCGGACTTTATAACTGTGCACGCCTAGGAAATCCAAATATTCCACTGAACAAGAAAAAATACTTTTAATGGCCAAACTTTCAAACGCACAAAAATAAAGCAGGAAACTTTTGTTTTATAGGAGCCATAACTAGAAGGGAAAGTCAACAATGAACAACTCACACACCCGCAAACAATTTCCTATATGAGAACCCACAATGCTACATCTGAAAGCAAACGTCAAACAGTAAAATATTATTGATGGGTAGAAATCCTGTCTCCAGCAATCTGATCAAGAAGAATTCCTTACTACTGCTCTATACCAGAAACCTAGATATTCACCCAATATTTATTTATGTGTCTCACTTTTTTGCGTTTAACTCGCTTTTAATCGGTGGGTAACCCCCAAAGCACTTATACGATGGTGGTACTGAACTATATTATTATTATTATTATTATTATTATTTGTTGTCACCTTTATTCAGGGTGCGTACAATTGTATACCTGAAACAAACCATGTTTCTTTGGTACATATTGTTGTAGCTATTCTGTAGCTAAAATTCATGATACATATAATGTTATTTCCCGCGTTACATGTTTTATACTTTTACATTTGTACTTCCCGCAGTATGTGTGTGCAATGCTCAGTATGGATTTTGTCTGTGGTTACCTTATTCTTAATAATGTTATTTATTAAATCTTCATTCCATTCTTTATCTTATCCTCTATTTCACATATGCACAATTCGTCTTTCTGTTGGAGCTCCCACATTCCTTAACCCTCTACAGCAGTCTACGCAGCCAACTGTCATCCATTACTTTTACAGAACCCTTCAAGTCAGGCACTCACACTCAGCTCCTTCACACACATAAGTAGTCACGAGACACACAGTCATTTAGGTGGCTGTACGATTAAGGCCGATCCCCTTAAGGGTTGGGGGCATCTCTCTCCGCGAGAACGTCCAGATCAGCACTAAATTCAACGGGGTACCAAAAATTTACACTAGCGCCATCCGATAAACTGCCCCTTAATTGTACAAGGTGATAGAATTTTACAATATTCAATTTCCCATTGAGGATACGGAAGCCACGATAGCGTACTTGATACAGTGACTAGGCTACGGGATAAAAGGACCGAGAAATCGTGGCTCGATTCCCTTTAGAAAAGATTTTTCTTGTCTCCGAAACGTCAAGATCGGTTCTGGAGCCCAGGAAGCTTCGTATTAAATCGGTATCGGGTTCATTCTCAGGACTAACCGCTGGTGTCTGCAGCTAACAACTCACTTCCAACCAGTACCGAGGTGAAGAATGGGTGGTGACACACGTCTCTACTCTCTCTCTCTCTCTCTCTACACACACACACACGCACACACACGCACACATTGTGAGCACAGAGATAATTTTGTCTCTACCTTTACTATCAAGCGTGTTTAGTGAAAATGAATAGTAATATGGCAACCTTGCAACATACAAATCCACTTCGCTAATTCACGTCCATAAAAGCTTACTAATGTAAGGACTGGTAAGCGTAAAATTTATACACATATATGACAAATTTTAAATGAAGCTTCTTGCGCAAACTAAGAAGTCAGGCAGCGGACCGAACCTTGTAATTTCACTCGGAGGATGTTAGAGGACATGTGTGATATCCTTGTTCAAGGTAAGGATTCCGACAGGTGTCTACTAGCCTACGTTGTATGGTTATAAAATAATATTGTAATTTAAAAAATGTCGTTCAAATGTTTCAGAATTATGTGCGTAATTCAGTTGTGTTGCATGTCATAAGCGGCGAAGAGGAAACAGGTTCTCATTTATTTTGACACTTTGATATCACACGGCATCGCACTCATTGCACGAATTCCATACCGGACTGGGAGGAAGATCAGGCCAAGAGCGACAACTCTCTTCCAGAACCTCTCATTTGTTTGCAGAAAGCAACAAATCATACAAGCCAATTCCAGTCTTCTCTTTCTGTTTAAGATGTAAGGACCGTTGGATTACTCCGACCACTGAGCGGAACGCGATGTTCCGAACGACGTCAGTGTTTGTTTACTCACAGAACGAGAAAATTCATCGGAACCAATCTGAATTTGTTTGAAACAGCCAAGATGGCCGGATGAGTCGGGCGTTGGACTGGAAGACATTGCCGCTAACTCTGCCCTGGATCCGACAAACGCTATATATTGGCTCAGAAAGAAGAAAGAAGAATGGTGGAAGGGACCGATTAAAGGAATCAGCTGTAGGTAAAATTCTGCATAACAGATGGCGATTTGAAACAGTGGAATAAATTGGCGAGACAAGTTGCTCGGTTTCCGTATCTGGCGTGTTATGTTTGCAACTTGCTTACATAGATGATACAACGCGACAGAAGAAAAAAATAATAAAAAAACACGCCCTCTAACTGTAGGGGTTTTCAGAATAAAATTAATTGTCCTTTCTAGCAGCGACCTCCAGCTTCCTGTAGTATTAAATACGTCACCACATACAATATACATAGCAGTGGAGAACTCTTTCCGTCACCCCCTCTGTCTCCATCTAAAGTTTAACCCGAAGTTAGTGTCCGCATACAAAGCGACAAGGTTACACGAAATTAAATCATGGCAATTATTCGCCGTCAGTTCTTGGTACTTCAGCTCGTCGTCCGACTAATGAATATTCAACAGCAGAGAGCACGAGCGGCACTTGTTCTCACGTCCGTACCGCTCTTTCCAGCCCAAACAAATCTTCAACCCATCCTCTTCAAATGTAACGAGCCGACAATATAAAGTTTTCCTAATTTTATCAAAACATCCAACAATTGTATGTAACTGTCTTAAAATTGTAACCTGACGAGGAAATTAGCATAAACAAGGAGTTCCAGGCAGAATTCCTGACTACTTTCTGCTGCACTGACTTGTAGCCCTGCAGATCTTGTGTTAATACTGCCACACTTAGGTTTGGTACATTTAAAATTCAACATGCAATTGAATTTAGATAATGAACTAAACAGAAAAAAAATTTTCTGGCCAAAAGTAATAAAACCTAAATCTTAAAAAGTCCAAATGACAAAAAATATTATCATGGTCAAATATAAAATAAAATTAATAACAATACAAAAGAAAAGCTGAGCAAAACACATGAAAATCACAAAAACTTTATTAATAATCAAACACTGACCAAAGAACAAAAAACGTTCAATAAAATAAAAAATTAAAGCCTTAAAATCACAGTGCCTGATGGGATTGAAATGAATTACGTCATGTCTACGAGTCATTGAAACCCAAAGTATACAATCCCAAAGAAATCTCCCAAATAGAAAGAACCAAAAATAGAAAAACAAATGAAATGATGCAAATGCAAACGAAATGAATGGAACCAAAACTATACCAATCTCAATCGACTAACTTAGCAATATCCACTCCTCGAAGAAAATGGCCACTATCATAAATATAGTAGAAAAATATAAAATTAGTCATTAATGTGTTAATAATTTAACACAAATATTGGCATTTGCAACTGAAAACAAGGAACAGCATCTCTAAAATCTCAGCTAAGAGAAACAGGTGTTGGTGTTGCGTATACGCAACACCAGCCAGCAGCAACATCGGTGGATATTACCAGAAGCTGTAGTTACAGTGATATACTCCTGATGATGGGCGAAAACATCGCCCGAAACACGTAGAGCTGATTAAAGTAAATAAATCAAAATAGTTGCATCTTGTTGGTTATCAATTGTAATTGTATAGTTGCTAATGACAAAAAAAAAATGGCTAAAGAACGTCAACGGACACACGTTCCAACGACTTAACTTACTGGCTGCCATCGCGAAGGGAATAACCACAAAAACATATATATTCACGCGTTATTCCAAGCCATCTCACATTGGTCGTTTCTTTACTCCTACAACAAACTACCCGTTAATCCCACCCATCAGAGGGCGGACATCCGGATCTGCTACGTTCTACAATGTAGGTAGTTTTTCACACTTTTTATAGGCCACACAGGCCCTTAGGGTGAGTAGAGGTATAGCTCCACCCTTTTCTAGGACCTTCGGCACTAGATGGGGGGTGGGAGTCAGCTCCACGCCCCGGCCGCCTCCACCCCCGGGAAAGACCCGGTACCTATTGTGCAGGAGGCTGGGTGGGCCCCAGGGTCGGTCTGGACGGGCGGAAAATCTCGTCTCCACCAGGATTCGATCCCGGACCGTCCAGCCCGTAGCTCTGTCGCTCTACCGACTGAGCTACCGGGCCCTCGTTCTACGATGTCATAATTAAAATACTAGTGTATTCAACTAAATAAATCAATGCAAAATCACCACCTGCACGCTAAATATTAAATTCGAAAACTATGAGTAACTAATTCTCACCTTCCGAGATCTCAAAAGGAGTTGGACTGGTTTCTGCTACACGGGAGGTAAAAAGAAAAGCAAGATAAAGGAAAAGCAAAAATCAAAAGGATAATAGAAACCTAATATTTATAAAAATCAGTCCATAATGCGGGCAAATAATAAGCACCAATTTTAAAATTATACATCCCGCTGTTTTCGTGTTATAAAGAAATAAATAAACAAATGGCCATCGAATATAATATCAATCTAACTACGTGTTTCAAACTCGGCAGCTCATCATCAGACTAGCTTTAGAACATTTTGTTTATTCTATGTAAAATGTTCTAAAGCTAGCCTGATGACGACTTCGAAAGGTCAGAACATGTAGTTATATTGATAGTATACAAAACTGTTGTGTTCGATGGCCAAATGTTTCTCTCTTTACAATAAGCACCAGCTGAAACTCATAACAAAAGTTTCAGTTATTACTCGCAAGCGACCCAACAAAGAATTTTACCAATTTTTTGATCCACCAAATACGTGGCATTGATTGTGAGCATACTATTGTGTAATCTGCAAGACGTCTTCACCTACTTCCTAACCTTGTGCCGACTGGCAAGTCAAGGTCAGAGCCACCTTACGGCTGGCAGTCAGCCCGTCCGTCTCGGTATCGAGCACCTCTTGGGACTCATGACCCGATATTAGTCAGTGTCGTGAAAGCTTATTTCGAACTGTCTTGGAGGGTCGTCTCTGACGAGACAGCAGGTCAGTCCTCTGTCAGGAGTCATTGTCTTTATCGGTAGCTCACATTTACGTTTTCATAAACGGTGCAACATATCCTGTCTCTCTCCTTCCCAACCCTGTATAGCAAATCATGCCTTATTTTACCTCAATGTTCATATAAAATTTCACCTCCTACCTCACATAGGATGGAACGGCGTAGTTGCTTAGGACTGGAAAAAGGAGAAATCGTGGTTCGATTCCCGACGTGAGCAATAAATCTATCTCTTCTCCAAATCGTCGAAACAAGTTAAGGGAAGCATCCAGCCTCCTACTTATTAGGTACGAGGGCACGAAACTGATCACTCGTCACTATCCAGTGTCAAAGTTAATAATGGCTGCAGCTATACCTCTACCCCCTCCATAATCCTTCAAGGCATGCAGACAAACTTTGCCTGTTCCTTCTTCACAGACGACACAGTCTGCCTCTAGTCGGTAGATGATATTCTAAGGAAAACGTCTGTGTTTACTGTGATAATCACAAGAAACTCGTGCGGAACAACGCAGAATTCCTTTGTGTTACAGCGAGTGGTAAGCAAACCTACCACTGGGACTTCAGAAGGCTCAGTACTGTTAGTATCTCTGTCAGTACGTTACATTTTTTGTGCCTGTTCGATTGTAACGTCCTCGTAAGAAGTATTCACATTTCACATTCTAGCGTTTTTGCTTTACACTTTCGCACAAACTGCCGGTATTGTGTTTTCAGGCATTCCTGTTAATCTTGCCACTTTCATTGTCTGGGGTAACACTATTTTCAGAACATTATTTGTGTAGCTATTAAGCTGTATTGCGTAAATGCTCTCACTCACGCAACTTGTGTTCTGCACGCTTTGCACTCAAAAGAAGTCTAATTCTCACACTCAAGAACCAACGGTGGAACACGTATAATGTTGTAGCAATATTTTCGTAGCTTTTCTCAATAGAACTTTAACAATGTACGTGGTAAAGTACTTTAAATATCAGAATCTACAAACCCAAACACAACGTATATAATTATTTCGGTCTGTAATTCAACAATCCTAAACTTACTCAATTATTATACCAACTACTGCACATATATAAAATTTATAAAACTTACACATTAAAACATTAAAAACGCTCCAACATGTTTCGATCCTAGTACCGAAACATGTCGGAGCTTTTTTAATGTTTTAATGTTAAGTTTTATAAAGTTTATATATGTGCAGTAGTTGGTATAATAATTGAGTAACTCAACAACATGCACGGTGTAACAACGAAAATAAATACTAAACTTATCTTTTCTTAACTTACAAATAAGTTTAGGATTGTTGAATTACAGGCTCCGTATACATAATTCATACCGAAAAAATAAAAATTTGCGCATATAAGATGAAAAACTATCATTAAATCTATTTATTGGTAGTTTTTCATTCTATATATAATTTCAATTATTTTACACTAAAATAATAAAATAGTTTATTTTGAATAGATTATATGCTATATGTTGGCGATTATTTAATACAGCGTGATTCAAAAAGATGGACTCAATTTCGTATGTCTATATTTTCTGAACTATACAAGTTATGTGAATGATCTAAATAACATTTGAAAGAGGAAGTCCTAAGTTTTTAAATAGCACTGCTAGAGCGCTCGCCTGGTGCACAGCTTTGCAGTAGCGTCAGTTGGGAGCAAAGTGGCTACTATGCAGCACAAGATTTTTGCTTTCGTGAGTTCATTAAAACTGAGTCGGCGACTGCTGTGCAGCGTGCGTCTTCGCCAACCCGTAGAGCGGCAGAGAACTTGGAATACCGCAACCAACTGTCTGGCGTGTGTTGAGGCGCTGTTTACTGTTCAATTGAGTCCATCTTTTTAAATCATCCTGTATAAGTGCTGAATATTTAATGCCTTTTCCTTCTATTATTAGGTAGCTATACCCGCTATACTGTTAACTCTACATAAATAAGACCGGATTATTCTTGTAAATGTCCCTGGATCAGCAACTACAATCAGTATAGAAATTTCTTTCTCATAGATTTTCATACTATTTACTATAACCACGCACGTACGCACGTTTCGAACTCATTTTCCGTAGTTCGCAACACAAAAGAACAAATCTTACAGAATTAATAATCTCATATTCTCCTTACGACCGTACAAGAACCGACAGAATTAGATCGTCTCAAAATAATCCTCAGCAAATCACAATTAAGTCTCTCTTCACTTTAAAATTACAATTATGTTGCTCGTGCATCATTTTCGCTTAATACCTCGTGATCCCATTCCTATATTTGGCGAACTTAGTACCAACATCATGCCACTAGAAACTGTGTACATTTTTATATCCTACCTTAAGCAATACCAACTTTTTTGGGCATGCGATCGTCTGAGTTGTAATCGACTCTAATGCCAGCTATCGTGGTTCTGCAATATTGAGTAATAATATGTTTTCGAGAAAGTAAGCATATTCTGTTACTGCAACACTCAGTTTAGCAACGATAATTAATAGATAATTTCACCAAGCACGCACCATTTTGTATGACGCCAGCGCACAAACTCACAAATTCCGTATGAAACATACCACTACACGTCATCACATATGGTGATAGGACAAACGTCGATGTAGTGTAACTGAAATACTTAACTTACAGTACTGCTGTACAAATGGATACAAGCAAGCAAAAAAATATTAAAACACACCACTACTAACTCGCTGTTATTGTTGGCCTTACCAGAGGCACAATTAATGAAGTAGTGTATAGATCAACAGTCTCTTTGGATATATTGTTTAGGTTAATTCGTTGAAGAAGAAACTGAGACAGCTGGTCTGGTCACCACCGTCAACCGTGCTGTGTGAAGAACAATATACAGAATAACGGGAGGAAAATTAGTAAGAGCTTCAGTACAGAACAAATGTAAAATATGAAAATGTTAATATTTTATTCGGCTAGTGTGCGGTTTAAAATTACGTGGGACTATAAACTGCCAAAATAATATGTCTTTGTGTTACAAAAACTCCCCATGTAGTCGTGAAGTTTACCTGACAACACCTTAAAGTTCAGTGAGCGTGAGAAAAATCGTAGGGACCTGTATTCCAAAAAATCATAGGGCCCTGTATTCTGAAAAATCACAGGACCCTGTATTCCGAAAAATCATAGGACTCTGTATTCCGAAAAATCATAGGGCCCTGTATTCCGAAATAAAATATTCTATCGTCGCAATCAATTAATATTTACTTACTTACTTACTCCATGGAGCAGAGTCCTTCTTCAGAAGCTACCCGGTTCTCAGTTGGTCAAGATATTCCACGCATTTTATGGAACCCGAAGTTTCATTACCACATTTATAACAGCCTACGACCTTTCCCTATCCTGAGCCAGATCTATTCAGTCCGTGCCCCCACATTCCACTTCCTGAAGATCCAACTTAATATCATCCTCCCATGTACGCTTGGGCCTTCCAAGTGGTCTCTTTCCCTCGCGTTTCCCCACCAAAACCCTGTATACATCTCTCCTCTCCCCCATACGTGCTACATGCCCCGCCCATATCATTCTTCTCGATTTGATCACTCGAACTATATTTGTGATGAGTGCAGATCATTAAGCGCCTCTTTACGTAGTTTTCTCCACTCCCCCTGTTACCTCGTCCCTGTTAGGTCCAAATATCCTCCTCAGCACCCTATTCTCAAACACTCTCAGCCTACGTTTCTCCCTCAATAGGAGGGACCAAGTTTCACACTCACACAAAACAACACGCAAAATTTTAGTTCTGTATCTTATCTTTATGTTTTTGGATACCAAACTGGAAGACAAAAGATTCTACACCGAATGTTAGCAAGCATTCCTTGACTACATCTCCTATTAAGTTCCTCCCGAGTGTAAAATTGATTCGTTAGGTTTGTTCCTAATACTTTGACTGTTCCACACTTTCCAAGCGATTTATTATCAATCTTTATATTGTGACTTTGACGTGCATTCTAATGCCGAGACATGACCATGTACTTAGTTTTACCAGAATTTACTTCTACTCCAGTCTCCTTACTAGCAACTACTGAAGCTTCTACGTTTTAGTTTACAGTACGTACGCTTCCGCCCAATATGTTAACATCATCAGCATAAAACAGATGCTGATGCCTACCATTTAATTTCAAGCCATCCTGTTTTACCCGAACTTTCCTAATGGCGTATCTCAAGTAACGCTTTAAAGCAAAGGCGATAAATCATCTCGTTTCAAATCATTCTTAACATAAAACCTGTTAGACAAATGTTTGCTTACCCGGATCCTGCTACATTTTATTAGTCTTACTAGATTCATAGGAATACCAAACTAAATGACAATATTACACAAACAAGAACCCCCCCCCTCCTAACTGAATCATAGGCGCATTAAATTAATATTATTTAAAATTAATTAACAGAAAAAGGGAAAAGTACGACAACATTCTTTGCAAGAATCAAAAGAGAGGGTTAATTCTACATGGATTCCTCCTGCTGTTTTACTTTATAGCGTTTATTAAAAATTTTTTATCAAACTTATTTGCATAGTCCTTTTTCTCCTATCCCAGCTACATATTGTGGTCGTCTCACGAGAGTGGCGTTGACTTTGGCAGTGGCTTTGCAGGGTGGAAATTCAAACATCTAAGTGTTTATGCCCAGTGACCAGTGTATTCCAGTTAAAAACACATTGGGGTGAAGCGCAGTCATGTCTTTTGTTCGCAAAGGAACAGTATAATTTCGTGTTCTGTCCTACAGAGCTGTGCGTAATTTTGATTTTAGGCTTGTAACATATAAAAAACCTAATAAACAGCGACCAATCGAAAGAAGAGTAAAGGATTCGCACTAGGGTCAGAAAAGTAATAAATCATTAGAATAACCAGTGTAAACACAAAGGTCTAATTTTGCATATTTGTAGTGCGTAATAATAAACAACAGAAAAGTACTGTTGTGTATCAGGGACAAGGGTACAAGAATTACTGAAGGAAGTGCAAAGAGAGGAAAGAAGAAAGTCCTGTGCACACCCTCGGAAAGAACAGTGCTCGAAAACCTGAAAAAAAAATGTAATAATTGACAATTTGATTTTTTGTGTGGTTAAAAGAATATTAATGGACTTCCATGATGGAAGGAAAATTATACCAGCTTAAAGAAAACTCGTTCCAGTATTAAAAGCTAAAATAAATTTTCAATGGAGAAAACAGTCTACAAAAAGAATCCTGCACAAATCTGGATGTAGATAGCGAAAATATAAACAGCGACCACGAATTGTTATGTTGCTTGAATTAAGAGAATTTCAATCGGCATTGAGGCCCATTTTAATCTGGACAAAACACGGATAGGCAGCAATCTGACAGTTAAGGCATGTTCTCACAAGCGATTATGTGAAGAGCGTCTGAACATAAGGCAACGCAGGAAACAAGCTGTCGTTCACACTGTTCCAGAGGACAGCTTCGTAGTGAGTGCTCAACTGTCAGCAAAGAAATGTCAGTGAATGGCGCCCGCAATGGCCAGATGAGCATCTCTAATTTTGATAAGTGGAAAGATACATCAAGCCATTGGAAAGGTGAGTAGTCGTTTTCCGGAATGCAACATATCATTGTGTGCAGGTCGAAATGCCTCCAAACAAATATGCAGTGAAAGTACAGATTATTTCATGGCTTTATAGATGACATTATGTAGAAACATCAGCTGTACAAGCTGACTGAATTCAACAGGCCGAAAGAATATACCTACACGGTTGATGACATTCTGAACACATACGATTACATGGCTCTTAGACCCCCATTCCCCTAAAACTGCGATCTCAGTCAAATTGAACCTGCTAGATTAAGTATAATATTTAGTCAACATCTACAATGTGGGCTTGGACATTTCTTTGAACCGCCTACTCGAATTACAAATGCCAAAATAGCCGGAATATCCTCAGTGAATGACGTTTGTCGACGAGTCTGCTTTCACCATCTGAGGGCAGCTGGAGAAGTGTATTATAAAAATCACCGCATCATTTCTGATGTTACAGACATGAACATGACATCCAACCACAGAAAGAGGCTTCGTCTGGAAAAGAAGAGGACTTCGTAATGTAACATGGAGTTACGAACTCAGATTCCTCAAACCCTTAACTAGCATATCCCCCGTACTATCCTCTCAGTAAGTATAAAAATTTCATAGTATTTCAGATTTAAAGAAGGGAAAAGAACCTAACATTTGAGATGGAAAGTCCATCAGCGTCCATCAGAAGGTTTCCATTATTCTAATGCGTAATTCTTCAGTTGATTCGTAGTTTTTAAACACTTACGACATTCGATGACAGAGAACTGTTTGTTTGTTTCATCAGTTCTGAATCAACACATGACAGACGTCAGTTCACGTTATCAAAGATAGATGTGAGTATGCCGCAACATTAGCCCTCAGGAAAGAAACTTGCAGGAACACTTGACAAGAACACACTTTGATAAAACTTTTTGAGTATTCCCTCATAAAAGTGTATTAATTTATGACATCGTGTAACTACACCTCTTTTTTTAAGTTTCTCTTTTGAAGTTTTCATTATAAATATTAAAGTGTTTTTTATGTTAAGTTTCTAACTTGCAGAGCGGTGAACTTTCCTCTCTTCTATACCTCTTTTTTTCCCCCTTCCTAATAACTACCATTAAACCACCGCGTGGTTGTGGTAACTACGGAATGACACACATAAACTTTACCTTGTATTCTGCTTTTACGTAAAAATCGAGACGACCGCGTTAAGTGTATTTAACTGTTGCGCTAAATGTAACATGCAACACATTAAAGTTGCCCACAGTTTGACGAGAACCTATGTAAACGTTCTGTGCAGAAAGTGCATAAGACAAACACACAAAGTGCAAAGAAAGTACGTTTCTCAGTTGAAAAGTTGCAGTAACAAAACTATCAATACCATCTACTATCCTGGACTCACATAGGTATAGGAGTGCTGATAAGTCTTTAGCCTGACCAGGAAGGATACAAGCTATATTTCCCGCAATGAATGGAACTTGGAGGTTCATTACCACATTCACAAGAGTCCACCAACTGCCCATACACTAGTCAAATCAATCCATTCCTCTACCCATCACACTTTTGACAGGCGCAGCTTGTTTCCTTCCTGGTCGGGCTAAGGACTTATCAGCACTTCTGTATTACACTTTTAATCCACATCATAGAAAAACTAACTTCCATATGAATCAGAAATCAAAAAATCTGAATCGACTAAATTGTCTGTTTCACACACAAGTATAAAATCATCTATACAGCCTTGCTTTAATTTCCACAGTACCTTCCACACTACAATCCACAGATGATATGACGTAAACCAGAAAATTATTAAAATAAAGAGTACATAGTGTATAATTTCACATCCGCTAATTGGCTACCACCGAACCTCCTCATGACGATCGAAATGTACAGCGGAATTAAAACAAAAACAATAAATAAATAAAGCATTAACAAAATCGAAAATTGCATTTCATTAGAGCACATTTAAAGATGCTTGCAGTAGCTGAAGCTACATAAGGCCACTTATTGCAAATACTAAATACCATATACTAACACAAACCTTCTGAACAGCCAGGCCCATATACATTGTTGCAACACTCCCGCTTGTTGTTAATTTTGATCAAATATTTACAAATTAGATAGGAGTGTGAATATTTTAACACCTGATTCACTTTATACAAAAACTGAAAGATATGACGTTATTACAGTGATGTTGAGTTTGATTGAAATCTCGAGCGATATTACATGGCGTCACAACCATTAAGACCTTTCATAAGAAAAATAAAGTCCGTGACACCCTTCCATATTGGTAGAGGAACACATTTCTATTCTGACTCCAGTGACGGAACGACAAAATAGGCGTATAGAAACTAGAGGGTTTCCTGATCACAGAAGCTTCGTCAGGAACGCTAGGAAAAATTGTCGCCCTCTAAGTTTTGAACCTTAAACCTTCTGTACGAAAATCCAATATCGTCTTGAAACTGCTAAACTTAAAACTGAACACTCATATGGTGATGAATTATTAATTGTAATTGAAATTATATCGAATTTAGTACCGACAGAAATCATATAGGGAAGAGTTAGCATACGTATTTCACAGGAGGCGAGCGGCCCACTACTCACACACCAGAAAAACGGGACTGCTCTATTTCAGACAGACAGGCAAATTTAACGTAGAGCTGTAAATGTCAGGCACTGCGAAATGCGTTGCGGGTTAACTTGCAGAAAAAAAACAGCATACAATTTGTAATTCATAACAAATTGCGTCAGTTTCCGAAATAAAAATATGCTGAAACGGACATGAATAGAACAAAAAATTTAGGAACAATACGTATGATTTAATAAAACCGGACGGATGTGATGTTGGACGGGGGCGTGGCGGTTGGAACGGAATCATCTCACACGTGTGCAACATCTAGCAGCACAATATGACGCCATGACCCACTTTCAAATCCTCCCTTTCATACAAGCATCAGTGACATCACAGCAGGGGGTGTAAAGGGAAGCGCTGCCCATAACATGATAACTTCCTATGAACACCGGTAAAAGGGTTCACATATGCATTGTTGTTATACAATGGCTTCAGGGAAAACTGATTATGCAATAGTAGCCAAGTGAGTAAGTGTTTTACTTTGTTACATTTTTCTCGAGTAATAATTTATGGCCAGAGGAAATAAACTTCTCTTCGCCCGTGCTCGTCGTATTTGTTAGAACTTACTCATAAATCAGTGATTTCTATCTCCATCCACTTTATTAAATTACCAGCTGCGATACAAGGTTCGCCTCGGCGATCTGAAAGTGAAACCCGTGTGTCGAGCACAGTAACATCTGTACCGAATACGAACACGTTTTATCGCTTCTGCGCTTCAGATCTGTACCTGTCCAGGCCTGTGTCACTTTTAGCGAAATCAGGATTACCTTATTTCAAAGACAAGACATATTGAAGGGAGGAGATTTGTGAAGAAACGCAACAAATGTGTAAAGTTTGTGTACGTCACGGCAGCTACTAAGGGGCTCAGCAGCACTGGAAGCTGGCAAAATGGATGCGAGGAACCACGGAGATTAAGGCTCAGTCTGTTCTGTAGAACCTCTGGATTTATCGTGTTATTTTTGTCTAAGAGATAAAATTTGAACGTCCGAATCGCAACAGTAAATATATATATATATATCCACCAATTATTGAAATTGACGATTCTTAGAAATGAGATATATCGTTCATAATATGGAAATGGTCTTCCTGCCAGGAGCATCGCACACTTGCCACGTTCTAATTTAGTGACATGAAGGTAAAGCTGTCCAAATAAATGAATAAAAAAAATCGTCATTCAAAACAAAACTTATATATGCTATTAGCATTATATTTTAATACTTTGTATCTTATGTTCTTTCATCCATTGGTAGGATGATAGGCTTGACTGGCCGATATTAACCTAACAAAACACATCCCGTTCTGTTAAAAACTCAGAAACAAAATACAAAACAATAAATCAGTCAAAATACAACTTATATTCAGAATATAATTTGACATTCGACATTCAGAGGACCGTGCATCGTGATATATTCGTATAATAAAAGCCAACGAGATGCACTATTTCTCAAATTTATTAAGGAACTACATGTTTCGGACATATCTACACCCTTCATCAGAGTCTCAACACTGTGGACACAGCAATACAGTTCCATCCTGACCTCGCTAGCAGACAGTCAACATAACTAGCATGACAAATACCTACTGGTGTGTATACAGTGTTGAGACGCCTGATGATGAACAGTAGATCTGTCCGAGACATGTAGAGTTCTTTATCAAAATAAATTTGAGAAACAGTGCATCGCGTTGGGTTTTATTATAAGAATAATCAGAATATAAGTTGTGTTTTGATTGATGATTTACTCTTTTCTTCTTTATGGAGTTTAAAACACAACGGGGTGTATTCTATTGATTTAAAGCTTTCCATACGCACCCCATGAAGGTACTCAGGGAGAATAAGAGGCAGAGATTACGCATTCTTCAACTCTTCGCTAGATAGATATGTGTGGTCACCCTCAGGGCACGACAGCTTTACTGCCGAGAAAGAGGTCCCGGCACGGTCAAACAGAGAAATAATAGAGCCCCAAAGCAGGTCTGGACGTTTCGGAGAACAGCAATATTTAATCCAGTGACATTCATATTGAATTTTAGTACAGCTGTTTCTAAAAGTTCTTTCTGGAACCGGTTCTCTGTCCTTTAATAATGTTCACACCAGAAGTCATATAATTTGATTCCCAAATTCTCCCCAATTTCTGTTGTCGATACACTATACAGGCGGACCCCCATATCCACGGTTTACCGCGGCCCCCTCCTCCCAAATTGGAAAATTAAAGAAATAAAGGGTTCATAAGTTTCAAAACGCGCGCCAAACCAGAACGGACCGAAACACGGTGAAATCCAGCCGCCCAAACACGCCCAGTACTTGACTCATCTCCCTTTGTCCCCGTACCCCCGCTTCCCCGCAAACTTGCCACCATTCTGTTGCTAGCGTTCTCGCTGTTCGAATTAGTTGCCGCGTTATCGCAGTGTTTTGTTCAGAAAGCCCTTATTTACCGTAATAATGGCCCCAAAGAGTAACAGCAGTGATGCTGGTAGTACTTCTAAGCCTAAGAGAAGCCGTGATGTGCTTTTCATTAGTGAGAAAATGAAAATACTGGATATGATGGAAGTATTAAAAAAAAAGTATGCGGAGATTGCCAGGTTGTTTGGCAAGAACGAATCTGCCATTCGTGAAGTGATGAAGAACAAAGAAAGAATTTCATTGCTCTATCATCTCTTGAGGATTAGGCTAAAACGTCAGAATCCCTTACTTTCATACGTACGAGAGAGAGAGGGGGGGAGAGGGAGAGAGAGAGAGAGTACTCTATAAATGTACAATGTAGTGTACAGTACACTTTTTATGCTTTATTTAATGTTGGTAATGTCTTTCTGTGCGTAATTTATCAATTAAACGTCACCGTATTTACGTGTGTTACACGAATATCCCGTTATATGACGTCATATAGCGTTCGGTATTATCCGCGGTTTCACGTAACCGCGGTAGGTCTTGGAACGTATTACCCGTGGATATGGCGGTCCGCCTGCAAACGTTACAGCCCTTACTTGGACGCAGTGACACAATGCATCTTAGACACTGCTAGGGCCATAAAAACACAGTCGAAAGCTCATCACAGGCGAATTGATTTTACGTTCTAGCGAGAAGAAATTCACAATATGAATTAACAGTGGATCATTACACATCCCATTTTTTGTACGATGCAAGGCACTCGGCAAAAAAAAAAAATAGTGTGTGATAACTAAAAGCAGAGATTACACTATTATTTTTCTCCCATTTTAGCCCGTCAAAGTGGAACAAACGTTAAGTCTGATGCTGAAGAAATGCCACCTCAAGTATACCCAGTCATCGCAGTATCATAAACCCTACGAAAGATATGAAAAAATCGGGATAGATTACTGTCAAGTTTAAGAAGTCTGGATTCTTCTTCTTTCCCACACATTGGATACATGAAAAATAAACATAAAATTTTAGTTGAAAAATATGAATGGTAGAATTTACTTGAAGGGTATCGGCGTAGATGGGGGAATAGAATTCGCACAGATCCTAAGTAAGAGGGAATTGAGAATGTGGATGACATTCATGTGACTCGAGAGAGGGTCCGATGATGAGCTATAATTCTGATCACGCACATGATGGAACATTTGGCTAGGTGAGGGACTATCAGCTCCTTAGTGAAGACAAAGGCGATTGCGCTCTAAAGAGACATTCATGAACTTGGATATGAATTTGAATTGAGAGTCACAAATAGTTATGGCACCTCTGTCGACTATAACTACACCTGTGTATGTGGTGAAAGGGATGTAGTTCCTCCGCTGTGCCTAAGAACTATGCTAGGAAGATGCATTGAGGGCGCCGCATAAAGACTCCAAGCATTCAGACACCCATCACTCGAAGGTTCACAAACTCCTCTGATGCACATTTTACATTGAAAAGTTCATAAATGCACAGCTGTTTAATAAATGTTGTGTTCAATGGACATGAAAGTGAATTACCACAAAACCTATCCCTGCCCTCAGTCAAGATATTCATATCCCATTCCTTTCAAACCCGTAATAATTTCAGACTCATATTTGTGTATTCGTCTCCCGTGTTACTTCTTTCTGGAGAATTTCGGACTACAATATTATGAGAACAAGTACTTATCATAGCCGACATGCGTGCTATATGTCCAACCCACAAACACCAATAACAACTTAGGGAAAAAATAACGAGAGATTCTTCAAACTTTTGTGTACATTTTATATATTTTATGCAGATCTTAACGATAGCTAGATTTAAGAACAGAGCGCCAGTCAGGAGGTCACTGCATGACAACTGTCGTGGTAAATGACAGAGAAAGAAATTGATCTGCAGGAAGATGAAACAGAATCGTCTCGATTAACGAAAATTCCGAGACGTCTATTCATGTAATTACCAAAGCAGACTGGATACACAGCGTAGCTCCACCAGAGGACATCGTCGATTTCCAACGACTGTCATTTCCATGGTCGTGCGGGGTTGGTTGCAGAGCGGAGCAGAGGGGAGGAGTTATGTCCTATATATCGTGTCTGTTATCTGGAGTGATTAATGGTTCACAGTCTCCCTAGCCGGTGCTTCTCAATTCCACATATAAATTACACGCTACAAACACACACACACACACAGACCAACCAACACAGGGCAGATAGTCTACGTTTACATTCGCAAACATGAAGAACCGACACACAGAATTAAAATATGGAACAACGTCCACACTTATTGCTTTACAATATTTATAGAGTATGACTATAGTCTAGAAGTTTGAAAACATATTTCTGTGGCTTTTTATAGCAATGGGAAGCAGTTCGTATTCGCCAAACAAAAGGCAGAGGCAGCGATCAAAAAAAATAAAAGAAAGAACAACAGGATTGTGAAGGCAATACCGAATGTCGTCGACGACGAGTTATAATTTAGGCCTCAAATTTACATATCTCAACTGGAATAGAGAATCTGTTGGTAGCAACAGAGAGCGGATGAATGTGGAGCGGTGACATGCATTATGAAAACAACTACGCTATTTCCAATAATAACGCCACACATATCAAAGGACACAACCAGCATTGTCAGCAGGAAGCATGGCTGCGTACCTAACCAAGCTGCAATAGCCTGTACTACAATAACACCTTGTTATCGTGCTCTATGTTTCCTGTAATGCCTAGTATCGATAGTCCATCCCTTAGCTTATTCAAATATTGATTTCAAATAATGACCATCCCTTGAGCTATGTAACAATTACGGTAGAAAATATCATATATTTCAACACGTCTGAAATAATATCTGAAATGGCTTGCAAGGAAAAATCACTTCCGCATATCACATGTACAATTATAAAAGAAATTATAAGATCAAAATTAAAGCACGGCTGTAGTTTAAAGTAAGTTTATGTAGGGAAAGGCCGGGCAAAGAACATGACTGAAATACGCTAAGTAATAAAGAAACATGTACAGAATGTTTTGTTGGATACATTACATTGTTGTATAGCTGTTTGAAAGAACGAGCTATTGAACCATATCGATCCACCTTAAAACTTGCAAGGGAATAAGAAAGGTCATTTAGTCTTCTTGGCCGAGGCAACCGAATAAAGCGGACAATTGACAGACAAAAAGAATACTAGGCTACTAAGAAGTAATTTGAAATGCCAATTTGATGCAAAAAGGTAATTTTATTGATGCGTTCTTAGCTCTACATGTTTTGGGTACGTATGCCCATCATCAGGAATATTACATGTTGAGTTGCAGCATATGGTTTACTGCACCGAGTTTTTGGATGGGTGGTTGTCTTGAGAGCCGCTGCGTAGGTCGTGTGTGCGGTGCGGATGTTGCCGTATGCCCATCATCAGGAGCAGTACATGTTGAGTTGCAGCATATGGTTTACTGCACCGAGTTTTTGGATGGGTGGTTGTCTTGAGAGCCGCTGCGTAGGTCGTGTGTGCGGTGCGGATGTTGCCGTGCACGGCAACATCCGCACCGCACACACGACCTACGCAGCGGCTCTCAAGACAACCACCCATCCAAAAACTCGGTGCAGTAAACCATATGCTGCAACTCAACATGTACTGCTCCTGATGATGGGCATACGGCAACATCCGCACCGCACACACGACCTACGCAGCGGCTCTCAAGACAACCACCCATCCAAAAACTCGGTGCAGTAAACCATATGCTGCAACTCAACATGTAATATTCCTGATGATGGGCATACGTACCCAAAACATGTAGAGCTAAGAACGCATCAATAAAATTACCTTTTTGCATCAAATTGGCATTTCAAATTACTTCTTAGTAGCCTAGTATTCTTTTTGTCTGTCAATTGTCCGCTTTATTCGGTTGCCTCGGCCAAGAAGACTAAATGACCTTTCTTATTCCCTTGCAAGTTTTAAGGTGGATCGATATGGTTCAATAGCTCGTTCTTTCAAACAGCTATACAACAATGTAATGTATCCAACAAAACATTCTGTACATGTTTCTTTATTACTTAGCGTATTTCAGTCATGTTCTTTGCCCGGCCTTTCCCTACATAAACTTACTTTAAACTACAGCCGTGCTTTAATTTTGATCTTATAATTTCTTTTATAATTGTACATGTGATATGCGGAAGTGATTTTTCCTTGCAAGCCATTTCAGATATTATTTCAGACGTGTTGAAATATATGATATTTTCTACCGTAATTGTTACATAGCTCAAGGGATGGTCATTATTTGAAATCAATATTTGAATAAGCTAAGGGATGGACTATCGATACTAGGCATTACAGGAAACATAGAGCACGATAACAAGGTGTTATTGTAGTACAGGCTATTGCAGCTTGGTTAGGTACGCAGCCATGCTTCCTGCTGACAATGCTGGTTGTGTCCTTTGATATGTGTGGCGTTATTATTGGAAATAGCGTAGTTGTTTTCATAATGCATGTCACCGCTCCACATTCATCCGCTCTCTGTTGCTACCAACAGATTCTCTATTCCAGTTGAGATATGTAAATTTGAGGCCTAAATTATAACTCGTCGTCGACGACATTCGGTATTGCCTTCACAATCCTGTTGTTCTTTCTTTTATTTTTTTTGATCGCTGCCTCTGCCTTTTGTTTGGCGAATACGAACTGCTTCCCATTGCTATAAAAAGCCACAGAAATATGTTTTCAAACTTCTAGACTATAGTCATACTCTATAAATATTGTAAAGCAATAAGTGTGGACGTTGTTCCATATTTTAATTCTGTGTGTCGGTTCTTCATGTTTGCGAATGTAAACGTAGACTATCTGCCCTGTGTTGGTTGGTCTGTGTGTGTGTGTGTGTTTGTAGCGTGTAATTTATATGTGGAATTGAGAAGCACCGGCTAGGGAGACTGTGAACCATTAATCACTCCAGATAACAGACACGATATATAGGACATAACTCCTCCCCTCTGCTCCGCTCTGCAACCAACCCCGCACGACCATGGAAATGACAGTCGTTGGAAATCGACGATGTCCTCTGGTGGAGCTACGCTGTGTATCCAGTCTGCTTTGGTAATTACATGAATAGACGTCTCGGAATTTTCGTTAATCGAGACGATTCTGTTTCATCTTCCTGCAGATCAATTTCTTTCTCTGTCATTTACCACGACAGTTGTCATGCAGTGACCTCCTGACTGGCGCTCTGTTCTTAAATCTAGCTATCGTTAAGATCTGCATAAAATATATAAAATGTACACAAAAGTTTGAAGAATCTCTCGTTATTTTTTCCCTAAGTTGTTATTGGTGTTTGTGGGTTGGACATATAGCACGCATGTCGGCTATGATAAGTACTTGTTCTCATAATATTGTAGTCCGAAATTCTCCAGAAAGAAGTAACACGGGAGACGAATACACAAATATGAGTCTGAAATTATTACGGGTTTGAAAGGAATGGGATATGAATATCTTGACTGAGGGCAGGGATAGGTTTTGTGGTAATTCACTTTCATGTCCATTGAACACAACATTTATTAAACAGCTGTGCATTTATGAACTTTTCAATGTAAAATGTGCATCAGAGGAGTTTGTGAACCTTCGAGTGATGGGTGTCTGAATGCTTGGAGTCTTTATGCGGCGCCCTCAATGCATCTTCCTAGCATAGTTCTTAGGCACAGCGGAGGAACTACATCCCTTTCACCACATACACAGGTGTAGTTATAGTCGACAGAGGTGCCATAACTATTTGTGACTCTCAATTCAAATTCATATCCAAGTTCATGAATGTCTCTTTAGAGCGCAATCGCCTTTGTCTTCACTAAGGAGCTGATAGTCCCTCACCTAGCCAAATGTTCCATCATGTGCGTGATCAGAATTATAGCTCATCATCGGACCCTCTCTCGAGTCACATGAATGTCATCCACATTCTCAATTCCCTCTTACTTAGGATCTGTGCGAATTCTATTCCCCCATCTACGCCGATACCCTTCAAGTAAATTCTACCATTCATATTTTTCAACTAAAATTTTATGTTTATTTTTCATGTATCCAATGTGTGGGAAAGAAGAAGAATCCAGACTTCTTAAACTTGACAGTAATCTATCCCGATTTTTTCATATCTTTCGTAGGGTTTATGATACTGCGATGACTGGGTATACTTGAGGTGGCATTTCTTCAGCATCAGACTTAACGTTTGTTCCACTTTGACGGGCTAAAATGGGAGAAAAATAATAGTGTAATCTCTGCTTTTAGTTATCACACACTATTTTTTTTTTTTGCCGAGTGCCTTGCATCGTACAAAAAATGGGATGTGTAATGATCCACTGTTAATTCATATTGTGAATTTCTTCTCGCTAGAACGTAAAATCAATTCGCCTGTGATGAGCTTTCGACTGTGTTTTTATGGCCCTAGCAGTGTCTAAGATGCATTGTGTCACTGCGTCCAAGTAAGGGCTGTAACGTTTGCAGGCGGACCGCCATATCCACGGGTAATACGTTCCAAGACCTACCGCGGTTACGTGAAACCGCGGATAATACCGAACGCTATATGACGTCATATAACGGGATATTCGTGTAACACACGTAAATACGGTGACGTTTAATTGATAAATTACGCACAGAAAGACATTACCAACATTAAATAAAGCATAAAAAGTGTACTGTACACTACATTGTACATTTATAGAGTACTCTCTCTCTCTCTCCCTCTCCCCCCCTCTCTCTCTCGTACGTATGAAAGTAAGGGATTCTGACGTTTTAGCCTAATCCTCAAGAGATGATAGAGCAATGAAATTCTTTCTTTGTTCTTCATCACTTCACGAATGGCAGATTCGTTCTTGCCAAACAACCTGGCAATCTCCGCATACTTTTTTTTTAATACTTCCATCATATCCAGTATTTTCATTTTCTCACTAATGAAAAGCACATCACGGCTTCTCTTAGGCTTAGAAGTACTACCAGCATCACTGCTGTTACTCTTTGGGGCCATTATTACGGTAAATAAGGGCTTTCTGAACAAAACACTGCGATAACGCGGCAACTAATTCGAACAGCGAGAACGCTAGCAACAGAATGGTGGCAAGTTTGCGGGGAAGCGGGGGTACGGGGACAAAGGGAGATGAGTCAAGTACTGGGCGTGTTTGGGCGGCTGGATTTCACCGTGTTTCGGTCCGTTCTGGTTTGGCGCGCGTTTTGAAACTTATGAACCCTTTATTTCTTTAATTTTCCAATTTGGGAGGAGGGGGCCGCGGTAAACCGTGGATATGGGGGTCCGCCTGTATAGTGTATCGACAACAGAAATTGGGGAGAATTTGGGAATCAAATTATATGACTTCTGGTGTGAACATTATTAAAGGACAGAGAACCGGTTCCAGAAAGAACTTTTAGAAACAGCTGTACTAAAATTCAATATGAATGTCACTGGATTAAATATTGCTGTTCTCCGAAACGTCCAGACCTGCTTTGGGGCTCTATTATTTCTCTGTTTGACCGTGCCGGGACCTCTTTCTCGGCAGTAAAGCTGTCGTGCCCTGAGGGTGACCACACATATCTATCTAGCGAAGAGTTGAAGAATGCGTAATCTCTGCCTCTTATTCTCCCTGAGTACCTTCATGGGGTGCGTATGGAAAGCTTTAAATCAATAGAATACACCCCGTTGTGTTTTAAACTCCATAAAGAAGAAAAGAGTAAATCATCAATCAAAACACAACTTATATTCTGATTATTCTTATAATAAAACCCAACGCGATGCACTGTTTCTCAAATTTATTTTGATAAAGAACTCTACATGTCTCGGACAGATCTACTGTTCATCATCAGGCGTCTCAACACTGTATACACACCAGTAGGTATTTGTCATGCTAGTTATGTTGACTGTCTGCTAGCGAGGTCAGGATGGAACTGTATTGCTGTGTCCACAGTGTTGAGACTCTGATGAAGGGTGTAGATATGTCCGAAACATGTAGTTCCTTAATAAATTTGAGAAATAGTGCATCTCGTTGGCTTTTATTATACGAATATATCACGATGCACGGTCCTCTGAATGTCGAATGTCAAATTATATTCTGAATATAAGTTGTATTTTGACTGATTTATTGTTTTGTATTTTGTTTCTGAGTTTTTAACAGAACGGGATGTGTTTTGTTAGGTTAATATCGGCCAGTCAAGCCTATCATCCTACCAATGGATGAAAGAACATAAGATACAAAGTATTAAAATATAATGCTAATAGCATATATAAGTTTTGTTTTGAATGACGATTTTTTTTATTCATTTATTTGGACAGCTTTACCTTCATGTCACTAAATTAGAACGTGGCAAGTGTGCGATGCTCCTGGCAGGAAGACCATTTCCATATTATGAACGATATATCTCATTTCTAAGAATCGTCAATTTCAATAATTGGTGGATATATATATATATATTTACTGTTGCGATTCGGACGTTCAAATTTTATCTCTTAGACAAAAATAACACGATAAATCCAGAGGTTCTACAGAACAGACTGAGCCTTAATCTCCGTGGTTCCTCGCATCCATTTTGCCAGCTTCCAGTGCTGCTGAGCCCCTTAGTAGCTGCCGTGACGTACACAAACTTTACACATTTGTTGCGTTTCTTCACAAATCTCCTCCCTTCAATATGTCTTGTCTTTGAAATAAGGTAATCCTGATTTCGCTAAAAGTGACACAGGCCTGGACAGGTACAGATCTGAAGCGCAGAAGCGATAAAACGTGTTCGTATTCGGTACAGATGTTACTGTGCTCGACACACGGGTTTCACTTTCAGATCGCCGAGGCGAACCTTGTATCGCAGCTGGTAATTTAATAAAGTGGATGGAGATAGAAATCACTGATTTATGAGTAAGTTCTAACAAATACGACGAGCACGGGCGAAGAGAAGTTTATTTCCTCTGGCCATAAATTATTACTCGAGAAAAATGTAACAAAGTAAAACACTTACTCACTTGGCTACTATTGCATAATCAGTTTTCCCTGAAGCCATTGTATAACAACAATGCATATGTGAACCCTTTTACCGGTGTTCATAGGAAGTTATCATGTTATGGGCAGCGCTTCCCTTTACACCCCCTGCTGTGATGTCACTGATGCTTGTATGAAAGGGAGGATTTGAAAGTGGGTCATGGCGTCATATTGTGCTGCTAGATGTTGCACACGTGTGAGATGATTCCGTTCCAACCGCCACGCCCCCGTCCAACATCACATCCGTCCGGTTTTATTAAATCATACGTATTGTTCCTAAATTTTTTGTTCTATTCATGTCCGTTTCAGCATATTTTTATTTCGGAAACTGACGCAATTTGTTATGAATTACAAATTGTATGCTGTTTTTTTTCTGCAAGTTAACCCGCAACGCATTTCGCAGTGCCTGACATTTACAGCTCTACGTTAAATTTGCCTGTCTGTCTGAAATAGAGCAGTCCCGTTTTTCTGGTGTGTGAGTAGTGGGCCGCTCGCCTCCTGTGAAATACGTATGCTAACTCTTCCCTATATGATTTCTGTCGGTACTAAATTCGATATAATTTCAATTACAATTAATAATTCATCACCATATGAGTGTTCAGTTTTAAGTTTAGCAGTTTCAAGACGATATTGGATTTTCGTACAGAAGGTTTAAGGTTCAAAACTTAGAGGGCGACAATTTTTCCTAGCGTTCCTGACGAAGCTTCTGTGATCAGGAAACCCTCTAGTTTCTATACGCCTATTTTGTCGTTCCGTCACTGGAGTCAGAATAGAAATGTGTTCCTCTACCAATATGGAAGGGTGTCACGGACTTTATTTTTCTTATGAAAGGTCTTAATGGTTGTGACGCCATGTAATATCGCTCGAGATTTCAATCAAACTCAACATCACTGTAATAACGTCATATCTTTCAGTTTTTGTATAAAGTGAATCAGGTGTTAAAATATTCACACTCCTATCTAATTTGTAAATATTTGATCAAAATTAACAACAAGCGGGAGTGTTGCAACAATGTATATGGGCCTGGCTGTTCAGAAGGTTTGTGTTAGTATATGGTATTTAGTATTTGCAATAAGTGGCCTTATGTAGCTTCAGCTACTGCAAGCATCTTTAAATGTGCTCTAATGAAATGCAATTTTCGATTTTGTTAATGCTTTATTTATTTATTGTTTTTGTTTTAATTCCGCTGTACATTTCGATCGTCATGAGGAGGTTCGGTGGTAGCCAATTAGCGGATGTGAAATTATACACTATGTACTCTTTATTTTAATAATTTTCTGGTTTACGTCATATCATCTGTGGATTGTAGTGTGGAAGGTACTGTGGAAATTAAAGCAAGGCTGTATAGATGATTTTATACTTGTGTGTGAAACAGACAATTTAGTCGATTCAGATTTTTTGATTTCTGATTCATATGGAAGTTAGTTTTTCTATGATGTGGATTAAAAGTGTAATACAGAAGTGCTGATAAGTCCTTAGCCCGACCAGGAAGGAAACAAGCTGCGCCTGTCAAAAGTGTGATGGGTAGAGGAATGGATTGATTTGACTAGTGTATGGGCAGTTGGTGGACTCTTGTGAATGTGGTAATGAACCTCCAAGTTCCATTCATTGCGGGAAATATAGCTTGTATCCTTCCTGGTCAGGCTAAAGACTTATCAGCACTCCTATACCTATGTGAGTCCAGGATAGTAGATGGTATTGATAGTTTTGTTACTGCAACTTTTCAACTGAGAAACGTACTTTCTTTGCACTTTGTGTGTTTGTCTTATGCACTTTCTGCACAGAACGTTTACATAGGTTCTCGTCAAACTGTGGGCAACTTTAATGTGTTGCATGTTACATTTAGCGCAACAGTTAAATACACTTAACGCGGTCGTCTCGATTTTTACGTAAAAGCAGAATACAAGGTAAAGTTTATGTGTGTCATTCCGTAGTTACCACAACCACGCGGTGGTTTAATGGTAGTTATTAGGAAGGGGGAAAAAAAGAGGTATAGAAGAGAGGAAAGTTCACCGCTCTGCAAGTTAGAAACTTAACATAAAAAACACTTTAATATTTATAATGAAAACTTCAAAAGAGAAACTTAAAAAAAGAGGTGTAGTTACACGATGTCATAAATTAATACACTTTTATGAGGGAATACTCAAAAAGTTTTATCAAAGTGTGTTCTTGTCAAGTGTTCCTGCAAGTTTCTTTCCTGAGGGCTAATGTTGCGGCATACTCACATCTATCTTTGATAACGTGAACTGACGTCTGTCATGTGTTGATTCAGAACTGATGAAACAAACAAACAGTTCTCTGTCATCGAATGTCGTAAGTGTTTAAAAACTACGAATCAACTGAAGAATTACGCATTAGAATAATGGAAACCTTCTGATGGACGCTGATGGACTTTCCATCTCAAATGTTAGGTTCTTTTCCCTTCTTTAAATCTGAAATACTATGAAATTTTTATACTTACTGAGAGGATAGTACGGGGGATATGCTAGTTAAGGGTTTGAGGAATCTGAGTTCGTAACTCCATGTTACATTACGAAGTCCTCTTCTTTTCCAGACGAAGCCTCTTTCTGTGGTTGGATGTCATGTTCATGTCTGTAACATCAGAAATGATGCGGTGATTTTTATAATACACTTCTCCAGCTGCCCTCAGATGGTGAAAGCAGACTCGTCGACAAACGTCATTCACTGAGGATATTCCGGCTATTTTGGCATTTGTAATTCGAGTAGGCGGTTCAAAGAAATGTCCAAGCCCACATTGTAGATGTTGACTAAATATTATACTTAATCTAGCAGGTTCAATTTGACTGAGATCGCAGTTTTAGGGGAATGGGGGTCTAAGAGCCATGTAATCGTATGTGTTCAGAATGTCATCAACCGTGTAGGTATATTCTTTCGGCCTGTTGAATTCAGTCAGCTTGTACAGCTGATGTTTCTACATAATGTCATCTATAAAGCCATGAAATAATCTGTACTTTCACTGCATATTTGTTTGGAGGCATTTCGACCTGCACACAATGATATGTTGCATTCCGGAAAACGACTACTCACCTTTCCAATGGCTTGATGTATCTTTCCACTTATCAAAATTAGAGATGCTCATCTGGCCATTGCGGGCGCCATTCACTGACATTTCTTTGCTGACAGTTGAGCACTCACTACGAAGCTGTCCTCTGGAACAGTGTGAACGACAGCTTGTTTCCTGCGTTGCCTTATGTTCAGACGCTCTTCACATAATCGCTTGTGAGAACATGCCTTAACTGTCAGATTGCTGCCTATCCGTGTTTTGTCCAGATTAAAATGGGCCTCAATGCCGATTGAAATTCTCTTAATTCAAGCAACATAACAATTCGTGGTCGCTGTTTATATTTTCGCTATCTACATCCAGATTTGTGCAGGATTCTTTTTGTAGACTGTTTTCTCCATTGAAAATTTATTTTAGCTTTTAATACTGGAACGAGTTTTCTTTAAGCTGGTATAATTTTCCTTCCATCATGGAAGTCCATTAATATTCTTTTAACCACACAAAAAATCAAATTGTCAATTATTACATTTTTTTTTCAGGTTTTCGAGCACTGTTCTTTCCGAGGGTGTGCACAGGACTTTCTTCTTTCCTCTCTTTGCACTTCCTTCAGTAATTCTTGTACCCTTGTCCCTGATACACAACAGTACTTTTCTGTTGTTTATTATTACGCACTACAAATATGCAAAATTAGACCTTTGTGTTTACACTGGTTATTCTAATGATTTATTACTTTTCTGACCCTAGTGCGAATCCTTTACTCTTCTTTCGATTGGTCGCTGTTTATTAGGTTTTTTATATGTTACAAGCCTAAAATCAAAATTACGCACAGCTCTGTAGGACAGAACACGAAATTATACTGTTCCTTTGCGAACAAAAGACATGACTGCGCTTCACCCCAATGTGTTTTTAACTGGAATACACTGGTCACTGGGCATAAACACTTAGATGTTTGAATTTCCACCCTGCAAAGCCACTGCCAAAGTCAACGCCACTCTCGTGAGACGACCACAATATGTAGCTGGGATAGGAGAAAAAGGACTATGCAAATAAGTTTGATAAAAAATTTTTAATAAACGCTATAAAGTAAAACAGCAGGAGGAATCCATGTAGAATTAACCCTCTCTTTTGATTCTTGCAAAGAATGTTGTCGTACTTTTCCCTTTTTCTGTTAATTAATTTTAAATAATATTAATTTAATGCGCCTATGATTCAGTTAGGAGGGGGGGGGTTCTTGTTTGTGTAATATTGTCATTTAGTTTGGTATTCCTATGAATCTAGTAAGACTAATAAAATGTAGCAGGATCCGGGTAAGCAAACATTTGTCTAACAGGTTTTATGTTAAGAATGATTTGAAACGAGATGATTTATCGCCTTTGCTTTAAAGCGTTACTTGAGATACGCCATTAGGAAAGTTCGGGTAAAACAGGATGGCTTGAAATTAAATGGTAGGCATCAGCATCTGTTTTATGCTGATGATGTTAACATATTGGGCGGAAGCGTACGTACTGTAAACTAAAACGTAGAAGCTTCAGTAGTTGCTAGTAAGGAGACTGGAGTAGAAGTAAATTCTGGTAAAACTAAGTACATGGTCATGTCTCGGCATTAGAATGCACGTCAAAGTCACAATATAAAGATTGATAATAAATCGCTTGGAAAGTGTGGAACAGTCAAAGTATTAGGAACAAACCTAACGAATCAATTTTACACTCGGGAGGAACTTAATAGGAGATGTAGTCAAGGAATGCTTGCTAACATTCGGTGTAGAATCTTTTGTCTTCCAGTTTGGTATCCAAAAACATAAAGATAAGATACAGAACTAAAATTTTGCGTGTTGTTTTGTGTGAGTGTGAAACTTGGTCCCTCCTATTGAGGGAGAAACGTAGGCTGAGAGTGTTTGAGAATAGGGTGCTGAGGAGGATATTTGGACCTAACAGGGACGAGGTAACAGGGGGAGTGGAGAAAACTACGTAAAGAGGCGCTTAATGATCTGCACTCATCACAAATATAGTTCGAGTGATCAAATCGAGAAGAATGATATGGGCGGGGCATGTAGCACGTATGGGGGAGAGGAGAGATGTATACAGGGTTTTGGTGGGGAAACGCGAGGGAAAGAGACCACTTGGAAGGCCCAAGCGTACATGGGAGGATGATATTAAGTTGGATCTTCAGGAAGTGGAATGTGGGGGCACGGACTGAATAGATCTGGCTCAGGATAGGGAAAGGTCGTAGGCTGTTATAAATGTGGTAATGAAACTTCGGGTTCCATAAAATGCGTGGAATATCTTGACCAACTGAGAACCGGGTAGCTTCTGAAGAAGGACTCTGCTCCATGGAGTAAGTAAGTAAGTAAATATTAATTGATTGCGACGATAGAATATTTTATTTCGGAATACAGGGCCCTATGATTTTTCGGAATACAGAGTCCTATGATTTTTCGGAATACAGGGTCCTGTGATTTTTCAGAATACAGGGCCCTATGATTTTTTGGAATACAGGTCCCTACGATTTTTCTCACGCTCACTGAACTTTAAGGTGTTGTCAGGTAAACTTCACGACTACATGGGGAGTTTTTGTAACACAAAGACATATTATTTTGGCAGTTTATAGTCCCACGTAATTTTAAACCGCACACTAGCCGAATAAAATATTAACATTTTCATATTTTACATTTGTTCTGTACTGAAGCTCTTACTAATTTTCCTCCCGTTATTCTGTATATTGTTCTTCACACAGCACGGTTGACGGTGGTGACCAGACCAGCTGTCTCAGTTTCTTCTTCAACGAATTAACCTAAACAATATATCCAAAGAGACTGTTGATCTATACACTACTTCATTAATTGTGCCTCTGGTAAGGCCAACAATAACAGCGAGTTAGTAGTGGTGTGTTTTAATATTTTTTTGCTTGCTTGTATCCATTTGTACAGCAGTACTGTAAGTTAAGTATTTCAGTTACACTACATCGACGTTTGTCCTATCACCATATGTGATGACGTGTAGTGGTATGTTTCATACGGAATTTGTGAGTTTGTGCGCTGGCGTCATACAAAATGGTGCGTGCTTGGTGAAATTATCTATTAATTATCGTTGCTAAACTGAGTGTTGCAGTAACAGAATATGCTTACTTTCTCGAAAACATATTATTACTCAATATTGCAGAACCACGATAGCTGGCATTAGAGTCGATTACAACTCAGACGATCGCATGCCCAAAAAAGTTGGTATTGCTTAAGGTAGGATATAAAAATGTACACAGTTTCTAGTGGCATGATGTTGGTACTAAGTTCGCCAAATATAGGAATGGGATCACGAGGTATTAAGCGAAAATGATGCACGAGCAACATAATTGTAATTTTAAAGTGAAGAGAGACTTAATTGTGATTTGCTGAGGATTATTTTGAGACGATCTAATTCTGTCGGTTCTTGTACGGTCGTAAGGAGAATATGAGATTATTAATTCTGTAAGATTTGTTCTTTTGTGTTGCGAACTACGGAAAATGAGTTCGAAACGTGCGTACGTGCGTGGTTATAGTAAATAGTATGAAAATCTATGAGAAAGAAATTTCTATACTGATTGTAGTTGCTGATCCAGGGACATTTACAAGAATAATCCGGTCTTATTTATGTAGAGTTAACAGTATAGCGGGTATAGCTACCTAATAATAGAAGGAAAAGGCATTAAATATTCAGCACTTATACAGGATGATTTAAAAAGATGGACTCAATTGAACAGTAAACAGCGCCTCAACACACGCCAGACAGTTGGTTGCGGTATTCCAAGTTCTCTGCCGCTCTACGGGTTGGCGAAGACGCACGCTGCACAGCAGTCGCCGACTCAGTTTTAATGAACTCACGAAAGCAAAAATCTTGTGCTGCATAGTAGCCACTTTGCTCCCAACTGACGCTACTGCAAAGCTGTGCACCAGGCGAGCGCTCTAGCAGTGCTATTTAAAAACTTAGGACTTCCTCTTTCAAATGTTATTTAGATCATTCACATAACTTGTATAGTTCAGAAAATATAGACATACGAAATTGAGTCCATCTTTTTGAATCACGCTGTATTAAATAATCGCCAACATATAGCATATAATCTATTCAAAATAAACTATTTTATTATTTTAGTGTAAAATAATTGAAATTATATATAGAATGAAAAACTACCAATAAATAGATTTAATGATAGTTTTTCATCTTATATGCGCAAATTTTTATTTTTTCGGTATGAATTATGTATACGGAGCCTGTAATTCAACAATCCTAAACTTATTTGTAAGTTAAGAAAAGATAAGTTTAGTATTTATTTTCGTTGTTACACCGTGCATGTTGTTGAGTTACTCAATTATTATACCAACTACTGCACATATATAAACTTTATAAAACTTAACATTAAAACATTAAAAAAGCTCCGACATGTTTCGGTACTAGGATCGAAACATGTTGGAGCGTTTTTAATGTTTTAATGTGTAAGTTTTATAAATTTTATATATGTGCAGTAGTTGGTATAATAATTGAGTAAGTTTAGGATTGTTGAATTACAGACCGAAATAATTATATACGTTGTGTTTGGGTTTGTAGATTCTGATATTTAAAGTACTTTACCACGTACATTGTTAAAGTTCTATTGAGAAAAGCTACGAAAATATTGCTACAACATTATACGTGTTCCACCGTTGGTTCTTGAGTGTGAGAATTAGACTTCTTTTGAGTGCAAAGCGTGCAGAACACAAGTTGCGTGAGTGAGAGCATTTACGCAATACAGCTTAATAGCTACACAAATAATGTTCTGAAAATAGTGTTACCCCAGACAATGAAAGTGGCAAGATTAACAGGAATGCCTGAAAACACAATACCGGCAGTTTGTGCGAAAGTGTAAAGCAAAAACGCTAGAATGTGAAATGTGAATACTTCTTACGAGGACGTTACAATCGAACAGGCACAAAAAATGTAACGTACTGACAGAGATACTAACAGTACTGAGCCTTCTGAAGTCCCAGTGGTAGGTTTGCTTACCACTCGCTGTAACACAAAGGAATTCTGCGTTGTTCCGCACGAGTTTCTTGTGATTATCACAGTAAACACAGACGTTTTCCTTAGAATATCATCTACCGACTAGAGGCAGACTGTGTCGTCTGTGAAGAAGGAACAGGCAAAGTTTGTCTGCATGCCTTGAAGGATTATGGAGGGGGTAGAGGTATAGCTGCAGCCATTATTAACTTTGACACTGGATAGTGACGAGTGATCAGTTTCGTGCCCTCGTACCTAATAAGTAGGAGGCTGGATGCTTCCCTTAACTTGTTTCGACGATTTGGAGAAGAGATAGATTTATTGCTCACGTCGGGAATCGAACCACGATTTCTCCTTTTTCCAGTCCTAAGCAACTACGCCGTTCCATCCTATGTGAGGTAGGAGGTGAAATTTTATATGAACATTGAGGTAAAATAAGGCATGATTTGCTATACAGGGTTGGGAAGGAGAGAGACAGGATATGTTGCACCGTTTATGAAAACGTAAATGTGAGCTACCGATAAAGACAATGACTCCTGACAGAGGACTGACCTGCTGTCTCGTCAGAGACGACCCTCCAAGACAGTTCGAAATAAGCTTTCACGACACTGACTAATATCGGGTCATGAGTCCCAAGAGGTGCTCGATACCGAGACGGACGGGCTGACTGCCAGCCGTAAGGTGGCTCTGACCTTGACTTGCCAGTCGGCACAAGGTTAGGAAGTAGGTGAAGACGTCTTGCAGATTACACAATAGTATGCTCACAATCAATGCCACGTATTTGGTGGATCAAAAAATTGGTAAAATTCTTTGTTGGGTCGCTTGCGAGTAATAACTGAAACTTTTGTTATGAGTTTCAGCTGGTGCTTATTGTAAAGAGAGAAACATTTGGCCATCGAACACAACAGTTTTGTATACTATCAATATAACTACATGTTCTGACCTTTCGAAGTCGTCATCAGGCTAGCTTTAGAACATTTTACATAGAATAAACAAAATGTTCTAAAGCTAGTCTGATGATGAGCTGCCGAGTTTGAAACACGTAGTTAGATTGATATTATATTCGATGGCCATTTGTTTATTTATTTCTTTATAACACGAAAACAGCGGGATGTATAATTTTAAAATTGGTGCTTATTATTTGCCCGCATTATGGACTGATTTTTATAAATATTAGGTTTCTATTATCCTTTTGATTTTTGCTTTTCCTTTATCTTGCTTTTCTTTTTACCTCCCGTGTAGCAGAAACCAGTCCAACTCCTTTTGAGATCTCGGAAGGTGAGAATTAGTTACTCATAGTTTTCGAATTTAATATTTAGCGTGCAGGTGGTGATTTTGCATTGATTTATTTAGTTGAATACACTAGTATTTTAATTATGACATCGTAGAACGAGGGCCCGGTAGCTCAGTCGGTAGAGCGACAGAGCTACGGGCTGGACGGTCCGGGATCGAATCCTGGTGGAGACGAGATTTTCCGCCCGTCCAGACCGACCCTGGGGCCCACCCAGCCTCCTGCACAATAGGTACCGGGTCTTTCCCGGGGGTGGAGGCGGCCGGGGCGTGGAGCTGACTCCCACCCCCCATCTAGTGCCGAAGGTCCTAGAAAAGGGTGGAGCTATACCTCTACTCACCCTAAGGGCCTGTGTGGCCTATAAAAAGTGTGAAAAACTACCTACATTGTAGAACGTAGCAGATCCGGATGTCCGCCCTCTGATGGGTGGGATTAACGGGTAGTTTGTTGTAGGAGTAAAGAAACGACCAATGTGAGATGGCTTGGAATAACGCGTGAATATATATGTTTTTGTGGTTATTCCCTTCGCGATGGCAGCCAGTAAGTTAAGTCGTTGGAACGTGTGTCCGTTGACGTTCTTTAGCCATTTTTTTTTTGTCATTAGCAACTATACAATTACAATTGATAACCAACAAGATGCAACTATTTTGATTTATTTACTTTAATCAGCTCTACGTGTTTCGGGCGATGTTTTCGCCCATCATCAGGAGTATATCACTGTAACTACAGCTTCTGGTAATATCCACCGATGTTGCTGCTGGCTGGTGTTGCGTATACGCAACACCAACACCTGTTTCTCTTAGCTGAGATTTTAGAGATGCTGTTCCTTGTTTTCAGTTGCAAATGCCAATATTTGTGTTAAATTATTAACACATTAATGACTAATTTTATATTTTTCTACTATATTTATGATAGTGGCCATTTTCTTCGAGGAGTGGATATTGCTAAGTTAGTCGATTGAGATTGGTATAGTTTTGGTTCCATTCATTTCGTTTGCATTTGCATCATTTCATTTGTTTTTCTATTTTTGGTTCTTTCTATTTGGGAGATTTCTTTGGGATTGTATACTTTGGGTTTCAATGACTCGTAGACATGACGTAATTCATTTCAATCCCATCAGGCACTGTGATTTTAAGGCTTTAATTTTTTATTTTATTGAACGTTTTTTGTTCTTTGGTCAGTGTTTGATTATTAATAAAGTTTTTGTGATTTTCATGTGTTTTGCTCAGCTTTTCTTTTGTATTGTTATTAATTTTATTTTATATTTGACCATGATAATATTTTTTGTCATTTGGACTTTTTAAGATTTAGGTTTTATTACTTTTGGCCAGAAAATTTTTTTTCTGTTTAGTTCATTATCTAAATTCAATTGCATGTTGAATTTTAAATGTACCAAACCTAAGTGTGGCAGTATTAACACAAGATCTGCAGGGCTACAAGTCAGTGCAGCAGAAAGTAGTCAGGAATTCTGCCTGGAACTCCTTGTTTATGCTAATTTCCTCGTCAGGTTACAATTTTAAGACAGTTACATACAATTGTTGGATGTTTTGATAAAATTAGGAAAACTTTATATTGTCGGCTCGTTACATTTGAAGAGGATGGGTTGAAGATTTGTTTGGGCTGGAAAGAGCGGTACGGACGTGAGAACAAGTGCCGCTCGTGCTCTCTGCTGTTGAATATTCATTAGTCGGACGACGAGCTGAAGTACCAAGAACTGACGGCGAATAATTGCCATGATTTAATTTCGTGTAACCTTGTCGCTTTGTATGCGGACACTAACTTCGGGTTAAACTTTAGATGGAGACAGAGGGGGTGACGGAAAGAGTTCTCCACTGCTATGTATATTGTATGTGGTGACGTATTTAATACTACAGGAAGCTGGAGGTCGCTGCTAGAAAGGACAATTAATTTTATTCTGAAAACCCCTACAGTTAGAGGGCGTGTTTTTTTATTATTTTTTTCTTCTGTCGCGTTGTATCATCTATGTAAGCAAGTTGCAAACATAACACGCCAGATACGGAAACCGAGCAACTTGTCTCGCCAATTTATTCCACTGTTTCAAATCGCCATCTGTTATGCAGAATTTTACCTACAGCTGATTCCTTTAATCGGTCCCTTCCACCATTCTTCTTTCTTCTTTCTGAGCCAATATATAGCGTTTGTCGGATCCAGGGCAGAGTTAGCGGCAATGTCTTCCAGTCCAACGCCCGACTCATCCGGCCATCTTGGCTGTTTCAAACAAATTCAGATTGGTTCCGATGAATTTTCTCGTTCTGTGAGTAAACAAACACTGACGTCGTTCGGAACATCGCGTTCCGCTCAGTGGTCGGAGTAATCCAACGGTCCTTACATCTTAAACAGAAAGAGAAGACTGGAATTGGCTTGTATGATTTGTTGCTTTCTGCAAACAAATGAGAGGTTCTGGAAGAGAGTTGTCGCTCTTGGCCTGATCTTCCTCCCAGTCCGGTATGGAATTCGTGCAATGAGTGCGATGCCGTGTGATATCAAAGTGTCAAAATAAATGAGAACCTGTTTCCTCTTCGCCGCTTATGACATGCAACACAACTGAATTACGCACATAATTCTGAAACATTTGAACGACATTTTTTAAATTACAATATTATTTTATAACCATACAACGTAGGCTAGTAGACACCTGTCGGAATCCTTACCTTGAACAAGGATATCACACATGTCCTCTAACATCCTCCGAGTGAAATTACAAGGTTCGGTCCGCTGCCTGACTTCTTAGTTTGCGCAAGAAGCTTCATTTAAAATTTGTCATATATGTGTATAAATTTTACGCTTACCAGTCCTTACATTAGTAAGCTTTTATGGACGTGAATTAGCGAAGTGGATTTGTATGTTGCAAGGTTGCCATATTACTATTCATTTTCACTAAACACGCTTGATAGTAAAGGTAGAGACAAAATTATCTCTGTGCTCACAATGTGTGCGTGTGTGTGCGTGTGTGTGTGTGTAGAGAGAGAGAGAGAGAGAGTAGAGACGTGTGTCACCACCCATTCTTCACCTCGGTACTGGTTGGAAGTGAGTTGTTAGCTGCAGACACCAGCGGTTAGTCCTGAGAATGAACCCGATACCGATTTAATACGAAGCTTCCTGGGCTCCAGAACCGATCTTGACGTTTCGGAGACAAGAAAAATCTTTTCTAAAGGGAATCGAGCCACGATTTCTCGGTCCTTTTATCCCGTAGCCTAGTCACTGTATCAAGTACGCTATCGTGGCTTCCGTATCCTCAATGGGAAATTGAATATTGTAAAATTCTATCACCTTGTACAATTAAGGGGCAGTTTATCGGATGGCGCTAGTGTAAATTTTTGGTACCCCGTTGAATTTAGTGCTGATCTGGACGTTCTCGCGGAGAGAGATGCCCCCAACCCTTAAGGGGATCGGCCTTAATCGTACAGCCACCTAAATGACTGTGTGTCTCGTGACTACTTATGTGTGTGAAGGAGCTGAGTGTGAGTGCCTGACTTGAAGGGTTCTGTAAAAGTAATGGATGACAGTTGGCTGCGTAGACTGCTGTAGAGGGTTAAGGAATGTGGGAGCTCCAACAGAAAGACGAATTGTGCATATGTGAAATAGAGGATAAGATAAAGAATGGAATGAAGATTTAATAAATAACATTATTAAGAATAAGGTAACCACAGACAAAATCCATACTGAGCATTGCACACACATACTGCGGGAAGTACAAATGTAAAAGTATAAAACATGTAACGCGGGAAATAACATTATATGTATCATGAATTTTAGCTACAGAATAGCTACAACAATATGTACCAAAGAAACATGGTTTGTTTCAGGTATACAATTGTACGCACCCTGAATAAAGGTGACAACAAATAATAATAATAATAATAATAATAATATAGTTCAGTACCACCATCGTATAAGTGCTTTGGGGGTTACCCACCGATTAAAAGCGAGTTAAACGCAAAAAAGTGAGACACATAAATAAATATTGGGTGAATATCTAGGTTTCTGGTATAGAGCAGTAGTAAGGAATTCTTCTTGATCAGATTGCTGGAGACAGGATTTCTACCCATCAATAATATTTTACTGTTTGACGTTTGCTTTCAGATGTAGCATTGTGGGTTCTCATATAGGAAATTGTTTGCGGGTGTGTGAGTTGTTCATTGTTGACTTTCCCTTCTAGTTATGGCTCCTATAAAACAAAAGTTTCCTGCTTTATTTTTGTGCGTTTGAAAGTTTGGCCATTAAAAGTATTTTTTCTTGTTCAGTGGAATATTTGGATTTCCTAGGCGTGCACAGTTATAAAGTCCGGTGACAAATATCCCTTCACTGTTGTAATACAGACACAGATAACTGTGATATTTTAAGTTTTATGTAACTGCCTTGAGAGTAGCGATGCTTCGTCTTATCTCGCGTTATGAAGTGAGATATCTGCCATTTCCAGACTGGGTCATTTTAGCTGCCAGGATTTCAAATATTTTTCCGAACGAACGACTTCCTTTTTGAGAAGACGACAACCCTTGAGTAGAATCCTCTTTATAAAATAGTAGTGGCTCATATAATCAATAAATGTGTAGCTTAGATGGGGCCTGAAGTTTCATGGCCTTGTTAACTATTTTCCGCCACTGGGCAATGTTCACTTTCTCACTAAATATCACTAAGATCCATGGTAAATTATACTCCTCTCTACGCTTAGTTTTCCCAGATCGGTTTCACATAGGCTGATAGTTATTTTAGTAGATGGTGTAGATAATTGGCAACAGTAAGGTATAGTTTAAGTTGTCCGTATACTCGCCGTGTAGGCGTACAGTGGAGTGGAGGTCAACCTCGACTAATTCTTAATTTCGGTCCTAGATGAAAGGTGAGGCCAGTATCCACTGATTAGGAGACAGTGGGCCCCAGAGCCGGTCTGGACACGTCGGAGAAAAGTCTCTTGCTCATTTCTGAACTCAAATCACAATTCCTCAGTTGTCCAGCCTGTGTCCTTTCACTGTACCGAATACTACGCTACCCCGGCCTCTTATTGCAAATAGCTAGATGAAGGTGCTTAAAGCACGATTAATATTTCTGGTTCGTTTTCATGAGTTGGCCTTTCGAGTCTGGACCTGGAGATCTGCAGTCCTTACTCAGTTGTTCGTTTCGATTCTGTACTTGGAGATCAGCTGTCCTTAGTGAGTCGTTTTTTCGAGCCTGAACCTGGAGATCAGCTGTCCTTACTGAGTTCGTTTCGATTCTGGACTTGGAGAACAGCTCCCCTTACTGAGTTATTTGTTTCGAGTCTGGGCCTGGAGATCAGCTATCCTTACTGAGTTGTTCGTTTCGAGTCTGGGTCTGCAGATTAGGGGTACTTAGTGAAGTGTTTGCTTCGAGTCAGGACCTGCAGCTTAACGTCGTTGTGAATTGTTTGTTTCGAGTTTGGGCCTGGAGATCAGCAATCCTGAGTTATTCCTACTTCTCCACCGTCTATAATTTACGTATCAGCCTGTTAGTCTGTAATGTATTACGTCTTGAGAAGTTCTTTGAGGAAGTCAAGAATCTTTTCGCGTGTCATGAAACCGCAAGTTTAAGATCCGTGGTCACAGGAGTCCAACACTGCTTCTTGTCCCGAGTCGGATTGACGCAGTTGACACACCTATATTTGTTGTGTTATGCTTCTGTTTTATGTCTGGCAAGTACATAGTTGCCAGACATATGGACAACACTATCATAAGAAAAGAGGAGCAATCGAAAACTGACATTTTCTAATAAGAAATTATATACCGATAAAATGCAATATAAATAACGCGGAAGAAACTTTGCTGATGGAAGTAAATCCAAAATATTGAACACCTAAACCAATAAATAAGAACGCGTAACAACCATCTATTGATTGAAAAGAAATTACGATTGCCCACAAGTACGTCTGACAAATATGTACTCGAACTAAAACAAGAATTTTAACAACTTTCAGAAAGAACAGGAAGACTTGCAATAAAGAACCATGTACAAGAAATATTAAACTGCTTGTATGCTAATGGTACGTCAACACAGTAGCGGCTTTTACAATCTGTGAGATCTCAAAAATTAAAAAAAAATGTATGTATGCATTATATTATTGTTTGAAAGATCATGTATTTGAATGTCTCAAGATGGTCTACACCAGCGTTTCTCAAACTGGGTTCCGCAGAGGCATGTCAGGTTTCGCGAGAGACGTTAATGCGTAATGGTGGAAGAATTTTATTGGCGGTCCTAAATTTGCATGCATGAATTAACGTTCGTGTGGCGACATTCAACGCTGATCATTCCGTCACTGACAGCACGCAAACAATCAACCGCTGCTTCAGTCCAGAAGCTTCCTGATTCTGTAGTCCAGTCAGTCAGCACAGCCAGCCATAGACAGTCGATGTGTCAGGCGAAACGATCAGTCTTTCGATCAGTTTGTGGTTAGTCGTTGATTTTTTTACGTGTAGTGTACATAAAAGATAAAATAAAGTTGGTGTTTAATTTATTATTCGACTTACTGTGGACATGTAAGGGTTTCTCATGAAGTCCTGTAACTTTTTTAAGGGTTCTGTAATCTAATATAGATTTACAAACATGGGTCTACGTGATCGAAACATGTAGCACATGTTGATGAAACCAATTAAACTTTTCTTCTTAGTAACTGTCCAACTTATTGCACAAATTATTGTTTTATAATAAGTTTATTATATTCCTCTACATGTTTCGAACACTATTGCGCTCATCATCAGGAGGTCAAAATTGTATTATACAGCATCTGGTATCATCACTGTCTGTAGGTGGCCGTCCTGTGCGCACCTGATGATACCAGATGCTGTATAATACAATTTTGACCCCCTGATGATGAGGGCAGTAGTGTTCGAAACATGTAGAGGAATATAATAAACTTATTATAAAACAATAATTTGTGCAATAAGTTGGACAATTACTAAGATTATACTGAGATGCACGGTCAACAAAACATCCATGAAACTTTGCTGTAAACTGCAGTACGTTTGTCAATATTAATATGATATGGCACAAAAGGATGAAATCCACACACACATCACACACACATAGCTACTGAAATCCACGGTAGGGAAATTTGTATGTGAATATACGACTGGTAATTTCCGAATTTGTGACTTGAAATGGCACTGACTATGTCTGATACTGGATATTTAACACCGCCAACTCTTACATGAAGCCTTCTTTGGATGTTCTCTAAAACGTAAGTAAATATACTGTCAAATCTCATTCAAAAGTTCGACATTCGTATTTGTTGACTGTAGTAAGCTGGCATGTGACCTAAATCCGTATTGTTAAAAAAACTCAAGTTTCTTTCCACATCTGTGTCTGGCTCCTGATTGATGCTTCTCTCGGAAATGTACGGAAGTTCAAATATTTATCATTGGCAGTTGCAGATGATTGAAATGTTTGTGATAATGCAGTATAGGACTGAATACGTCAAATATTTGTCATTGTTGTACTAAGTTCAGGAACCATTCTTCTGTATAAGTATCCAGCACGGATTAAATGTATATCCAATAACACTGTAACGTGCAGTGAATATTAAATTGTGTGAAATGTAAATTCCCCGCTGTTATACTGAAGCTTTAGTTTAGCACGTTAGAAAAAGAATAATACTTTAGTCCATGTAAGGAGGAGGAGGAGGAGAAGGAGGAGGAGGGCGACGACGATAACGATAATAATAATAATAATAATAATAATAATAATTGAAAGTATCTTACTAATAACTTACATGGACAGGATTACTATGATTCTAACAGGATTGTATTATGGGCTTCTGTTTCAGCGGCCTTGACAGTCTCGGTCCACTATTTCGAAGAAAATGTAATACTTCGTTGTGTGAGGGTAAAGAAGGCGTAAATAATCATATTCTTATCCGTCACCCAGGGAAGTTTTAACTGTCACCCACTGCATATAATCTACCAGGTATAACGTACTAGAAGAGAGTAACCGATAATAGAGTATTAGATTTGTAGAGCAAGTGTAGCTCGAATACATCAGGAGGAATACATTTTTATTATGGCTTGTTTGACGATGCTGTTGGAAGCTCAGACTGTATATCATTAAACGATAGTAAACAGTGAATTGGGAAGGATAAGGAAGAAAGCGGTTAGGACCTAATTTGAGATGATATCCTGGTATTTGCCTGGAGCGTTGATGAACAGCATGAGGATAGCTGGTATCGAGGTCGAGATTTGAATACGTGAACTCGTGAATGAAAAGCAGAAATGTTACCCTCTCGATCGCGATGTTCAGGAATGTTATATTCCTTGACATTCCTAAAACAATTACCCTCATCTTGTTCTCCAGCTTCAGTCCGTATTTAAAACTACGGAAGCTCTTATTCCACACTCTGCAGCTGAAGAAAGGAACCTTTCAAGGGTATAATGTGATGACGCTGACACTGGAGGAAGGAACTTGCAAGAACGATTATCTGAGACAGTTCTTGTCAAAGTAATGTAATTGCCTTCATTGTTAAATATGCTTTCATCACATCCCTGTACCTCCGAATGAAAACTTCTGTTGTTTAATGGAAGTTGGATAATATTTCGAACGTTAGTGTCGTGCTGATACATTGCTACATTAGGAGAGCTTAGGAAACGATATAAATCTGGGCGTTTTATTGAACATTTAGGGGCAATGCAACGAAAAGTTATTTTCTATGCCCATTTGAACATGACACAGTCACGGCGTATGAAGTAGCGGTTATGCACTGGCCGCGATCCAGATTCGGTCTCTGGTTGGAGAGCGGAGAAGACGAATTTCCACTACAGGCAACTGACTGACTCCGAGCTCCTCGGTCATGCAGCCTGTAGCATGATCACTATTCTCACGGAGCTATTGCGACTCCTGGGTAGATCTTCATAAAGGTAAAAAGGTAAAGTGATATCGTTACAGGCCCGGTGTGGCCCAGAGGGTGGGTAGAGGTATAGCTCTACTCTTCCATGATCGCGGCACTAGAAGGGGGTGAGAGTTCAGCAGCACGCCCGGCCGCACTTTACCCCCGGGAAAGACCCGGAACCCATTGTACAGGAGGCTGGGCGGGCCCCAGGGCCAGTCTGGACGGGCGGAAAATCTCGTCCCCACCGGGATTCGATCCCGGACCGTCCAGCCCGTAGTCAGTCGGTATACCGACTGAGCTACCGGGCCCACGGGTAGGCCTTCATACTCTTCTAAATTTAGAAGGGCAATAAGTTTTCATTGACGATTTGCCAGCCGGACGCTTTCTCCACTCCAAAGGTCCAGACAGCGAGTTTCCCCTTGGCCCCTTACCTTTGATCCGTCAGGCCTGACTGCGGCTTTCGGCACAGCTCTCGCTTTCATCGGAATGTTCAGGTCATCCCTTTGCGGCAGAGTGGGCGTAGTCCTTCTTGGAAAGGTACTTGTATTCAACACAAAAATAAATTGAGAGGCTCTTGGTGGCTAGATTGTAGGCCTACTTCTTGCTTTTATGAGATTATAACTGGAATAATAGATACTTCTTATCAGTTTACACAGTCATTTTTTAACTGCAGTCATTGTGTATCCTGCACTGCATGATTACGAATGCTGGAAACAAGTACCGTTCATTGTACACGTATATACATGTGTTAACAAGGCTGTCCTTGTTCTTAAAACTTTTCCGACATCTTGTATTCGACCTCGCCCATCTCCAGAGGAAAGTTAATTTACTAGTGGCTGATTACATAGTTTACACGGTCTTACCAATTTATATATATATATATATATATATATATACAGGTTGTCCCTCATCAATAGGATGTCCGTAGCACCAGGACTCTTTCTTATCTCCAGTCGAGCTGAAAGGCTTAAACTTGCGTCCGAAACTCACTTTTTACTAAGATTGAAAATAATTATGGAATTTTATAAATCATTAGCCGATTCCAGTGGCCGCGTGGTATAAGGCATGAGTCTGCGGTCGCTTGCTCCCTGGGATTGCGGGTTCAAATCCCGCCGAGGACATTATGTCTGTCTTTCTTGAGTGTTGTGTGTTGTCAGGTATAGGTCTCTGCGACGGGCCGATCACTCGTCCAGAGGAGTCCTACCGAGTGTGGTGTGTCTGCGTGTAATTGTGAAGCCTTGATACTGAGGAAACCCTGGCCCACTATGGACTGTTGCTTCTTTGAAGAAAATGAAGCAATTATTATACTTATACTTAGGAAGTAATATCTCGAAATGACTTCCGATGTTACGTGCGCACAATGTGAAATTTTGTGAAAGCTAAATAACATACCTCCAAAGACAAAACTAGTCGTTTCTTATGTGAACGAATCATTCATTATGCGATTCATCAGATCATCCCTAGCGCTCGACTTCACTATAAACACGAGTGATTTCATACATCCCCAGGGATATTAGTCGAACAGAGTAAAGTTAGGTGATCTCGGTGTCTAAGCAACCGGTCCCTGCCGCCCAATCTAACGGTTTTGAAAATTTGATTGAAACGTGTCTACCAAAATGAGGGGTGAGCCGTCGTGCTGCAGCCACAGCCATCGTCTGATACGAAGAGGAAAATGTAACATCGTTTGCAATTAATCTTCCAGGAAACGGATGTATAGCTCTGATGTCAAGTGCTCTTCATGTACAGATGGTCCGGTAATTTGGTTTGCAGTAACACCGCAACAAAAAGTTCCTAAAATCTGTTTCCACGGATGGATGAGGGTTAGCGAGTGACCACACTTGTGAATTTCGTGTTTTAGTAATTCTATCTCTGAGGAAAATCACCTCGTCGGTGAATCAAATGTTCGTTTGGAGCTGCTGGTTTTTCGGGAGCCAGATACAGAATTCTACACGTGCAATGCGATCAGTTTTGTCAAAGAGCCTGGACAGTTTGCACGTGACAAGGGTACAGACCAAATTTGCAAAGGGTTCTCCACTCTTTCATCCCACCAACACCAACGCGATGGGATATCTTTGCGACGCTTGTACTTGGACGGAGCTCAGCCACGTTGACTGTGTTATGGTCCAAATCGCCAATACGTCTTAATGGTCTGTTACTTGTCCTTTGCGAGAATTTACAGATTTCTGTGGGACTTGCTGAAAACTCACCGCTCTGTTACTCTGCGTTCTGGAAACCGTCGTTGATATTCTTCAACTACTGCTCGTGCATGTCGCGGTGGCTATAAATGTAATGTATGTCGACATATTGTTCAGTGGATAAGGTGGCCATTGATATCCATTGCGGGCTGCTTAAACACAAAACTGTGGCCAGTGAACACGCGAAAACAAAACTATTGGCATTCGACCAGCAATAACCGGTTCTGTGACCCGGTCAGAAGCATTCCGCCCACCGGACGGTGTGGTGGGGATCCCATTCAACACAGACATGGACCTCGCTGCTCGCTTCCTCCTATACTTGGCAGTTCTTTCATCTGCGTAGCCGTTGGGTTTCCAACAGACACGTGTTTATTGGAAAATTTCAACACTAATTGAGCTCAGGAAAACGTCATTGAGATGTGAACATCCTGTTACAATACACGCTGCATGTACGTTAAATTACAATATGCATGTACATACCAGTGGAGATGTACACAGGTACAAAAATTATTTACCGTTATCGGTCAAATGTCGAGTTCAATGCGACAGCGCTTTCCGCTGTACCAGTTTCCAATATCCACATCAGATATAAGTGTTATCTTTACAGCGTGTGCTGTTTGTTTTAACCAAGTTTCTGTTATCTAGTGACTCCTTTTGAAGTTTGGAGATTATAGATATTATGGAAAATTAATATGGGCCAGGCTGTTGGAATTCAGCAGAGTAATTTATAACTGCAAAGTGTTAAAAGCCGTGAAATTATCCTGATATTCGTATCCTAAAACACGTAAAGTACTCAGATATAGCCACAACGATTTTAAAAACAAATTTCCAGTAGAATCATTCTGCCTGTCACGACAAACACCAAAAACTCTCTGATTATGTAGGTGTATTGCTATCCATTGCGGATGCAAACCTGACAGAGTGAAATGAGGAAATATTTCTCCCAGGTGCACTTTGGTAGAGCAATATAATTACTCCTACACTGTTGCGGTATGTAATGTGTTGTTTTCGATACTAGTAAAGTAGACGGACTCTGCCTGCCATTGTACAATAAATTTTGCACAGTATTATACAAATAATATTAGTAATTTTATGTTTTTTTTATGTTTTGTTGACTGTGCATTCCCGTATAATCTTTTTTCAAATGAAGACAACTAGGTGCACATTACTTCTTAGTATATTTATTTCAACTTATGGGTGGCTGTCTGGTCTGCAGACCAGACAGCCACCCCTACAGAGTGAAAAAATACCAGTGTCGCATAGATACAGTAAATTCTCCAGATGATGGACACATAGCTGCCCGAAACATGTAGAGAAGATGAAATGAATATGCTGAGCAGTAATGTGCACCTAGTTGGCTTCATTTAAATAGACTATTAGTAAGTGTGTCTGCAGTTACTGTTGGAGACTTGACCAAGTTCTTACAGAATTTGGGATGATTCAACGCTGCTGTTTGAGATGGTAATTGGTGTTAATACAAAAATATGATCAGAACGGTTTACTGAAGTTTATAATTTTATACTACCAAATAGGCGATGATATCGAAACATTTGAAATACAGTATATATCATGCTTTCTCTTTACCGCACGGTCACTTTGGTCAACAGAAGTGATACTTTAAGGCTACGTGCGTTTTTATTCTCCTGAGTGACGTTTGACTGGGCTGCCTACGCAGTGTTGACTTGCGTACTGTCAGTATTGGCAGTACTGTCAGTACTCTCAGTAGTGTTAGTACTGTCGCAGGTACTTATGCCGCATCTGCTTCTAATTTCATGTAACGACGACGGGTTAAAGGCATAATGGCCTCATGTGGTTTATCATCTTGAATCCGGAAATGGAAAGACGAAGGTGAGTCAAATGAAAACCTTAAATATTTACACCTGTGACAATATACACTTTTAAGGTTTTCATTTGACTCTTCCTCTTATAAAAATTCTGACTTTATGAACAATAAGTATCTTAATTTTATCTTGGGATTGAGCTAACACTTTTATTTCGATGCTTATTTCTTAAAAAAAAATGACAAATTACATTTAGAACTAAAGTAGCCTTTCGTCTTTGTTCGTCCTCAAGAGTTTGAGAAAATACAAAACGTTACTCTAACTGTAGCCAAATACTGACAGATCGAGCCCCAGCCGGACCACCCTTCTACGTGAGGAAGGGAAACATTTTCTTGTCTTCTTTTTTGTATGTGCGCCCCCTAACTGGGGAAGGAATTTCTGATCCTCGACCCTCTGTACTTCGCCCGTATCCACCCTGTCGGTACAACATTGAAACTTATTGTAAAAACCAGATCGTTGGAAGTTTAGTTTGGCGTTCTGTATGTGTTGGAAATTTGATGGTTTTTAACTTTGGTACAACCACTTGTGACTTTTCGGCTATGCTTTGTGTGGGCCTTTTGTTCCCACGGAAATCTTAATTAAGTTTAACCTTCGGGGATTACGTACAGCTATATTTTTTAATTGGAGAGCCAACGAAAGTAGACCGTCCTTCCTTGCCCGACCAATCACGGGAGAGAAATGTGTCAAAAGTAGCACCCTGGAAAACGAAATGGGTAGAACTGGGTGGACTGATAGAGTGAGATAAGAGGAGATGAAATGCCAGGAAGTGATCTAAATGTGGCAGATGAGTAATCAAAGAGGTTTCCGGGTGATCGGGATTTAGAAACAGTGATCAGTCACTTGGGCATGCTGTAGTCATGGTGTGTGGTGACCTAAGACGGTAGTCACTACGTCTAATACGTGCACATGAATCACCCCTACACGCAAAGTAATACCGTGTGGCAATAAATGTAGTGGTATTTCTTGCGACGACATCGACACCTCTGGCCGAACACCCCGTTGGCACCTGGGAAAATTTCTCATGCTTCACGTCAGAGTTAGACCGTGCTTCTGATTTCTCACTGTCCACCAACAAAACTGGGTGGGAAGTTAGAATTCTGTTACGCCGTTGTGAGTGCAAGAGAAGACCGTCAACGGAGCTGATGTAACCTGTGGAAACAGAATATGTTTGCGTCCTGAGATGCGAATGTGAAGGGCACTAAATTACTGGGCCCTTTAGACCAACATACAGTCGACAGATTTAGAACAGATTTGTCTAACGGGCCCAAATCTGTGAGTGCCTTCCCACACTTCAAGCTGAGCACGAAAACATTCAGTCTTAGTGTTCACTCATGGTTGTTTGTGGAACACGTAGACGCCGGAGAGAGTACTGAGGCCAACTATTGCTGACGCCGGTGCGATTCCCACACAAAGGAGGCGTTGTATTTAGTGGTCCAGTGCGGTGCACAATAAAATCTGCCAGTAACTTCGTAGCTTTTGATTCCACAAAAGGCCTGTCAAATTTTATCGAAAAAATTAAACAATTCCATCCTCAAGGTTATTTGCTTTGTTAATATTTCTTTAACCATTCACCTATTCAAAAAATTATTATGACTACTGCAGTTACACTAGCATATTCAGGGCAGTCCGATATACAATAGCCCCCACCCTAACCTCAAACAGTTAAATATAATTTGCACATCCAACAATATATCGCTAGTAGTTATATAAGTATTGTTGTACATCGTGAAATTGGAGAATCTTACAACGATGCTATTAAGACTTGAGTTCTTTTGGGATGCTAAGCCGTGTTGACTGGTAATTATTCTTCTTCTGCTCTGAATATGACGGCGGTACCTTCTGAAGGTCATTAACCGTTTACCAGTCGACACGGTGTAACAGGACTTGAATCTTAACTATTTCCCCCTGTACGCTCCGTGAAGTATTACTTCCAAATTTGTTTCTTATTTCGTGTTTTTATTATATACGCTACATATTACGTTTGTCTAGTATACGTTTATTTATTCTCCCTCAACATTTTTGGATGTAAATATTAAAATAAATACATCTGTAGCATTAACAGTTATTCTTTATGAACCTCTGAAACACGTGGAGTAATAAAGGAACATAGACTTAATTAGGGGAAGGCAATGCCCCCCCCCAAATATTTTTTTCTACCTATGAATAGATTTTTGGCTGCTGAGTTGAAGATGGGCAAAAAAAATGGAAATAATTTATGAACGATTATTTGGGTGGTATAAAGAGAAAAAAAATTTAAAAAAACTGTGTTTTACGAAACGGAGAATCGAGGCGTCTGGGTCAACCGTTACAAAGAGAGGCACTGCAAATTGTCTGCACACTTTGCCTAAGGTATTGGGATGGTTCAAATGAAATTTACTGATCCTCCTAACTTGACTCCTTCGTCAATTCGTAAATTAAATTTCCTAATACAGGTGGTCGACTGTCCCTCCAGTGTTTTAGCCAAGTTACGCCCACGGTGCTAGAGAAAATATTTGTTCGTAAGAACGATATGGTGACGAACGAATGGAAGAAGCTATATAATGAGGATTTTTGTGTTTGTATTGTTCAGTGATATTGTGATTAAACTAACAAGTGTTGAACGGAAAGTGTGAGCATTCACTGAGGATATTAAAATATAAGGAAATTTTGGTTTGAAATTATGTAGAGTAATATTGAAATCTGTTTTAAAGAGATGGGGTGTCTGTTTGGATTTGACCCATCTGGCCTATAAAGAAGTATGGTCGACTGTTATGAGAAGGTAATGAATCCTGGGGTTACATAAACGTCAGGAGGAGAGAAGAGTATTGGCTTTAGCGGTACGATGGTCCCAGCATTTACTAGGGTAGGGTATTGACATACAGACGGACACAGACACACATTAATAATAATCATTACGTGCAGTATGCAGATTTCTGGCACGCAGATCCATTACGAGTAAATATCTAGAGCTCAGTTTGATGGTTATGTGACGCAGGAGTTATGTATGGTCAATTATTTTGTCCGAGAATTTTGGATACATCCTGTATATGACCGATAAGACATGGAGTAAACTTCTGCAGAAAGATTTCAGTGTAGATATGCAATATCGTATTTAGCCGAACCTATTTAATTAGTCTCGTAGATGAAACGTCTAAACTCACCATTATGCTTTCACACTTCGCGCCTTAAACAAATGCGTAAAAGCGTATGTATTAAAATCTACTTACCTATGTCATGTAATAGGCTTGACTGTAAGGTCGTTACTAAACCTGAGTGTTAAATTCTGCACAATAACAATCTGGACAGTTTTTCTGGAGGCTGGAAGTACGTGATCATTTTCCCGCCATGACTCTAAGTCATAGCAAAAACGTGTTGTTAGGGAGCTGTTGTGATCTCAGGAAGAGAGATAAATCGACAGATTAATCATGCTATGAGAACCGGCGTGACTTCGAAAGCAAACGTTGCCGATACACGCAAATCAGCGAAGTGTGGTTAAATCAATGGATCTTCAGCTCAGGCTCCAGGGAGAAAAACAAAGAGAGTTTATTGACAGTTTCTGCCTAATAGATTGGTTAATAAGTAAATCTTGGAACTTCTGGGAACATTAAGTAAAGAAGAATGATATATCCAGGGTATATGGAAACATGAGAAGAGCGTAAGAAAAATATGTATTCAGATAAGGCGACGGAGAGGTCCACATTTCTGTGTTTATTATCCTGTCACTAAAACACTGTCTAAACAGCGCACAGAATTATTTTATGTGTAATCTGTTACACTTTCTTGCTGAAAATGACGTAGATTCTGTCGTAATCAGAAGGGTGTTCAAAATATTGTGTCGGAATGTGTTCCAATATTTCAATGTGAATTTGCGATCAGAGAAGAAATGGACATATAAATCCTAGTTGCACTTAGAGCGCACCACACACCGCCCACAATATCATGTGTCGGTACTTCGTGAATGAATATGAGATTTTCTGCTAACTAGTACATTTTATTCCGAGAATTCACGTATCGATCGAGATGAAACCGGGCTTGAAAACCAAAGAGGAAGACTGCATGGTCACTTCTGTGAAAGTACCGGTTCTCAAAATTAACTTTGCATACGTATTGTATTTAGCATGTGTATAATACACAAACACTTATTCATTGCTACTAATGACACATAGACATCACAAACTCTCTGGTAACTCCCATGTGGGGGTATATTTGTGTGCGCCAAAATATATATTGGCACATCATAATTACAATCTGTAACACAGGGACAGGAGTAGCTGTAAATCAATCGTTTCTCTATAAAACAATTGTTAATTTTCACTGATACGGATTTCGTGTTAATTTAATCGTATTTAACAAAGCTGTCAGTAACTGATACCATATTGCATCAAGAAATTGGGCAATAGTGAATCGTGAATGGGGAGTGATTTACAGGAAGCGGTCGTGGCCCAATGTAAAATACTGACTTTGACTTTGTACCGAAGGACGGAGAAAACCAAAGGAAACCGCAGGATAATAATTATTGTAGCAGTAATTTGAAATGATCATCTTCCGAATGCACATTACAAGTGCTGCCATTTGCGTCTGCTTGCTCGATGACATGAGACAATAACGGAGTCAAAACCCTAGAATTTTTACATTAGGTGTATAATTCAAGTGCAACAATTTAATTATTTGGGTTGCGAACTGAGTTTAGACGGTGAACCAGATTTTCACAAAAAAAAAAGACAGATTTCAAGGAAAATGCGACACTATCAGAAAGCACTTAAAGAAAACCCGTACAGATACCCAAATGAAATTTTATAAAGTTGTAGCTAGATCATCACTACTCTATGGCAGCGAAACATGGGTAACCACGCAGAGAGACATGACTTGCCTAGAAGCTACAGAGATGCGCGTTCTAAGAAGTGTTAAGGGATACACAGGACTGGATAAAATAAGAAGCGAAGTCATAAGGAAAGAACTAGAGATCTCTGGAATACAAGACGTGAGACTCAAATACAAACAAAGCTGGATCAACCACCTTGAAAGAATGAACAACACCGGACTCCCGAAACACGCCCTCAACTATAAACCTCGAGGAAGAAGAGACCGTGGACGCCCCAGGAAACGATGGCAATGCGTCGATGCCGGAACAGGTCAAACGACCTAATCCATGGAGGAAGATGATGATGAGGTGTATAATTTGTAAGTTGTGTTTAATTACATAGGACAAAAACGTAGCTTTTTTCAATGGTATTTCCGATTTTGCATGCACGTAAACTGTTATGCGGAGTTTCTTTTTCTCCCAGTTACAGTATATGAAGTTTACCGGTATGCAGTAGTCACTGATGGCGTTTGTAGGATTTGTAATTTCAGTAGGTGATGAAAAGAGCACGTTCAATTAAAACTCTCATTAAAATAACTTTAATTCATTTCTTTTCCTACTCACTGTTAATTTTCTTGCTTTGGAATAGGTTACTAAGGAAACGCAAAGCTCGACCTAATCTTACTATTTTAATTGCCTATAATGCAAAGCTTGATTGATGTTAGAGAAGGACAGAAGAGCAGCGTAGAACATAAGCCGAGAGCCATGCCTTAACTCGCTCAGACTTAACGACGCTATGTAATGAGATTTTTTTTTATTATTCTCGCATTGGCTGTTAATTCATTGTGGAGGACTTAAAATGGAATACGGGATTAATCATTGTCTTGCTAATGTGTTGAATCTACCCAGTTTTTAAAAATAGTATTTGCTAATATAACTGTGCATGGAACATTCCACATGTCTTTCAGGCAATACCGTTGACGGTCGATAACATAATAAATTACAGTGAATGATATGTTTGATTTAATTTGTGTTCAAACTCAAGGAAAGTATGTGGATGTGAGGGATAAACCAGACGAATATTTTATCTTCTTAAGACATGGATTTGACTGATATTGTATGTGAATCAGATTTCAGTAGGAAATCAAGAACAAGACACGAGAAAAATAACTTCCATAAACACAGTGCTGTGTAGTTATATGTACACCACAAGCACCCAGTAAGACTTATTCCAACTTACGAGGTTTTAACATTATTAGAGTAGGCATATCAGTTATTGATTACTTTGTTTCTTCATGGTTTATTCAAAGATGCTTTAGTAATACGGAAAGTAAGTATGAAATCGCATGATAGGGTGATCTGTGAATGATGTACTGTAATGCAGGCGCGCACCCAAGGGCGGGGACTGCCGGGCTGCAGCCCCATCTAAACCGATATTTAAAAATATATTTTGTAGACACCATGATGTCAAAGGCTTTAGGTGATTTACCTTGCAGCCGAAATTAGCCACTCAAATCAGCTGATGACTAGTGCACTGGAATTTTTAAAAATAAAATATAAAAGGTAGGACTTCTTGGGTGAAATTTAACAAATCAGAAAGATTATACCTTGTGATTTACATTAGGTGAGTCATGGAACATGTATTTGTATTTGTATGTATATAAATGCAGTTGGAAGTAATGTTACGTTACAGATGTACTTATGACGTGACTTTTATAATATATTTTTTAAAATGTAGTACAAATTATGTGTAGCCTCCCTGTCATTGACCCCAGTAAAAAATTCTATGTGCGCGCACGCTCAAAAAGATAGGAAGGAATCGATTGTGGCCTAACTGGAGGAAATATCTGACTAACTTGGAGAGGCTACGGAAAAGAAAACGAAAACTTCAAAGAGGTTAGCAGGCTAGTGGGCTTAAATCTTAATTCGGGAATTTCCGGGTACAGAGCAGGTGTGCCATCCGCTTGACCACTGGGTCCTTTATAGGAACAAAGAGCCACTTTGTTAGTAGGATGAATATGTGTTTGAATCGTACAAGTTGATATGCGTAAAACGTACGTTGTGAGGAGGTGTGAGTATGGGAAGTGTGAGTACTGTTTTTGTTTTGCTGCGAGCGAACCGCGGGATGGAATTTGGAAGATGATGAAGCGCGTAGGCAATGATTTGGATTCAGTCGTTGACAGTTGTAAGGTACGAGCCTGCTGTTTTTTTAAAGGGACTGAGGAAGGCCATATAAGCGTGTTTGATTTCAAATCGGTTAGCTGCCGAATACTTTTAGTCTACAGAGGGCTGTCGTTGCTCTAACTTTCCGTCGAGAGAAGGCCAGAAGTTTCGCATATTTGGACTGTTTCAAAGAGAAGTGTTTTCGGCATTTATCCCATTGAAAGAGAAAATCGCATGCGAGCAGGAGACGAAGACATCTTCTTGCGTCAGAGTGCGATTGGTTTATAATTTGACCACATAATTTACAGGGGTAACTGTATGTACCACTGGCCAAAAATCTGCATTTGACCCACAAAGTTTATGGGGTTCATATAACTCTATGCATAAACAGTAATTATTGTTTTAATATATTTGAGAAGTGTTTTCTGTGCGGCAGGAACAATTACTTGGGTGAACTTCATGCCTACAATGGTTAAGAACGATTTGTCTCCTTCAGCCCCTTTGATCGTTCGTGTATTAAATGAATGTATCAAAAGAATGCTACTGTAAACGAGGTCGTAGTGCGATCTAAATCACTGCGCGACTGATCGGTTGGCAATGCAAAGGCGGTGTATCTGTTGTCAACCTGCTTGACAGTGGCTCGAACTAACGTACTTGCTACAGTTTCCCTTGAGAATCTGATTGTCGTGTTTTGTTTCAGGTACGTGCAATCTTTCTCTCGAAGACCGTTTTGAAATCATTTGTATGTGAATGAATATATTGTCTCAGTATTTAACCAACTTGATGCACAAAATTTGTTTAACAATAAGTTTTATTTCATGCCTCTACATGTTTCGAGCACATGTGCTCATCATCAGGAGGTCAAAATTGCATTACACAGCCTCTGGTATCATCACACCTATAGGTGCACGAGACGGCCACCTATAGGTGTGATGATACCAGAGGATGTGTAATGCGATTTTGATCTCGTGATGATGAGCACATGTGCTCGAAACATGTAGAGGCATGAAATAAAACTTATTGTGAAACAAATTTTGTGCATCAAGTTGGTTAAATACTGAGATAAATATACTGAGATGCACGGTCAA
>Ga0131853_10000514_pt1 | contig 71433 bp, 66 predicted proteins | sample TergutLab28metaG_FD_92764 | JGI IMG/M metagenome (GOLD analysis project Ga0131853, IMG submission 92764) | Labiotermes labralis P1 segment gut microbial communities from Petit-Saut dam, French Guiana - Lab288 P1 (version 2) (version 2) | ecosystem: Host-associated > Arthropoda: Insects >... | reverse complement strand
TTTTGAATAATCAGCTTTTTAATGTTGAGGTCTGCCATATCAACGCGCCCCCCTGTCTTTCTTCTGTACTTTGTCGCGCCCGGTGTTAAGGGATTGCGCCGCTTTTTTCGCTTCGTCCAGCGTGTTTTTTATAGACGGTTTGCCCTTGCCTTTATCCACCTTGATTATTTTTTGCGTGTACTGCTTCAAAGCATGGGTAACGGTGTCTGCGTCCTTGCCCTTGAAAAACAGGGTATATTTGCCTTTGCCGTCTTTAACTGCGGAAAAGTCAACGCCGTGTTTTTTTAGAGTGCTTTTCAACGTGCGTAAATGCGGGTCTTTTAATTCAACCGTGGCAAGTCCATCACCTTGTTTTTGTAATTCCTTTAAGGTCATTTTGCCGCTTTTAACTTCCGGGGTCTTGGTTGGCGCGGGGTTGCCCCTGCGCTGTGATAAATCAGCAAGCAATTTATCAATGGCTTTTTTGATTTCTTGATACGCCATGCTTCCGACACGGGCGGCAAGGTTACATTCCTTTTGGGTGATTTCCTCGTTTATCATGGGCTATCGCCCCCTTTCTGTAATTTTTGGGCATAAAAAAACAACCGCATTTTTCGGTTGCTATCAATGAGATGTGAAATTTAAGCCGCGCCTTTCGCAATACTCCGTCCATGTTTCTTTTTTATAGCTTCTGCCGTAGGTATAGCGGTGTACAAACTCCTTTTGCGCGGCGTTCGGCATGATACCCTGTGCCGGGTTGCGCTCCGCTTGGGCATAGATACTAACTTTTGCTTGCTTTAGCCGTTGTACCCTGTAATCCGCATTTTCAAGGTCTTTTGTAACAAGCAGATACACAAATAGGCGAGAGGGTTTAACTCCGCGCCGTGCCAGCATAGCGGCGGCGTTTTCTATGGCTTCAATCTGCGGGATTTGGTCGCAACTGAAACGAATATATTTAATCCATTTCATACTTGCGATAATATTCGTTATGCGCTCATTTACAAGCCTTGCGTCCATACCTTGATTGAGGTCGATTTTATAATCTGTCTGCGCCAACTCTGCAAGCTGGGTAATGCCATAATCACAAGCAAGAATATTGTTATCCATAAGTACCAGCTTGTTTGTATCGTGCCGCACAATATCGCGCCAATGTGCGTAGGGTCTTATATCGCCCTCTTTGGTAGGCACTACACACCAGCCGCAACGATTAGGGCAACCCCGCGTAATGTAGCCGATTGCATAATCACAGTCCGGGTATATGGAGTAGTCCGGGAATAGGTTATCAACTTCCGGGGGAAGTTCGGTATATAACCCGTAACCCGTGCCGCCCTTGATAGTGTCCGGGGGCAAATACATATTTTCCGGCGTGAAGTCAAAAACCTTGCTTGAATATACTTTGTCGTATAGCGGATTATCTAATGCGTTCCACCATTGCACGGTATCGCCCCGCGCCTTGTGATATGCGGATATTTTCATAAGTGCAAAGTTGGGGAATGACTTATTTTTCATGTGGTCTTTTTCTGCGTCATGCAAGCCAATAATCATTTTCCACCACCCCCGTATAAATCGTGGTTTACTTCGGCGGTGTAGTAATGCCCCATAGTTAAGGGCGCATTATATAGCGCGGTTAGCAAATAGGCTTTGATGTTGCGGACTTTCGTTACATTTTTACTTATGCAGTCAAAAACATACTCGATATGAAATTGCTCAATTTTCAAAAAGCGGCTTTTAACTACTGCGGCGGGGAAGTCCTCGCCGCCAATGCGAACGGTGTTACGAGTAGTGCATACCGTTTCAACCATCAATTCCAATATTTCCGTAACGCGCTCCGGGTCGTAACTTGTACAAAGATGGTCGTATTCGATATTGTCCTTGATAATTTCACAATAAATATCTCTTTCTTTTTTCTTATCTATCCTATCAATCCCGCCGTTAGGCGGTTTTGGTTCTTGCGTGGTTCTTGCCGGGGTAGCTGGATAGATTGATTGATTTTCAATATCATTTGAATCAGTATTATTAAAATCCTTATTGCTTTTATAGTTCTTATTAGGGTCGGAATTTCCGAAGTCTTGACTTCGGTTTTTCCGATGTCTGGGGTTCGGTATATCGGGAAGTGCAGACTTCGGTTTTTCCGAAGTCAAGACTTCGGCATGGTCGCTACTGTCAAAAAACTTGCGGACATAGATTATTGCGGGCTTTCCTTGTCCTTGTTTCACGCGCTCGATAAGTCCAACGCCTTTTTCCGTGTCTAATTCCGCAAGCATTTTTATACCCTTGTCATGTTTGCAATTCATAAAATCCTGTACATTTTCAAGAGTAAAAATGATATATACCCGGTCTTGTTCGTCCAGCCAGCTATTTTTAATAGACAAGCCCATGCGGTCAAGCATTAAGCCGTACAGAATTTTTGCGCCGTCTGAAAGATTTTTATAACGGTCATTGGTAAACAGGGCTTTTGGTAAACGATAAAAAGTGTATTGGTCGGCTTCGTTGCCGTGGTAGTAGCCGTATGGCTCGTATAGTTTTTGTTTGCCCATGTGATAGCTTCCTTTCCGCATTTTGGGCAAACAAAAAAGCCGGGAGTTTTCACTCTCCGGCTCTACGTTGCGCCATGCAAAATTATTTGATTTTTGTCTATCTTTTTGTTATAATTTAATGTTAAGATAGATATGCTACGCGATTATATTTTTGGCTTTAGTTGTTATACCGTTACTATGCCCTTGAAGCCTTGATTTAGCGTGGTTATCCTTTGACGGATAAAATATAGTGGGCTTGGGGATGGAATGTGCATGGTCAACTAGGTAACGGCACTACGAGTACGTGGACCCCTCTTGTCCAGGTTCTAGGTACAGATGGCGTAGGGTTTTTAAACTTGGGTGCCGTACCACGCTTCACCGATGTCCCACTCCACGCATGGTTCCACGATGCGGTGGAGTTCGTCCACGACCAAGGCATCATGAGCGGCACCTCTCCAACAATATTCGCACCAAACGCGAATTTCAGCCGTGAGATGGTGATAGCCACACTGTTTCGGATGTACCATGGGCGATTGGCGAACAGCACGGATGCAAGGGATATCCCATTTGCGGATGTGGACGCGGATAGATGGTACGCGCCATATATCACTTGGGGCTATAGCGAAAGTATTGTCACAGGGACAAGTCCTGACACATTCGGGATAGGCAATGCCGTGTCACGGCAGGATTTCGCAGTGCTCTTGTATCGCTTTGCAAACGTTACCGATGCGGGCACAGATGTGCCGGAGGACTTCGCCTTAGACTTCCCGGATGCGAGCGCTATTGGTTCATGGGCAGAAGAGGCGCTGACGTGGGCGGTGTATGCGGGATTGATTACAGGTACAGGACAAGGACTGGAACCAACAGGCATCGCCACGCGTGCACAAGCGGCAACGATATTGATGCGCTATGTGCAGGCGTTTGTAGAGTAGGCGAGAATTGGATGCCCTTGTAGGGGCGGCATTTTGCCGCCCGCGCCCTTGCTGCAAGGATTCCTAATGCCACGGGCGACAGGATGTCGCCCCTACGAAGAGCATGGGGTCAGCCTACTCGTTATGTATTGATGGGTGTACAATGACAATTCACATAAAAGAAACGAGACAAATCAATGGATGAAAAATTAGAACGAATACTACCCCGTGTCCAGAAACCCGCCCGATACGTGGGCGGCGAGTTTGGGCAAGTTGTGAAAGATCCCGCAGATGTTCGGGTGCGTCTGGGCTTTTGTTTTCCGGATACCTATGAGATCGCAATGAGCAATCTGGGGCTTGCAATCTTGTATGGGGTATACAATGAGATGGACGGTGTATGGTGTGAGCGTATCTTCGCGCCCTGGGGCGATATGGAGGCGGAGCTGCGCAAATCCGATGTGCCTTTGTACGGTTTAGAGAGCGGGGAAAACGCCGGAGCCTTTGACATGCTGGGCTTTTCCCTTGGGTATGAAATGGCGTGTACGACGGTGCTCAATATGCTTAACCTGATGGGACTGCCTGTGCGTGCAGCAGAGCGGGAGAGTTTGGCACCCATCGTGTTTGCGGGTGGGAGTGCCTGTTACAATCCGGAACCCATGGCGGATTTTATCGACCTCTTTGTCATTGGCGAGGGGGAAGAAGTGGGACAAGAGCTGATTGCCCTCTATGATCGCGCCAAGGCTGAGGGGATGACAAAGACCGCATTTTTGCGCGCGGCAGCTGAGATCGAAGGTGTGTATGTGCCGAGCCTCTATGAACTGACGTACCATGAGGATGGAACAATTGCAGAAGTTACGCCCAAAGATGGTGCGCGGTCGCGCGTACGCAAGCGGATTGTGGCGGATTTGGACAAGGCTTATTTTCCCACAGAGGGTATTGTGCCGAGTACGGAGATTGTTCACGATCGAACAGTGCTTGAGCTGTTTCGCGGCTGTGTGCGGGGTTGCCGCTTTTGTCAGGCGGGGTATATCTATCGTCCGGTGCGCAAGCGTGGAATGGAGACCTTGGTGGAGCAGGGCAAGGCTGCTTTGTCCCACGCGGGGCAACAGGAATTGGGCTTGCTCAGCTTGAGTTCCAGTGATTATCCGGAGCTACCCGCCCTTTGCGATGGACTTTTGGAGTATTGTGAGTCGCGGAAGATCAGCTTATCCCTGCCGAGCCTGCGGGCGGATAATTTTTCCATGGATTTGGTACAGCGTGTCCAAAAGGTGCGGAAAAGTTCTCTCACCTTTGCGCCGGAGGCGGGCAGCCAGCGCCTGCGGGACGCGATCAATAAAAATGTGACGGAAGAGGCGCTGCTCAACAGCTTGCAAGCGGCTTTTTCCGGTGGATATAGTGCGGTTAAGCTGTATTTTATGCTGGGACTTCCCACAGAGACGGATGAGGACGTGTTGGAGATTGCAGAGCTTGTCAATCAAGTGCATTGGACATGGCGGCAGCATTCCTCCAACAAGAATCGCCCCTTGCGGATTACGGTGAGTACCTCTTGCTTTGTGCCGAAGCCCAACACGGCATTCCAATGGGAGGCGCAAGTTTCCATGGAAGAGTACAGCCGTCGAGTGATCTTGCTGCGGGAGCATATGAAGTCGAAAGCGGTGACCTATAACTGGCACGAACCCCAGGTGAGCTTTGTGGAAGCGGTGCTTGCCCGCGGAGACCGCCGTGTGGGACAAGCCATTGAAGCCGCCTGGCGAGACGGTGCGCGGCTGGATACTTGGAGTGAATATTTCTCTTTTGACCGCTGGACGCGTGCCTTTGAGACAGCAAAGATTGACCCGCATTTCTATGCAACACGTGAGCGGAGGGAAGATGAAGTCTTCCCATGGGAGATCATTGATACAGGTGTTGACCGCGGATTTTTACAGCGGGAGCGTCAGGCCTGTTTTGACGCAAAGATCACGCCGGATTGCAGTAAATCCTGCGCAGCTTGCGGGATACAGGAGACAGAGATGGGAGGTGCGTGCCGTGGCTAAGCATCGTTTGTTTTTTTCAAAAACCGGACGGGCGAAGTATTTGTCCCATCTGGATCTCATGCGCACCATCCAGCGTGTATTTGCCCGAGCGGGGGTTGCAGTGAAGCACACAGAGGGCTTTAACCCTCATGCTTATGTTTCGGTTGCGCTGCCGCTATCAGTCGGGGTGGAAAGTGTGTGTGAACTCTTAGACTTTGCATTGGTAGACGACACGCCCCTTGCTGATTTACCGGAACTCCTCACGCGTAATATGCCGGAGGGGATTGAAGTCTTGGAAGCCTATGAGGCGGATACGAAGCTGAAAGACATTGCCTTTTTGCGTGTCCGCGGGGTGCTCACATATGATGTATTGGCGGATACGACAGATATGGCAGAGAAGCTGTCTGCATTCTTTGGTCAGGAGTCGATCCCTGTCAAGAAATTGACGAAAAAGAAAACAGAAACAGAAGTTGACATAATTCCTCTGGTGCGAGAGATTGCCTTCACGGCAGAAGGTGCGCATCGGGTGCAGATGGAAGCTGTGATTGCGGCGCAGAATCCGGGGCTTAATCCGAGCCTTTTGATTGAGGCGTTACGGCAGCATGCCCCGGAACCTGTGCCGGATTTTGTGGCATTTTCCAGAGCAATGGTGTATAATAAAGATATGAAAGAATTTCGTTAGAGTATGGAGAAAAGAGTGTAGGGGCGAACTGTGTTCGCCCGCGATGCTGCACAATGGCGGGCGAACACAGTTCGCCCCTACAACATGGGAGGGGATGGCTATGAGACCTAGAGGAGAGATTAAAGAACTGGCAAAAGAAAGGCTGCGTGCGCAACGTGCGCCGGCGATTTTACTTCCCTTTGTGCTTTCGCTGATGGGAATGGCTTCGTCACTCATTGACCAAATGTTTTATATGACATCGTCTGTGATTGGCAGGATACCTTATTATATTGTCTTTTGGGCAGGATGGCTTGTCTTGAGTGTAATGTCAGTCAATATGTACGGTGCATACGTCAAACTGTATGAGGGGCGCAGAGCAAGTGTGGGTGAACTGTTCACAGGGCTTGGTACCAGATTTTTCCGCAAGCTTGGCGGTTTCCTCTGGATGATGCTTTGGATTATGATTTGGAGTCTACCCAGCATTGTTGTGTCTACGGTTTTGGCCTATATCAGCGGGGCTCTTGTTGTGACGCGGAACCCGTGGGGCGGTCAGATTGGATTCCAACTATCAGGGTGGTATGCGCTCCTTGCCATCCTCTGCTTTATTCCTGTTATCATCAAGGCATTGTCCTACTATGCGGTGCCTTATATTTTGGGGTACCACACCGAGGTCAAGGCGATACAGACGCTCCGTTTATCGAAACGGATGACCAAGGGGCATAGAGGCAAAATATTTGTGATGTACCTGAGTTTCATCGGTTGGGCAATACTCGGACTATTGCCGATCATCGTCGGGATTCCCTTTCTATTTGCTCCCCGCATGGTAGGGCTAGGGCTTCTCTTGTTATTTCTTGGCATCTTGGGGTCTATCGCTTTGTTTATTGTTGTCATTACGCCCTACATGTATACTGCCTATGCCGGACTGTTTGTAGAGCTGCGTGAGCACGCGATTGCAAGCGGTGTGATTGCGCGGGAAGAGTTTGCGATGGAAGAAGAGCCGTCAATTATGGCGTATCCGGTGTATCCTGTAGCACCTCCGATAGCGGCACCGATTGCTGCGCCTCCGACAGAAGCGCCTGTGGAAGTTGCCGCTCTGGTTCCGGTGGAAGAGACGATGGCGGATGAAGCTCCGCTTGAAGAAGACTTTGACGAAGATTCGGAAGATGAGGACGAAGTGTTTGAGGAATACGAAGAGGCGTATGAAGACGAGGAAGAGGACGACTTGACAGAGGAATAAGTCTGTTATATAATCTAGCTACTCAAAGGGGAGTAGTTGGTGGGCGATTTGTCGCCCAGAGTAAAGTCGTCATCTCGTGGAAGCTTCTTCCACCGGCTTTATTGACACTGTATTGTGTGTTTAACAAGACCTTTGCCAATACTATTGGCAAAGGTCTTTTGCCATATTTAGAGGAGAATATGTATGGAACAGTATCAGAAATCAAGAGAGCAATTGTGGGACGAGCTGGAGTCGAGGGAACAGGGCCTATCAAAGGCTGAAGCTGCACAAAGGCTGGGGACCTATGGTCCAAATGAGCTAAGAGGACGAGAGCGGACATCTTTGCTTCGTCTGCTGTTGGACGCATGGCGAGACCCTATGGTGCTTATTTTGGCACTGGTGGTGGTCATCAAGGCGGTCTTGGCGGAGTGGGTGGAGGCATCTGTGATTTTGGCGGTGCTTGGTATCAACTCTGTGATCTCTGTGGTGCAGACGCGAAAAGCGGAGAGCTCCTTGGAAGCGCTGCGAGAGATCAGCGCACCCCATGCCAAAGTACGGCGGGACGCTGAGACTGTCACAGTTGCGGCCAGAGAGCTTGTGCCGGGTGATGTGGTGATTTTGGAAGCAGGGGACTTTGTTCCGGCGGATGGGCGACTGATTGACTGTCATGCGCTCAAGATAGACGAGGCGATTCTCACAGGCGAGGCGGAGCCTGTCTTGAAAACGGATGAGACGCTCTCAGGCGATTTGCCCTTGGGAGATCGGCGGAACATGGCATACAGCGGGACAGTTGCCGTACATGGGCGCGGGGTACTTTTGGTAACGGCAACAGGTCAGCAGGCGGAGATTGGGAAGATTGCCGCACTTTTGGAAACAGCGCAGGAACGGCAAACACCGCTACAGCGGAAATTAGAGCAGTTTAGCAAGCAGTTGGGGCTTTGGATTTTCGTGCTTTGTATCGGAATATTCCTGCTCCAAATCGGACGCGCGTTGTGGGCGGGCAGGGAGCTGGGGAGTGAGATTTTAAATGCCATCATGTTCTCCGTAGCAGTTGCCGTGGCAGCGATTCCGGAGGCTTTGAGTTCGATTGTGACCATCGTCCTTGCAGTGGGGACAAAGAAGATGGCAAGCCGCCACGCCATCATCCGCAAACTTCCGGCGGTGGAGGCATTGGGGAGTACCAGCGTAATCTGCACAGACAAGACAGGTACCCTAACGCAGAACAAAATGACGGTTGTAGATCACTTTTTGCCGAATGATTCTGAGGTAGAAGCGTCTCTCATGTTGCCAGCCATGGTGCTCTGCAATGACGCAATGATTCAGGCGGATGGGTCACGTTTGGGAGACCCGACAGAGACGGCTTTGCTTGATTTTGCGGTGCGAGTTGGGGAGTCTGTAGGTCAACTCCGTGGTGCACATCCGCGAATTGCGGAACTACCTTTTGATTCGGCACGGAAATTGATGACCATCCTTTGTGAATTGGATGGACGGCGCGTGTTTGTAAAGGGAGCGCCTGATGTGCTCTCTGCACGATGCACCCATATGCTGATGGGGGACAAGCAGGTGCCATTTGGAGACGCGGAGCGGGCGCAGTTTGAGGCGGCGAATGAGCAATTTAGCGAGCGGGCATTGCGTGTGCTGGCATATGCCACGAAAACGGTGGAATCTGGGTGTGAAACCCTTGACTTTGCCGATGAGCAAAGCCTGACCTTGATTGGACTTACAGCGATGATAGACCCACCCCGGGAGGAAGTGTTTGATGCGATTGCCCAGGCGAAAACAGCGGGGATTCAAACGGTAATGATTACCGGTGACCATAAGACCACAGCCTATGCCATTGCCCGTGAGATCGGAATTGCGGAAGCGGAGGATATGGCTGTGACTGGTGCAGAGCTTGACACCATGGATGATGCGGCACTGTCAGAGCAGCTTGCGCGTATTTCCGTCTACGCGCGTGTGTCACCGGAGAATAAGATTCGGATTGTAAAAGCCTGGCAGGAAAAAGGACAGATCACCGCCATGACAGGGGATGGGGTGAATGACGCGCCCTCGCTCAAGCAAGCGGATATTGGCATTGCCATGGGGAGCGGGACGGAGGTTTCAAAGGATGCTTCTGCTATGGTTTTGACAGATGATAACTTTGCATCGATTGTCAGCGCGGTGTCTATCGGGCGGACGATTTTTGATAATATCAAGAAAGCAGTGGGTTATCTGTTCTCTGGGAATCTGGGTGGGATACTTGCGATTTTGTTTGCTTTGATTATTGGCTGGGACAAGCCATTGACGGCTTTGCAGATTTTATTTATCAATCTGGTCAACGATGCCCTGCCCGCCATCGCACTGGGATTGGAAGCGGAGGAACCTCAAGTGATGAATCGTCCGCCTAGAGATATGAATGAGGGAATCTTCAGCGATGGACTGCTGGGAAGCGTTGTGCTTCGCGGGGTGTTGATTGGGATTATGACGATTGCGGCGCAGTTTATTGGGACGCGGCTCTATTCGCCGGAGATGGGCACTGCAATGGCATTTACCACACTGATTTTGGCGCGTACCTTACAGACCTTTTCTTCGCGCTCGAACAAGCAAGGAGCTTTGCAGATGGGGCTATTTTCCAACCGCGCTGTCCTTCTGGCGGTGCTTGTTTGCTTTGGGCTGTATGGAATTACTGTGCTTCCAGGTGTGCGAGAGGTGTTCGGGATACCGCCGGCGTTTGGGTTGATGCAATGGGCGATTGCAGCAGGGCTGTCGGTCGGTGCTGTTGTAGTGATGGAGGTTTGGAAAGGTTTGAGGGGGAGGTAAAAAGCCTCCTTTTCCAAAAGAGGTGGCAGGTGCAGCCTGACGGAGGATTCAAATGTCACTGCACAAGTAGGTCAAGGGCAATCCTCAGTCAGCTGCGCTGACAGCTCCTTTTCCAAAGGAGCCTATGGGACTTGAAGTTTGAGCGGAAGTATGTTTGAATAGAAGAAATCAAACTTTTGAGAGGGTTGAAATTATGGATATTTTTACAACTATTTCTTTGGTGACAGGTGTTGCCTCAATTGTTTTAGCCATTGTCGCTATGGTAACGGCAAGCGCTTCTGAAAAAAGAAGTCAGGCTAACTTTGAAAAAACGCAAGCAATGATGCAAGATATATACGATAAGACCAAAGATGCCCTTGCTCAAGTAGATAAAAAAGCGGAAGTTATTGAGAGCGTAGTTCAGCGCAATCAAGAACAACTGATGAATACTGTTACAAACTTACTTAATGAGACTGTCATTCCGAAAAAACCAGACATGAATGAGCAAATTGGGATGCAATTGATGACAGGGCTTCTTCAAGATCCCTCGAAGATGGCGGAAAATTTGCAATCTCTTGAAGATTTGACAAAAGTGCTTGGAGGATTTAATCCATCCTCGACTTTTTAGGACAGAAAACTTTCATGCTGTTGGGCAGAGAAAAATCTGCTCTGAAAACCCTTGCAATCCCAATCATCCTATGTTATAATACCAAAGCATGTTGTGGGAATGACACACATTCCCATCATCCGAGGCGGTCCGCTGGCAGGAGATCTGGATATGAACGCCTTAATAAGAGGGGAGGATGAACAAGATGGATTTAGTAAAAATTCTCAGTGAGCAACACATGAAGCCGGAGCTTCCCACCATGAACGTTGGTGACACAGTGCGTGTTTCCGTTAAGGTTAAAGAGGGAAGCCGTGAGCGTGTACAGGTGTTTGAGGGTACCATCATTGCGAGAAAGCATGGTGGGATCAATGAGAGCATCACTGTGCGCCGTATTTCTTACAACGTCGGTTGTGAGAAAGTGTTCCCTGTCCACAGCCCGACCATCGTCGGCGTTGAGACAGTGAGACGCGGGAAGGTTAGACGTGCCAAGCTTTACTATCTGCGTGATCGTGTGGGTAAGAGAGCGAAAGTCAAAGAAAGAATCTAACGTATGCGATTGGAACGCCTTGCAAACCCGGTTTGCGGGGCGTTTTTTGCTATGTGGACTTTCTTTTAAGGTCGCCTCTGGCGGGGCTGGTTTCGCCTACTCCAGAGCATGGACTCGACTAAGCATTTGCGAGAAGGACACTCGCAAACGCAAGTCTTGTTCGATGCAGGCGAGTTCCTTTTTGCCTGCCAAAAAGGAACCAAAAATCAGCTCAGGGGCTTTGCCCCTAAGAACTCCTTGCATGTAGGGATCGTTTGTATTGTGATGGTGCTAGTGTATCATTCTTAGTTGTTGCAGTAATTTGTTAGCTTTGGGTTGTGTGAACTCGCAGCGATACGCTTTTTGGAAACTTTTGTGGGCAGAAAGCCAGTGCTGCATAGAAAAAGTTTTAAGAGCAAGACCTTGGGATGCTTGCATGAGCAGGTATCCAACATAAAAGGTATCAGTGGAAGAGATTGCTTGCGGTCTCGCCCAATCTCTTCATTGGACCTTGGCCTGGGGGTTCTTAGGGCACAGCCCTAAGCCGTCTTTTGGTTTCTTTTGGACGGGCCAAAAGAAACTCGCCTGCATCGAACAAGACTTGCGTTTGCGAGTGTCCTTCTCGCAAATGCTTAGTCGAGTCCATGCTCTGGAGTAGGCGAAACCAGCCCCGTCGGAGACGACCTTAACTACGATAGAGAAGAGGTGATCTCTCAATGTCAATTGAAATGAACATCCAATGGTTTCCCGGTCACATGACAAAAGCACGGCGCATGATCGAAGACCAAGTGCGCCTAGTGGACGCTGTGTGCGAGATTGTGGATGCACGCATCCCGGAATCCAGCCGAAATCCGGACGTTTCGGATTTGGTGGGGGATAAGCCCCGGCTTCTGATTTTGAACCGGATCGATCAAGCGGATCCGGTCTTTACCAAAGCGTGGGCGTCCTACTACAAAGGGCTTGGCTATGCTGTATTAGAGACGGACAGTCAGAGCGGGAAGGGTGTAAACGGATTCCAGCCGACACTCAAGGCGCTGTTGCGAGACAGGCTGGAGCACTATCGGGAAAAGGGGCAAGTAGGAAAACCGCTTCGGGCGATGATTGTGGGAATTCCAAATGTAGGGAAGAGTTCCTTTATTAATCGGGTTGCCAAACGGCGGGCGGCGAATGCGTCTGATCGTCCCGGTGTGACGCGGGGGAAGCAGTGGATCTCTGTGGGTGATGGCTTAGAGCTTCTGGATACGCCGGGGATATTGTGGCCCCGGTTTGACAGTCAACGGGTAGGGGAAAACCTTGCCTTTACCGGGGCTGTGCGGGATGAGATTATGGATCGAGAGACATTGGCGGCAAATCTGTTTTTGCGTCTGCGAGCGGAGTATCCGGCACGGATTTTAGATAGATATAAATTTGAGCCTGATCCTGAAGCGGACGGCTACACCCTGTTAGAGACGGCGGCGCGGAAGCGTGGATTTTTAATCAGCGGCGGCGAGGCGGACTTAGAGCGGATGGCGGCGGTACTCTTGGACGAGTTCCGCGGTGGGAAGCTGGGGCGTATTACATTGGAACATCCGCCGACAGGTGAGAAATTGGAGGAACATGAAGGATGAGACGATTTTTAGTATTGGTATTTGCAGCTGTGATGCTACTAACATTGGCAGCTTGCGGTGGCGGAGGTGACAGCGCTTCGGCGGCTATGGACGAAGATGTTTACCTTACCGGAGAGTGGACATACGTAAAAACCACAGAGGGCGAGGAGGAAGAGCCGGTGACTGTTTCGGAAATTGAAAGGGTACCGCCGCGGTTTGTGGTGGACGCAGATGACGCGACTGCGCTGGAGATGACCTTCGATATTGGCGGAGATGAGCTGTTTGAAGTCACAGTGGAAGGTGTATTAGTCCGCACAGGGCTTACTAGTTTCACAGTGACAGCGCACGCATGGATTGACGAAATCGGCACATATGAAATGCCGGATGCTTATGTGGAATATGACCCTGTGAGCGGGCTACTACGCTATACCATGCCCGGGGAACAGGATACCCACCACTATTTTGAGCGAGGATAGTCTGATGGTTGATCTTTGGGAAATTGAGCAAGATTTGCACGCCTCTGGCTACGCTGTGATCTGTGGCGTAGATGAAGCGGGGCGTGGCCCTCTGGCGGGGCCGGTGGTGGCTGCTGCGGTGATTTTGCCTCAGGGGCTACAAATCGGCGTGGATGATTCAAAGAAGCTGGGGGAGACAGAGCGGGATGCCTTGTATGAGGAGATCATCGCCCAGGCGGTGAGCTATGGTATCGGGCTTGCGACTGAGGACGAGATTGACGAGATCAACATCCTAAACGCCACTTATCTTGCGATGAATCGTGCCATTGCAGGGCTCTGTCCTGTGCCTGATCTCTGCCTGATTGATGGCAATCGGGCGACAGGCGTATCATATCCGAATCAGTGTGTGGTCAAAGGGGACAGCAAGTGCGCTTCCATTGCGGCGGCTTCAATTTTGGCGAAGGTGACACGGGATCGGATCATGGTGGAGTTGCATGAACTCTATCCGCAATATGGATTTGATCGGCACAAGGGCTACCCCACAAAGGCACATTATACGGCACTGGATGCATATGGTATATCAGAGATCCATCGAGAGAGCTTTTTGCGTAAATGGAGGGAATCACGGAGCGGATGAAACGAATTGGAGATTGGGGCGAAGCCATTGCGGCAGACTTTTTGCGAAAATCCGGATATAAGATCGCCGCACAGGGCTATCGCTCGCGGTATGGAGAGATTGATCTCATTGCGCAAAATGAGGCATACCTCGCCTTTGTAGAGGTCAAGACGCGGAAATCCACACACTTTTCCGAGGCGCGGGAAGCTGTGAGCCGATCGAAGATACAGAAACTCCGTCAGACGGCGGAGATGTATTTGTCTCTGCACGAAACAGAGCTTCAGCCGCGATTTGACGTGATTGAGATTTACGCACCCCAAGGTATACACACGGTGGAACCTGAGATTACCCATTTGGAGGATGCCTTTCAATGAGACTGCCCCTGTTCGATGCCCATTGCGATACCCTGTCTGCCATGCTCTATACAGATCAGCCCTTGCGGCGTAACAGTCTGCATCTAGACTTGCAACGCGGGGGAAGATATGTGCCCTGGGCGCAGTTTTTTGCAATCTTTGGGCAGATTGACCCCACGGGCGGTGCAGGTTTTTGCGGGTTTCAGACTTTCCCGGATGGACGGCATTGTTTTGAAGCCCAATATCGCTTGTTTCAGGAGAGTCTTGCGGCGAATCGGGACAGGATGTATTTTTGTCGGAGCGCATCTGATGTGGAGACGGCTGCCCTTGCGGGGAAGATGGCCGCTTTTCTCTCAGTGGAGGGAGCGGAGCTGCTTGACTGTAATCTCGGACGCTTAGATGAAGCCTATGGGCTGGGTGTGCGAATGGTAGGGCTCACATGGAATGCTGCAAACGCTCTCTCTGGAACGAGTGTAGAAGAGTCAGAGCGTGGGCTGACAGAACTGGGACGTAAGTTTGTACGGCGGTGTGAGGATTTGGGTGTGATTGTGGACGTGTCTCACATCTCTGAATCCGGGTTTTGGGATGTGGCAGAGGTGAGCACAAAGCCTTTTGTGGCGAGTCACTCCAACGCCTATGCGGTCTATCCCCATAGCCGCAATCTGACGGACGCACAGTTTCGGGCGATCATAAAAGCGGACGGCATTGCAGGGATCAATCTCTTCACGGTGCTCTTAGGCGGCGGGACGATGGATACGGTGATGGCACATATGGAGCATTTCCTCAGTCTCGGCGGGGAGCGGCATCTTGCCATTGGCGCTGACTTGGATGGTTGTGAAGAACTGCCAGCGGGACTGCATGGAATTGAGGATATGGAAAAATTAGCGGAGCGTCTTCTGCAAAAAAACTATGCAGAAAGCCTCGTATATGATATATTTTATCATAATCTAATGAGAGTGGTGAAAGCGGTATGCGTTATTTAAGCACACGAGATAAGATGGTACGTGTCACGGCGGCTCAGGCCATTGCACAGGGACTAGCCCCAGACGGCGGGCTTTTTGTGCCGGAGGTGTTACCGGGATTGTCACAAAGCCAAATCCAGACTATGTGTTCGATGAATTATCAGCAGCGGGCTGTGTATATCATGGGCGCGTTTCTGCGTGATTTTAGCTCAGCGGAGATCACGCAGTTTTGTGATCGAGCATATAGCGCGAAAGGCTTTGACACGCCGCAAATTGCGCCTCTGCATGAGCTGACGGAAGATGTGAGTTTTTTAGAGCTCTGGCATGGGCCAACCTCTGCCTTTAAAGACATGGCATTGCAGGTGCTGCCGTACTTATTGACCGCTTCCCTCCAAAAAACAGGGGAAGAGCGGCAGGTTTGTATTCTGGTTGCCACATCCGGCGATACGGGAAAAGCGGCGCTGGAGGGCTTTTGTGATGTGCCCCAGACGAAGATTTTGGTGTTTTATCCGAAAGACGGGGTCAGTGAGGTGCAGGAGCTCCAGATGGTGACCCAGGCTGGGGACAATGTGGGCGTTGTGGGTGTGAATGGGAACTTTGATGACGCGCAAACAGGCGTGAAGCGGATTTTTGGTGACCCAGCGCTGGCGGCGGAACTCGCGCGGCGGGGATACTTCCTCTCCTCTGCAAACTCTATTAACTGGGGACGGCTGTTGCCGCAGATTGTGTATTATGTGTCGGCCTATTGCGATATGGTCAACGCGGGACGGATTCAGTTAGGCGATCCGCTTAACTTTGCGGTACCGACTGGGAACTTTGGGAATATTCTGGCTGGATTTTATGCGAAAAAGATGGGCTTACCCATTGGGAAGCTGATCTGTGCGTCCAATGAGAACAGTGTGCTGACAGAGTTTATTCGGACAGGGGTTTACAATCGGAATCGGCCTTTCCACACAACGATTTCGCCCTCGATGGATATCTTGGTTTCCAGCAACTTAGAGCGGCTGTTATTCGCCCTCTCGGGTGAGGATGACAAACAAACAGCTTCCTATATGCGGGAGCTTTCTGAAGCTGGACGCTATACGGTGACACCGCAGATTCATCGGGCGATTGGAGCGCTTTTCTGGGCGGATTCCTGTGATGACGAAAAGACGAAGCGTGTGATTGAGGCGACGTATCAGAAGTATGGCTATCTGCTTGATACGCATACAGCGGTTGCCTTTGATGTACTGAACCACTACCGCCACGATACGGGAGACAAGACACCGACTGTTGTGGTATCTACGGCGAGTCCATATAAGTTTGCAGATAGTGTGCTGGAAGCTTTGGGGCAGGACGGACATGTACCGGCCCTTGAGCTGATTGATAAGCTGAGTGCCGCGACCAGGACACAGCCGCCGCAGCCGCTGCTGAATCTGCGCGGGAAGCGCCGGCGGTTTTCCGGTGTAGTGGAAACGAAGGATTTGCCGCCGGTGGTGAAGGCGTTTTTGCGCTAGGGTATGTGCAGTAATTGTAGGGGCAGACCTTGTGTCTGCCCAGAACGGCAAGGCTAACAGGGCAGACACAAGGTCTGCCCCTACAGGTATGCGGCCTAATGCCGCCCTTGCGGTTCCGCCTGCGATGTTGCCTGGAATGTGCCGCAGAAGGTGTCTATTTTTGAGTTGCAGCTGCGCACTTGATTTGCCACTTGGATGTGCTTTGCGTGGCAGAGTTTACCGGCTTCGTTGTAGGCGCAGTTTGTGACATCACAGTGTACGCCTGATAGGATATGGTCTTGATTCATGTGGAGACCTCCTTTGTGTTGCGTAGGGCGCGGCGACCCCGATGCGCCGTTTATTGTTACTAGTGGGTGTTGACGGCGCGTCGAGTCGCCGCGCCCTACGGTTTATGGGGCTAGTATTTCCCTGCATGATTTGAACTATACGGAGGACATTTGATGGGTCTTTTTGCGATGGGGGACTTGCATCTCTCACTAGCTACGGATAAACCGATGGATGTGTTCGGCGGGCGGTGGGAACAGTATACGGATAAAATAGTCGAGGGTTTTTCTCATTTACAGACAGATGACGTGACAGTCCTCTGCGGCGACATTTCTTGGGCGATGGGACTGGAAGCATCGGCGGCGGATTTTCAGTTTATTCAGGCGCTGCCGGGACGGAAGATTGTGCTAAAGGGAAACCATGACTATTGGTGGAATACCGCCGCGAAAGTGGGGCGTTTTTTTGACTCCCTTGGCATTGACACCATTGAGGTTTTGCACAATAACTGCTATCTGTACGGCGATATCGCTATTTGTGGTACCCGTGGATGGTTTTATGAGGAAGAAAGCGGCTCTGAACATGATAAAAAGATATTAAACAGAGAGCTTGGACGTTTGGAAGCTTCGCTTAAAGCAGCGGGGGAGCGGGAGAAGCTTTGCTTTTTGCACTATCCGCCTCGGTATCGAGACTATGTATGTCATGAGATTGTGGAGCTTTTTGCCCGATATGAGGTGAAACGCTGTTTTTATGGACACATTCACGGCTCCGGTGCGCAGTTTGCGGTGCAGGGAGTGAGAGATGGTGTGGACTATACCATGGTATCCGCAGACTACTTGCAGTTTAGGCCTTACAAAATAATATAGGAAATGTTTGCAATTCCAAGACTTGTCTGCTACAATATAGATTGGATATTAGAGTAGGGGGCGTATGCCTACCTGCTTGAACGATTTAGGAGGCTATTGAAGTATGAAAATAAATGGTGTAAGCCCGAAAGAGAACAGCACGATTGAGATCATTGTCGAAGTAGACCCGAAGGCATTTGACAGCGCTTTGGATAAGGCGTATAAGAAAACCCGGGGGAATATTATGGTTCCGGGTTTTCGCCGCGGAAAAGCGCCGCGGAAGATGATTGAGCGGATGTATGGTTCCTCTGTTTTTGTGGAAGAGGCAATCAACCTGATCGCGCCGGATGTGTTTGAGGCGGCAGTGGAGGAGAAAGCGCTGAAGACTGTCGGGCAACCCAGCATTTCAGACGCAGATGTGTCTGACGAGCAAGTGCTGACACTCACATTTATCACGGCTGTTCATCCGGAAGTCGTACTTGGTGCATACAAGGGCCTCTCAGCGGAGAAGCCTGTGGAGACTGTGAAGAAGAAAGATATCGATGCAGAGATCGAAACCCTCCAAAAGCGCAATGCGAGTGCATCTTCTGTGAAGCGGAAAGCGAAGAAGGGCGATACTGCGGTGATCGACTTTGAAGGTTTCTTGGAAGGTGTCCCATTTGAAGGCGGTAAGGCTGATGGGCATGAATTGATTCTCGGATCAGGCAATTTCGTGCCGGGCTTTGAAGAACAAGTGATTGGCATGAAGGCTGGAGAAGAGAAAGAGATCAACATCACTTTCCCAGAAGACTATGCCGCTGAGCTTGCCGGAAAAGATGTGATCTTCAAGGTGACGTGTCAAGAAGTGAAAGAGCAGATATTGCCGGAGCTGGATGATGAGTTTGCAAAGGATGTGTCTGAGTTTGACACTTTGGAAGCGTATAAGAAAGACATCAAAGAGCGTCTGACCAAAGAGCGCACCGAACGTGCGGAAGAGCAGTATAAAGAAGAGATCATGAAACTGGCAGTCGAAGGCATGGAAGTTGACGTGCCAAAGGTCATGGTTGACCAGATGCTTGACAACATGATGCGTGATTTCTACTACTCCATCTCCTCCCAAGGGATGGATCCGGAGCAATATTTGGGCATGATGGGCATGAATGTAGAGGGCTTCCGTGAAGGCAGCCGCCCGAATGCTTTGGCGCGTGTGAAAACCGGACTCTTGCTCGATGCCATTGCGGCAGAGGAGAAGCTGGAAGCGACAGAGGAAGAGATTGAAGTAGAATTTTCTAAGCTTGCCGAGCAATATCAGCAGAAGGTGGAAGAGCTTAAGAAAATGATCAAAGCTTCTGATCTGACAGGTGATATTCTGCGTCGTAAGGCTTCAGATTTGATCCATGACAGCGCGAAAGTCAAAAAAGCAGCGGCGAAAAAAGAGGATGCGGAAGAGGCGGAAACGGAAGAAGCCCCCGCTGAAAAGAAAGCCCCTGCGAAAAAGCCAGCAGCGAAGAAGACCACTGCAAAGGCTGCTGATAAAGAAGAGAAGAGTGCACCTGAGAAAAAAGCGCCTGCGGCGAAGAAAGCTCCAGCCAAGAAAGCAGCTACGAAGAAATCAGAGGAATAATCCTCCGAATGTTTGGCTAGGATATAGTGTTTGTAATACTGATTTTCGATAGGAAACTATCGAAAATACGCCCGCTACGCGGGCTGGTTTTTCGCAAAGTACGCGAAAAACACGTCTACATGAAGTTTCAATATAAAAACAATAGGACATATTTTTATTTGGAACTGACTATAAAGCGAAAACCGGCAAGGAGGCGAATGCCATGAGTTTAGTGCCATATGTAGTAGAGCAAACCAGCCGCGGCGAGCGGTCCTACGATATTTATTCCAGGTTGCTCAATGACAGAATCGTGTTTCTGTCTGAGGAAGTCAACGATGTGACGGCGAGCTTGATCGTTGCACAGTTTCTCTATCTGGAAGCGCAAGATCCGGATAAAGATATCCAGTTTTACATTAACTCCCCAGGTGGTTCTATCACTTCGGGGATGGCGATTTATGACACGATGCAGTATATTAAGGCGGATGTGTCTACCATTTGTATCGGGCTTGCAGCTTCTATGGGGGCGTTTTTGCTCTCTTCCGGAGCAAAGGGCAAGCGTTTGGCGCTTCCCAATGCGGAGGTGATGATCCACCAGCCATCCGGCGGCAGCCGGGGACAGGCGACGGATATTCAGATTCAAGCAGAGCGGATTCTCAAGATGAAGCGCAACCTGAATCAAATCCTGGCTGAAAACACAGGGCAGCCCTTTGAAAAAGTTGCGGCTGACAGTGAGCGTGACTTCTTCATGGGTGCTGGGGAAGCCGTGGAGTATGGGATTATTGATAAGGTGATCTCTCAGCGCTAGACGATTTGAAAATAAAACCCCTAGGTGTACAGCGGCGATGTACAGTATCACTGTAGGGCGTGATGTTTACATCGCGCCGCACTACCAAATCTATACCCGATTGTGGACGATGCACCGAAACTGTAACAGCGGCGCGATGCAGACATCGCGTCCTACAGCAGTGAGCAATCGTACCCCTTAGGAGAATTTCATGTCTAATCGAAACGACGGACCAAGAATCGCTTATTGTTCTTTTTGCGGCAAGAATCAAGATCAAGTCAACCGCATTATTGCGGGGCGGGATTCTTGCATTTGTAATGAGTGTGTAGATCTTTGCATCGGTATTTTAGAGGACGAATTTCCGGCGGAGCATTGGAATGATCATTCCGGCAGTGCTCCTATCGCGCCGGAGAAGTTACCCAAGCCGGTTGACATTACGACGGTCTTGGATGAATACATTGTGGGACAGAGAGCTGCGAAGATTGCACTTTCTGTTGCGGTGTATAATCACTACAAGCGCATCTATTTTGGCAATGAGAGCGATGTGGAACTCTCGAAGAGTAACATCTTGCTCATTGGGCCAACGGGCAGCGGGAAAACTCTATTTGCGCAGACCTTAGCGCGAGTATTGCAAGTTCCCTTTGCAATTGCAGATGCTACAACCTTGACTGAGGCCGGGTATGTGGGCGATGATGTGGAGAATATCTTAGTGCGCCTATTACAAGCGGCGGATTATGATGTAGAGCTTGCCCAGCGGGGGATTATCTATGTGGATGAAATAGATAAAATTTCACGCAAGAGCGAGAACACGTCCATTACCCGAGATGTATCCGGGGAAGGTGTGCAACAGGCATTGCTTAAAATTTTGGAGGGTACGGTCGCTAATGTGCCGCCTCAGGGGGGGCGTAAGCATCCGCATCAGGAATTTGTGCATATTGACACCTCGAATATCCTGTTCATTTGCGGCGGAGCCTTTGACGGTTTAGAGAAGATCATCGAGAAGCGCATCCACACGCAGAGTATGGGATTCGGCGCGGATGTGCGGGGTAAGAAGGAACAAAACGTGGGTGAGACCCTCAAGCATGTGCAGTCTCGTGATTTGCTTAAATTTGGATTGATTCCTGAACTCATCGGGCGGATTCCTGTGATTACACCTTTGCAGTCTTTGGGCAAAGAAGAGTTGACGCGGATTTTGACTGAGCCGAAAAATGCGCTGATGAAGCAGTATCAGATACTGCTCGGCTATGATCATGTACAGCTGATCTTTGAACCGGGTGCCATTGGAGCGGTTGCAGATAAGGCGATTGAACTTGAGATCGGCGCAAGAGGGCTGCGCGGTGTGATGGAAGGAGTCATGACGGACATTATGTACATGGCACCGTCTGATAGTACGATTGATACCATTACCATCACAGAAGCTTGTGTCCGAGATGGCGTGGCACCGCTGATTTCCCATAAGAAGAGAGAAATAAACATCCCCGGTCCGGAAGAGGATGCGTCCTAAACAGTTTGCTTATTGCCGAGCCGCATAGGAGTTCCCGTGCGGCTCGTGTTTGTCTTGTAGGGAAGGCACGTGCAGGCGTGCGCATTGCGGCTACCTGCGGCTCCTGCTCAAAAAGGCTCCTTTTCCAAAGGAGCAGTCGCGAAGCGATGGAGGATTGCCCTTTCACACAGCTCTGCCGCAGGGCAATCCTCCGTCAGGCTTTGCCTACCAAAAGGAGGCTTTTATCGGTGAATAGCCACGGGCGGCAGAATGCCGCCCCTACGATCTAGAAAGGTAAAAAATCATGGAAGCGAATATAAACGAATTATATCCGAATATGGAAACACTGCCCATGGTGGCACTGCGGGGGATGACGGCGTTTCCGAATATGTTGCTGCACTTTGATGTGGAGCGCAGCATGTCAGTTGCGGCGATTAATGCGGCCCTTGCGGGAGATCAGCGTGTGTTTCTGCTCACCCAGCGTGAGATTTTTGATGAAACCCCCAGCGAGGCTGACCTATACCGTGTGGGAACCCTCTGTGTGATCAAACAGGTACTCCGTATGCCGGGACATGGGATGCGGGTAATGGTGGAGGGGATTTCCCGCGGAGAGATGGTGTCTCTTGTGTCGCAAAACCCATACTTCATCGCCCAGGTGGAACTGCTCCCAGATCAGCAAAATTTACGCTCCACAAGCCGGCGCGATGCGCTTTTGCGGCAGTGTCAGGAATTGTTTGATATATATATGACACTGGTGGGCGGTGATGGGGAATACTTACAGGTGCTCACAAGTGAAGACCCTGGATATATCGCAGATTACATTGCACAGAGCATTTTTATCCGCCATGGGGAGAAGCAGGAGATTTTGGAAGAACGCTCTCCCATTGCGCGTTTGCGGCATATGATACGGATTTTGAACCGCGAAGTGGAGATTTTGGAGATCAAAAATGAACTCCAAGAAAAGACCAGTCAGGTGATGAATCAAAGTCAGAGAGAATACTATTTGCGCGAACAGGCGAAGCTCATTCGGGCAGAGCTTGGGGAGAGTGAGGAGTCTGACGATGAGCTGGATGCCTATCGTGTGGGCATTTTATGCTTGGGACTTCCGCAAGAGAGTGAGGAGAAGCTACTCAAGGAACTATCGCGCTTGTCAAAACAACCCTTTGGATCGTCCGAGGGAGCGGTGCTTCGGACATATTTGGACACGATACTGGAACTGCCTTGGAACGAGACGACAAAAGAGCGCTTGGATATCAAAGGGGCGCGCCGTGTATTAGATGCCGATCACTTTGGCATGGAGAAAGTGAAAGAGCGGATTGTTGAATTTTTGGCAGTGCGGCAGCTGGCACCTGAAGTGAAAGGCGGCATTCTCTGTCTGGTTGGTCCGCCTGGTGTGGGGAAGACCAGTATTGCCTCTAGCATTGCCAAAGCGATGAATCGGAAGTTTGCCCGAGTATCCTTGGGTGGTGTGCATGATGAGGCGGAGATTCGTGGGCATCGGAAGACCTATGTGGGAGCCATGCCGGGGCGGATTATGGCGGCAATGCGACAGGCGGGGAGCCGCAATCCGCTGCTTTTGTTGGACGAGATTGACAAGCTTGGGAATGACCATCGGGGTGACCCTGCCTCTGCCTTGCTTGAGGCTTTGGATTCAGAGCAGAATAGCACATTTCGCGATCACTATATAGAACTTCCCTTTGATCTGTCAGATACCCTATTTATCATGACAGCCAACAGCACAGATACCATTCCGCGTCCGCTCTTAGATCGGATGGAGATCATTGAACTGGGGAGCTATACAGACGAGGAGAAACTCCAAATTGCCAAACGGCACCTTTTGCCGAAACAGCGCAAACGACACGGTCTCACCGGACGGCAGTTGCGGATACCGGACGGTGCCATGCGGGATATCATTGCTGGGTATACGAGAGAATCAGGGGTGCGGCAGTTGGAGCGGGAGATTACGCAAATCTGCCGGAAGACAGCGACTGCCATTGCAGAGCAGGAAGTGACTGGCTACACGGTCACCACAGGAATGCTCCATGATCTTTTGGGTGTGCGCAAGTATAAGATTGACTATGCCACCTCTGTGGATGAGGTGGGGATTGCAAAAGGCCTTGCCTGGACACGGGTAGGCGGCGAGGTTTTGACGGTGGAAGTGGTTGCCTTAGAGGGTTCGGGCTCTGTGGCGCTGACCGGGAATTTGGGAGAGGTGATGAAAGAGTCGGCAAAAGCTGCGCTGAGTTACATCCGCTCTCGCGTAGATAAGCTTGGGATTGCACCTGATTTCTACCGAAAGCAGGATATTCACATCCACTTCCCAGAGGGAGCGATTCCCAAAGATGGCCCATCGGCAGGGATTACGATTGCCCTTGGAATTGTCTCGGCACTGACAGGTGTACCCATCCGGTGGGATATTGCGATGACAGGAGAGATTACCCTGCGGGGTCGTGTGCTTCCCATTGGAGGGCTCAAAGAGAAGACCATGGCGGCGCTTCGTAATGATATTCGTACGGTGATTATCCCAGCGGGAAATGAGAAAGACTTGGAAGAGATTGACCCTACCGTGCGGCAGGCTTTGCAGATTATCTGTGTGGATCATATGGATAAGGTGCTGGATGTGGCGCTTACGCGTCCGCTTCCGATTGAGCCGAAGTCCAAGAAGTCATCTAAGAAGAAAACGCCGCCGATTCCACCGGGGGAGAAACGATCAGGTGAGGTTGCGATGAAGCAGTAAGCCGACTAGGGCGCGATGTCCTAAAAGCCTCCTTTTTCAAAGGAGGTGGCAGGCGAAGCCTGACGGAGGATTTGTTACAACGCGCAGCAAATCATAATTGTGTGTAGTGCGGTGAAGAGCAATCCTCAGTCAGCTTCGCTGACAGCTCCTTTGGAAAAGGAGCCTAGGGTCACGGGTGCACAGTGTGCACCCCTACGTTTATACAGGGAGGTCTCATATGAATTTACACAATGCGGAGTTTCTCAAAAGCGTGACGGAAGCGCGGAATTTTATCGCAGACGACATGCCGCAGGTTGTATTTGCGGGCAAGAGTAATGTGGGGAAATCCAGTGTGATTAACTGTATTCTGCGGCGCAAGAATTTTGCCCGTGTGGGGCAGAAGCCGGGGAAGACAGTGCATATCAACTATTTCGTGATTGACAAAAAAGCGTATTTTGTCGATCTGCCGGGCTATGGTTATGCCAAGGTATCCAAGACCGAACGCGCCCGCTGGGGGCGTTTGATGGAAGAATATTTTGCGGCGGAGCTACTCACATTGGGTGTGATGATTGTGGACTCCCGTCATCCGCCCACGGCGGACGACTGTGTGATGGCGAACTGGTTTTTGCAAACAGGTTGTCCGCTGATTGTGGTTGCCAATAAGGTGGACAAGCTCAAGAAGAGCCAGATTGAGCCGAATCTTGCGGTGATCCGTGAGACTTTGGGACTTCCTGAGGAGGCGGCCTTGTTGCCCTTCTCGGCGGAAAAAGGAGAAGGAAAGGATCAGCTGATTCATCTGATTCTTGCACGATGTGCTGAGTCCGGGTTTGAACTGTAGAGGGTGCTTCGTAGGGGCAGACACAAAGCAGGCACAAGGTCTGCCCCTACAAGAGATTTGATTTCCCATCGAAAAACAGATATACTATAGCAGAACAAAAAATACCGCAAAAGGGGGAATGCACCCAATGCGCGCACTTGTTATCACTGTCACTGCCGGTAATGGTCACAACGCAACGGCTGAAACGCTGGCAGAAAGCCTCACGGCAAATGGTGCCGAGGCTACTTGCCTTGACTTGTATCAATACATCAGCAGGGTTCTCTACAATATGGTAGATAAGGGCTATCTCTTTTCCATCAAGCACACGCCAAAGGGATTTGGTCGTGCCTACTCCGGACTTGAGCACCGGAAAGTTCCGCGCAAAATTTTGGGGACACTCAACTCAAATCGAATCATAGCCAGTCGCCTAGCTAGTTTTTTCCAAGACTATCAGCCGGATGTGATTGTTGTGACTCACGTCTTTGCGGCGCAGGTGCTGGATGTGCTTAAGCGACAAGGACATTTACAAGTCCCGATTGTGGGTGTGATGACGGATTACTGTATCCATCCGTTTTGGGAGACTGTTCCTAGTGTGGAGACCATTGTTATCCCTAGCGAACTTCAGCGTTATGCCGCTGTCCGCCGTGGGATAGAGCCGGAGCGCTTGGTACCCCTTGGCATTCCTGTTGCGTCTAAGTTCTCCAACAGGCGAGGAAAGGAAGAGGCGCGGCGCGAGCTGGGTTTAGATACTGACAAAACAACCATTCTGGTCATGGGCGGCAGCATGGGACACGGCGATCTGCTGCAAAGTGTTGCGGAGATTGACCGGATGAATAAAGGCTATCAAGTTGCCTGTATCACAGGCGCCAACGAACGCCTGCTGGAACAGCTTCAGAAACTTCATACCAGACACCCCATCCACGTTTGCGGATTTACCAATCAAGTAGATCTTTACATGGATGCGGCGGATTGTATTGTCACCAAGCCAGGCGGTCTCAGCACCTCAGAGGCGCTTTCCAAAGAGCTGCCGCTGATTCTTGTGTCGCCCATTCCGGGGCAGGAGGAGCGAAATGCACACTTCTTTGTCAATTCCGGTGCGGCTGTGCTTGTGAATCGCAATTTTCCTGTTACAGAAGCCGTCTACACGGTGTTAGAGCGAGAAGGGCGGCTGGAGCATATGAAGCAAGCCATTCGTCATATTGCGTGCCCAAGGGCAGCTACAGACATTGCGGAGCTTGCAATCCGCATGGGGAAAGCACATGCAAAAACTGCCGTCGTATGTTAGCACAGTTTTAGAGACGCTAGAGACTGGGGGATACCAAGCCTACCTAGTTGGCGGTTGCGTGCGTGATCTGCTCATGGGGAGATGTCCAAAAGACTTTGACATTGCTACAAGCGCCATGCCGGAGGTGGTCATCGCTCTTTTTTCTAAAACCATTCCCACCGGGATTGCCCATGGTACAGTCACGGTGCTGATCAACCATGCCCATATAGAAGTCACCACGTTTCGCAGAGACGGCGATTATCAGAATCACCGTCGTCCGGAACAGGTGACTTTTGTCGATGAGGTCGAAGCTGATCTGGCGAGGCGTGACTTTACGATGAACGCCATTGCAATGAGCAAGACGGGAGAGCTGATTGACCCTTTTGACGGTAGAGGAGATATACAAGCGAAAATCATCCGCAGTGTGGGCGATCCTTGTCTGCGATTTGAAGAGGATGCGTTGCGCATGTTCCGCGCTTTCCGTTTCTCTGCACAGCTGGGTTTCCGGATAGAAGCAGAGACTCTTGCGGCGATCAAAACACAAAGTGTGCTGGCGCAGAATCTATCGGCGGAGCGTGTGCGGGATGAGACCCAGAAGATTCTTTGTTCTGATCGCCCCGAGATATTGGCAGATGTGCTAAGTTATGGGCTTTTGGATGCCTATGCAAGCTCGGTGCCGATAAATCGACAGGCGATGGAGGAGATTGTGCATTGCCCTGACGAGTCGATCGTCCGCTGGTGTGTATTTGCCGCTATCTTGCTATACAGCGGTGCGATTGTAGATGCGAAGGTATTTCTCAAGTCTTTGCGTCTCCCGCGCAGAGTAGTTGAGCAGGGAGGAGCAGCAGCGCATCTAGCGCACTCCCCCTTGATGGAAGATACAGTTACGCTGAAAAATTTTTTGGCAAAGCACTTTTTAGCCATACACGGAGAGGAGATCGTCTTGCTTGCGGCAGAGGCAAGTCGGTGTTTGGGACATCCAGCGCTACTGGAACAGGTTCAAATAATCATCCAAAGTGGTGAGTGTTATAGAACAAGCGACCTTGCAATTGGTGGGAATGACCTTCTTACCCATGGTATAGCACAAGGGGCAGAGGTGGGAGAAGTGCTGCAAAAACTACTGGCATATGTCATAAAAAATCCGGAGAAAAATATAAAGGAAGACCTGTTATATTTCCTCAACACCTACAAAGACTTGTGATTGCGGGGTTTGTGCAAGATCACATACAAATTGTACTAGAATATTAGCGTGCTAATTGGGTAGTACGCTGGTTCGGCAAAAATATACAAGAGAATAGCGGGAAAAGTGAAGTTTTTCATGAAAAACTAGTGACAAGAAGCTAGTGTCATGCTATAATGCTGAAAACCGAAATGTTGGAAGTATAGGTTTGAAAGGGGAGAGTGCCAAAACAAAGTATTGGGTGTGTGCACGAAACAAATTTGAGAAGGAGAAAAAGTTATGCTAGATATTCTATTGAACCCGGTATTTATTTCAGTTGTAGTCGTTATGGTTCTATGTTTCCTAAAAGTCAATGTTATGATTTCTTTGATGCTTGGTGCTATTGTCGGCGGAGTAGTCGGCGGAGTGACCGCAGTTGTTGAGGAAGGTGTAATTGTTGTAGGCAGCATGGGAATCGGAGCAGACATCTTGGAATCCATGCGCCTTATCATCAGCGGCATGGCTGGAAAGAACAATGTAGCCCTCAGTTACATTCTGCTCGGTGCAATGGCGGTTGCAATTGCGCAAACAGGTGTCGTAAAAATTCTCTGTTTCAACTTGATGAAACTGTTTGGCGACAAAAAGAAAGTGACCGTGCTTGTGATTGCAGGTATTGCCTGTTTATCACAAAACCTTATCCCAGTACATATTGCATTTATTCCGATTTTGATTCCGCCACTGCTCTATGTATTTAACAAAATGTACCTTGACCGCCGTGCGCTTGCTCTGGCGCTTGTCTTTGGTCTGAAAGCACCGTACATGATTGTACCCATGGGCTTTGGTCTCATGTTCGGTGGGATTGTTGCAACGAACATGAATCAGGCTTATGAAGCCCTTGGCCTTTCTTACCATGTTATCGACACCAGCGTTTGGTACTACTTGCTCATTCCGGTTCTCCTTGGTATGGGCGGCGGTCTTCTGTTTGGTACCTTCGTTACCTACAGAAAAAACAGAACATATGAGCAGCGTGATAGCTCCATGGCAGAAATCCTGCCAGAAGACTTGAAATTCACAAGAAAACATGTGCTTGCAATCGTTGGTATTGTTCTCTGCTTCGGACTGCAAGTTATCATTCGCGGCGTTGGGACATGGGGTTGGTTCGGTCTGGATCCTGCGATGATTCCCAGTGGGACTGCGGGCTTAGGTTTGCACTTGGGCGCACTGCTTTGCTTGGTATTCTATGTCATAACAGGCGTTGTTTCTTTCAAAGAGATGGACAGCACAGTTGCAGGTGGTCTGAAGCTCATGGCTGGGATCGCATTCATTATGCTGGCAGCTGGTGGTTTTGCAGCTGTTATCCGCGCAGGAGACAATATTCATGTCAACAACCTTGTTTCCGCAATCACTGACATTACAGGTACAGGTGCATTTGTCTTAGTGTTTGGTATGTTCTTGGTGTCTGTCGTTATCACCTACGGTATCGGCACCAGCTTTGGTACGATTCCGGTCATCGCACCTATCTTTGTCCCGCTGGCAGTTGCCGCTGGACTGTCTGTGCCGGCAACGATCGTGCTGATTGGTGCATCCGCTGCCATCGGCGATGCCGGCTCTCCAGCTTCTGACTCAACACTTGGTACTTCAGCCGGTCTCATAGTTGACGGTCAGCATGACCATATCTATGACACATGTCTGCCGTGTATTTTGCACTTTGATATTCCGCTCGTTGTCGTCGGTACAATTACCGCCGTATGGATTTTCTAATTTCATCTATGCTACGAAAAAGAACGCAGGGATTCTCCTGCGTTCTTTTCTTTACCTCGCTAATATACTAAATTTAAAAAGGAGAACAGTTTTATGTTGATTATTGACAATCAAAAACCCATTCGCATCGAAGACCTAGTCCGCGTTGCCCGCCATGGTGAGAAAGTAGAGCTATCAAACTCTGCCAAAGAAGCCATCAATCACAGCCGTTCTATTGTAGAGAAAATCCTTGCGGAGAACCAAGTTGTATACGGCATTTCAACCGGCTTTGGTGAATTTTCCAAAGTCACTATCTCAGGGAGCGATCGTGAACTGCTTCAGAGAAATCTGATTCTATCCCATTGCGTGGGTGTTGGTGATTTCCTGCCAGTGGAGGCGATACGCGGTATTATCCTACTTCGGGCAAACTCCTTGGCGCGGGGATACTCTGGTATTCGTCTGTCTACAGTTGAAAAGCTCCTTGAGCTGCTCAATAAGAACATCACACCGGCGGTTCCGGAAAAAGGCTCAGTCGGTGCGTCCGGCGACCTGGCTCCGCTGAGCCATATGGCGGCAGTTCTTTTGGGCGAAGGTTTTGTCTTGGTGGACGGCAAAGCAGTCCCGGCACGTCCTGTGCTAGACGCGGCGGGCTTTGAGCCAATCGAACTTGCTGGTAAAGAGGGACTAGCCCTCATTAACGGTACGCAAACCATGACCTCAGTTGGTGCGCTTGCTTGTTATGATGCAGAGCAAATGCTCAAAATTGCAGACATCGCGTGCGGTCTTTCTTTAGAGGCCTTACAAGGGCTAACAGCGGCCTTTGACCCGCGTATTGCACAGATCCGCCCCCATCAAGGGCAAATCCAGTGTGCGGAGAATATGCGCACGCTGACAGCGGGCAGTGCGATCATTGCAAACTTCAAAGGTGACAAGGTACAAGACGCATATTCTCTCCGCTGTGCAAGCCAAGTCCACGGTGCCAGCCGTGAGGCGCTCCGCCGTGTGAGAGAGACACTGGATATCGAGATGAACGCTGTCACAGATAATCCAATCGTTATGGCAGACACAGGGGAGATCATCTCCGGCGGGAACTTCCATGGTCAGCCGATGGCTTTGGTGATGGATTACCTCAAGCTTGCGGTCTCTGAAATTGGAAATATCTCCGAGCGCCGCATGAACCGTCTGGTTGACCCGCATCTATCAGGCGGACTACCGGCCTTTTTGACTGCAAACGGCGGTGTGAACTCTGGACATATGATCGCCCAGTATACCGCAGCGGCGCTTGTGTCAGAAAATAAAGTTTTGGTACACCCGGCATCTGCGGACTCTGTACCGACATCGGCAAACCAGGAAGATCACGTGAGCATGGGTACCATCGCGGCGCGTCAAGCACGTGAGATTTTGGGCAATGTTCAGCATATTTTGGCGATTGAGCTGATGTCCGCCGCTCAAGGTGTGGACTTCTTGGAGCACCGTCCGGGTAAAGGCACGGGTGCTGCTTATGACCTGATCCGTACAGTGGTTACGCACATGGAAGAGGACAGACTGCTTCATCCGGATATGGAGGCGGTACATCGTCTTGTTATGGACGAGTCTCTTGTCCAAGCAGTGGAAGCTGCTGTGGGTGTGTTGCATTAAGCTGTAAATTGAATTGAAGAGGCAAAGGGCTTACCAATAACTGGTAAGCCCTTTGTGTGTTTGTAGGGCGCGGATGACCAAAGCCTCCTTTTCCAAAGGAGGTGGCAGGCGAAGCCTGACGGAGGATTCAACACGCAGGAAGGTATATGAATGACAATCCTCAGTCAACTGCGCTGACAGCTCCTTTGTACCAAAGGCACCCCTTCCGCCGAGCCAATCGCTTTGCTCTTGAGGTGTCAGTTGAAAAAGGAGCCTATATGTCGTGCAGTCACATAATATATCGCGATCTGAGCAAGACTAGAGCAGACAACAGAGAGAGGGGAGGGCGATCAAATGAAACGCCGTCAAGACTTAATTGACCAGGTAAAAGAGGAATATGCAAACATCGCAAACGCCGCCAGTCAGCAGCATTTTCACCAAACGGGAACGCAGCTCACGCCAGAGAGGTACTATGAAAAACTCTTGGGCTGTGTCATAGACGAAATCCAGATCGGTACCTTCGATAACTGTCGATCTGGGACTGAGATCGTGAACAAGGTAGCGGCTAACAAAGAAATTTTGGCAGATTGGAAATCCGAGTAGATTTGTGGTACAATGACAGTACCAAATACCGAAAGGAGACAGCGCTATGGATAAATATGTTTGCAAGCTCTGCGGCTACATCTACGACCCTGAAGTCGGTGATGACAGCCAAGATGTGGCACCGGGTACCGCATTTACAGATCTTCCGGAGGATTGGGCTTGCCCTCTCTGCGGTGTTGACAAGAGTGTGTTTGCACCAGCGTAAGCCATGATTTTATGCATCAAACAAGAAAACCGCCAGAGGCGGTTTTCTTGTTTGATGCATAAAAGGGGATTTCTCGCTCCATACTAAGCGAAAAGTAAGGAAAGAGGAGCTTGAACCATGGCAAAAGCAGGTATGCGCCGTCCCAACCCGAAAGAGCCGCATGGCACAGAGAGTAACAAGAAGCAACATTTTCCAAAGAATGATGTTCCGCCGGTGCCGAAACTACAGGGGAAATCAAAATCCGGCAAGAAGAAAGCAGAGTTGCCGCAATAGGAATTGCAGGGGCGGCGTTTTGCTGGCTGCTGCTATTTTTCGCTCTTGGTTTTGTAGGGGGCGATGCCCACATCGCCCCGCAATTCACAAATTTGCACGAAAACTGAAAGAACGGGACGATGTAGGCATCGTCCCCTACAAAGCGGACGGAATGACCCCGCCCCTACACTACAAAAAGAACCCTCTGTAATCGCTACAGAGGGTTTTGATATGCTGCGTGCCAGTCAATGTCCTCAGCTGCTGTTCCGGCGTGGAGTCCGGCTCTTTGGATCACTGTCCCGCCGGCGGGGGAGTCAAGCAGGTCGGAAACTGTGACAAAGGTGAATCCGGCGGCCAGTAGGATGTCAACTGCGCGAATGGCTGCGTCTATTGTGGTGGGGTGGATGTCGTGCATGAGGATGATGTCTCCCTCTCGAATCCGGACATTTCCGCGTGCGTCCACGAAGTGGGAGAGGATTGCGTTTACATTTCGTGATTCCCAATCCCGTGTGTCCACAGACCACATGATGAGGGGATAGCCAAACTCTGCTGCGACATTGCGTACCATCGCATTTTGCGCACCGAAAGGCGGGCGCAGAGTGGCGGGGAGCGTACCTGTTGCTTGTTGAATCGCATCGCGTGTGCGTGCAAGCTCTGTGCGGACACCGGCGGCGCTTAGTCTTGTGAAAACAGGGTGGCTGTAAGAGTGGTTCCCGAGTTCGTGTCCATCCCGTACAATGCGCGCGGTCAGTTGTGGATTTGCGCTCACTTGAGAGCCTAGCACATAGAAGGTGGCGACTACGCCCCGGGCGGCAAGTGCGTCCAGCAAACGCGCGGTGAGAACCGGATGCGGACCATCGTCAAAGGTGAGGGCAATCTGTTTTGTTCCGGGTGCAGGGCCGCGTCCGAGGAAGACCCAGCGGGGGCCAAGCCAAGTGGACACTTGGAACCATTCTCCATCCTGGTCTAAAATCCGCACGACTTGCGAACTGAGCCGTCCCACAGCAGGGCCGCCCGGTGTATCGTGAAGTGTAACGTCCCGCTCGATGAAGAGGCGATTGTCGGTTAAATAAACCCAGCGATTCCCGCGCCAAGTTGCGATTTGGGCCCAACCATCGTCCTGCATATGGATGATATTCACCGATTGGGGATTATAGAAATCTTGCTTGGTGGCGCGGAAGTTTGGTTCCAGATATGTAGCGAAACGCCAGGGGATGAAATGCGGCCCGGTTTGTCCCGGCGGGGGCGGTGGAGTAGGCGCTTCCGGGGGCGGCTCCGGTGCCGGCATTGCCGGCATATTTTGTATGTTCACAAAACGAGGGCCAAGCCAAGTGGAGATTTGGAGCCAATGTCCCTCCTGTGACAGAATCCGTACCAGTTGCGGCGGAATTGTCCCGGCGGAACGTCCGCCAATGCGGTCGAAGATGGGCATGGGTTGGGTTAAGAAGCGAAGATTGTCACGGGTGTAAGCCCAGAAATTCCCACGCCAAGTACGAATCAGCGCCCAGCCATCGTTTTGTTGGCTGAGGATATTGACCATCTGAGGGTCGAAGGCACCCCGCACGGGGGCCCTAAAATTCGGCTCATCATACACGACAAAGCGCCAAGGGATCATCCGCTGGCCGATTACTGTGGAATCTTCCGCTTGTGCTGGGGTGTCATCATTTGCTGTGACTGCGGCGTAAACAGGTTGTATGAGAAGTAAAAAAGCCAAAAAGGCAACTCCAAAACGACAGATCCGTCTCATCTAAAGTTACCTCCATTCTGTAGAATTTCTATACTATATAGTATTATAGCAATTTTATAGAAGACCTGTCAATAGTCGACATAATGTGGCAATATTGTAAAATGTGCTGCCGGGTCACCGTGCGGCATATAGGGGCGATCGCCTTGGTTGCCCGCGGTTCGTGGAATGTTAGCAGCTTGGGCGCGGGCGACCGAGGGCGGTCACCCCTACAAAATGTGGGTAAGAGGTTTCTTTATTCATCCACAAACCATGTATCATTAAATGATTGAAATGCCATGGAAATTTCTTCAAAAATACGGTGGTTTGCTCTCTGGGAGAGAATCACTAGGATGTAGGGAGAGGGTGCGTATACGATCGCCATATCGTGGAACACGGAAGATGTCCAGCCGGATTTGCTTGCTAGGGGATAATCTGAAACAATGAAAGGGATGCGATTATCCAGCAGATGCGCTTTCATTTCATCGCTGTATCTGCCCTCTGATTCGATGTATTCATAGATTGCCAAAGCGAATAATCCCGCTTCGTTTACGGTTAGGCGGGAACCCATGACGCTGTTTACGACAAAATCAGGATTGCCCCCGAGATCTGCAACAAATTGCCTGTAGCCTGCTGTGCCATGCATTCTGGCAAGGGCGAGGGTTGCGTCATTATCGCTATAACTGAGGTTAAGGCGGAGCAGACGATGCTGTCTTTCGTTCAGTTCGATTTCGCCTTGTTCGGCTCTTTGGTAGATATACAGGGAAAAGGGCGCTTTTGGGACGCTTGCACCCATATAAACGCGGTCAGCATTGTGGAGATAGATGAAGCCTGTATCCAGATTTTTGAAATAGACAGAGAGGTTGTTGTGACGAGCAAGTAACTCGTCAAGTGCGTCCGTCGGCGGTGGGAAGGCGCGCCATTGGGCAAAGAAGTCTAAATCCTCGATGGTCGGTTCCGCAAAGTCGAAGGGATGTTCCCCGGCGAAGTCTCGTGTCCAGCGGAGAAAGCGATAGCCGGGACGGCTTGGCATGTCTGGCTCGGGGACTTGTTCACCGTCTAACACAATGAGCGGTTCTAATTCCTTGCTGTCCCACAGGTGGAAGGTGACAGTGAATTTTGCCTGCCACTGGGCGTAAAGAACCGTTCTCTCGGTGATTGGCTCTGTGAAGTTGAAGGCTTGTTCTCCGGCGAAATCCCGCGTCCAGTAGAGAAAGCGATGGTCGAGACGGTTTGGTGCGTCCGGTTCGGGAACTTGTTCACCGTATAATATACGGGTGCCTGTTGGAGCGCTTGTGTATTCGTCGTTTGCGTAGAAGAGTACAGAGAACTCCGCATGCCATTGGGCGTAGAGGGACAAGTCTTCGACAATTTGTGTTTCGAAGTCAAAAGGCTTTGCCCCGGCGGAGCTCTGCGTCCATCCGAGGAAGACATGCCCTGGGCGTGTTGGATCCAGCGGGGATTCGACGGGTTCGCCCTCTATGACAGAGACGCTTGTTGCTTGAGGAGGGTAGACCTTGTCGTTTTGATAGAATGTAACAGTATGCCGGGTGGGCAGACTGACCCAAATGATAAGGGCTATAGCAAGGATCAGCACGCTTGCTCCAAAGATGTGTTTTAAGCGATGGGTGCGGGAGGTAGAGGAGGGTAGGGATCGTGTGGTGGTTTTAGTTTTTGTCATGCTGTATATACTCCCACCTTCCGTGTTTGTCTGTATGGGGAAGTATAGCATGAAAATTGTCGAGATACAATGGAAAAGACTCCTTGAGTGTGGGCAAATGCGTTGATGGGTCGCAGTGGGGTATGTAGGGTGATCGCCCGTGTCTTAAACGTGTTGGCAGCGCGGGCGCGGGCGACGGCCCTTACAAATAAAGAAAACAAGACTACAATTCCTAGAAAAACTATGTTATAATAACATGCTAGGAGGTGAGGCAGTGCAAAACTTCATAACAGATGCTTTGTTTGCAGTGATTCCCGTTCTTATTTGTCTCACAATCCACGAGCTTTCCCACGGTGCGGCAGCCTATGCCCTTGGTGACCCCACGGCGAAGGAAATGGGGCGGCTTACGCTCAATCCTTTGCGGCATGTTGATCCGATTGGCTTTTTGATGCTGCTCCTTGTACGCTTCGGCTGGGCGAAGCCGGTGCCGGTGGATATGCGAAACTTTGCACGTCCGCGGGCGTATATGGCGCTCACAGCCTTGGCAGGGCCTGCGTCTAATTTTCTGTTGACAGCTTTAATTTTTTTGTTTCAGATTCCCATTATGCGTCTGTTTGCAGGCGGCGGCACGGGACAGATTGTAGCGCAAACCTTGTTTACCACTGGAGTTTTGAGCGTGTATTTGGGGATGTTTAACTTGTTTCCAATCCCGCCGCTGGATGGGTCGAAAGTGTTGTTTTCGGTCTTGCCTCGGCGTTACTATCACTTTATCTTGCGCTATGAGCGCTATGGGATGATTTTGCTCTTTGCCCTGATCTGGTTGGACTTACAGCCGGACCTGTGCGGGAGGCGATGGATTCAGTTTGGCAGTGGATTGCGCAACAAATGGAAGCACCATCCGTGTTTTTGTTTGGAGAGTATGTTGTTGGAGGGTAGAAGATGGAACGAAGCCCGACATTTCAATTGGATTCTGTCATATCCGGCAGGGAGGACATGGAGGACTTTGAAGGTCCTTTGACCTTGCTTCTTCATCTGATCCAGCGCAATAAAGTGGCGATTGCAGATATTCAGATCGGCGAGATTTGTGATCAATATATTGCGTATCTGGAACAGATGAAAGAGATGGATCTGGAGGTGGCCAGTGCCTTTGTGCAGATGGCATCTCATCTTGTATATATCAAAGCCCGGGCACTCCTTGCGGCGGATAAAGAGATACCTGAGCTTGAAATGCTGCTGAGTTCTATGGAAGACTTGCAATGCAGAGCGCAGCAAAATCAGGTACGAGGTGTGCTTGAACTGTTGGAGGCGCGGTATATACCCGGTGGGGGATATATGGAAAAACCGCCGGAGCCCCAGCCTTTGGAAGGTACGTATCAATATGCTCACGGCGTGCTTGATCTCTTAGAAGCCATGAGCCATATGTTCCAGCGAGAGACAGACTTACCGGAACTGTTTGAGCGGCCTTTTGTTATGCCTACGCCCTTTACCTACTCAGTGACCGAAAAAGCACAGGAGATTATGGTGCGAATCAAACAGGTGGGCGGTGTAAACATCCGCGCACTATTTGATGAGGCGGGGAGCCGCAGTGAGGTTGTGGCGACCTTTATCGCGGTGCTGGAACTTTGCAAAGTGGGCAGTCTTTGTTTTGAGGGAGAGGGTGCTGATATGGCAGTAAGCTTTACTGGTGTAGAGGCGCAGCTGGCAGAGCTTGATACGACAGCCCCTGAAATCGCAGCGGAAGGAGAGATATAAGATGGAAACATATGATATTGTCGCGGCGATTGAGGGAATTCTATTCGCATCGGGCGAGCCTGTGCTGGTGAAGCGTTTGGAACAGATTTTGGATATTGATGACATGGCAGTGGAATACGCCTTGGGAAAGCTCTCTGAGCACTATAATGAGGGTGCGCGGGGGATTCGCCTTGTACGCATAAAAGATGCGACACAGCAAGATACCGCCCAGCTTTGCAGTGCGCCGGAATATGCAGATGTAATTCGTCGGGTCATGGAGAAGCGGCGGATTCCCCAGCTTACGCCGACAGCTCTGGAGGCTTTGGCGATCATTGCTTATTTCCAGCCTGCCACACGCGCTTATGTAGATCGTGTGCGGGGGGTAGACTCGGCTTATACGGTGGGGCTATTGCAAAGCCGGGGTTTGATTGAAGCCTGTGGGCAATTACAAGTGCCGGGACGGCCGACTTTGTACCGGACGACTTCCGCCTTTTTGCGCACCTTTGGACTTTCCTCTTTGGAGGAGCTTCCGCCGCTTCCGGAAGCGGAAGATGATGACGCACAGACACAGCTCAAGAATGCCATCGAAGCCATCCAGCGCGAGCAGGAAGAAGCTGCTCGGGCGGAAGGAGATGCGGAGGCGCTTCCTGGCACCTTGTTTACCCTCAAAGAAGAGGGAGACGCGGATGTGGAACTCCCAGCTGAGGGAGTGGAAGATACCCCAGAGGCTATTGGCGAGGCGGAGGTGTAGATATGGTGACATTAGCCATCATTTTTGCAATCCTTGCACTGATTCTGCTTCTGCTTGCTACACGCGTTTCCGCCACGGTGCAGTATGACCAGTCAGGCGTGCGTGTGATTGGAGGGTTTGGACTGCTTCGTATGCGGGTGTATCCTAAGGAGCGGAAAGAGAAGCGGCCGCGTCGTGAAAAGAAGAAAAAAGATAAGCCGGACAAAGAGCCTCACGAAAAGGGCGGAACGGTGGACAAGCTAAAGGCGGGACTGTCCATCATACGGCCGATTCTAGCGCAAGTGAAACGACGGCTTGTGATTTCAGAGCTGACGCTCCACTATACAGTTCACACATCAGATGCCGCCATGACAGCATTGGCGTACGGCGGGGCGCATGCGACGGTTTCTCAGATATTGCCGATCATCAAAGGACAGTTTCGCGTGAAGCGGGAGGATGTGCGAATCCATGCCTGCTTTATTGAGCCAGAGGACACGGTGTTTGTGCGTGTGAAACTATCAATCTCAGTCTGGGGGGCTTTATGCCTTGGGCTGTTTGTATTAAAGAAAGTACGCGAGAGCGGATTAATCGGAAAGAAACCTGCAATTCAGAAAGGAGCAGTATAATGGAGAACAAACAATCACACCCAATCAATGCGTTTAATGAGAGTACGGTACAGAAAATTAGAGAGATGATCGATGTCAACACAGTTGTGGGTGACCCGATCATGACACCGGATGGGGTTACCATCATTCCGGTGAGTAAGGTGAGTCTTGGCTTTGTATCCGGCGGATCAGATTGGTCGAAAGAGGCGGCGAAGAACCAAAATTTTGGCTGCGGCACCGGAACAGGTGTGACCATTTCGCCTGTGGCATTTCTCATTGTGAAGGATGGGAATGTAAAGCTAATGAGTGTCACTGAAGCGCCGGGGAACACCTTAGACCGCGCCATTGACCTTGTGCCTGAAGTGATGGACAAGGTGTCTGAGTGGCGGGATAAAGCGAAATAGAATAGCAAGGCTCATTTACGCTTATAATAAGCACTGCCTGAATTTAGAAAGGTGGTGCTTATTGTTGCAGAGAATATTTGCCCTATTTCTTGGGATTTTGATGCTGTTCGCGCTCTGGATGCCTTCCGCTGAGGCGCGCGATGCCGCGCCGAGGGTTTCGGCGCGGAGTTTTGTGCTGATGGACGTGGGGACAGGAACCATACTCGCCGAGCAAAATGCAGATACGCAGATGCTGGTTGCGAGTACAACCAAGATCATGACTGCGGCGCTGGTGCTGGAACATGCTGACCCGGATGAAGCCGTGCAGATTATGCCTGAATCTGTCGGGATTGAGGGTTCGTCCATGTATCTGCGTGCTGGGGAAGAGATCACGGTGCGGGATTTGCTTTATGGACTGATGCTTGCTTCTGGTAACGATGCGGCGACGGCGCTTGCCTATCATGTGGCAGGCGGGATTCCGGAGTTTGCGGCGCTCATGAACGAGAAAGCGGTGGAGCTTGGGATGACGCAGTCGCATTTTTCCAACCCCCATGGGCTGGATGCCGAAGACCATTATTCGACTGCACGGGATATGGCGCTCCTTACCGCTTGGGCAATGGAGACACCAGATTTTGTAGAGATCGCAAGTACACGTCAGATGCAGGCGGCGGGGCGGAGCTTGGTGAATCACAATAAGCTCCTGTGGCGTTATGAGGGTGCTTTGGGCGTGAAGACAGGGTTTACCAAAGCTTCCGGACGGAGTCTCGTATCTGCGGCGGAGCGGGATGGGACGATGCTGATCTGTGTTACCCTATCAGCACCGGATGATTGGGATGATCACGCGGCGCTCTATGATTGGGGTTTTGCTCGCTATAAGTACCACGCGCCGATCGCGGCGGGAGATGTGTATGTGACAGTGCCTGTGATCAGCGGCTTGCAAGATCAGGTAGATTTGGCGGCGGAGATGAGCTTATCCCTTTTGGTGTCGCCGGATGATGTAGTGACGGTGGACGTGCATGTGCCGCACTTTGTGTATGCGGAGGTGCGCGCAGGCGAAGAGGCAGGGCGGGTGATTGTGCTGGTCAATGGTGAGTTGGCTTTGGAGACGCGCTTGCTCTTCGCGGAGACGGTGGGCTTGGATGAGTCGAACCGGCTGGGGTTCTGGGAAACGGTTCGGTGGCGATTGGGGATTTGATTTTCTTGTAGGGGTGGGGTTATCCCGTCCGCCGAATTTGGTATGCATGGATGTTTGGTGCGTGACCGGGCATTGATTGAGGGGCGCGGGCGGCAAAACGCCGCCCCTACATAGTGTGTGTGGTTCATGACCTTGACCCTAGGCTCCTTTTTCAAAGGAGCTGTCAGCGAAGCTGACTGAGGATTGCCCTTTCAAATTAGTGATTGCCAGCAGATAGGAATCCTCTGTCAGGCTTCGCCTGCCACCTCCTTTACGAAAGGAGGCTTTAAGGGCAGTGCCTCTGTGAGATGCCTTGTATATTTAGAAACACAAAGGACGTGGGACAAATTGGAACGACTACAAAAAATTCTATCCGCGCGAGGGATCGCCTCACGCAGGGAGGCGGAGCGGTGGATTCTGGATGGGCGGGTGACTGTGGATGGTCAGCCTGCCGAGCTTGGCCAGCGGACTGATCCGGAGACGCAGGCTATTTGCGTGGATGGGAAGCCAATTGCGGCGGACTTGGAGGCACGGGTGTACATCATGCTCAACAAGCCACAAGGCTATGTGACCACGGTGCGGGATGAGCGGGGACGACAGACTGTCATAGATTTGCTGGGTGATGTGGGAGCGGGGCTGTGGCCTGTTGGACGGCTGGACTATTTGAGTCAGGGTCTGCTACTGCTCACAAACGATGGAGAGGTGACGCGGCGTTTGACCCACCCGTCTTTTGAGGTGGAGAAAGTCTATCAGGTCTGGGTGCGCGGTGCGGATATCTCGCAGCAGGTGAAAGCGATGGGCGGGGCGCTAGTCCTTGACGGTGTGCCGATCAAACCTGCCAAGGTGCAGCTTTTGCGCACAGAGCCATCCGGAGAGACTGTGCTGGAGGTGCGAATTACAGAGGGACGCAATCGGCAGGTGCGGCGGATGTGCGCGCTTTGCGGGCTGGAGGTGCTAAAACTCATGCGTGTCGGTGAGGGTGTGCTTACTCTGGGAGAACTGAAGTCCGGGGAATGGCGGTATTTGACTGAGGCGGAGATTACATATTTGCGGGAGATTTAAGTCCCACACCATGCAAGAACATGAAATATTTCTTGCAAAATCCGACAAGAAGGCGTAAAATAAGAGTCCATCCGAGGCGAATTGTCGGATAGATGAAGGGGCAAGGATATGGAACAAGATGTGTTAGCAATTATAGAATCTAAGTATAAGAAGTTTTCCAAAGGGCAGCGGCAGATTGCGAATTTCATCGCACAAAACTACGATAAGGCGGCTTTCATGAATGCGGCAAAGCTGGGACGCACAGTGGGGGTTAGTGAATCCACCATTGTGCGCTTTGCGTCCATGCTGGGTTATGACGGATATCCCGGTATGCGCAGGGCCTTGCAGGGGATGATTCGCAATCGTCTGACCTCTGTGCAGCGGATTGAGGTGGCGCGGGATACCATGGATAGCCGTGATATCTTACAGAGTGTGCTCACAAGCGATGCGGACAAGATTCGCCAGACTTTGGAAGAGGTGGACAAGGCACAGTTTGAAGCGGCGGTGACGAGCCTGCTCGGTGCCAAGCGAATTTTTGTGCTGGGATTGCGTGCAGCGGCGACCCTGTCCGGATTTATGGGTTTTTATTTGAGTCTCACCACGGAGAACGTGCGGACGGTGGGGGATACATATGCCAATGAGGCGATTGAGCAGATTGTAAATATCGGTGCGGGTGATGTGCTCTTTGCCATCAGCTTCCCGCGCTATTCCCGGCGGACGGTGCGTGCTTTGGGTTACGCCCGAGATCAAGGGGCGACGACAATTGCGCTGACGGACAGTGCCGTGTCGCCCATTGCACCTTTGGCAGATATCAAGCTTTTTGCCAAGAGCGACATGGTGTCCTATCTGGACTCCTTGGTTGCGCCTCTCAGTGTGATCAATGCGATTTTGGTTGCAATGGCGCATCAGGCGGAGGAAAAGGTCTCCGGAAATTTGACGCGCCTAGAGCGCATGTGGACAGAGTATGATGTATTTGAAACGGGGAAATAAGATTTATGAAACACAGCATAGCAATTGATGGACCATCGGGTTCAGGGAAGAGCACCCTGGCAAGACAACTTGCCGAGCGGCTTGGATTTGTGTACTTAGACACAGGTGCTATTTACCGTGCGGTGGGGCTTGCAGTCCACCGGGGGGGGCATGATCCGGGAGATGAGGCACAGGTGGCGGCGATGCTTCCTTGTCTTTCTAAAATTAGCTTTCGGCATATAGCGGGCGAACAGCGCGTATTTTTGGGTGAGGACGATGTGTCTCAGGCAATTCGCTTGCCGGAGGTTTCGGTCTTTGCCTCCCAAGTGGCGGCAATGCCCTGTGTGCGGAGTTTTCTTCTGGAGATGCAGAGAGAGTTCGCCGCAGAATATAATGTGGTGATGGATGGGCGTGATATTGGCACGGTTGTGCTGCCCAATGCGACGCTCAAGGTGTTCCTTACGGCGACTCCAGAGCGGCGGGCGGAGCGGCGGCATGAAGAACTACTCCGGCGCGGTGTGGAGGAGAGCTATGAGCAAGTTTTAGTTGACATAATCACGCGAGATGAAAAAGATACAAACCGTGCGGTGTCTCCGCTGATGGCGGCATCTGACGCAGTGGTGTTGGATACAACAGACTTGGATTTAGCAGAAAGTCTGGCGGCGCTTGTCCGGCTTGCTGAGACGCGGCTTGTGATGGAGGGGAAATAGGCAATGCAGCTTTTGTATAAAATCGTATGGACTTTGACTTGTCCCTTTGTGTCCTTGGTGTATCCGCGCCGTACTGTGGGGAAAGAGAACCGTCCTGGAGCGGGGGCGTATTTGATTTGCGGGAATCATTCGTCTATGATTGACCCCTTTTTGATTGCTTACAGCATGGGCCCAGCTCGGCAGATTCACTTCATGGCAAAAGCAGAGCTGTTTCGGATTCCGTTCATCAAGAGCATTTTGCGTGTGATTGGTATGTTCCCGGTTGACCGGGAGCATGGGGGCGCGGCTGCGATGAAGCAGGCGATGAAATATCTGAAAAACGGTGAAAAAGTGGGCATGTTCCCAGAGGGGACGCGGATATCTTCTGATGAAGCCAGCGCCACAAAAGCGGGTGCTGTGCGAATTGCAGCACGGATGGAAGTACCCATTGTGCCGGTGTACATCCCACGGCGGAAGCGTTTGTTTCGCTTTAACAAGATTGTGATTGGTGCGCCGTATCGAATTGCGCTTGACAAGAAAGCCAGCAGCGAGGAGTTTGACCAAGCGGCGAACGAGCTGATGGAGAAAATCCGTGTATTGGGAGCGGGTGTGGAGTGAAGCGCCTTGTCTTAGCTGAGAGCGCCGGATTTTGCTTTGGCGTACGGCGGGCTGTGAATCTGGCGGAGCAAGCGTCTCGGGAACCGGGTGCTGTTGCTACCTTGGGGCCGATTATTCACAATCGGCATGTGGTAGAGCGCCTCAAGAGCCTAGGTGTGGGAATGATAGCCTCGCCGGAGGAGGCGATTTCGGGCAGTCGCGTGATCATCCGTAGTCATGGTGCAACGCGGGATGTGATCGAGCAGCTCACAGCGCGTGGCGTGACGGTGATTGACGCGACTTGTCCGGATGTGAAGAAGATTCATCGGATTATGGAGGCGGCGACGGGTCAGGTGGTGATGATGGGGAAACGGGATCATCCGGAAGTGGTGGCTGCTTGCGGGTGGTGTGAAAGTCCCTTGGTGATGGAGTCAGCGGAGGAGTTGGATGCTTGGCTTTCGATCGAAGAAAACCGACAAAAACCGCTTACTGTGGTGTTTCAGACCACCTTGGCGCGAGAAAATATGGAGCAGTGCCAAGAAATTATCAAAAAGTGGTGTACAAGCTGCGAAATGTTTGATACAATATGCGATGCCACGTCCAAACGACAGGCGGAAGCGAAGAAGCTCGCGGAAGCATCAGATGTCATGGTGGTGATTGGCGGCAGAGATAGCGCAAATAGCAGAAGTCTCGCCAAAATCTGCTCTGACTACTGTCAGGATGTATGTTTTATTGAGGGCATGGACGAGCTTGATCTCGGACGATTGACCGGGACACGGCGCGTTGGTGTCATTGCCGGAGCTTCAACACCGGCATGGATCATAAAGGAGGTCTATCAGACAATGAGTGACGAAATCTTAAAAGACACCGAGGAAGTGGAACAAACATCGGTAGAGACTGCGGTAGAAGCAGTTCCGGCACAAGGAGAGCCTGAAGAGGAATCTTTTGAGGCGATGCTTGAAAAATCTATCAAAACACTACACACGGGAGACAAGATTACGTGTATCGTTACCGCAATCAGTCCAACGGAAATATCCGTTGACTTGGGTACGAAACACGCAGGCTATATTCCCGTTCACGAGTTGACGGATGAACTTGATGTGAATCCGGCAGATCTCGTAGAAATCGGCAAAGAGATTGAGGCATTTGTTGTACGCGTCAATGACGTTGAGGGTACAGCTATGCTCTCGAAAAAACGTCTTGATACTGTGAAGAATTGGGATGAGATTGAAAAAGCCGTCGAAAGCAAGACTACGATGGAAGGCATTGTCACCGAAGAGAACAAAGGCGGCGTTGTTGTCCGTGTGAAGGGCATTCGCGTGTTTGTTCCCGCATCTCAAACCGGTATTCCGCGTGACCAGCCTATGACTGAACTGATGGGCAAGCGTGTGAAGCTTCGCATTTCAGAAGTGAACCAAGCGCGCCGCCGTGTGGTGGGTTCTATCCGCGCAGTCGGCTCAGAAGAGAGACGCGAAAAGGCCGCAAAAACTTGGGCGGAGATGGAAAACGGCAAGCGTTATGCGGGTACGGTTAAGAATCTGGCCGCATACGGTGCTTTCGTTGATATCGGCGGTGTGGACGGTATGGTTCACGTGTCTGAGCTGTCTTGGAACCGCATTAAGAGTCCGGCGGATGTACTCAAAGTGGGCGATCCGATTGATGTGTATATCATCTCTTTTGACCGTGAAAAAGGGAAGATCTCACTTGGACACAAAGACCCGAACCAGAATCCTTGGAAACAGTTCACCGATCAGTTTGAAAAGGGTAGTGTTGCCACGGTGAAAATTGTGAAGCTGATGCCATTCGGTGCCTTTGCAGAAGTTGTGCCTGGTGTGGATGGACTTATCCATATCTCTCAAATCGCAGATCGCAGAATCGGCAGACCGGACGAGGTTCTCTCCGAGGGACAAGAAGTTCAGGTGCAGATTACAGATATCGACTATGAGAAGAAGAATGTTTCTCTCAGTATGCGTGCACTCTTGGAAGGCCTAGGCGCTTCTAAAGCAGCTGATGAGGGAGAAGAGGTCTTTGAGGAAGATGTGGTTGTCTACAACACAGACATCGACAAACCAGAGCCGGAAGAGCTTGATGTAGTTGTCGAGGTTGTAGCTGAGGATCCTGTGGTGGTTGAGGAAGTAGTTGAGGTGATTGAAGAGCCCGCTACTGAGGAAGCGCCGGCGGAACCTGCGGCTGAAGAGGCTTCAGAAGAAGCGTAAAATGATATAAAATGAAAGAAGCAGAGCGGAGCGCTCTGCTTCTTTTTGTCTGCATAGGTGACTCGTTGACATATGCGTGCAATGCGTGCTATAATAGTGATACAAAGAGGAATTGTCGCTTGTGGTGAGCGACTCGGTCCTTAATAAGGGTAGAGACACCTTCTACAAAAGGCGTCTCGTGTTATTTATCCCTGTTCTTACACAAGGCAATAACAGCTAGAATTAATGTTGCAATACGAAAAAATGCATCGTATGTAGCATATCCATTCATAGCGTCACTTCCCTTCATAGGGAGTGACCGAGTCGCCTAGCGGCAATTCCTGACATGATTATACCGTATCTGCAAGCTTATGACAAGCTTGCTTTTTGCTTTCTGGACTAGTCCACCATCACTGTAACACCAATAGCTCGTAAGGCGGGGCTTAGGGGATCAGTCTGCCCACGAAGATGGCGGAGAGGATCGTTCCTTCGCGTATGCCGTAGAGTCTGCCAAGGAACAGCAGAGAGGTGCAGATGGAGAGAGTAACGATTGTGGAGTCCATGATCATCTTACCGCGGTAGAATAGGAGCTTTGGGACTTTTTGGGCAAGGGTGTGGACAAAGGCCTCTGCTGAGAGTGGGATGAGGTTGGCGGTTATGAAAAGAAAAATCCCGCAAGAGAGCAATGTAATGCTGATGGTGAGCATGAGAAGCTGGCCAAAGTAGGTTGGAATGAATAGATCACCGACAATCAGACGGGCGATATCAACGAAGAAGCCGTAGAGGACAGAGGACAATATTTGCAGAAGCTGTATGGGCTTGAAATCCCGGCGGAGGATCAGAAATTGAAAGAAGAGAAATAAGATAAGTAGTAGCGCGATGAAAATGCCGATGTAGGTATCAAAGATCAGGCTGAGTACATAGGGGAGGGAGGAAACAGGTGAGATGCCGAGTCCTGAGTTAATGGAAAACACAGCGCCGAAAGCTGTAATGAGCAGACCGAGCAGATAGACGCAAAGCCTGGCGAAAAAGTTATGATTTTGTGGAACGCTCATGTATTTGCTCCCTTGTTGTCGGATGGTGCTTCCAATTATTGCACCTCATTTTGGAAAAGTCAAGGCGAGCGTTGATTAGGGAGTGGACAAAGGCGTTGTTGACTGTAGGGGCGGCCTTTGGCCGTCCGCTCAATAATTAATGGTTGCGGACGCGCAAAGTGCGCCCCTATAATGTATAATCAACACAATTTGCCATTACCGAAATCATCTTAAAAAAGAATTTGGAAAACCTGTTGATAAATTCCTGAAATAAGTGTATAATACCTTTGGATAGGTGTCGCCTGTTTTGGCGAAAGAAGGGGACGCGTGACTGCATGTATAGAGTTGGAGATCGTATTGCCCATCCACTGCATGGGGCAGGGGTGATTGATCGGATTGAGGCAAAAAAAATCAATGGCGCAGTCCGAGAGTACTATATCGTAAAAATGCCCGTGGGGGATATGGTGGTTATGATCCCCAAAGAGACCAGTGATACCATCGGTGTGCGTCCGATTATTGAGGCACATGTGGCGGACGCGATTTTTCATGCCATTACGGAGTTGAAAGTCGAGATGACGCAGAACTGGAGCCGGCGGTATCGGGAAAACATGATCCGCATCAAAAGCGGGGATCTCATGGAAGTTGCCGCTGTGATCAAGGGGCTTGTGAGCCGTGAGTTGGATAAGGGGCTCTCAACTGGTGAGCGGAAAATGCTTCACTCGGCGAAGCAGATTTTGATCTCTGAGATTGTGCTTTCTCAGCGCGTGACCTATGAAGAAGTTGAGGAACGGCTGAGTACTGCCTTGGCATAATAGGGCGGAGCTTGTTCATAGACTAAATTGTAGCTAAGTTGTAGGGGCGACTAGTAGTCGTCCGTGGTAACAGAATGCTTGTAGCAGTAAAGGTGCGGCGGGCGACTACTAGTCGCCCCTACAGGTGCATCTGCACTGTTACAGTATGAGCTGAGATAGAGTGAAACAAAAGGGGCGTATAGCCCCTTTTTGCAATGAAAGCCGAGAGAGGTGAGTATGTGTTTCGTCAACGAAAAAACAAAGTGCTTGACTTACTAAACGCGCTTCAGACGACGCGGGTGAGCGTTGTCGTGCCTGCTGCGTTTGATGAAGCACGTCCGGTCTATGAGCTGATTTGCGGCATACCGCTGATCGTGCGGACTTTGATGGCGCTGGATCAAATGCCGCAAGTGCAGGAGATCATTGTAGTGGTGCCTGAGGCGGAAATTTTTCAGATGGCGAATCTTTGTAAGCTGTTTGATATTGAGCGGGTGCGAAAAGTAGTCGCGGCGAAAGAGGCGGGACACGCCGCTGTGACAGTGGGTGTGTATGAGTGTGAGCCGGAGGCGCGGTACATTGGGATTTGTGACCCGTTATCTCCCTTTGTGACGGAATCTATTTTGAGACATGTGATCACAATGGCGGAAACATACGGTGCGGCGGCACCAGGGATAGAGGCGCGGGATACGATTAAGATTGTGCGGGATGGTGTGATCTGCGAAACCCCAGAGCGTGGGAGTCTTCGTATGTTGCAATCACCTCTGCTTGTGGAGGCGAATTTGCTAAAAGCTGCCTTGCAGAAAGCGCATGAATCAGAGGCGGAACCGGGAGATTTGCCTCAAATGTTGGAGGATATTGGTGTTTTGCTCCGGCTGACGGAAGGGGCGGAAGAAAATATACGTGTTGGACAAATGACAGAAATTCCGGCGGCAGAGGCGGTGCTACAATGGAGATGAGAATTGGGCATGGATACGATGTACATAGGCTCAAAGCGGGGAGAGATCTGATTCTCGGCGGGGTGCAGATTCCCCACAGTGCAGGGCTGGATGGACACTCAGACGCGGATGTGCTGGTCCACGCCATTATGGATGCCTTGCTCGGTGCATTGGCGTTGGGGGACATCGGGCAGCATTTCCCAGATGCGGACGAGCAATATTGCGGGATTTCCAGTGTGAAGCTCCTAGCGCATGTGGCGGAGCATGTGGCGAGGGCGGGGTATATGCTGGGGAACCTGGACGCGACCATCCTTGCCGAGGCGCCGAAGTTGGCACTGCATATCCCAGAAATGCGGCAGATATTAGCGGATACACTGTCTGCTGATTTGGCGCAGGTAAACGTGAAAGCCACCACAGAAGAGGGACTTGGATTTACAGGAGAGCAAGCCGGGATTGCGGCACATGCGGTGGTGTTGCTTTGTAAGGGGTAGGAAAGTCCGAAAGAAAGCATGTAGCTAGGATGGGGAATCCCCTCGGAACCGGATGTTTCGAGGGGATTTTTTCTATTTTTTAGCGTAATGCTTACATGCGGGCGTTTCGGTTTCTCGCTTTTTTCGTCGAGGATAAACGCAATGTCCGTAGCTGATGGGGCGATAAGATTTCCCAAATTTAATGTAATGCAGCCGAAAGTGCTTACATGCTTGACAGGTCTTTGCTTGCTCCATACTATCACCTCAAGGATATTTTAGCGGAAAATTCGCTAAAATGCAATAGCGAGTTTTCCGCTATTGCATAATGTTGCTGAGGTGAACATCATGTATCAGAGAATACGAGATTTGAGGGAAGATAAGGACTTAACGCAGCAAAATATGGCGGATTATTTGCAGTGCAGTCAGAGAATTTATAGCAATTACGAATGCGGTGATGTGGATGTTCCAACTAGTGTCTTGATAAAGCTTGCGCATTTTCATTGTACAAGTGTCGATTATTTGCTCGGATTAACAAATGACACGAAATCCTATCCGCGTAATTGCGCCGAATAAATTAGACTGCATAAGGCTCCGTCAAAATAGAGCAGTTCGCCCATCCTTTGGACGAACAGCTCTATTTTATGGTATGGGGTACCTTTTCTCACCCCGCTCTGTATCCTGAAACTAGAACACTATATCAGGCTCAGGGGCTTTATTCAAATGATCTGCACCATAGCGCTGATGAAAATTTGTAATCATGCTGGCAACGCCGGCGCGATTGCTGTTTGCGCGGGGTTCAAAGAACCCGCCGCCGATTCCTTGGATGATACCCGCCTGCTGTAATGCGATTACAGCATCTTTTGCCCAGTGGGCGACAGTGTGCAGATCACGAAATGCCGGGAGATTTGCATCTTGCGCCAGGGTGATCCCCATTGCGTTTGCATATCGGTGAAGAAACACTGCCATCTCTTGACGTGTTACCGGCTGATCTGGACGGAAGGTGCCGTCGCCCATGCCTTTTGCGATGCCTTGTCTGCTTGCCCATTCCACATAGGGGGCGTAGAATCTGTCCGATGCCACGTCTCGGTAGGTGCCGGATGGCCAAAAGTCGTGTTCGGAAATCCCTGCCATGCGACCTAGGATTGTGACAAACATGCCGCGTGTTGTAGTGTCAAGGGGGGAAAATCGTGTGTCAGAGGTGCCCCGCATGAGTCCGTTTCTGCTGACGTGTTCAACCACGTCGAAATACCAGGCACCGGGCGCTATATCTTCAAACCTGGAGATGGTTGGCGGTGTAGTCGCAGGAGGTCCGGGTGCTGGCGGTCTAGCCGGTGTGTAGTTTGTGATCTCCACATCGTGATAGTAAAAACGAATGATCTCGCCATAGGTGTAACCCAGTTGCGCTAAGGACATGGCACCGTATTGGCTCATTCCCACGTTGTGTCCGAAGCCGTAATTTGTCACAGTAAAGGTGGGTGTGCCTGTTGCCATGGCATTGATTGCCGCCTCAGAAGCTATGTGTGTTGGCAGGGTACCTGCATCAGCCATACCAGTTAGCTCTAGTGCGCTGTGGTAGGGGTACAAGGATTCGGATTTGTTGGCAGAGATAGCGGATGTTGCAGTCATGTGAGCTGGTAGATTCCGTTCAATTGTGAAGCGTTGGCTATTAAAGAGCGGGTGGAGACCGGCATTTACTATTGTCCGCGCACGATCGCGATGATAGCTTCTTGTCTCGCCGTTGGATGCCACAAAGGTGACGGAAAACATGTTTCCGAGAGGGGTATAAGTGGGGATTACATCGGCGATGTCGGGCAGATGAAAGTCTGGGTCTCGTGCTTGCATGTGGGCGCGGAACTCGGAAGGTGTCAAGGTGCGTGACCATTGGATATTTGCCGGAAGTTGCTCGTGGGGAGCGCGTAAGCCGCGCAGGTAGGGGATGGAGAAGCCCCACACATTAACCGCGTCCTCTGTGGCACCGCCATGGGCGGCGTGGTAGACGGCATCGATGGGGTGACCATTGTGGAGCACGAATTGTCCCGCCGTTTCGCGTACAGCTTGATTGGTGCGCTCTGTTGTGCCGTGCATTCCTTTGTAGACTTGACTGACGACTGTATTGGTCACATCAAAGCCGTGGCTTCCGAAGCGACCAAAATTTGCCACGGCATAGGTGCGGGCTGTGACAGCTTGCGCTTTGAGTGCATCCATGGGCCAACTGGGGAATACCTCGTAGGGGATGACTCCTTTGAGATAATCCTCCAAATCCACGTAGTTTACCACTGTCAGACTCCCGGAATCGGCATGGAATCGGAAGCCGCCGTGAAAGGAGAAAGACCTGCGGACATGATCGGCGAAGCGCACATCCGGCAGGGTGTATGTGCTTGGGATATTGCGGTTTACTGGCGCGATGGTCACAGTTTGACCGGAATGGACTAGAGTGCCGCCAGAGTCGCGCACTGTTAGGCTGGAGCCAGAGCCATCAATGGTCAAGCTGTTGTGTGTTGTATTCGCACTCGGCACGAATTCTCGGGCAGCATTGTATGTTCCAAGGCGTAACCCGCTCTCGTTTGTAAGATGCACACTGGGCGTTGGCTGCCAGGAGCGATGGTTGTTGATCCCGACACGGATTACATGATGTGCGGGCGTATATGCCGCAGCGGAAGGGAAAATTCCCAACAATAGTATGAATGTGAGCAAGATAGCGAGTAGATATTGTATTCGTTTCATGTGTATCCCTTTCGTGCGGTTTGAGTCTATTTTTTCTGGGAGCGGGAAATCTATGTATCCACCTTTTCCCATTCTGTGGTAAAATGGGAGCACACAATGGGAGGTGATACGATGATAGTTGCCGTTTTTCACGGTAGTCCCAGAAAAGGAAATACCTATTTCGCAACGAAGATTTTCATGGACGAGCTCTCAAACAGCGGTGATGTCCAGTATGTAGAATTCTTTTTGCCGGAAGCTCTCCCCGCATTTTGCACAGGATGCACCCTATGCCTGAGCGGTCTGCAAACAAAGTGCCCCAACGCGGAGTATGTTAGCCCGATTTTAGAAGCCATTCTTCATGCTGACGCTTTGATTTTTGCTACGCCGCATTATGGGGCCTGTAGTATGCCGGGGGCGATGAAGAACCTCTTTGATCATATCGATTTTTTGGTGCTCAATGTGTCTCCGAGGTCGGAGATTTTTGCGAAGAAAGCTTTTGTCCTATCGACCGGAGCGGGTTCAACTGCTGCGATCAAGCCGATTAAACGTTTTTTAAAGCACTGCGGTGTCAATCGTGTTTACTCTCGCGGATTTCGCTTGCTTACAAATAAGTGGGATAAAATGTCAAAAACCAAACAAGTGAGATGTGAAAATTTACTTCGCCGATCTGCGCGAGCCTTTTATTTTGCGAAACGGAAAGCTCCATACCTTTCGAGCGTCTTGTTTTATCATATGTCGAAATTTATATTGAAGAGATTTGTAGGGGAGGGCAACTATCCCTATGAGTTGTGGAAAGAAAAAGGATATTTCAAAAAACGACCATTTTAAATATAATGAGAGAGGATGACATGAAATGAAAACAGTTGGATTTATCGGTGTAGGCATCATGGGGCGTGCTATGGTACGCAATCTGATGAAAGCGGGATATGAGGTAACGATCTATACCCGCACGAAGGAGAAGGCAGCGGCGCTTTTGGATGAGGGCGCTTTATGGGCGGAGACGGTTCAAGCCTGTGCAAGTGATAAAGACGCGGTGATTACCATGGTGGGGTATCCCGCTGATGTGGAACAGGTTTATTTTGGTGCAGAGGGTATTCTTGAACACGCGAAGTCCGGTGCCTTGGTCATCGATGCCACCACGAGCCGTCCTGATCTGGCGCAGCGGATTGCGGAAGAGGCGAAACGGCGCGGACTTCGTGCGCTGGACGCTCCTGTGACAGGGGGCGAGATTGGTGCAATCAATGGCACGCTTACCATTATGGTTGGCGGCGAGGAGGCCGATTTTGAGCAGGCGCTCCCGCTGTTTGAGGCGATGGGCAAGGTGATTTGCTATCACGGTGCGGCAGGAAGCGGGCAGCATTGTAAAGCTGCGAATCAAATCGGTGTTGCGGCGGCGATTGCGGGGCTCTGTGAGGCGCTGACTTATGCAAAAGCTGTAGGCTTGGATCCGGTGCGGGTGGTTGAGACGATCAAGAGCGGGTCTGCGGGGAGTGCACAGATGAACATGCTTGCGCCGAAGGTGCTTGCAGGGGATGATTCGCCGGCTTTTTACCTCAAGCATTTTCTCAAGGATTTGCAGATCACCCTAGAAGAGAGTGAGAGCCGCGGACAGGCGCTTCCTCAGACCCGTGGGGTGATGGAGATGTATCAGGCGCTCTCAGAGCGGGGGCTTGGGGACTGCGGGACGCAGGCTTTGATACGGTATTATGAGTAGGTTTTGAGCGAAAGATGGTAGTGTAGGGAAGTTTATATTAGTGGAGACGTTCTAGATTCCTTGTAATTGTTGATAAATATAGACCACAGACAGATCAAACACAAGATATAGGAGTATGCGTAGTGTGAAAAAACTTATATTTAGCACGATTTTCGTTGTCTTAATTATTACAGCAATGGGTGGCTGTTCAACGGAAGTGGAGCCAGAACCCATTGAGTTTACAGTGACGCATGATTTATCAGGGCTAAATTTGTTGGTGGACGCGATAGATAGCCCACACTTAGAATTTGCATGGCTTCGTAGCTATCAAGAGGATCTTGGTGTTATAGTTTTAGCAGGTGATGAAGCCGATGGAGTTCGAATGGATGACGCTACCCTTGGTAGACTACTTTGGACTAAACAAGAGGAAACAGGAATAACTGTAGGTGTTGTAATGTCTTACGAAATTGCAACCAATAGTACCGTTGTCGATATAATAAAAGAACGCGCAGTGGCCTTTTTTGCCGGACCGGATATGCTCCAGCCGGAAGCAAGATCTTTTTTAGGTTCACTACAAGTAGATAGCGAGGCGCAAAGTGCGGCTTTAGTTGTGGGATATATAGGGATTAGAGCAGGATTTGTACATTATATGTTCTATTTAGCACAAGAAATTCCGAACAGTGATTACTTGCTCCTCCTAACCTTAGTTCTCATTCCAATGCAAATTGCGCCCGAAACATTGGAAGCTTTGATCGAGTTTGACATATTACATTTGGGAGTTGATTTGCAAAATTATATCGACCCCAGGTATAGCAGATCGAATTATCATGAATTTTTTGGAGATGAATAAAGTGTTCGAGTATCTTAATTCGTAAACAGGAAAGGCTGGGATTATTGTGGATATTATAATTTCCCCATGCGTCCCGAATCAAACGATGAGGTGCATAAAGTAAGCATACTGCGATAAGACCGATTTACGAAAAGAACCCTTGTTTTACATAAAACAAGGGTTCTTTTTCTATTTAAAATAAATTTATCTGAGAAATTTAAAATTAAGGCTTGCAATTTGGATGACATAAGACTATAATAAATGGAAAGTGGGGGGAAGTGGAGCAAAGTGCATCCGAATCCCACGATAGAGAGTGAGGTGGGGAATATGACCGGTGAGTATAATCATTCCGTTGATGCCAAGGGGCGTCTGTTTATCCCTGCTAAACTCCGAGAAGATTTGGGTACAGTGTTTTATGTGACTGTGGCGGCAGAGCCGCGTTTGTCGGCGTATTCCGCTGCTAGTTGGGATCAATTTTTGGAAAAGTATAAAGCCATGTCCCAGACGCAGAAGCAGAAAATTCGCCCATTCTTTGCCTATGCGGCGAAATGTGAGCTGGATGCCCAGGGAAGAATCCTTTTGCCCCAAAAGCTTCGGGACTATGCGAAGCTGACCAAGGAAGTTGCCATTGTCGGTGTGGGCGACCATACAGAGATCTGGGATGCAGAGCGCTGGAATGAGGTTTCTGCCATCGAAACCACGCCGGAGAACATTGCGGCGGCACTTGAGGAGCTTGCGTTTTAATGGAGCGGCATGTATCAGTATTGCTAAATGAGTGCTTAGAAGCCCTCAATATTCGGCCGGATGGTATCTACGTAGACGGCACCCTAGGTCGCGGGGGACATGCTGCTGAGATTGCCAAGCGGCTTGAAAGCGGGCGGCTGATTGGGATTGATCGGGATATGGATGCGATCACAGCGGGGCGAGAGAAACTTGCGGTATTTGGAGATCGGGTAACACTCGTGCACGGTGACTTTCGTGACATTGGGTCGATTGTAGATCAGCTAAACATCCCGCAAGCGGATGGAATGCTGTTTGACTTAGGGGTTTCATCTCCGCAGTTGGACAATGTAGAGAGGGGCTTTTCCTATATGGGAGACGCGCCTTTGGATATGCGGATGGATCAGCGGGCGGAACTTTCGGCCTTTGATGTGGTAAATACTTGGTCAGAGGAGCAGATCAAGCGGATTCTTTGGGACTATGGGGAAGAACGCTATGCCCCGCGAATTGCAAGAGCCATTGCGGCGGCGCGGGAGATCCGGACAACGGGGCAGCTTGTGGATGTGATTCGATCCGCCATGCCGGCAGCGGCGCTTCGGGAGAAACAGCATCCGGCGAAACGGACCTTCCAAGCGATACGAATTGCGGTGAACGATGAGCTGGGTGCGGTGGAGGATATGCTAAAAGGTGCGGTGACGCATTTGGCACCAGGCGGACGGCTTGCGGTGATCAGCTTTCACTCCCTAGAAGATCGATTGGTGAAGACGGCGATTGCAAGAGGCGAAAGAGGTTGCACCTGTCCGAGAGATTTCCCGGTTTGTGTGTGCGGCTTTGTGCCTATACTCCGGGCGGTGAGCCGGAAAGCGATTTTACCCAGTGCGGAAGAGATCGCAGAAAACCCGCGGGCCAGAAGTGCCAAGCTTCGTGTTGCGGAGCGGGTTTAGGAGATAAATCAGAGTACACTGTGAGGAGGCGACTGTTGTGGCTAGGAATCATGCAGCAACGATGGGGACAAGTGCATATGACTTAGATCGCTTGGTTGCGCTTCCGGAAATTACAGAAGCGCCCCGCAGAACCGCACAGGAAGAGGAAGTGCTGCGTCCGCGTGAATCCACACGAGTGCGTACACGGACAAGGAAGCGGGCGGCACGGCAGAGCGTCTCCGGATTTGCCATTATGGGCGGGACGACTGTGTGTATTATGTTGCTTTTAGTTGTGCTTTCTCACATGCAGCTTGCGGTGATCTCTCAGGAGATGGGACGGCTGGATCGGCAGACGACAAGTCTGCGGGCGGAAGCGAGTGAGTTGCGTATGATGCATGAGATTGCCTTTGGTCAAGAAACGGTGGAAGCTTTTGCCAGAGAAGAGCTTGGTATGGTAGACGCGACTCGGGGACAGCTTGTGATTGTTGGCAGCAACAATCATGATGTGGCAGAGGTGGTACATGCGCCGGAATCGCCGGGAACGGGGATTTTTGCCCACTTGGTGGGCTTGCTATGGGAATATTTGCCGTTTTTGTCTTCATAAACTATAGTCAAACCATTTGAAAAGCTCTGTTTTCTCTCCCGCCTATGACGGGAGAGAAAACAGAAAGTCATAGTATAGTTTCAAGTGGGATGACTGCGAAGCAAACGAGGACAGATAGGGGAGAAGATACATGTCTAATTCCAGACGAGGAGATCAGGGGCCGAACAAACAAATACTTCGCCGCACACTGGTACTGATGGGCTTGTGCGGTGTTCTTGCTTTTGTTTTACTTGCCGGTCAGCTGTTTTATATTCAGATTATCAATCACGCAGACTTTGAGCGCCGTGCAATTCAGCAGCAGGTGCGTGAAGTGCGGGTGATGGCGGGGCGCGGAACGATTTTTGATACAAACGGTACCGTTATGGCGATGAGCGCTAGTGTGGAGAATGTGTTCCTCTGTCCGGCATCCATCGTTTATTTTGGAGATGACAAAAATCTGATTGTGCGGGAACTTTCTGCAATCTTGGAAGTGGAAGAAGAGTTCATCCGCGAACGTATGGAGAATACGCATTCGCAATATGAGATCATTAAACGGCAAGTTGAGCGCGAGACCGGAGACGCTGTACGCGCCTTTGTCAGAGAAAACGGACTCAGAGGTGTACACTTAGAGCCAACGACACGCCGCTACTATCCCCTGGAGCGGACGGCATCGCACATCCTTGGATTTACCGGTGCGGATGGTACTGGGATGGGCTATGGGGTTGAGGAAAGCTATAATAGCTACCTTGCCGGTGTGGATGGCAGAATTGTGCGTCTGCGTAGCGGTGTTGCGGGGATTGATATGCTGCGGGCAAGCTATGAAAATTACTACAGCTCTCAGCCTGGACATGATGTGCACCTGACCATTGACGCGAACGTGCAGCAGATCATGGAGCGGCATATGAACTTGGCGGTACACAACTTTGATTTGCAGCTCGGTGGTTTTGCCTTGGCGATGAATCCACAGACGGGGGCTGTTTTGGGGATGGTAAGTCTCAATGACTTTAACCCCAACAGCTATGGACGGCTTTCTGAAGAGCGGATGGAAGTCTTACGTGCCCGATTCCCGGAAGATGAGGAAGCGCTGTGGGCGACAGTGAATGAGGAGCTGCATACCAATTGGCGGAATAAGAATATTGCTTACACCTATGAACCCGGTTCTACTTTTAAAGGACTTACCTTTGCCATTGCACTGGAAGAGGGTATTGTGAGCATGGACGATGGTCGTGTGTTTTACTGCGGTGGACAGATGGATGTGCGCGGACGTGTTGATCCAGTCAATTGCCATCGGCGCATAGGGCATGGGGCGCAGACATTTACACAGGCCTTCCAGCAGTCATGTAACATTGCGACAGTTGAGCTTGCCTTGGAAATTGGGCCGGACGTGTTTTTGGAGTATATGCATGCCTTTGGTCTGTTTGAAACGACAGGAATCGACTTAGATGGAGAAGCCATAGGACTGTGGTGGCCGGAAGCGGACTGGCATGAGTTTATTGCACATGGGAATTTCTCTTCTCTGGCGGCAGCTTCCTTTGGCCAGACCTTTACCGTCACACCCATGCGGCTTGTAACGGCAATTTCGGCGCTGTCAAACGGCGGCTATATTTTAGAACCGCACATTGTAGACCGGGTTGTGGGGCAAGATGGGGCTGTGGTCAGTGAAAACGAAACTATGGTACGCCGGCAAGTGGTGAGCCGGGAGACGAGTGATGCGCTCTTAGAACTCATGGAGCAAACGGTGGTGGGGGGTACAGGACGTAATGCTGCCGTACCGGGTTTCCGTATTGGCGGGAAGACCGGAACATCTGAGGATGTGGTCGTATACCTACAGACTGGGATTAAGCGGTATATTGCCTCTTTTGTCAGCGCTGCACCCACCAACAATCCAGAGATTGTGCTCTTGGTTGCGCTGCAATCGCCGGGGCCGAATAATACGGTTAATGTGTCCGGCGGTCTGATGGCAGCACCCGTTGTGGGCGCGATGTTGCAGGAAATTTTGCCTTATCTGGGTATTGATCCGTATTTTGGAGCGAGTGCGCCTGTGAATACACAAGTGCCCTATGTCCGCCGCCGTCCGGTGAGTGAAGCGATTGCTACTTTGGAAGCGGAAGGATTCAGTGTCCGGACCCAGGGAGAGGGAGATCGCGTAATCGACCAAATGCCGGTGGGCGGTGCGGTTGTGGTTACCGGGACACAGGTGATTTTATATCTGGACAGCGAGCGCTCGGAGGAAGACGTGGTTGTGCCGGATGTGCGGGGGATGCGCTATGAGGATGCACGCGTGGCATTAGAATCGCGAGGACTCCATGTGCGGCGGAGCGGACCTGACTTAAATCACGCCAATGTGGTGGTATATACACAGTCCAGACAGCCCACAGAGATTGTACGGCGCGGGACGGTTGTGGAGATTATGCTGATTGACACCACACAGGGTGAATTTTTCTAGGGTGATTGCGTTGTAGGGGCAGACCTTGTGTCTGCCCAGCCATGTTGATATAGGGCAGACACAAGGTCTGCCCCTACGAAGAACACCGAATGTCATACGGGACGCGCCCAGGTGTGCGTTCCCTACAATAGATAACAGGCGGAGGAACAGGTATGACGCTACGAGATCTTTTACTTGATGTAAAGCCCATAGAAGTGACTGCGAATCTGGATATGGAGATTCGGGACATTCGCTATGACTCCCGTGAGGTAGAGTCTGGGGACATGTTTGTTGCGATTAGTGGTTTTGAGACAGATGGGCATAGTTATATCGCGGCGGCATGGGACAGAGGCGCTGCGCTTGTGGTCTGTCAACGAAAGCCTGAGATTGACATACCTTACGTGCTGGTAGAGGACAGCCGTACGGCCCTTGCATACATCTCCGCGCGTTACTTTGGACAACCGGCAAAATCAATGAAGATGTTGGGTGTGACGGGGACGAATGGGAAGACTACGACTACACTTCTTTTGAAGAGCGTATTAGAACAATGCTTAGACGTAAAAGTCGGGCTGATTGGTACCAATGAGAATATGATCGGCGATGCGGCAATCGAGGCGGAGCGCACCACGCCGGAGAGTTATGTGCTACAAAAGCTCCTGCGCCAAATGGCGGATGCGGGTTGTGCCTATGTGGTGATGGAAGTGTCCAGTCATGCACTGGCTCTAGGACGTGTGGCAGGGATTCAATATGCGGTGGGTGTGTTCACGAATTTGAGTCAAGATCATCTGGATTTCCACCACACCATGGAGGCCTATGCCTTGGCAAAAGCCCAGCTCTTTGCGCAGAGCGATGTGGGATTGATCAATATTGATGACAACTATGCGCCGATTATGCTGGAAGTTGCGAAGCAAGCTTCTTGTAAGGTCATCAGTTTTTCTGTTGAGAAGAACGAAGCCGATTTAATGGCGAAGAGCATTCGTTTGAAAACAGACAGTGTGGAGTTTTCTGTGCTGGTGCCGGGAGAGATTGAGCGGATGACCCTGCACATTCCGGGTGAGTTTTCTATCTATAACGCACTAGGCGTTGTGGGAACGGTGTATGCACAGGGTGTGTGTCTGCCGAAGATTGCAGCGGCTTTGGGCAAAGCAAAAGGCGTAAAAGGCAGAGTGGAATCTGTGCCGACAGATGGGGATTATACCATTTTGATTGACTACGCCCACACGCCGGACGCGATTGAAAATGTGCTCACCGCTGTCCGTGGATTTGCCAAGGGGCGTGTGGTTATGCTCTTCGGTTGCGGCGGAGATCGAGATCCCTTAAAGCGTCCGATCATGGGAGAAGCAGCGGCGCGGCTTTCGGATTTTGTGATTGTCACATCGGACAATCCGCGCACAGAGGTTCCGGCGGAGATTATTGCGGACATTCTGCCGGGTGTTGAGAAAACAGATACACCCTATGTGACCATAGTCGATCGGCGTGAGGCGATTTGCTACGCAATCGAGCACCACCAGCCTGGGGATGTGATCGTGCTTGCGGGTAAGGGCCATGAGACCTATCAGATCATCGGCAAAGAGAAGTTTGATCTGGATGAGCGTGTGGTCATTGCAGACTATCTGGCAAAACGGAAGGAGGGGCGCGGATGATACTTGACCTTCTACTGGCGGCCCTTGTGAGCTTTGTGGGGACGGCTGTGTTTGGGAAGTTTCTGATCCCGAAACTCCGTGCGATGAAAGCAGGACAAAGTATTCGAGAGGACGGCCCTGTCTGGCATATGGCGAAACAAGGGACACCCACCATGGGCGGACTCATGTTCATTGTGGGCATGGGGATTGCGGTATTTACCATCGGATTTCCGGCGATTCGCGGAGGACGCTGGGGACATTTGATCGTATACCTCTTCGCTCTCACCTATGCGGTGATTGGATTTTTGGATGATTATGAGAAGCTGCGGAAAAAGCAAAACCTTGGACTCACTGCGGCGCAGAAGTTTTTGATTCAGCTCGTGGTGGCAATTGTCTTGGTGCTGGTACTGCGTCATCTTGGCTTTCTATCGCCGAATCTGATTGTTCCATTTACCGGCTGGACGATTTTCTTGCCGGAGGTTGTCTATCTCGTCTTCGCCGCCTTTGTGATCGTGGGCACGGTGAACGCGGTGAACATCACGGACGGTGTGGATGGCTTGGTAACAGGTGTGAGTTTGCCTGTGGCGTTTTGTTTTGGCGCACTTGCTCTGACTTGGGGGCAGTATTATCTGGAACTGGGTATCTTTGCGGCGGCTCTTGTGGGTGGACTTGCGGCCTTTTTGATTTATAACTTTAATCCTGCAAAAGTGTTTATGGGGGACACAGGCTCTCTGTTTCTCGGCGGTGCGATTTGCGGACTTGCTTTTGCCATGAATATTCCCCTTGTTCTCATTCCCCTTGGGGCGATTTACATTGCGGAAACGCTTTCGGATATCATTCAAATCGGCTACTATAAGGCGACAGGCGGTAAGCGCTTTTTCCGGATGGCACCCCTGCACCATCACTTTGAGATGGGCGGCTGGTCGGGGAAGAAGTGGAGCGAGAAAAAAGTCTTTACCGTGTTTACGCTGGTCAGTGTGATTTGTTCTGTAATTGCATTCTTTTCTATATATATGAGGTACGGGCTGTAAGGCGGCCACCCCATCGCCCTGTGGGCGGCACCCCTCCAAGGAGGGGAATTTGGACACATTGTAAGACCATTCCCCTCCTCAGGCGGGGTGCCCGAAGGCGGGGTGGTTCCAGCGATGTATTACTGTAGTGAAGGAGGCGGAACGCTGTGGATGAGCTTTTGAGACATGGACAGGGAAGAGAACATCGAGTGGAAGAGCCGGTTGCGGCGGTGCGAAAGCATCCGATGGATTTGCCATTTCTTTTGTTGGTACTCCTTTTGCTTACTGTGGGGGTTATTATGGTGCTCTCAGCCAGTTTTGCCAGCGCCTATTTTGATTTGGGGCGTGTGACAGGCGGGAATCCCACCTTTTATTTCCTGCGTCAGGCAGTGTTTGCGATATCCGGCGTTTTGCTCATGTTGGTTGTGAGCCGGTTTCCGTCTAGCTTTTATCAGGGGATTGCACTTCCGCTGATGCTGGTTTCCTTTGTGCTTTTACTGGCAGTTCCTGTGATTGGCGTTGCGGGGGGCGGTGCCCAGCGGTGGATTAACCTTGGGTTTACCACATTCCAACCCTCTGAGATTGCAAAGCCTGCGATTGTGCTTTTGTTTGCGCATATGATTTGTATCTATAAGGACAAGATGAAGACCTTCCGCTGGGGTGTTTTGCCTTTTGTTGTTGTCATGGCTCCGCTGGCGGGACTTTTGCTCTTACAACCCCACCTTTCGGCAGCTGTCATTATTCTTGCGGTGGGCGCTTGCATGATGTTCCTTGGCGGGACACGGCTTGGATGGTTTGTTGGCGGTTTCGGCGCACTTGCGGCGGCGGCGACTGTTGTACTTAGCCAGTTTGGGCATGCTTCTGCGCGGATTGTTGCTTGGCGAAATCCCTTTGATGACCCTCTTGGGGCGGGATGGCAGATTATTCAGAGTTTGTACGCCATCGGTTCAGGCGGTGCGTTGGGACTGGGACTGGGACAGTCGCGCCAGAAGTATTTGTATCTGCCGGAAGAGCACAATGACTATATCTTTGCCATTGTGGCGGAAGAGCTGGGTTTTGTCGGTGTTGTGATGATTCTATCCCTCTTTGCGATGTTGGTGATTCGCGGGTATTGGATTGCGCTCCATGCGCGGACAAAGTTCGCGACCTTGGCTGCGGCAGGGATGAGCAGTTTGCTTGCGATTCAAGTGTTTCTAAACGTGGGTGTTGTGACCAATCTGCTACCCTCGACAGGTATTTCTCTGCCGTTTTTTAGCTATGGCGGGACGGCTTTGTGGTTCCAGCTGATTTGTATGGGTGTCATACTCAGTGTCTCCCGGGAAATCCCAGTGAAGAAAGCGGGGTAGGGATATGCGGTTTTTGTTCACATGCGGCGGCACGGCGGGGCATATCTATCCGGCAATCTCCGTTGCTGGACGGATTCGAGAGCTGATGCCGGATGCGGAAACCCTCTTTGTCGGTGCAGAGGGGAAGATGGAGACGGAACTTGTCCCGCGAGAGGGCTATGAGATCCGCACAGTGAAGATAACGAACCTGCAACGTAAACTCACGGTGCAGGGTGTTTTGCATAATTTAAAGACAGTTGCAAATTTGGCAGGCTCCGCATGGAGTGCGAGACGGATTTTGAAAGCGTTCAAGCCCGATGTGGCAATTGGTACAGGAGGCTATGTCTGCTATCCCGTTTTGCGGCAAGCTGCCAAAATGGGGATTCCCACGGTGCTTCATGAATCCAACGCTGTGCCGGGACTTACGACGAGAGTACTTGCGTCTAAAGTAGATCGCATGATGACTGGGTTTGAAGTTCCGGAGGGGACGTATAAGTCTACGGCGCATGTTGTATACGCAGGTACACCGGTGCGCGGCGAATTTTTAGCGCGGACGAAGGAAGAGGCGCGGGCGGAGCTGGGGATACCCATGGACAAGCCTTTGGTGGTGTCCTTCTGGGGGTCTTTGGGAGCTTCGCACATGAATACGGCGATGCAGGACTTTATACGCCGTGCCTGTCAAGAGCAGACATTCCGGCAAATCCACGCAACAGGCGGAGGAGAAGACGGACTCGGGGCGATGATGACGGCACTGCGCGTAATCGGCGTTCCTGACCCCTTGTCTCGCGGTGTGGATGTGCGGGCGTTTATCTATGATATGCCACTGGTACTGGCGGCGGCTGATTTGGTGCTGTGCCGTGCGGGGGCTTCTACTCTGGCGGAACTGACTGCCATGGGGAAACCTGTTGTTTTGGTGCCATCGCCCCACGTGACGGGGAATCATCAAGAGGAAAACGCAAAAACTCTTATGCGCGGCGGTGGAGCTGTGATGCTTCGAGAGCGGGGTTGTACCTCGGATGTGTTGTATGACACGGTCACAGAACTCTTGGCGGATTCGTGGAAACTTTCTGAGATGGCGGTATCTATGCGTGAGATGGGAAATCCTGAAGCGACAGAGCGGATTGTGGAGATTGTGTTGGATGTGATGAGGAAATAGGTTTCTCGTGTACTGAGGATTGTAGGGGCGGATGGTAATCCGCCCGCAGTTCGGCGGGACTCGCACCGCATAAGCAGGTCAAAGACAATCCTCAGTCAGCTGCGCTGACAGCTCCTTTACGGAAAGGAGCCCAAGGGCACCACCCCGCCCTTCGGGCACCCCTCCAAGGAGGGGAAAGGGGCATTTCTCCTACGAAAGGGTACATCATAACTCCCATTTGCATACGATGGCTTAGAAATTGTTCTTTGCCGGAAAAAGGGCACATGTGGAACAGGTTCAAATGCAAACTTCGGGGGAATACACGATTATGGAAAAACTCAAGATACATGGCGGGCGCACATTAGAGGGCAGCATACGCGTGCAAGGGGCGAAAAACAGCGTGCTTCCGATTTTAGCAGGCGCTATCTTGGTACAGGGTGAGAGTTTGCTTCAAAACTGCCCTGATCTCAAAGATGTAGATGCCGCCATTTCGATTCTGCGGCATTTGGGTTGCACGGTTTCACGTCAGGGCGGGGATGTGTATATCGACTCATCCATGCTGACACGTTGTGATATACCAGATGATCTCATGCGCGAGATGCGCTCTTCTGTGATTTTTCTCGGTGCGATTCTGGGTCGTATGGGAGAGGCGCAGCTTTCCATGCCGGGGGGCTGTGAGCTTGGGCCGCGTCCGATTAATTTGCATCTGGATGCACTGCGCGCCCTTGGCGCGGAGCTTTTGGAGACGGAGAATGGAATTGTTTGCCGTGCACAGAAACTGACAGGGGCGGAGATCGCACTCCCTAGCCCCAGTGTGGGCGCTACAGAAAACGCTATGCTTGCGGCTGTTTGCGCCGAAGGTGAAACGGTGATCACAAATGCTGCCAGAGAGCCTGAAATTGTGGATTTAGCGCGGTTCCTAGAGGCTTCCGGTGCACGAATCCAAGGTGCAGGAGAATCAACCATCATGATCCAAGGCGGTGGGATGGAGCGGTCTGTGACACATCGGATTATGCCAGACCGGATTGTAGCTTCCACCTATCTCTCTGCTGTTGCAGTCACCGGTGGTCGGGTAGAGCTATTGGATACGGAGCCTTCGCATATGGAGACAGTAATTGTGGCGCTCCGAGCTTCCGGGTGTGAGATCGAGATATCGGGACAGAATTTACATATACGCTCTGATGGAGTACTTCGAGCCATCTCGCCTGTGATCACACAGCCTTATCCCGGGTTTCCAACGGATGCGATGCCATGTTTGCTTGCGGCTTCGGTGAAAGCACAAGGGACGACAGTGTTCATTGAGAACATCTTTGAAAACCGCTATCGCTATGTGGAAGAACTGCGGCGTATGGGTGCAGAGATCGCGCTGGAAGGCCGCGTGGCAGTGGTGACAGGTGTGAGCCGTTTAACTGGTACCTATGTAGAAGCAACAGACCTGCGCGGTGGTGCGGCCTTGGTTGTGGCGGCCTTATGTGCGGAGAGTGAGACGCAGATTGGGGAGCTTGTACATATTGATCGCGGGTATGATAATTTGGAAGAGACGCTGCGGCAGATTGGTGCGGATATTGTACGTGAGGGATAGGAAAAGCCTCCTTTTCCAAAGGAGGTGGCAGGCAAAGCCTGACGGAGGATTTCCTGCCTCAAGCAACAGCTTAAAGATTTCAAGGGCAATCCTCAGTCAGCTTCGCTGACAGCTCCTTTGAAAAAGGAGCCTAAGCATCTACTACGCATTCATATAGATAAAGGATGATATCCTATGGCACATAGACAACAATATAATACATCCGGGCGAAGGCGGAGACGGTCGTTTCTTGCTCGATTTTTGACCTTTCTGCTCATCTGCCTGATTTTGTTTCTCGGTGTTACAGTTTTCTTCCGGGTGAATGAGATCATCATCACCGGCGATACGCGGTATTCGCGCTTGGAGATTATTGAGGCATCGGAAATTGAGCTTGGTACGCATTTGCTTCTCTTCCGCGAGGACGTGGCACGGGCGAATATTCTCTCGCGATTGCCCTTTGCGGGACATGCGGAGATTGTGCGGCGGTTTCCAAGCCGGATAGAGATCATTGTGACAGAGGCCTTGCCAGTTGCGTTTTTGCAGGCAGAGGGGGGATACTTACTCTTAGACCGGAGTGCCCGCATTTTAGAGCAGGTGGAGCATAGACCCATTCAGCGGCTGGTTTATTTACAGGGACTGGAAAGGCCGCTTCTCCCGCGGGAGGGTGAGATTTTAGCCCTAGGTGAAGAGGGCAGAGCACAGCTTGCATATTTGCAAGATATTTTAGACCTATTCGGCAGCCTTGGGCTTGTCCCTTGGGTGAGCGAATTGGATATGAGCGATGTGCATAACCCGCAGTTTATCTATGATGAGCGTTTTACAGTGCTATTGGGGCCGCGTCAGGATGTGCGGCATGATATGAACATGTTTGTCGGTATCTTGGCAGAACTGGAGGAAGACGAGTTTGGACTCATTGATTTGAGGCCGGAGAATCCGTTTTTTAGGCAAGGGTGATCTAGTACAATTATAGATTTCTTGTAACTATTTGTTCAGGTGCTGTTACAAAGTGAGTATATTTGTTACGAATAAACGAAAATAAGCTTGAAAATTTGATAAATTGCATGATAGGACTTGACCTTCTGCCAGTTTAGAGATAAAATATAGAGTAGTCAAAAAGAAGAGTCTCTGCAAACGATCTGGTTTGGCTCTAGAGCTTACCGGTTCACATAGAGGGCCAAGTTATATCTATAGGAGGAAATTAGAAGATGTCTTTTACGCAAGATAATGGACCTGATAACGTGGTGACGATTAAGGTTGTCGGTGTTGGCGGCGCAGGCAATAATGTAGTCAATCGCATGGTTGATTCCGGCACGAAGGGAATCGAGTTTATTGCTGTGAACACAGACAAGCAAGCTTTGGCGGTTTCTGCGGCCAACCAAAAGATTCAAATCGGCGAGAAGCTCACACTGGGACAAGGGGCGGGTTCAAATCCTGAGGTGGGCAGAAAGAGCGCGGAAGAGAGCCGCAACAATGTGGCGAAAGCATTTGAAGACGCAGATATGATCTTTATCACAGCCGGCATGGGCGGCGGTACCGGTACGGGTGCAGCTCCTGTTGTGGCGGACATTGCGCGGGAGTCTGATATTTTGACTGTTGGTGTAGTTACAAAGCCCTTCAGCTTTGAGGGCAAGCGCCGCATGAATCAGGCGACAGAGGGAATCAAAGAGCTCTTGGGCAAAGTTGACTCTTTACTTGTGATTCCGAACGATCGGATTAAATATGCCACTGACCAGAAAGTCACATTTGCCAATGGCTTTGAAATCGCAGACGATGTACTGCGCCAAGCGGTGACGAGTATTTCTGACTTGATTAAGAACACAGGTTTTATTAACCTCGACTTCGCCGATGTTACAGCGATTATGAAAGACGCGGGATATGCACACATGGGTGTGGGACATGCTGCGGGTAAGGGTAAAGCGGAAGACGCGGCGCGCGCCGCTGTATCTAGTCCGCTGATGGAAACCTCCATTGATGGAGCGAAAGGCGTTTTGGTCAACATCACGGGCTCTATGGATATTGGTCTGGAAGATGTAGAAGCGGCGGCGAGCCTTGTACAAGAGGCGGCGCATCCGGACGCGAACATTATCTTCGGCGCTACCTTTGATGAAGACATGGATGACGAAATCCGTGTCACAGTTATTGCCACCGGTTTTGATGATCGTCCGGGCGGGTTCCACCATCAGAAGAAAGAAGAGAAGAAGATTGACGAAGAGAGTGGGCTATATTCCACAGCTTCTGAGCGTTCGATGGAATCTTCTGCTTCTGACTTCGGTGCTTCTACGAATACGCCTGCTGCCACGGAGAGCAGTGAGGAAGAGGACGATCCATTTGATACGATTTTCAAGATTTTTAACTCGAAATAAATATTTGTTCCTATGAAATAGACTGAGCAAACTGGAAAGAAACAAAAGACGGCGTTCTAGCATATAGCTGGAACGCCGTCTTTCTTCTTTTGGAAAAGGGAAGGTTTCGGGATTTTTTATTTTGCCGAAAAAAATGCTTGCAAAGCATTTTTAATGGGCTTATTCTTTATTTTAAGGGTATGTTTATCCCTTAGAAAGAGGAAACTGTATGAATCAGAAACAAATAAGAGAGCTAGAAAACATAATCAACCGTGACCATAGCAATATCGCCGGTATGGTGGTACAAAAAGACGGGAAAGTGCTTTATGAAAACTACTTTAATGCATGTTCTGCCACCACTGCCATCCATGTATTTTCAATCACGAAAAGTGTCATTTCTGTCCTGCTTGGTATCGCCATTGACCAGGGATATATCAAAGGCGTAGACCAGAAAGTATTGGATTTTTTCCCTGACTACATAGTGAAGCGAGGTGAAAAAACAATACAGACTGTTACGATCCAAAATATGCTGACAATGACGGCTCCATATAAATACAAGTCAGCACCCTATACAAAATATTTTACCAGCGATGACTGGGCAAAGTCTGCACTTGACTTGTTAGGCGGGAAAAAGCCGGTGGGAGAATTTCGGTATACGCCCCTTATAGGACCAGACATTTTGTCGGGTATTTTGGTACGTGCAACAGGACAATCCGTGCTTAACTTCGCAAAAGAGCATTTATTTTCGCCACTGGGCATTACCGTCTGTTCTGATGTGCACTTCAAAGACAAAGAAGAACAGTTGGCCTTTCTCAAAGCCAAAGGCATTAGCGGCTGGGTTTCAGGTCCGAAAGGCACAAATACCGCCGGCTGGGGTCTGGCCATGACGGCTATGGACATGTCGAAAATAGGAACACTTTACTTAAATAGAGGGAAATGGAAGGGCAAGCAGATTGTATCGGAGAACTGGATCGCTGAGAGCATAAAAGCGCATAGTCGATGGGAGGAGCGCGACCTGCCATATGGATATTTATGGTGGCCCAAGATTGGAAAGGGATATGCAGCTATGGGCGATAGCGGCAATGTGATTTATATAAATCCAAACAAAAAGCTAGTTGTGTCGATTGCCTCTCTGTTTAAGCCGACTGCGAAGGATAGAGTGGAATTTATTATGGAGTATATTGAACCGGCACTTGAGACTTAGGTTTTGGATTTATAGATGATCTCTTTTCGTGTAGGAGTGAGTAAAGTTCCTTGTGGGTTGAGATACTATATAGGGGTGCGCATTGTGCGTCTCTACGATCTGGAAAGGAAGCTGCGCGCGCATGGGGAAGTATCCGGTGATCGGTTTTGCAATGGAGATGGTGCGGACGTACCAAGAGCAGCGTGTGTCGCGCTCGGCGGCGGAGTTTGCTTATTTTTTGACACTTTCGATCTTTCCGCTACTCATCTGTGTGCTTGCAATTTTGGCAAACTTTGAGCTTAGCCTTGCGGGTTTGCGCGACGATATTTGGGCGAAAGATGTGTTGGAGGCGGTATTTGACTATGTGGAACATGCGGGGAATGTACCATCGACTCTGATGATCTCTGCCTCTATTGTGGTGCTTGTGACATCCGGTTCCGCCGCCTTTCGGGCGGTGGCGAAGAGTATGGAGGACATTCAGGGTTGTCCGCGCTATGCGGGAATTTTGGGATTTGTGCTTAGTCTTGGCTTTTCACTTGCACTGCTTTTTACAATTTATTTCTCTGTATTGATGATTACTACAGGTGGATGGCTGATGGAGATGATAGAGGACTTGACCGGAATTCATGGACTGGCGCTCTTTTGGAGCCGGATTCGGTTCTTGCTGCTTTTTGTGGTGGCGGTTGTGGTGGTATATTTCTTGTATCTCTTCACAGCACCGAGACAGCGGAAGATTCGCAGGCTTCCTGGTGCGATTTTGGCGACTCTTGCATTGGTTGCTGGGAGCATGATCTTTTCTTTTTTCATGGGTGCATCAGCGCGGTATCCGCTGATTTACGGTTCGCTGGCTTCTTTCATTTTGCTGATGGTTTGGGGGCAAGTTTGCGGCAATATTTTAATTGTGGGGAATTTATTCAACCACACCCTGCATCGGCGCAAGTACCTTGAAAATGATGCCAATTTGTGCGATAATAGCGATATGTGAAAACAGAAATCAGCATGCAGGGGAGCAAACTACTATGAAGCAAGTTCGCGTATGGCTCGCGATTTTGATCTGTAAAACAGCGCGTTTGGGACTGCGTGTCTTGGGTCGCGGCGGGACAACGATACCCGGAAAGTTGGCGCTTCGTGTGTGCCCGGATTTGTTAGGTGCACTTGGGAGGCAGGTTGCCACAGTGGTCATCACAGGGACAAACGGGAAGACGACTTCCGCACGGATGTTGGAGCAATGTTTTCAAAATGGTGCGATTCCGGCCTTTTCCAATCGTTCGGGCGCGAATCTGCTGCCTGGGATTACAGCGGAGTTTGTGGCACATGCGAGTCTCAGCGGCAAGATGCGACTTCAATATGCGGTGATTGAATGTGATGAGGCGGCGTTTCGGCATGTCTCGAAATATGTGGATGCGAAAGTGGTTCTGGTGACCAATGTGTTTCGGGATCAGCTGGATCGTTTTGGTGAGATTACGCATACACTTTCGAGCATTCAGGCGGGGATTGCAAATTCTCCTAATGCCACCGTGTGTCTCAATGGGGATTGTGCGCTTCTGATGGCTATGATGCGGGACTTAGAGAACCCTGTCCGCTATTTTGGCGTGGAAGGTGCACTATTTGGAGCGAATGACAGTGCTGGGGAGGCAACCCGCTGTGCTTGCGGTGCGGAATATGTGTACGACTACAAGACTTATGGACATTTGGGCGCGTATCGGTGTCCGAATTGTGACAATGCGCGTCCGGCTTTGGATGTTGCGGTTACTGAGATACTGGAAGAAACAGCAGATACGTCAAAAATTGCGGTGCGTGTCCAAGATGAACGGTATGAGGTGACGGTGAACTTGCCTGGGGCGTATAACATTTATAACGCAGCGGGCGTGATTGCAGTTGCTGATGTGATGAATCTGGGCATGGCGGTAACGAGTGCTGCTTTGGCGGAGTTTCGTGGCGGATTTGGGCGTATGGAGCGGTTTTCTCTTGGAGATGTAGCTGTTCGCATGATTTTGGTGAAGAATCCCGTTGGGTGCAGTCAGGCTTTGCGCTATCTGGCGGGACAAGCGGAGCCGTTTTTGTTTGTGATGTGCCTCAATGATCGACCGGGGGACGGGGCGGATGTGTCTTGGCTTTGGGATGTGGATACCTCTGTGCTTACTGCCTTGGATGATCGGCTCACGGGTGTTGTTTGCGGCGGTACGCGGGCGGATGAGTTGGCGGTCTGGATGAAGTATGCTGGGGTGCCGGAAGAGAAGATTTCCGTCGAGCTGGATTATGATCGTTTGGTGGATGTGATTGGGGGGGCTTCTGTGCCTGTTTATGTGTTGCCTACGTATACGGCGATGTTGGATGTGCGGGAGCGGATTGCGCGGCGGTATGGGCTTGGGAAGTTTTGGGAGTGAGCAATAATTGTTTGCTTTTACCAGGGGTCGTCTCCGTCGGGGCTAGTTTCGCCTGCGGGCGAGTTTCTTTTGTACCAGACAGCAACACCATACAATGTGTAACTCCAAAGAACCCATTGAAACCAGAGGGCTAACCTAACAAGCAAGAGCGGCTACAAACGATGTAGCCGCTCTTATTATATTACGCACTCGCCGCATCGTCAATCTTCCGCATACCCCGGCTGTTGACTTGTCCACTCGTGCCATACATGGAGCGGATTTCA
>Ga0131853_10000513_pt1 | contig 71558 bp, 71 predicted proteins | sample TergutLab28metaG_FD_92764 | JGI IMG/M metagenome (GOLD analysis project Ga0131853, IMG submission 92764) | Labiotermes labralis P1 segment gut microbial communities from Petit-Saut dam, French Guiana - Lab288 P1 (version 2) (version 2) | ecosystem: Host-associated > Arthropoda: Insects >... | reverse complement strand
TTCCACCCAATTATCCGCAGAGACACACTTGAGCGCCACCCCGAGATCGAGCAAGCCCTATCGGTGATGTGGGGCAGGATAACAAACGAAGACATGATCCGCTTCAACTACCTGGTGTACAGCGGTGAGATGACCATCGAACAATCGGCCCGGGCGCTTATCAACGAGTTCGGCCTGCTGGATTAGCTCCATCGACCACAAGCAAAAAAAGGACTGCCGGTGGCAGTCCTTTTTTAACAGGAAATCTATTGAGGTGTCGACGACGGCAGGTTGCTCAGATTGTTGTTCTCGGCGCCATCGGGCAGAGCGCGCAGGTACTCGGTGCCCTGGTTTGTAGCCACGGCCACCCCGCGTATTTTGTTCTGACGGGCAAGCTCTACACCCTGTTCTTTGCTGACTGTGCTGCCGTCCGACAGCTGGTAGCCTGATATCTTTCCCGACTTTTTAATCAAGCCCACGATCGAAAGCCCATCCGGCCCGGCGGTTGACTGGTGCTGGTTAATGCCGCTGGGGGGCATTATTTTCTCATCATTCATATCTACTCATCCTCCTTAACGCGTGTCTTTGTATTTTTCGCAGGAAGATAGGGCGATATGTAGATCAATTTATCTTAAATTTTTGGCGGTTAAAATAGCATCATTTGGCTGCTTTCGGGCAGGCCATCGAGTGCACCGGACTCACGCAGAGCTTCCAAAACGGCTTTGCTCACTCCGGCCCGTGTGGCAAGCTCTTCTTGGGAAATGACTTCCCCCTCGCCAGCCGCTTTTTGCAAGGACTGGGCGGCGTTCTCCCCTACCCCCTTGAGGGCGGAAAATGGCAGCCGGATCTTGCCGTCCTCGATTTTGTAGCGCAGCGCGTCCGAAGCGTACAGGTCGACACCCAGGAATTGCACTCCCCGGGCCAACATTTCCAGGGCAAGGTGAAGGGCGCCCAGCTGGCCGTCTTCCTTTGCTGTGCGCTCTTGAGATTTGGCCCGCAAGTCCTCCATTTTGGCGCGCACGGCCCCGGTGCCCTGGGTAACTGTTAATGCGTCGAAGTCCTCTCCGCGCACGGTTAGTACCGCTGCGTAGAATGCCAGCGGGTGGTAGACCTTGAACCACCCCATCCGCATACAGGCAATGACATAGGCGGCAGCGTGCGCCTTGGGGAACATGTACTTGATTTTTTTGCAGCTCTGGATATACCATTCGGGTACGCCATGTTCCTTCATGGTAGATATATGCTCGTCGGTCAACAGCTTTGCAGCTTTGCCCTTCCGGGTTATCTCCATAATTTGGAATGCCATTTTGGGCTCAAGGCCCTTTTGCATCAAATAGGTCATTATGGAGTCCCGGGTGCCTATGACCTGGGAAATATCGCAGACACCGTCCTTGATAAGCTCCCTGGCATTGCCCAGCCAGACGTCGGTACCGTGGGAGAGTCCGGATATCTGCAATAGGTCGCTAAAGGTCTTGGGCCTTGCATCCTCGAGCATCTGGCGGACAAATCCGGTGCCCATCTCGGGCAGAGCCAAGGTGCCGGTATTGCAGTCGATCTCCTGGGCGGTTACTCCAAGCGCCTCCGGAGAGACAAACAGAGAAAGTACTTTCTCGTCGGTCATCGGCACGTTGGGGATGCTCACCCCAGTCATCTCCTCCAGCCGCTTGTAGAGGGTGGGCACGTCATGCCCCAGAATATCCAGCTTAAGTATCGTGTCATGTAGAGAGTGGAAATCGAAGTGTGTGGTAACGATTTCCGAGTCGGAATCGTCTGCTGGGCGCTGCACCGGTGTAAAGTCGTAAACTTCCAGGTGGTCTGGCACCACGACCATTCCGCCGGGGTGCTGACCGGTTGTTCGCTTTACACCGGTACAGCCCTTTATCAGGCGGTTTTCTTCGGCCCGGTGGACAACCCGCCCCCTGTCTTCCAGGTACTTTTTGACAAAGCCGTACGCTGTCTTTTCGGCCACGGTCGAGATTGTCCCCGCCTTGAAAACGTAGTCGGCACCGAAAAGCTCTTCGGTGTACTTATGGGCGGCAGCCTGATATTCCCCGGAAAAGTTGAGGTCGATATCGGGAGCTTTGTCGCCGTCAAAACCCAGGAAGGTCTCAAATGGGATGTTGTGTCCGTCCCGCCCCAGGGCCGTGGCGCAGGCAGGGCAGTTTTTTTCCGGCAGGTCAAAACCCGAGCCGTACAGCTGCTCGTCTGCGAACTCAGTGTGCTTGCAGCCGGGACAGACATAATGGGGAGGCAGCGGGTTCACCTCGGAAATACCCGCAAGCGTCGCTACAAATGAAGACCCCACCGAACCCCGCGAACCCACAAGGTATCCGTCCGCCTCCGATTTGGCCACCAGTTTCTGAGCTATCATATACATGACCGAAAACCCATGTTCGATTATGGCGTCCAACTCACGCTGCATTCGGGCAGTTATTTGCTCGGGCAAGGGGTGGCCGTAGAGCTTCTCTGCCCGCTCAGTGGTTATCCGCCCCAAGTCTTCGTCCGAGCCAGGTATGGTCGGCGCAAAGGTGCCCTCGGGTATCGGGCGCAGCTGTTCGACCATCTCGGCGATTTTGCGGGGGTTATCGATTACCACCTCGCGGGCTTTCTCCTCGCCCAGGTAAGCGAACTCGCTGAGCATCTCGTCTGTGGTGCGCAGATAGAGCGGGGCCTGCTGCCCGGCATCCGCGAAGTTTTTCCCAGCCATTAAAATCTCCCGGAAGATAGCGTCCTCCGGCTCGAGGAAGTGCACGTCTCCCGTGGCCACCACCGGTATACCCAGCTTTTCCCCCAGCCGGACAACGGTACGGCTGTATTCGCGCAGGTCGTTCTCGGTGAGGTTTGGGTCCTTACGCAGCATAAAGGCGTTGTTTTGTACCGGCTGAATCTCCAGATAGTCGTAAAATGTGGCGATTGCGCAAAGCTCGCTCCAGTCTTTGCCGCCGGTTATGGCTCTGTAAAGCTCGCCGGCTTCACAAGCACTGCCTACAATCAAGCCTTCTCGGTGTTTCTCCAACAAGCTTTTGGGAGTGCGCGGGCGTTTATAAAAGTGCTCAAGGTGAGAAGCGGATATAAGTTTGTAGAGATTTTTTAGACCGGTCTGGTTTTTGGCCAGCAAAATTTTGTGGTAAGTAGGCAGTTTTTTAGGATTGACCTCGGCCAGGTGGCTCTCAATATCCTTTACGCTCCGTGCTCCACGCTCGCGCAGGTCGGCACAGATACGCAGGAAGACCTTGGCCAACACCTCGGCGTCGTCTCCGGCACGGTGGTGGTTGAACCCCCCCAGCCCAAGGCCCTTAACGACCTGGTCGAGGCTATATCTTTTCAGCTCCTTGTAAAGGGCACGGGCAATAGGCAGGGTGTCTATGGAGGTAAAGCTCTCTCTAATTCCACAGCGCCTTGTTGCTGCCCGCAAGAAACTCATATCAAAATCAGCGTTGTGGGCTACCAGCACAGCCTCGCGGGAGCCAATAAATTTAACAAAGGCAATGAGTGCGTCTTTTTCGGAAGGCGCGTCTTTCAACATCTCATCGGTTATGCCGGTAATTTTGGTGATTTCAGCGCTCAGCGACCGTCCGGGATTTACAAAACTGGTGAACCGCTCAACGACTTCCCCGCCCCGCAAGCGGACAGCGCCAATCTCAGTTATGCGGTCTCTACCAGCTGAAAGCCCGGTGGTCTCCAGGTCGAAGACAATAAACTCCCCATCCAATGGGGTGTCGGCTCCCCCGCTGACAATGTGAGCGGCATCGTCCACCAGGTAGCCTTCCACCCCGTAGATGATCTTAAATCCGGGGTCGCTTTTCTGGATATCGGCCGCTGCTTTCATGGCGTCGGGAAAAGCTTGCACCACCCCATGGTCGGTGATTGCTATAGCAGGGTGGCCCCAGGCGTAAGCCCGTTTTATCAGAGTTTCTACCGGGGTCATAGCGTCCAGAGCGCTCATGTTGGTGTGTAAGTGGAGTTCTACACGCCCAAGCTCAGCGGTATCTTCCCGCTTTTGAATCTGGGCACTGGAGAGATCAAACGCGCGAATGCTCACCTCGCGGTCATATTTGTCAAAGGCGGCGTCTCCTCGCGCTATAAGACAGTCGCCTTCGCTGATGTCCTTCATCGGGTCGGTACCCTTGCCCAAGTCGGTTATCACTTTCAGAGTGTTGGACCCAGTGCGGTCGGTGATGTCTATCGAGTAAATGGCCTTCGCACCGTCCCGGCTTTCTCTGCGGGTGACGCTGAATACAACCCCCCAGACCACTACATTGCCGGTATCGGCGCTCACCTCGCGCAGAGGGGTCGGCGAGGTTTTTATAGCCTTACCCATCAACACTTTTATCGAGCTGTCTATAAATGGTAAACCGGCGGTGTCGAATTGGGCCTTGCCGCCTTTTTTTGTAGAGCGCTCGGAGGGCTGCTCGCTTACTTGAACCTCCTGTTTAGCCGCGGCCACCGCTTCTTTTAATGAATCATCGGCCAGCTCTTGCGCACCCTCTGCGTCAAGCAACTCAACTTTTAGCGCCAAAGAAAAACGCTCAACCAACGCCCGTTCAAGAGCTTCCCCGCAGCCGGATTGACGCAGAAAATCAGCCCCGCCCCTTGCCAGGGTTATCCGCATAGTCTCCCCTTCTCGTACAGCAATCGCATCCTCAAAAAACCCATTGGCCGGCTTACCTGTTTCTTTTAGCGCGGCCACCAGCTCGGGCAAACATTCGGGTGCAAACAGCTCGGGAGGGTATTTAGGTAAGATCTGGCAGCCAGAAATTTCCAGGACAGCTGCTATAGCTTCTCCCGCCTTGATAAGGTCTGCCCGGGGTATCAGCTGTTCAAAAGCCGCGCGCACACGCATTTTGCCGCCTTGACCGGCAAGTTCTACCCCCAATACCTGCCCGTCTGGCAAGCCGAGGCTTTCTATATTCACTTGGCCGCCAAATAACTCTGAAATACTCGGCATGTCTTCCTCCTTAGTTTTTGGCAGTCAGTTGCTTTGCGAGCACTGCCAAACGCTCGGCGATTTTCTCTTGACACACTTTCTCCAGGGCTTTGCCTCTGGCAAAGATAAGCCCTTCGCCGTCACCGCCGGCTACCCCAAGGTCAGCGTGAGCGGCCTCCCCCGGGCCGTTGACCGCGCAGCCCATAACCGCAACAGTCAGAGGGCCGGGTATTTCGGCCATTGCCTGCTCGACCTCGTGGGCAAGCGCTATCAGGTCAATTTTGCATCGCCCACAGGTGGGGCAGGATATGACGTTTACGCCGGCACCCATTCCCAGCGCGCGCAGGATGTCGTAACCCGCACGCACTTCCTCTACGGGGTCGCCGGTCAGAGAGACCCGCAAAGTATCGCCGATACCATCCAGTAGCAAGCTACCGATACCTATGGCCGACTTGATAGTTCCAATCCGCGGGGTGCCTGCTTCGGTCACTCCGATATGTAGTGGGTAGTCGCAGCTGAGAGCGGCCAACCGGTAAGCCTCTACTGTCGTCTTAACGTCGCTGCATTTGAGCGAAAGGACAATATCGCCAAAGTCGAACCTCTCGAGCAGGGCGGCTTGTCCCAAAGCGCTCTCTACCAGAGCCTGGGGGGTAGGGCCGCCGTGCCGGGCCAAAATTTCCTTTTCCAGAGAGCCGGCGTTAACCCCCACACGTATAGGCAGGCCTTTTGTCCGGCAAGCCAGCGCGACCTGCCTCACCTTGTCTTCCCCGCCTATGTTGCCGGGGTTTAGGCGAATGCCGTCCACACCGGCCGCAACCGACTCAAGGGCTAGCTTATAGTCAAAGTGGATGTCGGCTACCAGCGGCATGTCCACCGCCGACTTTATGGCGGGTATCAGCTGTACGCTGGCTTTGTCCGGCACCGCCACCCTAATTAGCTGGCAGCCGGCTTCCTCCAGCTGCGCAGCCTGTGCTATGTTGGCTTGCAGATCTTCTGGCGAGGCGCAGAGCATCGACTGCACCGAAACAGGGGCGCCGCCCCCAACGGGCAGCCCCCCTACTATCACACGTTTCGTACTCTTACCCATCTCCGCCCCCAAAGCCCAAAATTCGTCTGAATATATCGTTAAATGTGACCACAATTATCACCATTATCAACAGGGCAAAGCCGACTGTGTTCACCGCGGCCTCGTATTTGGCAGGCACCGGTCTGCGGCGCACACCCTCTATCAGCAAGAAGATAATCCGTCCGCCGTCCAGCGCGGGGAATGGCAGCAAATTGAAGATACCGAGATTAACGCTAATAACACTGACCAGAAACGCCAGGCTGATTGCGCCTTCTCGTAAACCGCCGCGCTCGACCCCGGTTGCCACTGTCTCTCCGATAGCAACTGTCAAGCCGACCGGACCGCTTATCTGGTTAAAGCTGAACCGCCCGGTGGCGAGGTCAATCAGCGAACCCCATATCATTCGGGCCACCGAGACTGTCCGGTTGAATGAATTGGATATAACTAACCCGGGGGTTGGCTCCACCCCGACGACAAAGAAGTCGCGGGTGAGAATCAACACACCCTCCGCGTCGGTCATGGGGAATGTGACGCCGGTTAGCTGTATGTGCTCTCCTTCCCGGATGACCTCGACATCCAGCACACCGTCCCGGGAGCGGGAAAACTCATACATAATATCGTTGAAAGTGCGTACCCGGCTGCCGTTTATCCGGGTGATAGTGTCTCCTTCGGCCAGCCATTGGTTGCTGGTGGCGCCCTGACCAAACGCAGCTACCTGGTTGGTAGGTAACAGGCTATCGCTAGCTGTGATGATTGTCAGCAGAATAAACCCAAGCAGCAGGTTCATGGCCGAGCCGGCGGCAATTGCCGCAAACCGGTTGCGCAATTTCGCTTTGCCAAATACCCGGGGGTTTTGCTCGTCGCTTTCTTCGTCCAGACCCTCCATGGCACAAAACCCGCCTATGGGGAAGAGCCGCAGGGAGTACCTGGTCTCCCCGCGCACAAAGGAGATAATTTTCGGTCCCATCCCCAGCGCGAACTCGTTTACCTGTATACCTCCGAGCTTCGCCGCCAAAAAGTGGCCCAGTTCGTGGACAAATATCAGCAGCCCAAAAGCTAAAAACGCAACCAAAATCATAAGCGGATTCATCGGCTAACCACCTTATTAGTGTCTATAGTGCTCTCGCACAAAAGCGCGTGCTATATCGTCAGCGTGCAGTATGTTTTCCAGGGTGACTTCTCGGGGGAGGCTCAGCTGATCTACAGCCTTGCTGACCAGCTCGCCTATTCTCAGGAAGGACAGCTTGCCCTCTAAAAAGAGAGCAACCGCCGCCTCATTGGCAGCGTTGGCGGCCGCAGGGTACAGCCCGCTCAGCTCGGCTGCCCTCTCGCAAGCGGACAAGCACTCAAATGTGTCTCTGTCTGGCTTTTCAAAAGTCAGCGCACCCAGCTGGGTCAGGGAGAGCTTGCTCAGCCCCTCTACAGGCAGGCGGCGGGGATAGGTTATCGCGTATTGTATCGCCGCGCGCATATCTGGCAGGCCCAGCTGTGCAATCAAGCTGCCGTCGACAAAGTATACGCCGGAGTGCAGGATACTCTGCCGGTGCACTGCTATTTCGACCTGCGCGGACTCCAGCCCAAACAGCCAGACTGCCTCGATGAGTTCAAGGCCTTTGTTCATCAGGGTAGCGCTGTCCACCGAGATTTTTGCACCCATGGCCCAGTTGGGATGGGCTACCGCCTGCTTAGGAGTGATACCCTCCAGTTCCTTCTTGCTCTTGCCGAAAAACGGCCCACCCGAGGCCGTGAGCAACAGACCGGTGACGTCCTCCTGTTTGCCCGCCTGCAGACACTGAAAGATTGCGCTGTGCTCGCTGTCCACCGGTATTATTTTGCCCCCGCTCTCGCAGACAGTCCGGGTGACCAGCTCACCGGCGGCCACCAGAGGTTCTTTGTTGGCCAGCGCTATAGTCTTACCGGCCTTAGCCGCCTCTAGTATGGGCGCCAGCCCGGCAATTCCTACTATTGCTCCCACCACTATTTCGGCCCCGGGCAGAGTGGCCGCTTCCGTTAAGGCGGTCTGGCCGGTCGCTACCTTAACCGCCGTATCGCCCAGCGAAACTTTTAACTGAGCTGCGGCGGCGGGATCGCCCACAACCACCAGCTCCGGCCTGAATTCCCGGGCCTGGGCTTCAAGCAGATCGATGTTTTTCTGCGCACTCAGGCATACAGGGCGCAACCCCAACTCCCGGCAGACGTCTAAAGTTTGGGTGCCGATAGAACCGGTGGAACCAAGTATCGAGATTTTTGTGTCTTTAAAATCCATCGGCGCCCTCCATGGAGTGTATGAAAAAATTGGCCGAGTTATGTGCTCGCTAACTCAATGTTATCAGCTCGAAGTACCGGGTTGCCACGTAAACAGCCGGCAATGTAAACAACACGCTGTCAAACCGGTCGAGCACTCCCCCGTGGCCAGGCATGATAGTGCCGAAGTCCTTGACCCCGTACTCCCGTTTGATAGCCGAGGCTGTGAGGTCGCCAAGCATCGCTATAATCGAAAAAATCGGGGAGAGAACAGCCAACATGAGAAAGTCCACCCTTGCCCCCAACCGGGCCTCGTACAGCACCCCCAGAAGAAGTATCAATCCAGTGGATATTACTACCCCGCCCAGAGTGCCCTCTATCGTCTTTTTGGGGCTGACCTTAGGCGCGAGCTTGCGCTTGCCGAATAGCGTGCCGACAAAGTAAGCGCTCGTATCGCTCAACCAAGCGGCCCCAAGGGCAACCAGGATGTAAAAGCCCCCTTGCGTGGCCCCGTGCAGGTCGCGTATATAGACCGCGCTTGAGAAAAACAGCGGGATAATAAGCCCCAACAGAAACGCCGTAGCACAATTACCCAGGCTTACCTTGCCAAAATTTGTGACCAGCAGCAGAAAATACCCAAAAGTGACCAAAAATATCAGCGGCAAAATGACAGGGCTGACAAATGGCGTACGGGCAAACGGGATAATTAACGCCTGCGCCATTGCTAAAACACTCAGCCAGCGGTGGCTCAGCAGCCCGGTGGCTTTCAGCAGCTCAAGCAAGGCCAGCGCGCAGACCAACGCAATGACCGCATTTAGAAGCAACGTATCGAAAACGAGAGAGATGGCCGCCAACAGCCCAATAAGCACCAGCGAAGTTAAAACCCTAGTACGCAGCAAACTTGCACAACCTTTCTTAAAACACAAGTTTAGATTCCGCCCATTCTCCGCACCCGTGTGGCGTACTCTTCAAGAGCGAGGTCGAAGTGGCTGGGGCCAAAGTCGGGCCAGTGCTCGTCGGCAAAGATGAACTCGGCGTAAGCGCTCTGCCAGAGCATGAAGTTGGATATCCTCCGCTCGCCCCCGGTGCGAATAATCAAATCCACATCCGGCTGCCCGGCGGTGTACATTCCCTCGGCTATCATCTTTTTGTCTATCTGCTGCAGGGCTATCTCGCCGTTTAGCAGCTTTTTGGCTGCGGAGCGGGCCGCGTGTACAATTTCGTCCTGGCCGCCGTAGTTTAGGGCTATATTTACATCGATGCCATCGTTGTTCGCACTTCCTCTTTCAACGTATTCAATCATTTCCCGCAGGTCACCGTCCAAGGATGAGCGCTCTCCCAGAATGCGGGTTCGAACATTTTCTTTGCGGTAGTTGTCTGCGTTTTTAAGGTATGCTCGCAAAAGATTCATAATACCTAACACCTCCTCAAGAGGCCGGTTCCAGTTCTCGGTAGAAAAAGCGTAGACTGTCAGGTATTTTATCCCCCGCGCCTTGGCGTGGCGGACTATGTTCCCAAAGACTTCGGCCCCTTTTTGGTGGCCCTTTACTCTGGCTAGACCCCGGGCTGTTGCCCAGCGGCCATTGCCGTCCATAATTATTCCTACGTGTGTCGGTAATGTGTTTGGCATCTGTCATCCCATCCGGATATCGAACATAGAAAAGCCAAAGGCGCCTGCCTCCAGCTTCCCTTTGCCATCCTATTTTTGTTCTGTCAATAACTTTGGCAATACGTTAAATTTCAAGAATTTCTTTTTCTTTGGCCGCGGCTATCTTGTCGACGTCTTTGCAGCTGTTGTCAGTCGCAGTTTGGATATCTTTCTCGACGCTTTTGAGGTCGTCCTCGGTAATCTCACTGGCCTTTTTTTGGGCCTTGGCCTTTTCGACCGCATCCCGCCTTATAGCTCGCACGGCTACTTTAGCTTCTTCAGCCATGGTTTTTACTTGCTTGCAGAGTTCTTTGCGTCGCTCTTGGGTGGGCTGCGGGAAGGCAATACGGATAACATTGCCATCATTTGTAGGGTTTATGCCGAGATCGGACTTTTGTATGGCCTTTTCTATGGCGCCCATCGACGCCTTGTCCCAGGGCTGGATGACCAAAATGCGTGCCTCTGCCACCGAGACCGCCGCCAACTGCTGGATAGGCGTGGGAGTGCCGTAGTAGTCCACCACTATCTTGCTCAGCAGTGAGGGATTGGCTCGCCCGGCACGGATGTTGGCTAAATTGGCCTCAAAGTGTTCGATGGATTTTTGCATCTTGGTTTTCATACCTTGCACGACGTCTTCCATTTTTATGCCTCCTTTACAATTGTGCCTATCGGTTCCCCATGCAATGCGCGGAGAATGTTTTGTGGATTGCGCAGGCTGAACACCTGCACCGGTATGCCGTTGTCCTTGCACATCGAGGCCGCGGTGGAGTCCATTGCGGCAAGGCCCTGTGCAAGAACCTGAGTGAACGAAACTTGGTCGAATTTTTTCGCGTCCGGGTTTTTGTTGGGGTCGCTGTCGTAGACACCGTCCACCACCGAGGCTTTAAAGATGATTTCGGCGTCAATTTCTGCCGCGCGAAGAGCAGCAGCCGTATCGGTGGAGAAAAAGGGATTGCCCGTGCCACAACCAAAAACAAGCACCCTGCCCTTTTCCATATGCCGCACCGCTCGGCTGCGGATATACGGCTCGGCTATCTGCTGCATAACTATCGCCGTCTGCACCCGCACTTTCACATCCAGCGCCTCAAGGGCGTCTGCCAGGGCCAGAGAGTTCATAACTGTGGCGAGCATACCCATGTGGTCGGCCCGGGTGCGGTCCATGCTACCGCTCTGACGGCCCCGCCAAAAATTGCCACCACCCACTACTATGCCTATCTGGACACCCAGTTCCGCGCAGTCGCGTATACTGGCGGCTATCCCGCGGACAGCCTCGTCGCAGAGGCCAAACTTTGCGTCACCCGCCATAGCCTCTCCGCTGAGTTTGAGCAGAATCCTACGGTAGGCAAGCCCGGCCATAAAACCACTTCCTTGTGTTTTTTAGGTTAAGAACCTGTGTTCAATACTCGAGCTGCCCCCGAGCCGGCGATTTTTCCGCTATGCTGCGGCAATTTTCTTTGGAATCCACAAAGGATTCCTGCAAAAAATTTTCTTACCTAGCGAAAAAATCGCTTCGGCTGGTGAGCAACTCTCGTCATTGAACACAGGTTCTAACTGTCTGCGCAATTCCATTCCTTGACTATTCTACATGAATTTGGGCGAATTGTAAAGCCCGGTTGGTAGTTGGGAATTGCGAAATTAGAATTTACAGGGACGGAATACAAGCAAATCTTTGCCAATAGCAAGACGTTGGCAAAAGCTGCTTACTGACCGCCTTTGCCAACGTCCTGTCATTCTAATTATCTTAGAGCTATTTCATCATACCTGCGACTTCATCCGCGAAGTTCTCTTCTTTCTTCTCAAGGCCCTCGCCCTTTTCAAAGCGGGAGAACTTGACTACCTTGATAGCACCGCCGAGACTTTTGGCTGTGGCTTCGGTGTACTGGGCCACGCTTTGGTCTGCGTCCTTGACAAATGGCTGCTCAAGCAAGCAAACCTCTTTGTAGTACTTGCCGATACGCCCGGCAACCATCTTCTCGGCGATAGCTTGGGGTTTGCCTTCGTTGATGGCCTGGGCAGTGAGGATTTCTTTCTCCTTGGCGATAACATCCTCGGTGACTTCTTCCCTAGAGACAAACTGGGGCCCGGCTGCCGCTATCTGCATTGCAATATCTTTCGCGTAAACTTCAAAACCTTCTTTACCAGCAAGGTCGGTCTCGAAGTTGACCAATACGCCAATCCGCCCGCCCGCGTGGACGTAGCTCATGTTTACGCCATCGTACCGGGCAAAGCGGCGAATCTTCATGTTCTCGCCGATTACGAAAATCTTCTCGCGCAGGGCTTCTTCTACCGTGCCGCTGCCGCCTGCTATGGGTTCTGCCAGCAAGGCGTCAACGTCGGCTGGGTTGCTTGCAACTATGGTTTTGGCAACTGCACCTACAAATGCCATAAATTCGGCATTCTTGGCAACGAAGTCAGTTTCGGCGTTTACTTCGACAACCGCACCCACATTGCCCTCGACAATAGAGACTACCACGCCCTCTGCGGCAACGCGTCCATCCTTTTTGTTGCTGGCCATACCCTTTTCGCGGAGAATTTCTATCGCACGTTCCATGTTGCCCTCGGCTTCGGTAAGGGCTTTTTTGCAGTCCATCATGCCTACGCCGGTCTTCTCGCGCAGAGCGCTTACATCTTTTGCTGTAAAGGCCATATATTCACACTGCTCCTTCTTATCTATTTAGTACTGCTTGGCCGCCTCGGCTGCTTCCTCGGCTGTGTCTACTTCCTCTTGTTGAGCGGCCGCGGCTGCGTCCATACCCTGGCGGCCTTCGATCAAAGCGTTGGCCATGATTTGGCTTATCAGTTTGACGGCGCGGATTGCATCGTCGTTGCCGGGTATGATGTAGTCGATATCATCGGGGTCACAGTTGGTGTCCACTATAGCCACCACGGGTATATCTAGCTTTCTTGCCTCGGCCACCGCGATTTTTTCTTTGCGCGGGTCGACCACGAATAGAGCGCCGGGCAATTTTTCCATGGTCTTTATACCACCCAGGAATTTTTCAAGTTTCTCGATTTCCAGGGTCAGCTTGGCGACTTCTTTTTTGGTGAGGGCGTCGAATGTGCCGTCCTCTTGCATAGTGCGCAGACGGGCCAGTCTGTCTATACGGGTGCGGATTGTGCTCCAGTTGGTCAGCATTCCGCCCAGCCAGCGGGCGTTTACATAGTGTGCCCCCGCGCGCTCGGCCTCTTCTTTGACCGATTCGCCGGCCTGCTTCTTGGTGCCGACATACAAAAGGGTTTTACCGTTCTCTGAAAGCTCCTTGACAAAGTTATAGGCTTCCTCAAGTTTTCTTGCCGTCTTTTGTAGGTCAATGATGTAGATACCGTTGCGCTCTGTAAAGATATAGGGCGCCATTTTGGGGTTCCAGCGTCTGGTTTGGTGGCCAAAGTGTACCCCCGCCTCCAACAGTTGCTTCATGGATACGATGCTCATTGTCTTCCTCCTTTTGGTTTTGTCCTCCGCCGGTGGGTGGTTTTGGCCCCGCCTGTGTGTACAGACCACCTTGCCAAAGCCCTTACTGGCGTGCGGATTTTTACCTTATATACAACCTGCAGAAAGTGCAGGTCTAAGGTCTGAACTGGTCAGCTGATACCGGCCTGATACCGCATAGCTATACAATATTATATAGATGCGCCGACACCAATGATGAATATACCACATTTCGGCAGAGAATGCAACTGATTTTGCATATTGATTATGTGTAACATTCGCTCGGTTAATACAGTTTTATTCTACGCTGAAAATACATGCAGCAAAAAAATTTTTACACCAGCTGTATTTTTCTAGCTTCTTGCCGAAATACGTTATAGCGATTTTGCACGCCGGGCTGCTTAGCTCGGCAAGCTTAGCCTTAGAACCTGTCTTCATAACTCAGCGCACCGCTGCGGCTACGAGTTTTCCGCCATACTACGTCAGTTTCCCTTGGAATACATACAGTATTCCTGCAGAAAACTTCCTTGCCTGGCGACAAACTCGCCGCCCCATCGGCACACTTCGTTTATGAAGACAGGTTTTAAATTTTAGGAGGGCCAAAGAAATGAAACGTTTACTCTGCCTGCTTATTGCCGTGGTTATGGCGGTCGGCATCTTCCCGTTAGCGGCCTTGGGTGCGGTGACCCCGCCGCCACCCAGTGCGGTGGTTACCGATGTCTCTGTGACGCCGTCTCCCACAACGGTGGAGCGCGGTGGCCTGCGGCAGTTTACCGGAACGGTGTTCGGCAGCTACCTTACCCCCGCTGATCGCAATGTCATCTGGAATGTTGCGGGCGGTTCGGCGACGCTTGCGGCCGGTACTACTATCAGTCAGCAAGGTCTGCTGACCGTGGCCCCCAATCAGGCGCTGGGCACCCTGACCGTGACGGCACAGTCTACTATTAACCCGTTGGCAACCGGTACCGCGACAGTCACCATTGTGGCGGATACCGGCTTTATCCCGGTGACCAGTGTATCGGTATTACCTCGCTTTTTGGCGGCTGGAGGCAACGGCGTCGACCTCAACATTGGTCTCACCTTCCTGCCGGCCAACGCGACCCTGCCCCCCGCCTCAATCGGCGGCACGCCGTTTACCAACCCGGTGCTTAGGTGGCAGGTCACCCAGCCTCCCGGCAGCAATATTGTCGACCCGGCTCAAGCGGAAAGAGGCGTGCTTGTTCCCATAGGTAACCGCACCGGCCAAATCTCTGTCCACGCAATCGTTTACGACCCCAGAGAGGCTTCTGGCGAACGCGTTTTGCAGCCGGCCTTTACAATCACTGTACTCGATGGTGTTGATCTTGCCCCCGTAAGCCTGGATAGAAACCGAGTAGAGTCCGGCCAGAACCTGCCCCTTATCATGCAAAACGAGCCGACAACCTGGGGTGAACTCCGCTTTAGGTGGGAGACATATGGTGGCAACGCCGACCGCGCGACTATCTCGGCGGACAGTGTTTTCCGCGCTACCCTGCCCCCGGGCGCCACCGACAACATGATTGTTCAGGTTCGCCTGGTTATCTACCACCCAACCGCCCGGGATATCGTGCTGAGCCACAGGGTTTTCCCCATCACCGTTACGCCGCCTGTGGTTCCGGTGCAGACCATCACATTGCCCCCCAATCCCGACGAAGGTCTGCGTTTGCCTCCACCCCCTTCGCCGGGAGTGAGCTTTAGAGTCCGGGCCGGGCAGTACATACCCCTGCGCGACGTTGTCGTTGACCCCTCCACCGCCACCAACCAAGCAATCGAGTGGAGCGTTGAGAGCAGCGGCGGGATGATAGTCACCCTCACGCCGAGAGCTGGGTACCCCCAGAGCCTTTACTGGGTCAACGCTTCTCGGGCAGGCAGAATCACTATCCGGGCAACCGTAGTTGACGGCGTAACCTGGGACAGCCACTTCCACACTGACTTTGTCTTCGAGGTTGTGGATGAGTTCGTACCGGTGGAGAGCATCGGCCATGCCCTGTTCGGCCCGGAGTTTCCTCAGCCGTTTGGTACCGCCATCAACCTAACCGAGCTTACCCGTATAAACCCTTTTGATGCCACCAACACGAATATAGTCTGGCAGTTGCTCAACGACGGTAATACCGGGGCAACCCTCTACCAAACCGACCCAAGTAATGCGGACAACAACGAGTTTATACTCGAAAATATTCAGCGCAGAGGCAATATTCGGGTGCGGGCCACTATAGAGGACGGCCGCGCTGTCGGTCAAGATTTCACGCAGGAGTTCACTATTCACGTTTACCCGCCGGGGGCTTTACCGGGCCGCTTTATACCGGTGGATGGTATACGAGATGTACCCACCCTGGCTCAGGTCGGCGTACCTCTAATCCTAACCGGCACGCCATTTGGCCCAGACGATGAGACCCCCACCAACGCCACTATAGCCTCCTGGCGGATAGTTTCCGCTGAGTTTACAGGTGCGGTATTACAGCCCCCCGGCAACCGGCTGGGCACCTCCGCCGAAGGGCGCGTTGTGGTCGAGGCCACCATTACCGACGGCCTTGGGGAAGGCATGAACTTTAGCGCTAGGTTTACCATTCTCGTATCGACCGAAAGCTCGCCGCCACCGCCAGGCTTTATCCGGGTGAGCAATATAACCGGCGTGCCCGGGACAGCTCGACCGGGTCAGCTTCCGCTGCGGGCCAGCGTCTTCCCCACCACGGCAACCGCGGTTGTTGACGGCAACCCCGTCACTTGGGAAATTGTAAACGCCGCCGATAACACCGTTGCAAGGCTGCTGCCGAACAATATCCTCTCCACCGAGATTACAGGCACAGGCAACGGCGAAGTTACCGTAGTCGCCAGCATTGCTGACGGCTACGCCCCCGACCAACCCACTTCGCGGGAGTTCACCATCACTATTAATCCCAACGCCGACCCGGGGTCCGGACAACCCGGCGACGGTGATGGCGGTGGTGGCGGCGGAGGTAGCGGTGACAACGGAGGCGGAGGCAGCGGCGGAAGCGGTAGCGGGCAGCCCGGCCCCCCCGCGTCCGCAACCGCCAGGATTACCGGTATCTCCAGCGACGCCGACCTTGGCGCCAATGTCACCCATATAAGGCGGGGCAGCCCCAACCAGGACTGGGAGCACGGCTCACAGGTGCGCCCGGGAGAGTATTTGCTGATAAACCTCACAGCAGAAATGTTCGAGTGGGAGGGAGAAGCACCGGCAAACAATGCCGCGGTTACCCGCGCCCACCTTACCCGCGGCAACATAGGCGTCAATATGAACAGAAGGCGTAATGGCAACCTAATAAGCTCTGTCTCGCTTATTGGCACCGGCAACGACCCCGCGCAGATTAGGGTTAGCTTTATCGACGTATTCAACAGCACACAGGATCGTGAGTTCGAGGTGACGGTCTTCCTCACCGAAAACCGCCGCAGACACCAAGCTTCCGAGTTTTCGCTGGTCGGCACCATGTACAACGTCGTGGCCTATATAGACAGCTACGACGACCTTATTGAGGGCGAGCGCGGTTGGTATTTCGACATGCGCGACACTCCGGTAATACACCCGACCCGCACCTTCCGCAGGGTAGGGCTGCAACTGGATTACGGCGTGACTGTCTACGCCACCCTTGCCGCCAACCGCAGGGTAGCCCTGGCTGCCCGCAGCGGAATCACCAACATGTCAAGCACCGACGAGCAATTGTATTTGCGGTACGACTCGCTGGTACAGATAATCCATATTGAGCACAGGGGGCTTAACACCGATAGCGCCATGGTCGCATTTGATGTGGAAGATATGAACATTCGACTCTTCCACTTCACTCCTAACGCCCCAAGAAGCGCGCTTTCGGTCTCGCCGGTCAGCGTAAACCGGAACAGGATGTATGTCCACGATGCAGCCGGCCGCTTCCTAGGGCCAATAGATGGACCTAATAGGGAGTTCCCTTTCTCACCGACTTATTACATCACCAACCAGCGAATTCTCATGAACATCGCAAACCCCGGCACCCCAGGCACCATAGACCCACCTATTGAGAACTTCCCGCCGGGCAACGGCACCAACAACAACGATAACCCGTTGACCGGACGCGCACCACGTATGGAACCCCGGGTACATGGAAGAGTAGCAAACTAGCGCTATAACTAAAGGCTCCGGTAAATCGATTGATTTACCGGAGCCTTGCGCTGTTACGCCAGCGTACTGCGCTCAGCGCGGACCATCTTCTCAATTGGCTCAAACGGTGCCGAAATCTGCCCCTTGCCCATAAAATCCAGAGTGAGCATTGCGAAACTATCGCTCACACGCAGGTAGGCTATAGCCTGGCCTCTGCGCAAGCTGCCGTCCTGCCCTTCCAGCCGGATAGACCGCTCTACCGCGTTTTTCTCTTCGCGGGCCAGCCTTGCACGGGCCTCTCGCGCCAGGCGTTCTAGCGGGCGGTATAGCACCGAAACCCTGTAGCTCCCTTTGCAGTCAACGGTGAGAATCTCGCCCATTCCAATCCCTGAAATTGTAGCGGTTAGCTCGGTCGGTAGCGGCTTACCCTCCTGCCCGCTGAAGTAACCGCTGAGTTTTATTGTTTTACTCATTTTCTAGTTCAATGCCTTCGTCAAAAAAGTTGCTTAGCTCGTCAAGTGTACTGTAAGCTTTTTTAGCATTTATGTCACCTCCACATTTTGCTATTACGACAAACCCGCCAACTTGTAAATACTACTATGGCACAAAAAACTTTACCTGGAGGAAACCCCAAAATGGCTAAAGCCGGTATGCGCCGCCCCGACCCGGGGAGCAAAGACGCCCACGGCACCGAATCGAACAAGAAACAACACTTCCCTAAAAACGACGTACCCCCTGTACCTGAGCTGCAAGGCAAAGCAAAGAGCGGCAAAGAGACATCGCGTAAACCCTGACCAGTATAACCAGGGTACGTCGTGCCTACTCAGCGCGGGGCTTTAGGGCCCTGCGTCTTTTTTTGGGCGGGGGGCCAGGAGTGTGTGGGGCGATTATCTCAATGGCTTTGTGGCACACGGCAATATCGGTGACTTTGTATTCCCCGCCGAACTCGCCGTCTATCGACCAGCTCAGCTCATCCTCGCAGGTGATTCGCACACGTTTGGCGCTGCGCATGATAAATGATGAATCCGGCGGCCCCTTGCCTCCCATCAAAGTTGCGATTACACCCGCAAGATTCTCGAGCTTGTGTATTCTGCGCAGAAGTACAAGTTCGAACACGCCGTCGTCCAAGCAGACGTTTATCTCAAACGGCAAGTCAAACCCGCCTACCGACTTCGAGTTGGCCACCATCCCAAATATGAAGTCGTCTTCAATCACTTCGTCGTCAAGCTCTATCCGGCATCGGTGGTGGCGGATGCTGCCCAGCTTCTTGACCCCCTGCAAGACGTACGCCAGGTGCCCCAGCATGTTTTTCTGGCTTTGTGGCGTGTCGTAGGAGACGTCGGAAAACAAGCCAAACGCCGCCACATAGCAGAAGAAGCCATCTTGGAAAGCACCTATGTCTATGGCCGTGGGCTTGCCGCCCACGATTATCCGCGCGCCCCCTCGGGAATCCGCCAACAGGCCGTGGGTGGCAGCAAAATCGTTGGAGGAGCCGGAGGGTATATGCCCGAGTAACGGGCGCCGCTCGAGCTGCATAAGGGCGCTTATCACCTCATTGAGAGTGCCGTCCCCCCCACAGCAGACGAGATAGTCGAAAGCTCCCGCCCTTTCCAGTGTAATTTGGTAAGCATGGCGCGGCCCAGCCGTGGGGTAGACCGTGACTTCAAAGCCGCTGCCCACAAAGATCTGGGCCACATCAAAAAAGTCCTCTGCAAACTTACCCTGCCCCGCAGTGGGGTTGGTTATCAGCAGCATGGACTTGACCGGCATTCGCCGCACCTCCTTTGTCTTGACATTTTGAGCAAATGATGACAAATCATCCGCTTAGCGCTACAGTGGCATACATTATACACCACCTATACAATGTTTTGCAAACAACGTCAATATCGACTTTACCGGTACGTACAGAGGCATGTAGTCTTTATTGCAAACTGTCAACGATGCGTATTTTGAGGATAAAACAAAAAAGTATCTTCCAGCACCAGAGCGGGGCTGCCACTCCAGCCTATGGCATCTTCAGGAGAGCTCATCAGGTTGTACCTGACGTCGAGCTGACCACCGGGAGCAGAGCTTTGCACTGTGGTTAACCCGCCATACTGAAAAGTTCTGGTTATATGTTCAACCGGCAAGCGCAGGTTGAGGGTTATACCCGACAGGTCAAGCGCTGTTAATCGGTTGTTGTTGAGCACAAGATCTTCCAGCAGCGGATTGCCTGACAGGTCAAGCTCGGTCAGCTGGTTGTAACCAAGGTGAAGTTCCCTTATCCCAGGATTATTGGACAGGTCGATCTCGGTTAGATTATTGTGAGACAGGCGCAGCTCTTCCAACCTAGTGTTGCGGGATAGGTCAATCGCAGTTAAGTTGCTGCCAACGTCAAGGTTACGCAACTCCGTATTGTTAGACAGGTCGATCTCGGTGAAGTTGCCGCCAGCGCGAAGATAACGCAACTCTATGTTGTTTGACAAGTCAAGGGCGGTTAAGCTGGCGCCACCAACGCGAAGGTAGCGCAACTCTGTGTTGTTAGATAAGTCAATCTCGGCAAAGCTGCCACCAGCAGCGTCGAGTACACGAAGTTCTAAATTGTTGGAGACATCAATTTCGGTTAGGCGGTTGGAGCTGATGCTGAGATTTTGCAGCATCGTGTTTGCCGACACATCAACTTCGATTAAATAGTTGTTGGAAACATCAAATCGCTGCAGATATGTATGGCCACTTACGTCTATTTCGGTTAAGTTGTTGCCGAATAAATGAAGCTCTCGCAGCTGCATGTTGTTTGAAATATCAATTTCGGTCAGCCGGTTACCTATAGCGTTAAAGTAGCGCAGCTCGGGCATTCCCGACAGATCAATCTCGGTTATCTGGTGCCAGCCAACGTTGAGGTAGGTCAGCGCGGTAAAATACTCTATCCCCCTAAGAGATTCAATGCGTGTACGAAAGAGCCTGCCGGGGTTGGCGAGGAAACCACCGTCATTTAAATTCAGGCTGGTTACCTGCGCGGCCCGCTCCCGCGAAATGCCAAAAACAGTGAATAGCTCGGGGTAGTTTTCTTGTAAGACTTCCTCAAAGTCTGAGTCCAGCCTGATATAAAAAATTGCTCGATAAGTTGTAGCCGCCGTTACCACTAATAAAACCGCAAGCAACATTATTATTATCCCCGTGCGCTTTTTCAATTCGATACCTCGCTCTTGCATCCAAATTAAGCCATCCATTTTGTACCAGCATACCATAAATATATCCCTCAAACAAGGTGGCGACTTTTCGTTATCAAGCACTCATCCCAATGCAACAAATTCGCTTGTAAAGTAGCACAAATAACTTTCGGATTATTTGTGCAATTTTCTTTACATTTGCATCGACTAGGCTGAGTTTTCCTGTTAATTATCAAACAATGTTCAATATCCGCCTTTATATATCTATTGTGAAAATTAATGCAAGCTACGTGTAGTATTGCAAATTCTAATTGTCTTTTGCACTTTTATAATATATTATAATTGTAGACAGTAGACTGTAGACAATAGTTGTTAGGTAAATATTGTCTGCAAATTTAGTGTATGAAGGAGTGGTGTTTGTGAAGTTAACCCTTGCCAACTTTCACGTGAAGGATATCTGTTTTGGCAGCAAGACTGAGCTTAAAAACGGTGTCTTGACAGTGAACAAAGAGGAGGCCCTGGCAGTCGTGCGCGAAGACGTGCATATAACCAGTGCCGAGCTGCACATCGTTAAGCCGGGAGACAAAGTCCGTATGGTACCTGTCAAAGAGGCCATCGAGCCTCGTTACCGGGTGGGCGGAGGGCCTGTCTTCCCCGGTGTGACCGGTGATTTGCTCCAGACCGGTAACGGCACAACCCACGCCCTTAAAGATATGAGCGTACTGGTTGTGGGCAAGCACGCAGGCGGCTTCCAGGACGGGCTTATAGACATGTCTGGCGAGGGTGCCAAGTACACTTACTACTCGCAGATTAAGCATTTGGTGCTGGTGGGCGACACCGATGAGGACTTCGAGCGACACGAGCAACAGAAGAAAAACCGCGCCTTGCGCTGGGCCGGCATGAAGCTGGCCGAGTACCTGGGCAACTGCACAAAAAACTTGACCCCCGACAACACCGACGTTTATGAGCTGGAACCTGTCACCAAGCGCTCTGCGCAACTAAACGCGCTGCCCAGTGTGGTTCTGGTGCTGCAGCCGCAATCGCAAATGGAGGAAGCTGGCTACAACGACCTCAACTACGGCTGGGATACAAACCGTATGCTGCCAACCTTTATGCACCCCAACGAAGTGCTTGACGGCGCAATGATCTCCGGCTCGTTTATGCCCTGCTCGTCCAAATGGGCTACCTATGACTTCCAAAACTTCCCGATGATCCGCAGGCTATACGGGGAGCACGGCAAGACCCTTAACTTCTTGGGCGTGATAATGTCCAACCTAAACGTTGCCCTCGAGCAAAAAGAGCGGGCCGCCCTGTTCGTGGCGCAGATAGCAAAGAACTTGGGAGCTGATAGCGCGATAGTAGCCGAGGAAGGCTACGGCAACCCGGACGCCGACTTCACCGCCTGTCTAGTGGCTCTGGAAGACGCCGGGGTCAAAACTGTCGGCCTGACCAACGAGTGCACCGGTCGGGACGGCGCCAGCCAGCCATTGGTTTCGATGAACGAGAAGTCGGACGCTATCGTTTCAGCCGGCAACGTGTCAACCCTGATCGAACTTCCCCCCATGGAAACAGTCCTTGGCGAACTCGCGGCCTTGGGACGAGATGGGCTTTCCGGCGGTTGGGAGGGCGACGAAAAACTCGGGCCATCTGTCCGCCCGGACGGCTCTATCATCATGGAAAACAACGCCATGTTCTGCGGCGACCAAGTTGTAGGCTGGTCGACAAAGACAATGGTCGAATACTAAGGAGGTGCCACGGTTGAAAGCGATTTTATATGTAAATCAATTTTTTGGGCAGGTCGGCGGCGAAGAGTTTGCCGGACACGAGCCGGAAATACGCGACGGCCTTGTAGGCCCAGCCATGGCCTTTCAGGCCGCTTTGGGCGACAAAGTACAGCTCACCCATACCATCATCTGCGGGGACAACTTCATGGGTTCGCAGACAGATGAAGCTATCCAGCGCATCCTGGCGTTTTTGGAGGGTAAAGAGTTCGATATCTTTTTTGCTGGCCCCGCGTTCCGGGCTGGGCGATATGGTGCGGCCTGCGGGCATATCTGCGACGCCATACAGAAGAAGTTCGGCGTGCCGGTAATTACCTCGATGAACGACGAGAACCCCGGCGTTGAGATGTACCGCTCTAAGATGGTAATCTTTAAAGGCGGGTCGAGTGCCGCCGCCATGAAGAAGGACGTTGAGAAAATGGCCGACTATGGCCTGCGGTTGCTCTCCGGCCAAAAACTGTTGCCCGCCGCTGACGAAGGCTATTTCGGCCGAGGCGTGCGCGACCAGATTTGGCTCGACCCGCCGGTTAATGCGGCAGACCGCGTTATCGACATGCTGCTCAAAAAGGTGCATGGCCAGCCATTCCAGACCGAGCTGCCCATTCCCAAGACCGACCGGGTTCCAATAGCACCCGCCATCTCTCCCGCCGAGCTTGCCAAGATGAATGTGGCGCTGCTCACTTCCGGCGGCATCGTGCCTTTTGGCAACCCTGACCGCATTCAGTCGGCCTCGGCCACCAGATGGGGCAAGTACGATATCTCCTCTCTCGATAACCTCGAGAAGGGCGAGTACATGACCACTCACGCGGGGTACGACCCGGCGGCGGCCAACAACGACCCCGATGTCGTCCTCCCCCTGGACGCCCTGCGCGCCTACGAAAAAGAGGGCAAAATCGGCGGTATACACAAGTACTTCTACTCCACGGTGGGCACCGGCACAACCCAGGCCGAAGCCGCGCGTATGGCCGGCGAAATCGTAGAGGAGCTTAGGGCCGCCGGCATACGTGCCGCTGTCCTCACCTCCACCTGAGGCACCTGTACTCGTTGCGGCGCAACGATGACTAAAGTTATTGAGAAGGCGGGCATCACTATTGTGCAGATGGCAAACCTTCTGCCTGTCGCCAAAACCGTCGGCGTCAACCGCCTTGTACCCACTATCTCGATCCCCTACCCGCTAGGCGACCCAGCCACCCCTGCTGAGGAACAGTTCCAATTGCGGCACCACCGGGTCGGCGTCGCCCTAGACGCTCTGACCACCGACATCAGCGAACCGAGGGTGTTCAAGGTAGCTGTCTAACACATTTTACGAGGAGGTGAAAGCTATGAAATTCAACTTGCAAAGAGATATCGCCTATATTGTAGCTCTCGGCATCACCGCTTTGATCGTTGTACTAGGGCTTGCGACCCCTGAGCGGTTTGCCGACGGCACAGGTGCGGTCTTCGGTTTTCTGACCGACAACTTCAGCTGGTTCTACCTGATATCCATGTTCATCTTTGTAGTTTTCTCGCTGGGGCTTGCCCTTAGCAAGTACGGCAATATAAAGCTGGGCGACGACGATTCCAAACCGGAGTACAGCACATTTACCTGGTTTACCATGATGTTTATCGCCGGTATGGGTATCGGACTTGTATTCTGGGGCGTGGCAGAGCCGCTCAACCACTTTGTCAGCTTCGGCATGGACGAGGCCGCCGCTAACGAAGCTATGCGCGTGTCATTTATGCACTGGGGAATTCACCCTTGGTCGGGTTACGCGGTAATAGGCATGGCGCTGGCTTACTTCCAGTTCCGCAAGAAGTCGCCCGGGCTTATCAGCAGCATCTTTCTGCCTATCCTTGGCGAGAAGGGCGTTCGCGGGCCAATTGGCAAGACTATCGACGTGCTGGCTATCTTCGCCACTGTCGGAGGCGTTGCAACCTCTCTGGGTTCGGGTACACTGCAGATCAACGCCGGGCTCAACCATTTGTTTGGCATTCCCCAAGGTACGCTGCCGATTATTATAATTGTCGCCATTATGGCCTCTGTGTATATCTGGAGCGCGGTCAGCGGAATCAACAAGGGGATCAAAGTGCTCTCCAAGGTCAATATGTGGCTAGCTCTTGGCCTTATGACCTGCGTGCTCATAGTCGGGCCGGTTCTGGTAATCGTGCAGATATTCACCAACACCACCGGCGCTTACCTTAGCAGCTTTATCCAAGAGAGCTTTGCTATCAACCCATTTGGCGACAATAGCTGGCTGGGCGGTTGGACCGTCTTCTACTGGGCTTGGTGGGTGTCCTGGGCACCTTTCGTTGGAACCTTCATCGCCCGTATCTCTAAAGGCAGGACTATCAAAGAATTCGTCTTGATGGTTATCTTAGCGCCTTCGCTCTTCTCGATGATTTGGTTCTCGATCTTCGGCGGCCTTGGGCTAAACCTCGACAACACTATCATCCAATCCGCGATAGAGACAACCGAGACGGCGCTGTTTGTGGTCTTCAGCCAGTACCCGCTGGGCTTCCTGATGTCGATAGTTACGGTGGTGCTGCTGCTAATCTTCTTTATCACCAGCGCGGACTCCGCTATCTACGTGCTCTCTATGTTCTCGTCTGAGGGCAGCCTCAACCCCGGCAACACCAAGAAGATAATCTGGGGGATAATCCAGGCCATGCTGGCGCTTGTGCTGCTGATTACCGGCGGGTTAGGGGCGCTGCAAACCATATCAATTGTAGCAGCCTTCCCCTTCGCGATTGTAATGCTGCTCGCATGTTACTGCATGTACAAAGCCTTGTCCGGGGAGCGGCGGGGGCAAGTTCCCCAGTCCTTTGGCCCGGCTGTTGACGATTCCGAGTAAACGCATTGATTAAAACAGAAAGCGACTGTCCCCATAAGGCGGTCGCTTTCTGCTATATTGAAAAACTTTGTAGATATGATATAATGTCCACCGGGGAGCACGTTCACCACACCAACCCCACACTTGCTGATTGGAGACACAGATGAGCTTTATTCGCAGCTACGAAAAACACAGCCTTAGCGAAATGGCTGTGCTGTACATTAAAAACAAGATTCTCTCTGGCGAGTTTAAAAGCGGGGACAAGCTAGTGGAGTCCAACATCTCTGCGGATTTGTCAATCAGTCGCCCGCCTGTACGGGAGGCCTTGCGCGAACTCAGCGTCCAGGGTATGATTGTCTTCTCCCCAAGGAAGGGTAATTTTGTGCTGGACATGTGCTCGGATGAGCTGCTGGAAATCTTCGATATACGCATCTCGCTGGAGGTCAAGGTTCTTGAGCTGCTTGTACGCAAAAAGCTGCTGAGCCGCGAAGACTTCGCCCGCCTGCGCGATTTGGTGGGAAAAATGCGATCACACAGTCAGCTGGAGCTTGAGCCACACGAGCGGATATACCAACTCAACTCTCTGGATTTAGAATTCCACAGCTACCTATGGACGGCCTCCAAAAGCCTGCGGCGGGGGAAGATCATGGAAAGCCTGTTCTTCCAGCTTTTAATCGCCATGAACCGCAGCCCGGAGTCTTTGGGTTCTTTCGACGAAAAGGCCGCCGAGCACGAGCGAATTGTCGACGCATTGCAAAAGGGTGACCTCGAGCTGGTGATCTCTCAGTTCAAAGCACACCTTGACACATATGTCCGGGCGGTTATGGAAGGCACTGACACAGTACACAGCGATCTACACCAAAAATAAAATCCCGCAAACATCCCCCGGCTTTTGGCCGGGGGATGTTTGCTTTAGGACCTGTATTCAATACTCAAACCGCCCTGACCCGGCGATTTTTCCGCTATACAGGTTCTTAATTTGCAGCTCTGTTTATCGCGCTGAAGTTCATCGCAACCTCGCCCACCATAGAGTAGGAATCGAGCAACAGCACAATCTTCGAGCCGCCCTCCCCTGTTTTGCCAATTCCGGTTATATACCCGGAGGCACTGCCGGTTAGCGGCGGCGGCAGAGAAATGCTCTCCTGGGGGATATCCAGCACTGCCTCGACCGCGTCGACTATAAAACCAACCTGGTTGCCACTGATCTCCAGGGTGATGATGCAGGTGCGGTCGGTGTACTCCTGTTCCATATTGCCAAAGCGCAGGTTGACATCTATCAGCGGTATAACCGTACCGCGCATGTTAATTATACCTTTTACGTAGTGGGGCAGCTCTGGCATCGGGGTTATCTCTTGGATTTGGGTGATACCGTTCACGTTTACTATTGAGAGTCCGTACAACTTGTTCTCGATAAAGAAGGTCAGGAACTTGTTTGATACGTCTTGCGGGGTTTCGCTGTCCTGCAGCAGAGCATCCATGTTTTCATTGAACATATCGGTTTTCCTCCTTGGGCGGTTACTTAAAATATATTTTATAAGTTGGGTTTTGTGTTTTCTGCCGCCTGCAATACGGCTAGGTAGACATCCACTATCATTTGATAGAGTTCACCGGGAATTTCCTGCCCCAGCTTTAGATTAGAGAGCAGAGTGGCCGCGCTGTCGTCGTGGTAGACCGCCACACCAAACTCGTCGGCAATTTCTACAATCTTCTGGGCGACGTAACCAACTCCGGCTGCCACCACTATGGGTGCCGCGTTTTTGTCCGAGTTGTACTTGAGGGCGGCGGCTTTCATTTCCCGCACGTCTTGGTAGCCGAGGTTTTCAGATTTTGACATCAATACCCACCTTTCGCTGCGTCAGCTTGGGGAAGACCTGCATTACGCTATGAGGGCGTTCGAGTTCCCCGACATCAAAGGTCGTCAGTGTATAGCCGTGATAAAGCATCAAATCTCCCAGCGGGCGCTTTAGGGTTTTTAGAGGCTCAACCAGCGGCCCGGGGCACCACATCGAAAGCTCTACCCTCTCCCCGCTCTCCCAAAAGCAGAGTTCCACAGTGCCGTGGCGCTCGCTCTGGGCGGCTAAGAATATCTTGCGCCCACTCTCTTCTTTCCCCCGCCGGGCCTCTTCGCTGTCCGGGTCTACATACATCTCAGCGTAAACTTTACCCGTACCCGGCAGCTCAAGGGGCAATATAAAGTGCAGAAGATTCATAAGCGAGCTTTGGTTTTGGAGCATACTCATCAGCAGATGCTCGGCCTGGCGTATGGCGTTGGGGTTGTTCCCCACGGTGCGCAAAGCACTTGCGATTGTCTCGGCAATCTTGGCCATCACCCCGTTCTCGGCGAGTTTGGCTTGCCCAGCGCTCTCGCGCAGGGCATCAATTAAGTCGGCGGCGAAGTCGTCTCCCAGATTTGCCAGTCTTCCCAAAGCGTCGGTCAGCTCGGTCACGCTCTCCTGCAGGGCCTCGGGGGTACCTTTGTCCACCCGCACAAGATTGTGGACGACCACCATAACCATATCGCGAATGCTCTCGCTCTGGTAGTATTTGACAACGATCTCGCCCAAGAGCGGCAGCAGATTGTTTTTGAGTATGGCCGCGGCCTCTTTTGGCTCGGCACCCAGCTGCGCACTCTCGTAGGGGGAAGCGCCCGGCCCAGTGGCTTCCTTCTGCTGCTTTAGCAGCATTTTAGAGAGGTCGTCCAGGTATTGCCCAAACTGTTCTCTGTCTTTGCTGAACATGAAGTCGAGCAAGTTCTCACACTGATAGAGAATGGTCTTTATCGAGTTCTCCAGGTTTACGTGGAACTCAAAGCTTTTAAGCAGGCCGGCTATATTTTGTTTGACGTTTGGGTTGCCCGCAAACTGTGTGAGCATATCCCGCAAGATGTCGAATGGCTCCCCTTTGAACAAGGTCGCCGCCGCTTCTTGTTGAGTCAGCAGTGCTGTCAGCTGGTCGGGCGAAGCAAAGAGCGAACCCAGCAAATTCTTTATGGCGTCGGCACCCGACACCTCGGGTGTGGAGATACCCATCTGCAGCATAGAGACCATCCGTTGTAGCTGATATGCAGTGTCGGTTCCATCCCGCAGCAGCGGTGCCATGGCAGTGCGCCCGAGCATCTGTCTCAGAACTTGGTTACCAGCTTCGTTGTCTAGCATTTTTTTGTCGTTGCCGGGTTTTGCGGCTTTGCCCAGCTCTAGTGGATGTTCTGCGTGCGTGCGGTTGCCTATAGTATTGTCTCTGGGTATCATCGGGGATGGTACTTTGGTAATATCAGCCATATTCACCCCGCGTCACTTTTCGGGACGCCAGGATGCGCGCCCGCTTAGATCTTGCTTTTATTTTATGCGATTTGTCACTTTGCTTGATTAGTATTACCCAACGCTAGGCAAAAAGCCGGTGTATTTGCTCGCTGTTTGCAAATATACTTTACCAGGTTCCAAAAATTGTACGCGGCCGAGAACTAAGTTTTTTCGACAAGCGGTAGATTTTTTCCACAATATTTGTTAGAATGTAAATTGGTACAGCTCACGCCTCTGTGAGCTGGTGCGACAATTTACTTGCCCCCGGGCTTTGGGAGGTATAGCTTAATGAGTGAGAGCTCGCTTTTCGGCAACCGGATACCGCCTAGCTGCAAATACTGTGAATTCGCCGTGCCTTCAGGGCGGGATGGTTTTTTGATCTGCCACAAAAAAGGCGTTGTTATGGAAGATTTTTCTTGCCGCCACTACCGCTACGACCCTATTTCTCGCACGCCCCATCCTCCCCTTGAATTAGAGAAGTTCGAGGAGGATGAGTTCGTGCTCTAGTTAAGATGTTTTTCGCAACCACTAAAGGAGAGATGATTCTTTGAGTAAACTTAGATTGTCCGCTGTGTTGTCCGTTTTTATGGCCCTGGTTATCTTAAGCTCGTGTATGCCCCGGCGCCCGGCCCCGCCGCTGCTGGATTCCCCGCCGACACAAACATATCAGACCCAGCAAATGGACATAACCGAAGAACCCGAGCCGCTGCCAAGCCAGACCTACGACCATGAGTATCAAATCGGTATAGAGCCCTCTGTCCTCGAAAGCTACGGGTGGGAAGAGCTTGAGCTGGCATACTATGATAGCGCGGCTCCAACAGCCGGTATTGGGCTAACCACCCTTGCTACCACCCCGTCGCTTGACCTTACAATCTCCCAAAACTTTCATGTAACCCGCCCCTCCAGGCAGAATAACCACAGAGTCACCACCGAATTTGCCACATACTTTATAACAGGAACGTCCAACCCCGGTCAGCCGCTTCTATTTAACGGCAACCAAGTGCAGCGGCTGGGCACCCTCGGCACTTGGGGCGTTCATGTGCCGCTAAGTATGGGCGACAACGTCTTTACCGCCAGCCAGGGCGGAGAGACCGCTACCATTACTATAACCCGGCGGGCAGCCCCTGGGGTCGCACCGATTAACGCAATTGTCCAGAACTCAATGTTCCCGGCCACCCAGGGTGGTGTCAGGGTCGGCCAGTCAATACCGGTTGAGGCTGTGGCGCCATCGGGCAGCACGGTGACCGCCTCTTTTGGCGGGCAATCGGTCACTTTGCAGCAGGTAGCCAGTGCATCTCCGGGTATACCTGCTACCTTTAGAGGCCAGCTGCCGGTAGGTACAAACTACCCGGCAGGCGTCACAACCAGGGTTGGTCCAGTCAGCTACCAGCTCAACCACGGTGGCACGGTCACCAACTTCCAAAGCAGCGGGGATGTCTTTGTGGCCGGGCAGGGCAGCCATATAGCTGTACGGGTTACCACCTACCTCGGGTTTGTAATCCCAAATCCGGCACAACCTTTGGCCATACACCAGGTTCTCAAGACCGGCGCCACCGACTTCGTCTACGCAGAAACCAACACCCACTTCCGGCTGTTCTCGGGCGGGTACATCAACAAAAGCAGCGTCGAGATAATCGAGGGTGAAGTGCGCATAGGCAACAACGTTTCCGGCGTTACATCTTTCTTTACCGAGCGCCGTGAGACCTATATGTTTGACGGCATTAACCGCTCCGCCTTCCACACCGAGCTGCGCGATAACGTATTTTACTTTACCATCTTTAATACCGTGGGCACTCCCCTGCCCAACTTCGCTAACTCCCGGCTATTCTCGTCGGTTACCGCAACCGCAAACTCGGGAGCCAACAGCGTCACTTACGCCTTTACCTTGCGCAACCCCAGTCTTTGGTGGGGCTATCATGTTTGGTTTGACGGCGAAAACAACACCTTGCTGCGCTTCAACTACCGGCCTGCCCTCTCGGGCGGCTCTACCCCGCTTAGCAACGTAACCGTGATGATTGACCCCGGCCACGGCGGGAATGACCCCGGCGCTCTTGGCATCGCCGCCGGCTTTGGCCCGGACGAAAATGTTTTAAACATGGCAAATTCCTTTGCTTTGCGCGATGAGCTGGTTGCTCTGGGCGCAACGGTTGTCTTTACCCGCACCGAGCTAAACCGCACCATGAGTTTAGATGAGCGCATACGGGCATTCGAGACAAGTGACGCCGACTTCTTTATCTCGGTGCATCACAACGCCCTACTTGAGAGTACCGACGCCAACACCATCACCGGCGCTGAGATCTATTTCTTTACGCCACACTCGGCAGGCCCGGCGCGCAGCGTCCTAGACGGCGTTATAGAGGCTACCGGCCGCAACCGGCGACAGGTCAATCAAGGTGCATTCCGGGTAACGCTCCACCCCAGAGCGCCTTCTATGCTGCTAGAGTTGGGCTTTATGTCTCACCCGGTTGAATACGAACGCATGACCAATCCGGAAGTTATCCGCCAGCAGGCCAGAGGCACAGCCCAAGGTATCGTGAATTCACTCAGGTAGTGACTATCTAGAATAAAAATTAAAGCGCCGACAAATACGGGAAATTACCGAGTTTGTCGGCGCTTTCTCATTTATACTTGTTTCACTTCAAAAGAAGAACACTTTTGAAGCTGCGGCAAAGAACAGCCGCAGTCAGCGCTGCGCGCTGGAAAGCCCGTGTATACGCCATTAACGGCTCCGCCGCTACACACTCTGCGAGTATGTAAACTTGAAAAATATAGTGCATTTTATAAGTTGAATGGCTATATTGGACATGATAATGCCGAGGTGATATTTTATGTCCAAAAAATCAAACAAGAACTCTAGCCCCAAGAACACCACGCCCACTATCAAAGACGCACCCAAAAAGGAAAACGCTACCGGCACACCAGGGCCGTTCCAACCCCACAACGCAAAAAAAGAAGGCCTCGGACCAAATACCAACCGGTAAACAGATCAAAAATTACAAGCTCCCCCAATTTTCAAATTCAGTGGTAAATTACGGAAAGCGCGTGCTCCCACAGTACGCGCTTTCCCTATTCTTACGTTATGTCGGCATGGTTAAAAAACCTTTACAAATCGCGCTAAAATAGTAAAGCCAAACATTGCCAAGATCCACTTTGTTTTGCCAGTTGTTTTTTAACCGCATTTGGAAAACCTAGTTCTGTCAAAGTTTTATCCGTGTTTGCTTCTCTGGCGCATCTGCGCTGAGGAAATGGTCTTCGCGCTAAAAATGTAACCTTTTTGTCAAAAGAGTATGTGTGTTTGTTTTGGGAAAACCACCCTATATAACAAAAACAAATTATCGCATATTAATTTCCAGAACAGAAGACCCGCTGGATAAAATTTGACAAATACAAAAATTGGAGGAAAACCAAGCAATGAAAAAAATTGCCTCACTGCTGTTAATTGTCGTGTTTGTGCTTAGTATGGGCACAGCCGCTTTCGCAGCAGAAGACCCCACCGCCCTGGGCGGCACCGGTCGCAATGGCTCGACCCTAGGCGAAGGCACCGCCATGCATGGCCGGAATTCCCTGGCGGATGGACACCAAGGCGCACGTGGCTCGCGGTCAGGAGTCCAAGTGATTGATGACGACTACGACGGTCACTACGCCGCTGACGACATGGCACCTGTTGACGATATTGTAAGCATTGCTCCACGTCTCAACTTTATAAACGATAACACGGTAAGAATCCTCAACGGCGAAATGTTCCTTGTGCTGGATGGCCGGATCGTGCTGCCTGAGCATATGCTTATCCCCAACACCGAGTATCTCTTCCAGATCTACTACAATAGAAACGGACTCAACGAAGACGGCTATATTGACCATAATATTAACACCCCTGTATCTGCCAGCCCCGAACTCGTACCGTTGACCGAAGAGTCGCTTTCTGGTGCTACCGGCAACACCACAGCCAATGCTAGACTCCGCCTGCGCTCGGGCAGAGGCACCACCACTATTGGCCGCTCTGAACTGAGGACCCGCGGTACCGGCACCGCCCGCACCTACGAGCTTATGCTTGATACCAGGGCCAGCTACAACACACGCCAAACCGACGTCACATTTACCTTGTTGACCTCTGGCGTACTGCCCGCACCCGTAGTCGTTACCCCGGAGGACGCGGGCGCTACCCCGCCCATCCCAAATGATATTTACTCAGCCAGCCTGGCTCAGTCCATTCTCTCCTTTGTGGTTGGCTGGCCCCGGATGACTGATGAGGACGTTGACAGCTATGCTGAAGGCGACACCGTAACCATCTCCAACGAATACCCGGTTATCATGAGAAGGCAGATAGAGCGCCTGGTTCGCAACCATAACTACAGGCCTATCCACTTGGCATTTGAAGACGGCAGCTGGGAATACACCGGCCGTATGTCTGGCATGAGCGACACCAACTTCTTTACCACACAAGATGTTGTACCCTCCCTCATGAACCGCTTTGACCAAGACTTTAAATTCCTCTCTCTCCCCGCTGGGGTAACCTTCCCCACCAATGGCGAACTGCGAATTGACGTGAGTGACGTCAGCGACGACTGGAATCGTATTTACACGTATCTCTATCGCAACGGCAACCTCACGCCTATAACCACTAGTTACGATTCCCTTGACGACATGATCTATTTCCGCACAAACTTCCTCGGCTCTTTCGTTATGACCGATGTTGAGATCACCGATCTCGCTTTGATCGCACAACCTGAAGAGCCTGAAGTTCAGGAACCCGAAGAGCCTGAAATCCCCGACACTCAGAACCCCCCCATGGGTGTTGCAATGGGTATGAGCGGCACCGGTCTGCTGGTAGGTCTTGGCTCCGCTTCCCTGCTGGGCGCGGGCGCACTGGTAACCCGCCGCCGCAAAAAGTAACCTGAGCTAGCTTCTCGATATTTTTTATCCGTGTTTATTTTCGGGGCGCTCTAGCGCCCCGAAAATAGCCTTCGCACTGAAAGTTTTTGTCAGAAAGTATGTGCGTTTGTTTTGGAAGGAATACCCACTATTAACACAGGCAAATTATCACATACTAATTTCCAGAGCAGAAGGCTCGCGGATAAAATTTGACAAATACAAAAATTGGAGGAAAACCAAGCAATGAAAAAATTTGCCTCACTGTTGTTGATTGTCGCATTTGTGCTTAGCATGGGCACAGTCGCTTTCGCAGCTGAAGACCCCACCGCCCTGGGCGGCACTGGCAGGGGCGGCGCAGCCCTCAACGAAGGTACCGCTTTACACGGCCGTAATTCTCTGGCAGACAGTCACGGCGCTCGTGGCTCGCGATCAGGCGGGCAGGTGTATGAAGACGGCAACGACGGAATCTACACCGCTGACAGCATTGAAAACGATGATCTTATAAGCATTGCCCCAATGCTCAATATGGTGAGCGACACCGAAGTAAGAATCCTTGCCGGCGAGATGCTACTTGTAAGCGACGGCCGGATTGTACTGCCTGAGCATCTACTCGTCCCCAACCATGAGTACGTCTTCCAAATTTACTACAATAGCAGCAGCACCGCCGACTATATTACACACAATATTACCGGCCCTCTGTCTGCTAGCCCAGCGCTTGTGCCACTGACCGAAGAGGCAATTTCCGGTCCTCTTGGCGATACCACAACCGGCAGACTGCGCCTGCGCTCGGGCAGAGGTACCACTACCATTGGCCGCTCCGAGCTAAGAACCCGCGGCACCGGTACCGCCCGCACCTACGAGCTTCTGCTGGAGACTAGAGCCAGCTTCAACACTCGCCAGACCGATGTCAGCTTTACCCTGCTGACTTCCGGCATACTGCCCGAACTTGACCCCACCGCCGGCTTTGCCAACCCGATTCAGTCCAACCTCTCCTTTGTGGTTGGCTGGCCCCGGATGACCGACGACGACATTGACAGCTACGCAGAAGGCGATACCGTAACTATCTCCAACGACTACCCCGTTATCATGAGAAGGCAGCTGGAGCGCCTGGTTCGCAACTACAGCTACAGGCCTATTCACCTGGCTTTTGAAGACGGCAGTTGGGAGTACACCGGCCGTATGTCCGGCATGAGCGACACCAACTTCTTCACCACCCAGGATGTTGTACCCGCCCTCATGAACCGCTTCGACCAAGACTTTAAGTTCCTCTCTCTGCCGGCCGGGGTGACCTTCCCCACCAATGGCGAGTTTAGGATTGACGTGAGTGACGTCAGCGACGACTGGGACCGCATCTACACCTATCTCTTCCGCAATGGCAACCTCACGCCTATCAGTACCAGCTACGATTCTCTTGACGACATGATCTATTTCCGCACAAACTTCCTCGGTTCTTTCGTTATGACCGATGTTGAGATCACCGACCTCAACCTTATAGTACAACCCGGCGAGCCTGAAGTTGAAGAGCCTGAAGAGCCTTATGAAACTCTTCCCGAGACCCAAAACCCGCCCATGGGTGTTGCTGTAGGAATGAGCAGCACCGGCCTGCTGGTTGGTCTTGGCACCGCTTCCCTGCTGGGCGCGGGCGCACTAGTAACCCGCCGCCGCAAGAAGTAACGCATAGCACAACTTCTCTCAAAAACAAAATCAGCGCAACTAACAAAACGCACAGACCGGCGGTACAAGTATACCGCCGGTCTGTGCGTTTTCGAGTAAATGGTTGCGTCTATGTAGTTTTCTTTAGCTCGCCCATGCAGCTGCCACAAATGTTTTTGCCCTTGTACCCGTTGACATTCTCGGCGTTGCCGCAAAAAATGCAGCTGGGCTCATACTTCTGCAGCATTATAAAACTGCCATCCACAAATATCTCTATGGAATCCCGCTCGTTAATTTCGAGCACTTTGCGCAGTTCTCTGGGCAGCACAATTCTGCCAAGATCGTCAATTTTCCTTACAATACCCGTCGATTTCATATCTTTCTCCTTTTAAAGTAAGTATAGATTTGCCGAAAAACAAATAATTTACATACTATTGGTAATTATATCTCGTTTTTCCAATTTTGTCAAATGTTGTTTGCGGACAAGTTGACGAAAGTTGCAACATCTAGTTGGAATGATTGTCAGGGTTGTTCACATAAAATTGAGTGTGCAAGCAATCTATAATGTCGTGGGGTGGGCTGGTCATGATGAAATGGGTGTTTGGCGGAATCGTCTTCGCCTCTTTGCTTGCCGGGGCAGTGCTGGGGCGAATGAGCGAAGTTTCCGGCGCGGTCATCTCCTCCGGCGGGGAGGCCATACAGCTCGCTCTTACCCTTGCTGGGGCAATGTGTCTTTGGAGCGGGCTTATGCGGGTGGCAAGGAAGGCAAAACTTACCGAGCTTATAAGTGGGTTATTTGCTCCGTTTATTAAGTTGTTGTTCAAAGGCCTCTCACCCAAGAGCGAGGCCGCACAGGCTATCTGCTTGAATATCTCTGCAAACCTTCTGGGGCTGGGCAACGCGGCCACCCCTTTGGGCATTGCGGCTATGACCCGTCTTGCAGAGCTAAACGACGGCCCGAGCGACACCGCCAGCGACCATATGTGCATGTTCGTGGTGCTCAACACCGCCTCGCTGCAGCTTATACCCACCACCACCGCCCTATTGCGGGCAAACGCGGGCTCTGCCGCACCGATGGAAATTATGCCGGCCAGCTGGGTAGCCTCGTTGGCCTCGATACTGACCGGCGTACTTATGGTAAAGTTTTTAGCTTGGCGAAGAAGGGAGCGTACCCTGGTATGATAGCCTTCAGCAACTTCGTAATTCCTCTTACCTTGGCAGGAATTCTCGGCTTTGGCCTTTACAAAAAGGTCGATGTCTTCAGTGAGTTTTTGGAGGGCGCCAAGGAAGGGCTGAAAACAGCAGCTAACATTGCCCCGGCGTTGATTGCTCTGATGACCTGTATTGGTATGCTCAAGGTCTCTGGAGCGCTGGACGCTGTCGTTTGGGTGTTTTCTCCCTTTGCCCGCCTGTTTTCGCTGCCGGAAGAAGTTTTGCCCCTGGCAATTCTGCGCCCCATTTCGGGCAGCGGAGCGCTGGTCATCTTCAACGACCTGTTGGGCACCTACGGCCCGGACAGCTTTATCGGCAGAGTGGCAAGTGTCATGGAAGGCTCGAGCGAGACCACATTTTACACTATCGCCGTCTACTTTGGGGCAGTGAAAATCAGTAAGACTAAATACACCCTTTCCGCCTCTCTCGCCGCCGACCTCGTAGGCTTTGTAGTAAGCGCGCACATGGTTCGGCTTATCTTTGGGTTTTAGAACCTGTGTTCAATAGCGGTTTGCCTTTGTTTTTGCGGGAAATTGTGGTATACTGTCAGGTAACCAACAAGTGGAGGAACAAAGGATGTTCAAACGTATACCCGCGCATATCGGCGTCATTCCGGACGGCAACAGAAGATGGGCACTGCGAGAAGGCATGGAGAAAAAAGACGGCTACCAAAAGGGCTTGCCGCCAGGCTTTAGGTTGTTTGAATTGCTTGCACGTCACGGCGTAAAAGAAGCCACCTTCTACGGCTTTACCCGGGATAACAACAAGCGGGCTGTTGAGCAGCGTGTGGCTTTCACACAGGCCTGCATCGACGCCGTTGAACTGCTTAAAGATCAAAACGCCAACCTGCTGGTTATCGGCAACGACAAATCCTCCGCCTTCCCAGATGAGCTAAAACCTTACGCGAACAAGCGAGTAGTGTTCAAAGAGGGCGGAATGAACGTAAACTTTCTAGTAAACTACGACTGGGAGTGGGATCTTAAAACCGCGCTGACAAACGGCGGCAAAATCGCCTCTGAGTTAATACCGCGGGTTGACCTGCTTATCCGCTGGGGCGGGCGGCGCAGACTGAGCGGCTTCTTGCCTGTACAGAGCGTCTACGCCGATTTTTATATTGTCGACGACTACTGGCCCGATTTTCAGGACAAGCATTTCCTCGATGCCATGCAATGGTACCAAGACTGCGATGTCACCCTAGGTGGGTAACAAATAGTCTATCGTCAATTTTAACAATGTTTCCTCTTGTTTCATTGGTAAGATTTTATCATTTTATCCAAAAAGCTTGTCAAGTTTCAAGAATTTTGATAGAATGTAAATTGATTGACACGGCAGAATATATTTGTGGCTAAACGCAAAAAATGCCCCGGCGACAACATTGATGAGCAAAGCGAGGGATAGCCATGCCTATGACGAAAAAGCTCGCAAAGCAGCTGGACGACTTTTTGCGCGGCGAAAACTATCGGCTGTACGAGGTGCTCGGCAACCATAAGGCCACTCAAAAAAAAGTACCCGGCGTGCGCTTTCGTGTTTGGGCGCCAAATGCCCAGGCGGTGTCGGTGGTGGGCGACTTCAACAACTGGGAAGCTGGAGCGAACCCCTGCCGGCCTTTGAGGGACTACGGCGTTTGGGAGTGCTTTGTCCCCGGCATAGAAAACATGGCCGCATACAAATATTCAATCACCCGACCGGATGGCGGCCAGGTGTTAAAGTCCGACCCTTTTGCCATGCACTACGAGACCCCACCGGCCACCGCCTCCAAAGTTTTGGAGAATGAAAAATTCAAATGGACCGACTCCCGCTGGATGAAGAAGCGCTCCGGCGGCAAGCTTTTCTCGCAGCCAATGAACATCTACGAGATGCACCTGGGTTCATGGCGCCACTACCCGGACGGCAACACCTTCGACTATGTAAAACTGGGCACCGAGCTCGCGGAATATCTAAACTATATGGGCTACACCCACGTTGAGGTTATGCCCGTGACCGAATACCCATACAGCGGCTCTTGGGGGTACCAGGTGACCGGATACTTCGCCCCCACCTCCCGCTTTGGCACACCGGCGCAGTTCAAAGAGTTCGTCAACATTTTGCACAGGGCAAATATCGGCGTCATTGTGGACTGGGTACCCGCCCACTTCCCCAAGGACGAATTTGGCCTATACGAATTTGATGGCACCCCCTGCTACGAGTACGCCGACCAACGCAAAAGCGAACACAAGGGCTGGGGTACGCGTGTATTTGATTTCGGCAGGGGGCAGGTGCGCAGCTTCCTTATCTCCAGCGCCATGTTCTGGGTCGAGCACTTTCACATCGATGGTATGCGCCTGGACGCGGTAGCCTCCATGCTCTACCTTGACTATGACCGGGACGGCGGTGACTGGATGCCCAATATCCACGGCGGCCGCGAAAATCTTGAGGCCGTGGAGTTTTTGCAACAGCTAAACTCGGTGGTTTTGACCAAATTCCCCGATGTGGCGATGATAGCCGAAGAGAGCACGGCCTGGCCACTGGTAACCAAACCGCCTTATGTCGGCGGCCTTGGCTTCAACTTCAAGTGGAATATGGGCTGGATGAACGACGCGCTGCAATACAACTCCCTCGACCCCATCTACCGTGCCTTTAACCACGACAAGCTGACATTCTCGATGTACTACGCCTTCAGTGAGAACTACGTGCTGCCCATCTCCCACGACGAGGTCGTGCACGGCAAGTGCTCACTGCTTAGTAAGATGCCCGGCGACAACGAGATGAAGCTGGCAGGCGCCAGGGTGTTTTTGGGGTACATGATCTCCCACCCCGGCAAAAAACTGACATTCATGGGCTGTGAGATTGGGCAATTTATAGAATGGGACTACCAGCGGGAAATCGACTGGCTGTTGCTTGAATACGACCACCACCGCACATTCCAGGAGTATGTGCGGGCACTCAACCAGCTCTACTTGGAACACAGCTGCTTCTGGCAGATAGAGGACTCCTGGGACGGCTTCCAGTGGGTGGTGGCCGATGACTCCGTCCAGAACATAATCGTCTTCCGCAGAATCGACGAGAGGGAAAACGAAATCGTCGTTGTCTGCAACTTCAGCCCGGTGGAACGGCATAGCTACCGCTTCGGGGTGGCGGATGCGGGCGGTTATACCTGTCTGCTAAGCTCGGACGAAGAGCGGTTTGGCGGGGGCGGTCGGCACCCACAAGGAAAAATCGCCTGCGAAGACATACCCTCCCATAGCTTGCAGCAGAGCATCGAAATCAATATCCCACCGCTCAGTGTTCTCTTCTTGGGGCCGGAGGACACGCATAAAGAGCGCGGCAAAAATACACCAAGCGCTTGAGCATCAATTACTAGACAATGCGTAAATCGACATAATTTACGGTTCTTAAGCTTTAACATATATCTCTACCACAGGGGGGATTCGCTGTGAATAAAGCCAAAAAGAAGTGGATTGCAATGATCCTGGCCGGCGGGCAAGGCAGTCGACTTTACGCTTTGACCCGCCGCCTTGCCAAACCAGCAGTGCCCTTTGGCGGCAAATACCGAATTATCGACTTCACTTTGAGCAACTGCGTAAACTCCGGCATTGACACTGTGGGGGTACTTACTCAGTACCAACCTCTTGAGCTAAACGAGTACATCGGCAGCGGCCAACCCTGGGATCTTGACCGTGTGCACGGAGGCGTATACGTGCTGCCCCCCTACCAAAAAAGCACCGGCTCGAACTGGTACACAGGCACAGCCAACGCCATCTACCAGAACATGCAATTTATCTTACGCTACAACCCCGACTACGTGCTGATACTCTCGGGTGACCATATCTACAAAATGAACTATGCAAAGATGCTCGCTTTCCACCAGGAGAAACAAGCCGACTGCACTATAGCCACCCTGGAAGTACCCAAACACGAGGCCCATAGGTTTGGAATTCTCTCCAGCGACGAAGACGGGCGGATTAACGATTTTGAGGAAAAGCCGGCAGACCCTAAAAGCTGCGATGCCTCAATGGGAATTTACATCTTCTCGACCGAGGCGCTGGTGCGCTATTTGCAGGACGATGACAAAGACCCTATCTCCACTAAGGACTTCGGTAAAAATGTTATCCCGGCTATGCTGGGCAACAATGCGCGGCTTTTCGCCTACCCCTTTGCCGGATACTGGAAAGACGTCGGCACCATCGACAGCCTCTGGGAGGCAAATATGGACCTCCTCGACCCCTCCATGCCCCTCGACTTGCGGACCGAGGACTGGAAAATATACGCCCGCACCGCAGTCCGCCCGCCGCAGTTTGTCGGTACGGGGGGCAAGGTCGAAAACTCAATCGTATCCGAGGGCGTTGAAGTCTTCGGCGAAGTTGACTTCTCCGTTCTATTCCCCGATGTCACTATTGAAGAAGGCGCTTCGGTTCACGACAGCATATTGATGCCCGGCGCAGTCGTAAAGAAAGGCGCAGTCGTCGAGTACTCCATTCTTGCCGAGGACTGCGTAGTGGGCGAAAACGCTCGGGTGGGCGCTCGACCCGAGGACACCCCAGACAAAGACAACTGGGGTATCACCGTGCTGGGAAGCGAAATAGCCGTCGCACCCTACGGTGTGGTTCCGGCCAAGATTATTGTAGAGGAAGACTGGCCGAGCAGCCCTATAGCCCTGGAGGAGGAAAAGGAGGCACTGGTATGAAGAAAGTGATGGGCCTTGTGTTTTCCAACATGCACGAACATATGATGAGCGACCTTACCCCCCACCGCTGCATGGGTTCTATCCCCATCGGCGGCAGGTACCGGCTGATTGACTTTGCTCTGTCCTCCCTGGTGCATTCGGGAGTGAACGATGTAGGCGTGATAACTAAAATAAACTACCAGAGCCTGATGGATCACCTTGGCAACGGCCGCGAGTGGGACCTCAGCAACAAAAATGGCGGCCTTGTTATACTGCCGCCATTTGCGCACACACAGGCCGGAATGTATAGGGGCAGAATAGAAGCCCTGCACGGCGTAATGGGTTTTATAAAAAGCCGGGGCGCAAAATACGTAATCACCACCGACTGCGACATGATGTTTAACATGTCCTTCGAAGATATGATGGCCTCCCACCTGGACACCGGCGCAGACATAACCATTATGTACAAAAAGATGCCCCTCAGTGCAGGTGCGAGCAAGGACACCTTTGTCCTGAGTCTTGGACCCGACGGCCAAATCCTTGAGGTGTTGGCAAACCCGCAAACAACCGAAGAGCAAAACGTCTACTTGAACATAATGATAATTTCCACCAGCCTGCTTGAGCATGTCGTGAACAACTGTTATAGCCGCAACCTCTTCAGCTTCGAGCGGGATGTACTCCAGGCAGGGCTTAGTCAGTACCGCATCAACGCTTTTGAGTACACCGGTTATGTCTCTCGTCTTACCTCCCTGCAAACCTATTACAATGCCAATTTGGCCCTGCTTGACCCTGTAGCCCGCCACAACTTGTTCCCCCGGGGGCTGCCTGTCTACACCAAAGTAAAAGACGACGCCCCGGCGCGCTACGGGCTAAAGGCCAAGGTGAGCAACTCCCTGCTAGCCGACGGTTGCCTTATTGAGGGCGAGGTTGAGGACAGCGTTATCTTCCGTGGGGTTACTATTGGCAAGGGCGCCAAAGTGAAAAACAGCGTTGTGCTGCAGGGCACTAATATAAGCGACGGCTGTAGCTTGGACTGCGTCATCACCGACAAAGGCGTGCAGATCGGCGAAGGACGGGTGCTTGCGGGGTTTAGCACATACCCTGTTTACATTTCTAAGGGAGCGGTGGTTTAGGCGCAGCATGCAGCTGGCATATTTATTATGAAGGGAGACATTTTGTCGTGTCCAACGCCATTTGGTTTATATCTTATAAGCTCGTAGAGGGAAGCTCTGCGGAAGATTTTTTGCTTGCATCAGAAAAATGCCACAACGAGGTCTTATCTAAGAAAAAAGGGTTTATCTCTTGGAAGGTGCTTGTTCAGGGCGATACATGGGTTGATTTAGTAACCTGGGAAACAATGGATGACGCCATAAACGCCGAGAGCGACGATAGCCAGCCAAGCCCTACTGCTATGAAGTTCTACTCCTTCATAGACCCGAATAGTCTTAAGTCTCAGGTTTTTTCTGTTGAAAAAAATTATTAGAGGCTGCTAGGCAGTTTTCATGTTGTCAGCAAAGGAGTGAAGAATATGAACATCCTGTTTGCGACCAGCGAGGCTGTGCCTTTTGCCAAATCCGGAGGGCTTGCCGACGTTGCGGGGGCGCTTTCTAAGGCTGTGCGCAACCGCGGCCACGCCTGCCGCGTTGTTATGCCACTTTACCAGAGTATCCCAACCTACTTGCACGCCAGCATGAAGTTCGTTACATATTTCAACACTCCCCTTGCCTGGCGCAACCAGTACTGCGGCGTGTTTGAAGCAAACCACGACGGCGTAAAGTATTACTTCCTGGACAACGAGTACTACTTTAAGCGCAGCAAGCTGTACGGTTACTTTGACGACGCCGAGCGCTTTGCCTTTTTCTCCCGGGCGGTGCTCGAGATGATAGGGCGGATAGACTTTGAGCCTGACGTCATCCACTGCCACGACTGGCAGACCGCGCTTATTCCAGTTTACTTAGACGTATTCTACCGCCTAAACGATAAGTTCCGGCCGATCAAGACAGCGTTTACCATCCACAACGTGCAGTACCAGGGCAACTTTGACTACAAGATTACGCAGGACGTTTTAGGTATGCCCGAGGGCGCGGGCAACATCCTGGAGTTTGGCGGCGCCTGCAATTTCATGAAGGGTGCTGTCGAGCAGTGCGATGTACTGACCACTGTCAGCCCTACCTACGCTGGCGAGCTGCTCGAACAGTGGTACGCCCATGGTCTCGACAAGCTCTTGCAGGCCAAAAAATACAAGCTGCACGGTATCCTCAACGGTATCGACACAAAAACTTACGACCCGGCCACCGACCCCAATATCGTTAAAAACTACACAACGGCGAACCCTGCGGGCAAAGCCGCCAACAAAATCAAGCTTCAAAAGCTGCTTGGCCTTGAGGTCGACCCCGCTCCTATGGTTATAGGCATGGTCACCCGGCTGGTCTCGCACAAGGGGCTGGATCTTGTCAAATTCGCTTTCGAGCAGCTGATGGAGCTTCCGGTACAGCTGGCCGTGCTCGGCTCGGGAGACGAAGAGTACGAGAAGTTTATGCGCGAACAAGCAAAAAAATACCCGGGCAAGGTCGGGGTTCACATTGGGTTCGACGCGGTGCTTTCTCACAAGGTGTACGCGGGGGCTGACGCATTTCTTATGCCAAGCCAGAGCGAGCCTTGCGGCCTTAGCCAGATGATTGCCATGCGTTACGGTACACTGCCTATCGTTCGCTTGACCGGCGGGCTGGCCGACAGTGTCCGTGACTTTGGCGGTGAGGGCGGCAACGGCTACACCTTTCTCACCTACAACGCTGACGATATGCTGGGTGCTACTGCGCGCGCGCTGAGTGATTACTCCGACAGGCAGCTTTGGCCGCAACGGATAAAGGCCACCATGCAAGCTGATTTTTCTTGGGGGCGCTCGGCGGTGGAGTATATTGGGCTTTACCAACGGCTATTGGGTATTGCATGAGATTAAATGTAACGCGAGGGTGTCGCTGATGTGCGACACCCTCATTTTCGTGTTACTCCACTATCTCAATCAAGAGCGCATCTATAGGTGGAATAGCCGGAAGGAGCATAAACCCGGTGTGTGTAATATCCAACACCGCGCCCACCGGAATCTCGGAAAACGGTATCTGATTGCCGTTTGCGTCAAGTACGGTAACTGTGTGGTTATCCCAGATGGAAGCCCTCGCTTCTTCGCCTTCGATTTCCATCCAATCGGGAACTCTGACTAGTAGCGTGTCAGCAGTGTAAAATGTCCGCAGGTTTTCCGGGAACTCTATGGCCTGCGCGCGCAAAGTTGGTGTGCTGCCAAATGGGTGGAACCAGGAGGCGCCGTCGGGCATCTGTACTGACTCGGGCACCGGTTGCCCGTCCAGCGTGAACTCGGCGCGCCTGACAACCTGCTCGAGTTCGCCCTCGCCTGTGTCGTGTAAAAGGGTCTTTACAATCCGGTACTGGCCTGCGGGCAGCTCGCCGTACAGCCAAACCCAATACCGCACCAGATGGTCATTCGCCTGCCTCGGCCCCAGCGAGCGCGTGTCGGGCGGCAAAGGGTTGGAGGCGTTTATCCTCGGTACGTTTTGCCAGGTGCCGCCAACGTTGCGCTGGAGCATGTAATTCCTGCCGTAGTATAGCCGCCCCTCGCTAAAACCGTTTGTTATTGCGACCACCGCACCGACAGGTGTCGCAAGTTCTATCGTTATCGCCGCGGTTTGCAGCTGCGCGGGGATCGTGGGGTCATCAATAGCAAACTCGGCGCGCAGTTCAATCTCCCTGGCACTGCCAGCGGGGCCAACTTCGATTCTCGTAGTAAAAACAAACTCGCCGCCACGCTCTAAGTTGAAGAACTCCTCAACCTCTATCTCGCGCTGCTGGCCGGGTGGCAAGTCAAAGGTTTGCTCTCCCAGTTGGCCCATAAACCCCCAACGATCTCCACTTAGCTCAAACCTGTCGGTGTACCTCACATCAAACCCGGAATTATTTGTTATCACCAAATCAATGGTGCGCGGATGAGTATACCGCACGAACTCCAGTGTGATACCTAAGTCTTCCGCCGTGGCTTCATATGGAATTGTGGCTGTCGCTATCGGCTCTGCGGCAGGTTCTGGTTCAGGTTCGGATTTGAGTTCCGCCTCGGATTCAGGAGACGGTTCTAGTTCCGGCAGCTCCGGTGCTTCTTCCACCGCATAATAGGCATGGTCATATTCCGGCTCTGTCGTGGCTTCTTCCTGTGCGCCCCGGCAGGCGGCCAACAACATAGCCAACGTTATAATAATAAGAAGCAAGCGCTTCACGGCGAAATCCTCCATTTTGTCAGCTTGTAAAAGAAACTCCACGATCTGTGTCTTCAATAAAACCAGACCGCCGAGCGCGCCAATACATTACACCCTGTTCTGGCAATCGACAAAGGCCGACCCGTCGGGTCGGCCTTGCAACTCTCGTTTATCCCTCCGGCTCCAGCAGCCCGTAGCTGCCGTCCTTGCGCTTGTAAACCACAGATATCTCCCCGCCTTCCATATTGCGGAACATATAAAACTCGTGGCCTATAAGGTTCATCTGCAAGATAGCTTCTTCCACATCCATAGGCTTGACTTGGAAACGCTTGGACTTTACAATCTCGTAAGTGCTCTGTGCACCGATAAAGTCGTCGTCGTAACCGGGTTCAAACGCGGTCTGGCGCAGGCGTTTTTCCAGTTTGTTTTTGTTCTTTACGATCTGGCGGAAAAGGGCGTCGACAACCGCGTCCAGGCTGTCCAGGCGGTCGGTCGTAGTCTTTTCTGCGCGGAAGAACATTCCCCCGGACTTGATGGTAACTTCCACAGTCTCTCGCCCGCTCTCGTGGATTATGGTAACGGCAGCAGCTGCGTTGTCGTCAAAAAAACGGTCCAGCTTGGAGAGCTTTTTGTCCAGGCTATCCTTGAATGAATCCCGAACATTTGTGTTTCTGGCGGTCAGCTTGATGTTCATTGACTCAACTCCTTTGGATGTGTTGTTTCTATTATTGTACCACAGCTTGTCTAAAAAGAAAAGCGGGCGGACTTTCGCACATACCACAGAGAAACCTCTACAAAAGAAAGGTCAATTTCATACGAGTGAAATTGACCTTTCTTTGACAAGCTAAAGCTGTAAAGGGCGCGCCCTTGGCTTTGTCACTATCGGTGTAGTCTTGTGTTTGTAATGATAATGTCATCGGCCATGGTGGTACCGAAGTGCAGGAAGCCAACATGATCGACCCTAATATTGGTGGGAACAAAGTGGCGGAAAAACTCTCCGTCATACGAGTAGAAGTACATGGCACCATCGCTCGTGTCCAAAAGACGGCCCGGCATGACTGCAACGCGAACTTCCATACCAAAAGTTCTATTTTGCTGCGTGCTGACAACCGTCATTGTTCCGTCAAAATGCCGCTCGAAAAGACTTCTTGTTTCCAATGCGCGTTGGGAGGATGTAGAAGCCGTAAGGTTTATAGCTTGGGTAGCTAGGGCAGGGTTAACTGATATGCGCACATCTACTGCGGTGCCGCGCATGTTATCTCCATTGATGCGCATAGAGCGCCCCTCCGCGGCAGTTGTAACCGCCTGCATAGATTCAAGGGAAAGATTGCCTGGGTTCATTAGGCGAATAGCCGGAGTTGTGTCTGCTGACGCATTGTTAATAGCTTCTCGCGTCAAGGCCGGTGCTTCAGCTACACTGATGCTTGCTGTGCCGCTTGCCGGTGCAGTTGTTGCGGCAGCAGCTGCAGCAGGCGGCGGTGTTGTTGCGGCGGGTGGCGGTGTTGTTGTCGTGGTTGTGGCCGCGCGTTGCCACCTGGCATACAAAGTTACGTCGTTAGAAAGAGTATCTGAGAACCTCCAGCGAGTTCCGCCGCTACGCTCGGTGTACCAGCCAACCAGCTCATAGCCTCTGCGTGAAACATTAGGCGTCGAAACCGTACGGCCTTCCCGGACCCTGCGTGTAATCTCATCGGGAGAGCCTCCATTACCTACAAATGTAACGAGAATATCATCGTAAGAGCCGTCTTCACGTTCCCATCTGGCATGCAGGTTTAGACTGCGGTCAACGGCACTGTCAAAATGCCAGCGCTCTCCGCCTCTTTGGCTGGTGTACCAGCCGGTCAGAACCCAACCATCGCGGGTAACAGAGGGCTCAGAGGCCCTTTCATCGTTTAAAACCGTCTGTGTGGTGGTAGCCGGTGTGCCGCCATTGCCCCTAAAAGTTACGGTATGTCGCTCTCTGGCTGGGTCGGCAAGGACTGTCATTGGCAGTACTGTAAATAGCATAGTTAATGCCAGTAGCAAAACTGCCAGTTTTACTTTTGGTTTGTTTTTCACTTTTAGTCAACTCCTTTGTTGAAAAATCTACCTTATATTATACACTGCAATAACCAGACAAACAAGTAATTTTTGTAAACAATACATTTCCCATTTTCGCAGCGAAAAAATAAAGGCGCCCCCCTATAAAGAGAAACACCTTGTCCGTAAACTTTATATTTTCGCTACATGTCTTGCAGTGTTTTAGCGGGTGCCACCACGGCGAGAAGAGCCTTTTCTCATATCCACAGTGCGCTTGAGGTCGGACATTTTATCCTCACTTGTCTGCTTGAAGCGGCTTAGCATATCCTCGAAAGTTGTGGCCTCCGCCACCGGTTTTTTACCCTGCCAACCTGAGTCTCTAAAAGAGCGGCCCTGCGGGCGTGGACGCTCTGAACCAGGGCGTGAACCACCCGGCCCTTGTTGCGGAACTGGCCCAGCAGATGCCTCCATGCATTTTTTGATGGACAAGCTGACCTTTCCATCTGGTGATATTTTGAGGACTTTAACTTTGACGACCTGGTTCTCGCTTAGATGGTCGCTGATTTCTTTGACATACGCGGTGCTAACCTCAGAAATATGTACCATACCGGTTTTGCCACCGGAAAGCTCGACAAACGCGCCAAACTTTGTAATACCCGTTACCTTGCCCTCAACAATCGCTCCAATCTCAAGCTGCATACTAAAAAGATTTCCCCCTTGGGTTCCCCCAAATATTTATGAGAAAGCCTGGGCTTTTCATACCGGTGATGGCGCTAGCTGCCGGAAATGTCTATGTACACTGTTTCGTTGGGGGCTACAAAGCCCAGCCGCTCACGCGCAATACGCTCGATATACTGCTCATCCATTCCCTGCTCCAGCTGTCTTTCCAGCTCTCTGTTGGCAATGCGTTGAGTTTCTACCCTTTGCTCTAGTTCAACCAACTGCCGCCTGCGAGCTGCCATATTTATTTGCATATCAATCAAATGCACCATTGCATAAACTACAAACGCAAAGATACACACCCGCAATATTATACTGCCGCGCTTACTCTTTTTTTGCACTGCCTTACTTTGTGCGCTTTTTGCCATCAGGCTTTGACTTCCTTTTTTTGCTTGCGCGCTCACTCTGACGCTTGCGCCGTCTCTGCTGCTTTTGGACTCGCATAGCCGTGAGTTTACCGCTTAGTTGATTATACAACACTTTACGCCTAACTTTCAAGCCATATTTGCATCTTTGGACAGTTTTTTCAATCTGGGCACCCAAAAATCGTACCGGGCGCATAATAAGCACAACAAAACTGTAAATTATCCGCCAGATTGGCAGCATAATCCACCGGTAGACCCAGCGCAGCACCGCTTTTACTACGCGGATAATCGCCGCGCTCACACCCATAATGAGAATGCTAAGTGAATAAAAATAGATGACCATTCCCAAAATTGCACCGAACAGGACGAAAAACCGCACCTGCCCATCCATGGTGCGCAAGAGGAAAAAGAAGGTGCTCACCGCGCAGATAAAAAAGTACAGCACATCTTGAGCGAAGACCACCCACCTGGCGGTAGGTATAGCTATCCGCGTTATGCGGAAAACGTCGTACAATATGCCATAGGCAAACCCCAGCACAACCGACTGCAAAAAGATGGTTGTCTGCTCCGCTAAATAAACCCCCATGCTCAAGGCGCTCTCCCCCTACCGGAAGAGCTTGGAAAAAAAGCCGGTTCCCTTTTGCGGCCCGCTCTCGGCGTAGGTAAGGCTTTCGATCTCCCCTTCCATGGTCAGGTCGCCGGAGTTTATGTCGATTTTGTTTATGTGCAAACCCTGGCCCCTTATGCTCAGCTCCCCGAGTTCGGTAAAGAGTACCACGCTCTCTTCGTCGAAGCTGTCTATGTCCATCACCCCGGTAACGGTGACGTTTTTACGGCTTTCTATAATGACGTTGTGGGGCGTTTTGAATACTTTTTTCTCTTCTGGCATACCCTTGCCCTCCCGGTAGATTCATTGCTACATGTATATGCGGGGGGTAGGGCTTGTATGCTTTTGTTGCGGGAGGATTAAAACAAGCAATCTCACCTTTAGGTCAGTAATTCTTCAAAGCTGACATCAAAGACATCGGCTAACATTACTAACTCTATATCTGTAACAAACCGCTCCCCCAACTCTAAGCGGCGAATAAAGTGATTGTCCACATCATAACCACGCACTTGCAGCATTTGCGCAAGTTTTCGTTGAGATAGCGGTGGGGTATGCTCCATGCGAAGCTTGGCGACTTTCTTGCCGCATAGATTGTTCGTGCCGTCAGGCGCTTTTAATTTGAACATTTTTACATCTCCATTGTGTTGAATGGTGTTTGACATTTCTTTTATTCTACTGTATAATGCAAGAGAATATGTTTAAAGCCGTTCAACACTCTGAAACATGGAGATTCAATATGCCAGACTATAAAAAAATGTATACCTACCTTTTCGTGGAGATAACAAAAGTAATTGAAATGTTGCAAGCCGCACAGCAGGAGACGGAGGAAATCTACATATCGGAGGGCGGACCCACTTCCTCACCGTCCCGTAAAGATGGAGAAAAGGGCGGTAACTTGTAATAAGGTTGCCGCCCTCTTTCGTTTGTCTGCACTATCTCGCCGCCGCTTCCCGTACCACTGGTAAACAAAAAGAGGCAGGAGCCAGGTGCTCGCACCCACTCCCGCCTCTATTGTGCGCACTCATTAAGCCAAGCTTACTTAAGCTCAACCTTCGCGCCCGCGTCAGCCAGCTGCTTTTGGATAGCTTCGGCGTCAGCTTTGGCAATGCCTTCTTTGACCGGCTTGGGTGCGCCGTCAACCAGCTCTTTGGCTTCTTTGAGCCCGAGACCGGTAAGCTCTTTGACGATTTTGATAACGCCCATCTTGCTCGCGCCTGCGTCTACCAGAATAACGTCGAACTCGCTCTTCTCTTCTTCAGCAGGGCCTGCGGCAGCGGCAACGGGGCCGGCAGCTACTGCAACGGGAGCGGCGGCGGATACGCCGAACTCTTCTTCGAGGGCTTTTACAAGCTCGGAAAGCTCAAGTACGGTAAGGGCCTTTACGTCTTCAATCATTTTTAACACTTTTTCAGATGCCATGGTAGTTTGACCTCCATAATTTTAAGTTGAGTTTTGTGTGAATCTTTACGCGGTTTTCTCGCCCTTTTCTGCGACTTGGTTAAGCACTCTAACCAGCCCGGTGATGTTGGCGTTGAGCACGTTGGCAAGCCCGGATATCGGGGCGTTCAGCCCACGCAGGGTCATGGCCACAAGCTCTTCGCGGCTGGGCAGCTTGCTCAGGCTGGAAACGCCCTTGCTGTCCAGAACGCTGCCCTCGACAAAGCCCGCCTTGATAGTGAACTTCCCCTTGGAAGCGTCAGCGTGCTTACACAGGATTTTCGCAGCAGCAGTGTAGTCGGTGTCGGAGAGAGCCAGAGCGGTGGTCTCTACAAGAACGTCCTCAAGGGAGTCGAAGCCCACGCTTTTGACCGCCCTGCGCATGATTGAGTTTTTGACAACCCGGTAGTTTATCCCGGCTTCCCTAAGCTCTTTGCGCAGCTTGGTGTCCTCCAAAACGGTTATGCCTTTGTAGTCCACCAGCACACCGGCAACCGCGCTTTGCAGTTCATCCGAAAGCGCTTTTACCTGCTCTTGCTTTTGCAGTAAAATCTTTTCACTTGGCAACTATTTCACCTCACATTCGAAGTTGGATTGCCACCAACGCAGGCTGAGCCTGCACCCACGTCGCGCATTCAAGTTGCCGGGGTCGGCAGGCTTTTAGCCCGCGACTTCAGGCCGGCTGAGCAGGCCTAGATTGACGACAATAGAAAACGCTCCTCCCACAAGACATGGAAAGAGCGTGAAACACAAGCAAATGTGAATCAACACGGCTTCCTCGGTAGGCCGGCCAGATGGCCATTTCAGCGGAAAACTCCGCGCCTTACGTCTTGGGAATGTTGACAGCTTTGCCCATTATATAGCAGGTGGGGGGTGTTTGTCAAGCCGTTTTTCAAATTAGCAAAGGTAATCTCTCGCACATCATTAATACGCTGGGATGAAATTGATATTTGGCGCGTGAATGTCAATCACGTCGATACTGATAGCCGCGCTTGACACACCGCTTGCTGCTATCAGCGCGTCAACTTCTCTCCTGAAGCTGCCGTCATCTGTGGTGGGTATCCAAATGCGAATCTCGTTAAACTCAGGGAATACAGACGCAAGCGGATTACCATCGCCCCTCTGGTTTATGGTCTGCTGCAAATCGAACAATGCCCTATAGGAAGCACGCGCTTGGTTAAAGACAATAGTTACTTCAGACATGTCTCCGGTGTAGGCTGCAATCGCGGCGTCAACCGCTTGCCTGTCCACCACCCAAATAATAAGCCTATCTCTCTTAGACGCGAAATATTCATCTTCCGTCGCAAAATCGTATCGGCTTAAATTGGGGTCTGGCGAAAACCATTCGGTGTGCAGACCTCCATGGGCATCTGCCGACAGCGCGCCGGGCGGCCCGTGCAGCCCACGCTCACCACGAAGATAATTCAGCAAGGCTCCTGTGTTCCAACTTGATCTACTTGCCGTCTCAAATAGTCTTTCCCTTTCAGCGTCGTCCAGTTCACGTTGATGCCGCTCTTGGTCTGTAAGCGCAGGTGTAAATTGTACGTTATAAGTAGGCGTTTCAGGCTCGTCCGGTTCTTCTGGCTCTGGTTCCTGTTCTGGCTCTGGTTCCAAATCCGGCTCTGCCTGAGGTTCCGGCTCATACTCTTGCGCGTGATAGTCATCTTCCAGCTCCGCCAGCGGCGCCGGCGCGGGCGCGGTTTGGCAGGCGGCCAGCACCATAGCCAACGCGACGGCAATAAGTAGTAAGCGTTTCATCGTTTGCTCCTTTGCTCGCGAAATCATGGCTGTTATTACATTATGCCAAGTATAGCACAGATTTGGTTAGTCCGCCACCATGCCACTCATATAGCAAACCGTTGGTTATACTTATCGAACTTCAAAAGAAGCCCACTTTTGAAGTAGCGCCCTAAAGGGCGCACACCGGCGCACAGCGCCGGTCGAGCCGTGTATACGTCACCTGCGGCTTTGCCGCACACACTCGTAGAGTGTGTAAACTTGAAAATCTAAGGGACGATTTTCAAGTTCGGTGACTATATAACAAAACATTACTTGAGTTTTCCATGCTGAAATCTGTCGAGCCAGCTACAAACTCGCAAACGCCAGCGCGATAAGCAATACACCACTAAGCCAGGATATATTGAGCCTAGCCTTTTCCGCGGCCTTGTTTCCAAGCCGCCCGCCAAAAACAACGGCGGCAATGCCGGTTGCAATCGCGCCCACAAACAACACCAGCCCGTTCGCGCTGCCAATTGCCGCGCCTAAACCAACCCCCAGCCCGTCCAGGGAGAGAGCCAGGGCAAGCGAGGCCGCTTCCGCCGGGGAGAGTATCTTTGAACCGTCTATATCGGCCTGCTCGGGGTCGGCGTAGAGCAGCAGTATAAAGTTGAAGTTGAGCAGCGAGAACTTAAGCTCTCCCCGCACTGCCCGACGCCTGATAATTGATTTCGTAACGCTGTCAAGCAGCTTAACAATACCTAGCGCGAACAGGATAGTAAAGCTTATCCCCGCCGCGAGTTCATAGGGAATGTATTGCCGCAGCAGTGTGCCTACCAGCAGTGCTAGCCCTACCACCCCTGCGCAGGTCAAGGTTATCACCCACGCCGAGCGCAGCGGTATTTTTATCCTCTTGCTGCCGTATGCAAAGCTGGCCACAAACGCGTCCAGTGAGAGCGCCATGGCAAGCACCATTGCCTCCAGTGCTGTGCTGATTGAAAAGTACAACGTCAACGTCTCCTTCTTCTTCCGTTTCCTCACCAGTATATTCCATAAACTTTCGTAGGTGCACGGACATGAAGATTGAGATTCGCCAGGGGAAGATGATAAAAATCCGGCGATACGCGAAGTATCGCCGGAACTTATTTGTTTTTAGGCTTCGGGTACCTTTAAAGCACAACTACCACAATAACAAAAATCGCTCCCGCCACCCAAAGAGCTTTTTGCAGTGGGCCGTATTTGGTTATAGTAAAGCGCGAGAGCATCAGAACCCCGCATAAAAACAGCGTGGCCGTTAATGGCCAATCGGGCAGATCATGCTGGACTGTCAGCCAGATAACTAGGCAGGCTATAACCACAGCGCCGGGTACAGGCAACCCTGTAAAGTGTGTGCGGGCTTTTGAGGTAATATTAAAGTGGGCCAGCCGCCAAAGGCCACAAGCGCTGTAAAATACCATGGCAGCCACAAAGTGAGCTCCGGTGCCCACAAAAGTAAACACCATCCAAACTGGCATAGCACAGCAGATGAAGAAATCCACAATAGAATCCATCTGTTGCCCAAAAACAGATTTACAGTTGAGCTTGGTGGCAATAAAACCGTCCAGCACATCCATAAGCATGGCAATAAACATACAGACTATTGTGCCGCGCAAACTGCCGGCTACCAAAAAATAGCAGGCCGCCACCCCAAAAGCCAACCCAAGCGTAGTAACTATATTGGGCGGGTTAACATGTTGCAAGACCGGGAAATAATTTTTCATAACTAACGCGCCCTTCGTAATATGATGGTCAATTGTCAATTGCCTTTTGCCCTAGTAGCTGCCCCACCCGCACTTTTGTCTCGTAACCGGCCAGGGTTTGCTCCAGCAGAGTTTTGTCGGGGGTAAAGGCTCCCCGCCTGAAGAACATTAGCAACAGCGAACCGCCAGGCAGAAAGTAGCTCATCTGCTGGCCGCGGCTTACCTGCTTGCCGACCTCAAAGCTATGGACAATGCTGCCTACAAATGTAGCCCCAACCTCGACCAGCGCCACTCCGCCAAAATTTTGAGAGGCAAACAATGTCATTGCCCGTTTGTTTTGGCAGTATAGACGGGCCACTTGCCCAAGAGCCAGCGGGCTAACCGAGTACAAATCCCCGTCAATCTCCCTGGTGGCTTTGACCACGCCGTCATCAAAGAAGTGCGCCCGGTGGTAGTTGGACGGCGTTAGGCGAACAGCCAGCATTATGCCGCCCTCAAAAGTCTTTGCCAAAGCGCTGCTGCCCAACAGCCGCGCCAATGGATAGTGCATACCTTTGGCTGCGATCAGCTTTTGCGGGTCGATTCCTTCGTAAGCAAGGGCCAAACCTTCACAGGGGGAGCCTAACAGTTCAGTCCGGTCGGGAAAGCTAATCCCCTTTTTTCCCCGGGAGAAAAACTCCGCGAAGCTTTTATAAGGCCCGGCACAGCCGGTCATGTCCACCTGATTTTGTTCTATAAAATCAGGTATTGATTTAGCTGAAGCGCCGGTGCGGCACCAAGCGCCGTATACCCGGCTTGCCGCCTTGCGCTTTAACAATGAGAGAAGAGTCGCCTTACCCAGTGGGTTCTCGTACAAAAAGCGCATCCAGCCTTCGGCGCAGATAGTCTCTTTCTCATACCGGCCATTATCGTAAAACCATATCTCTTGCCTTTGATTTTCAATCTTCATTTTCTGTGCGTACCTCCCATTTGGGGCAGTCGTACAAATCCACTTGGCCTCGGTTGCTGGGATAGCGCCCGCAGAAAAAGTAACCGTAGTAAAGTGAGCCAAAGCTTAGACAGCGCCTATTCTCGTCCAACATCGGGCAGTTTATCTGGGCACAGCAACGGCGATCTTCACAGTCGTCGCAATTGTCCCGGCTGCCCTGCCAGTCGTCGCGGATTCTCATAACTGCAAGGTCGTTGTACAGCTGCGGGGGATCGTATAACTTGAGCGGATAGAGGTCCCGGTAGTTTTTCTGTGAAGCTGAGCGCCAGATAATCTTGTACATATGCGCCCAGATTTTAAATGGTGCAAAGTCGCGGTAGGCTGCGTTTGGGGCTATCGCCGCCTTGTAAAGCGGCGCTAACACGAACAATGCCAGCCCACCTGTAAGAAAAAAAATAGCCATCAAAAAGAATAAGTACAGGCGAATAAGTAAGTGTTTCAAGGTGGCCATCGGAGTCTCCTTAGCTAACGTGCTCCCCAAAAATATTTGCAGTGTCTCTGCTTGGTCTGCAACGCGTCCACCAACCTATTCTACCAAAAAAAAGGAGCAATAGCAACAGCCTGGGCAGAGTTCTCAAGCCAAGTTGCCAAAGCTACCGGAAACACTCACCGCAATAAGGTAAACACATATAACCGCAAGTGTGAAGTTTTCGCCCCGCAGCAACAGCAGGCCGGCCAGGCAACTTAGAGGTACCAGCACGATAAAATTCACCATGGCCGAGGCTGTCTGAGCAGCGCGAGGCTCTAAGTATCGGGCAAAAAATAGCCCGGTCAGCTTACCGCCGTCCAGGTTGCCCACCGGCAGCAGGTTAAAGGCAGCCACCGCCAGGTTAGAGGCTATCATCAACATAGTGCGCAGCGACTGAAAAGCAAAAAGGCGCAAAGCAAGCGCCAATATCAAGTTGGCGGCTATGCCCGCAGCCGCAATTACCAGCTCTTTGCGGTAGGAAATAGCCCCGCCACGCGTAATTATGCGGATACTCACCGGCGTCAGCGCAATCTCCTTCAGGCCCACCCTACAAAGGCCTATTGCCACGAGGTGACCAAGTTCATGCACGGCTATCGGCAGGACTATATACCACAGCAAAATTTGGCGGTCCAGCTGCAAAGCCAAAACCACCAGCACAAAGAACCAAAAACTCAGCCGCAGGCGCAAGTTCAATATAGGTACAGTAAAGCTCACCCTTTCACCCCGCCTCTAAGGTCTGCGCAGCTAGCCCATGCAGCGGATCGGCGTACAGACCCTCCACTATAACCGCAAAGTGAAGGTGCGGACCGGTGGCAAGGCCGGTACTGCCCACTTCCGCTAGCTGTTGACCTTGCGCCACACGCTCACCCTCTTCCACCAAAATTTGGTAGCAGTGGGCATAGAAGGTTTTTAGGTTGTGTGCGTGGCGCAGGATGAGATAGTTGCCGTAGATAGCGTCCTCCCCTACCCTCTCTACCGTTCCGGGCAAGGCAGCCAAAATCTCCTGTCCATAGGGGGCCGCTATGTCTATGCCGTTGTGGAAGTTTAGGTTGCCGCTAATAGGGTGCACCCTAAACGCAAAAGGAGAAGTGACAACCCCAGCCACAGGTACCGCCAGCGTGGTGTTAAGGAAAAAAGGGGCCAATGTGCTGCCCTGTGGGGGTGGGAGCATTCTGCCTTGCGCCGGCAAAAAGCGAAGAGAAGTGAGCGCGCCGTCCTCCGCCGGGCTTTCGCCTCCCGGCTGTGGCGGAGGCTGTCCACCTGTCAGCCCGCCGATAATGCTCTCAACTGTCTCAAAGAAGCCGCCCGCAACACCCCGCAGCTCGGCGAAGTAGTCAGCCAGGCCATTGCCATTCTCTCCGCTCACCAAGCCGGAGTACTCACTTTTTAGTTGAGCAAAGCTGTCTTCGCTCCATTGCCGCGCCCCCCACGCTACCGCCACAATTATTATACACACAATAATCTGCGCAGTCAGCGCAAAGGCTATGGCGTCAACTTCTGGCTTTGCCGTCCCCCGTTGACTTGCTCTGGCGGCAACCCCGCCCCGGCGCCGGTTTTCTCTCCTGGTGGTCATATGTATCCTCCCTTTTTGCAATTGGCAGTTGACTATGTACTGTCAACTGCCAAGGGCTTGTTCCATTTTATTCAGCGGGAAAGGCAAAAATGCTGCCTGACGCATAAACTGAATAAACAATGTATGAAAAGGAGCTAAAGATATGGAAAACACGCAATGGGCTGACTATTCGCCGGTACCGGCCGGTGGCCACACTCTCCCCCCGCTGGGGTACGCCTACAATGCCCTTGAGCCTGTCATCGGCGAAAAAACCCTGCACTTGCACCACGACAAACACCACAAAGCCTATGTAGACGGCCTAAACAAAGCCGAGCTTGCGCTGGTCGAGGCCCGCAAAAAAGGCGACTACCAACTTGTAAAGTACTGGGAAAACGAGCTGGCTTTCAACGGTTCGGGGCATATCCTGCACTCGGTTTACTGGGATATTATGGCCCCGCCCGGCACCGGCGGCAGCCCGGGCGAATATACAAGTTACTACATAGACGAGTACTTCGGCAGTTTCGAGGCGTTTAAAGCACAGTTTTTAGCGGCGGCAAAAGCAGTCGAGGGGTCTGGCTGGTGTATCTTGGGGTACAACCCGGCCTTCTTCCGCCTTGAGATTTTGCAGGCGGAAAAACACCAAAACCTCACCCAATGGGGAATAATACCTATACTGGTCTGCGATGTCTGGGAACACGCATACTACCTGGGCTACCAAAACGAAAAGCCTAAGTTCGTCGACGATTGGTGGGGACTCATCAACTGGAACTCGGTTGAGAGGCGGCTGATAAACGCAATGGGTGGAGTTCTGCCTATAGGTTCTACGTAGTCTGGACAATGAGGTCGGCGCTGACAATTAGGTAACCAAGCCCGAGATCGCAAACCTAGTTGCCATCATCAACCTGTTTGCAGCCACTAAGCAGCCACTAAAAAGTAACAATCCAGCCAACAAGTTTTCAGTAACACCGCCGGGTTTTGCCTGGCGGCGTTACTTTTTACTTGATTTTTTGCAAATAATGCGTATATTATCTTGTAGAGAATGCGCACTGAGCGTTCCTCTGTTTACTGTAATCTCACGCCTCATGGGCCGGAACTTCCGGTGTACCTCACAACATGGCACATCTTTCAATGTTTAAAAATTAAGAGGTAAACACAATGAGCTTGCCCGAACTATTGCTGCTGGCTGTTGGGCTTTCTATGGATACTTTCGCGGTGGCCGTCTGCGCCGGGTTGGGTATTGCCAAGGTCAATCTCAAGAACGCGCTTATGGTCGGCGGGTATTTTGGTGTCTTTCAGGCGGCCATGCCATTGGCCGGGTATCTACTAGCCAGCCGGTTTACTGTCTGGGTAAATGCGTTCGACCACTGGATAGCTTTTGCGCTGCTCGGTTTTATCGGCGTGCGGATGATTTTTTCCAGCCAAAAAAAAGAGGTTCGTTGCGACCCCTGCGAGTCCTGTCAGTCATGTAAGGTTACGCCGGCCTTTTCTATCTCTGCGCGCAGTCTGGTTCCGCTTGCGCTGGCCACCAGTGTCGACGCCGCGGCGGTTGGCGTCTCCTTCGCGTTTCTAAGTGTCGATATAATTTCGGCTGTCATATATATCGGGCTTGTCACTCTTATCGTCGCTATAGCCGGGCTGAGAATCGGACAGGCTTTTGGTATGCGCTTTCGCAAAAAGGCCGAACTGGCAGGCGGGGTTATTCTGGTGCTAATCGGCACGCGGATTTTTCTTGAGGGCGTGGGTGTGTTGTAGGGCGCCAGGCGTTCAGCCGTAATAGTTATCGCTTAGCTTGTTCATTACTCATGCAGATTTTCTTTCCTTTTTCTCCAAGTGTTCACATTCTGTTTGTTGACTTGTGCCGTCACAATTTGTTAGACTAAAAATGTATTTGAATATCTGGGGAAGGGAGCGCGGCTATGACAAACTTGGGCGGCGGTCTTGTTATAAAAAAGAAGGGCGGAGCCGAAATGGTGCTCGGTGCTCTCTTCGTGCTCTTCCCTCTGGTGCTTTTGCCCTACCAGCCGGCCGGCGTGGACGGTCTGCCGATTCTAAACTATTTTATCCGGCTGGTACTTATGCTTGCGTTTTTATGGGGTGCGCGCACATTGCTGGGCGGCGTACGCAAGCGAGGGCTCTACCAAAAGTTACTTAGGATGCAGGGGTTGTTCGACAACTCCAACCGAGTGCCTATTAAAGTGCCCGCCGAGCTTTTAGGTTGCAGTCTTACCTGCCTGGTGGCAGATGTGCGGGCTATGCAAAAGCACAAAGTTATCAAGGGGCTATACGCCGACCTTTTGCGGGGAGACTTAGTCTATACCGGGGATGCTCCACCAAAAGATATTCCTATTGCGCAGGGTGTCGCACCCGCCCTGCGCGAAGAACACAGAAGGTCGACCACGCCAATTTATGCTTTCGGGTTTGTTTGGGCAGCGTACGCATTCTTCTTCCCTTTCTACCGCCCTATGGATTTGGCGTTGGCGCTGGTAGTCTCTGTTGTGGCCTTCTTACAAGTCAGCTGGTCCACCCCTACCCGCGCGGTTATCCTTGAAGTTGTAGCCCCAATCCCCGAGCCGGTTCAGACCGGCAACCAGGCCCTGGATGAGATGTTGAGTGCCGTGGGTGGGCATATGCAAACCCTGCACAGGCTGGAGCGGTCAATTAATGCCCCTGCGGACGAGCAGGTGCGCGATCTTATCAGAACCACAGAGCAGATTATTGAACAGGTCAAAAAGCATCCCGGCAAACTGCGGGATATCCGTCAGTTCCTGGGCTATACCCTGCCCACTACCCTAAACCTCTTGCAGAGCTACGAAGAGCTTTGCGCTCAGCCAGTGGAGGGCCAAAACATAACCGCCGCTAAGAAGAAAATCGAGGGGATGATGTGCACTATAGCAGACGCCTTCCACCGGCAGCTGGACGCCCTCTTTGCGGATAAGGCCCTGAACATCGAGGTTGAACTCGAAGTCATGGGCCAGATGCTCAAAAATAACGATGGCATAAATATGAACAACAGATAAAGGAGCCGTAAGCATGGAAAACGAATTCTCCCCCAGCCTGACCCTAACCCCGGAGCTTCCAGATCAGCCCGCCGCGCCTGTACTCGAAACACAGCCGGAGGCCGCCAAAGAGACAGCTGAGGAGGCCGCTCTGACCGAGCAAGAGCGCAAGATGGTCAAAGAGTTTGCGGCCAAGATAAACTTGACCGATACCACCCAGATTATCCAGTACGGCGCCGGCGCGCAAACCAAGATAAGCCAGTTCTCGGAGGCGGCGCTTGCCAATGTGCGCACCAAAGACCTCGACGAAGTCGGCGGCCTTGTAACCGGCTTGGTAGGCGAGCTGCGCGGTTTTAACTCCGACGAGCCAAAGGGTGGGCTGCGCGGCCTGTTCAGGCGGGCGGGCAATTCCTTGCAGCAGATGAGGACAAAGTACGCCTCCGCTGAAAAGAACGTCGACCGGATAACCGGCATACTAGAGGGACACAAAGTAACTCTGCTCAAAGACATAGCCATGCTCGACAAAATGTACGAGATGAACCTCGCCTACTACAAAGAGCTGACCATGTACATCCTGGCCGGGCGGGAAAAGCTCGAGCAGGTTATCTCCACCGACTTGCCCGCAGCACAGGAGAAAGCTAGGCAGTCGGGCTTGCAGTCGGACGCGCAGGCCGCCAACGACCTGGCCGACAAATGTAATCGGTTCGATAAAAAGCTGCACGACCTTGAGCTGACCCGAAATATCTGCCTGCAGATGGGACCGCAGATTCGCCTTGTGCAGTCGAACAATTCCATCATGCTCGAGAAGATTCACTCGTCGATTGTCAACACCATCCCGCTTTGGAAAAACCAGATGGTGCTGGCCCTTGGTGTGGCAAACTCCGCGCGGGCAATACAAGCACAACGCGCAGTTACCGATATGACCAACGAGCTGCTTAAAAAGAACGCAGACACTATCAAGCAGGGCACCATAGACGCCGCCAAAGAAAGCGAGCGCGGTATTGTGGATATCGAGACCCTGCAGCACACCAACCAGTCGCTGATTGAAACTCTGGACGAAGTGCTGATGATTCAGCAGGACGGCAAACAGAAGCGCCAGGCCGCCGAAGCTGAACTTTCCAGAATCGAGAATCAGCTCAAATCCAAGCTGCTTGAAGTTAGAAGCGCACCCCGCTAATCGCGAGTATAGGAGGCATCTTTGTATGGATGTACTACAAAACCGGATTATCGCCGGCTTCCTTTGCCTGCTTATAATAATTGCTTCTTCTGTGGTGGGGGTGGCTTCTACGCTTGCGCCTATGCGCGCGCAGGCGCAGAGGGTTTTCTACGTCGGCGAGGGCAGAGGCAGCCCGGGGATATCGGGCGACCTCAGCGTTATTTCTGCGGAGGCGCACAATGTTACGGTTATTGCCGGGAGGTATCTTGTGGCTGATTATCCGGCTATTACCAGAGTGCACCAGGCGCGAAGTGATTTGCAGCTCGCAACCGGCCCCCAAGCCAGATACCAGGTAACCCAGGAGCTTATTTCGGCCACCCACACGTTGCGCGCCACTCTCGATGGCCTTGAGCTGACCGACCAAGACCAGAACCTTCTGGCCGGGTGCATGGCCGAGATACAGGGCCGCGCCTCGCTTATTGACAATAACCGGTACAACCAAGTGGCCTTTGGGTTCAACCAGTCGCTGACACGCTTTCCCGCTAATATTCTGGGCCCTGCCGCCGGCATTCGCCCTTTGGAGTTGTTTGAATGATAGGTCCGACATCTAAGACCACACGCCAGATACTATGTTTTGCCCTTGGGCTGCTGCTGGCAACCACGCTTGCGTTGCCTGTTTTTGCAAGCCCAGCGACCATCGAGCATGTCGACAGAATCGAATTCGCCGCCGCACCGCCCGAGCATAACCCAGAGATGATGGTGCACGACTTCGCGGGTGTACTCGACGCGCAGACAATACAGATTATCGACGCTTTTGGCTGGCAGTTCTACCAGCAGTCCGGCATACCCTTAGTGCTGGCGACCATTGACTTCGTGGGCGCGGCAGATATCCAGACCTACGCCGCCTGGCTGTTTGACGAATGGGGGATCGGCGGCTCCGCGGGCAACAGCGGCGTACTAACACTGTTTAGCATTGGCAACAGGGAGTTCGCGACGGTTGTGGGCACCGACATTGAAGGCAGACTGAGCGCGGGGGAACTTGCCCGAATGCAGGACATTTACCTCGAACTCGCTTTTGTAGGTGAAAACTACTCGGCAGCCGCGCTGAGCTTTTACGGTGCGGTGCTGAGTTTTTTGGGGGGCGAGTGGCCTCTGCCTTACGCGGCCGGCACCCTTGCCCACGGCTTTGTTTTCAACGAGGATGGCGTACTCTCCCAGTCAACAGTTGACGAGATAAACGCGCTAAACCGCGCGCAGTTCCAGCAAAACCGCACCGGTGTGTATCTGCTAGCTGTAGGCTCCTCTCAGGGGCAATACCTGGACGAGCTTGCCGACAGAGCGTTCTATCATTACAGGCTCGAAGAGAGCGCCGTACTGATTGTACTGGCCGCTCAGGACGGCAACTTTTTCGTTGCGCCCGGCCACTATGTAGGCCATCTGCTGCCCCCATCGCTGGGTCCGCGAATAGAAGATGAGATCATCGGCCCGCCATTTGACGCCGGTGACTTCGACGCCGCAGCCATAAACGGCGTAGCGGCGATACTACCCTACCTGCTGGTATACACCCCAGTTTTGCGATATGCCGACGGTACACCGTTGCCGGTTTTAGAGCCTGGACAGCAGTTACCATCGCTATTGCAAGATGATAGGCAATTCCAAATCGACTACGACCCAATGGTGATAGGCGTTAACATTATCGGCTTTATAATACCGATTATTCTTATAGTTTTGCTGGTTTCGGCGCTTTCCCGGCCGCGGCGGTTCCACGGCGGTATGGGGGTTGTGCCACCCTTTAGGCGGTCTTTCTTCATGCCCTGGAGCTGGTTTGGCCCCGCGCTGTTCTTTAGACACTACAGCAGGGCCTGGCGCAGACCAATGGGCGGTTTTGGCATGGGCGGCCGCTTTGGCGGCAGACCCCCCGGCGGTATGGGAATGGGCGGCAGACCACCGGGTGGCGCCCGTCAGCCCGGCGGCAGCGCCAGCAACACCCGCAGCGGAATTTACAGCGGAGGCACCACACGCGGGGCAGGTTCGAGCCGATCGCACACACCGCGCGGTTTTACCGGCGGCAACAGCTTTGGTGGTTTTGGTGGCAGCAGCGGCGGCTTTGGTGGCTACGGTGGCCGGGGCGGCTTCGGTAGCGGCGGTTTTGGCGGAAGTCGTGGTGGTTTTGGCGGCGGTGGCTTTGGTGGTGGCCGAGGCGGCTTTGGGCGGCGGTAGATTGCATAAATTTACGCATTTTAGCCCACCTATATATTGGGAGACACATTTGCGACTAAAGGCGCAAATTTACACCCCACAATAACTCAACTAATTTTGGAGGACTTACGACACATGGTCACAAACGAAAAGGCAAACCAGGACGAAAGCGGGCAGGAAAACATCCTTATTCAAAAACTGTTGGACACCCGCAGCGTCATGATAAGCGGGGACGTAAGCCAGAAGCTGGCCCAAAAGATATCCACCCAGCTGCTTATCTTGCAGGAGCTGGACGACGCGCCTATCAAACTGTTCATAAACAGCCAGGGCGGGCATGTCGAGGCCGGAGACACCATCCACGACATGATACGTTTTGTTCGGCCCAAGGTGTATATTATCGGCACTGGCTGGGTAGCAAGTGCGGGAGTCAATATCTTCCTTTCGGTGGATGCCGCTTACCGGTTTTCGCTGCCCAATACCCGGTATATGATCCACCAGCCCTCGGGTGGGGTGCAGGGGGTAAGCACCGACATAGCTATCGAAGCCAAAGAGATCATCAAGATCAAAGAGCGGATAAACCGTCTTATCAGCGACCAGACCGGCCAACCCCTCGAACGCGTACAGCAGGATACCGAGCGCAACTTCTGGATGAGCGCCCCAGAGGCCGTCGAGTATGGCATTGTGGGCAAGGTTATCTCCTCACAGGCCGAGCTTGACGAAGCAATAGGCCGTTAGAGCCTGCCATTGTTTGGCTGTGAGTGTAATGTTTTACTTTTAGCACTGGTTATTCTTTTTAAGGAGTTTGCCGCAAACGCCTGTAAGACAAGGCTTGACGGATCTGCAAGGCTCCGTTTTCTTCCCGATACTCGGGCCGGCCTCGACAAATAATAGGTTGACGGACTCCCCTTATGTATGTACAATATGTAATGTTGGCAACACACACTTTCCATAACTAGAGGTGACTTTTATGATTTTGAAAAAGAGAACTTGGCTCGCTATCTTAGCGCTTGTGCTGGCTGTGGCCATGCTGGCCGCCTGCTCCCCCAGAGAAGACGTAACCGAAGACCAGCCCCGCGATGTCTATGACCCGAACTTTGACGGCTTGAGAATTGGCGATGTAACCCCGGACCTACTTGAGTGGATTGCCGAGATGTACGAGTTGAGCGACCACACCGTAGGCTGGATAGACGTACCCGGCACCAACATAAGCGATGTTGTTGTGCGCAACCCCGACTGCCGAGACAACCTGTACTACTTGCGTCGCGACTTCTTCAGAGAGTTTTACTTTGATGGCGTGTACTACATAGACTTTAGAGCCGACCTTGGCCCCACCCGTGACTATTTGGGAGTAAACACCACTATTTACGGTCACGCGATGTCGGACGACCCGGAGTCTGAGGCTTTCAACATAAAGTTTGGGCACCTGCACAGGTTCCGCGACCCCGAATTTATGCGCTACCACCCCTACATCTTCTTCTCTCTGCCCGAAGAGAACATGGCTTTTGAGATAGTCGCGGTATTCTACGGCAATGTTTCTAACCCCGAGTTTTCTTATAACAACAACCACGAGAACCCGAGCGACTTCCTTTATGTTCTTGAGAACGCGGTCATGCCCCGTTCCCTATTCCACTTCACTGATATGGAGTTTGACGTCAACGACCGCTTCCTCACCCTTTCCACCTGCATCTACGATGTTGAGGGGGTAGAGTTGTTCCACCACACCGAGACCCTTTACCGCTTTGGCATTATAGCAAGGCTAGTTGACCCGAACAGGCCAATGAGAGAATACGTTGAGTTTACCATTAACGAAGACCGCATTGTAGACCCTGATGGCCGCTGGCCCTCATAGGCTGTATATGCAATAACCTAGCAACCCCTCTCTATTATCTGGGCGAGGGGTTGCTCTTTTGTCGCTGTAAAACTCCTCAGAGCAGTAGCATGCTTTGTTCCTTATTGCCATATCAACAAGGAACAAATGCAAAAAACCACAAAAACAGGCGCAAACATAAGAAATCCGGCTTTAAGCTGAGATAACCTGATAAATAGAATGTTGCGTTCCCTGTTTATTTGGTGTATATTAACCTCATTAGTCAAAGATAGTCAAAGACAGGATGTGTTTTTTCCGTGCATGTAAGTGACATAATTGCCGGGTTTATCTGCGAGATGATTGACAGCGAGGATGGCTGCGCCGAGTTTGCCCGCGCTCAGTTGGCAACCAGATTCAACTGCGTGCCCAGTCAGATTAGTTATGTCGTCGCTACCCGTTTTTCTCCAGAACATGGCTACATGGTAGAGAGCCGCAGAGGCGGCGGCGGGTATATTCGCATCCGCAGGGTCAAACAAGACCCACGACAGCTTGTAATGCACACCGTAAACTCCGTGGGCGAGCAGTTAAGTCTTTCACTCGCGGGGGCGTTTATCTCTAACTTGCTGGATGCTCAAGTCATTAATGATAGCACTGCCCGCCTCATGCAGGCCGCGACTTCGCAAACGGCGCTCAAAGCTGCACCACCGATGATGAGAGAGGCCCTGCGGGCAAGCATCTTCAAGCAAATGTTGGTAGAGCAGCTGGCTGGCGGCAGGTAGGCTAAGGAAAACCCAAGGTTGGCCGAAAAACTCTGTAGCGAGATTTATAGCCAAAGGTATAGGCGCGACCACCGCGCCAGGGAGGTTCTTGTAATGAAATGCTACAATTGTTCGCACAGTGAGGCGGATAACCGCCTTTTAATCAACTACATGGGGCACTCCGGAGAAGTTCATCTCTGCGCCCAGTGCCTGGAAGACTTTAAAAAGTACGCAACCTCAATACTCAGCGAGGTTAAAGAGAATGGGGTCCCGCAGTCATACAACTGGCCCAACATAGAGCTGCGTGCGGCACAAGTTAGCACACCGCAGTCCTTCTCCCCGGACGCCGGCGAGAAAATTAAGCTAGAACGCCGCCTGGGTGAGCTGCGCGAGAAGCTGCGGGTCGCCGTGGAAGCTGAAGACTATGAAACCGCGGCAGTGCTGCGAGATGAAATTTATCGAATAGAAAAAGAGGTGTACGTTTGATGATACATAGAGAAAATTACAGTGAAAGTTCAAAGGAGGCTTTGCAGAGCGCCTTTCGTGTCGCGGGGGGGCTGCGCCAAAGCTTTGTGGGCAGCGAGCATATTCTCTGGGGCCTTGCCCGTTCGGGAGAGCACTGTGCCTTTAAGGTTCTGCGAAGCTTCGGGCTGGGCAGCTCGATAATTTCCCAGGTAATAAAACAGCACAGCGAACAAATCGATTCGCAGTCACTGCAAGTACAAGGACTCTCACCAGACGCCGAACGTATATTTGAGCGCGCCGAAGCTCATGTGGCAAAGCTGGGGCATAAGTACATTGAGCCCGAGCATCTGCTGCTGGGCATACTGGGCGAGAAAAACTGCACCGCGGCAAGGCTGCTCCTCTCAACAGGGGTAGAGCTTGAGGCCTTGACCGCTCAATTGCTGGGAATGCTGGGAAAAGGCTGGCCCAAAGAGAACCCCAAAGACGCCCTAAAAAAGGGAACTCCAAAAAACATAACCGCCCTTGAGCAGTACAGCAAAGACCTTACCCAAATGGCGGCGGAAGATAAGCTTGACCCGGTTATCGGGCGGGAGGAAGAGATCGCCCGGGTGGTGCAGATACTCTCCCGCCGGACAAAAAACAATCCCGTGCTGATAGGCGAGCCCGGCGTGGGCAAAACCGCTATAGCTGAGGGCCTTGCCCAGCGGATTGTAAGCGGCCAGCTGCCCGAGACCCTGATAGGCAAGCGGTTGGTCATGCTCGACCTTACTAAAATGGTGTCGGGCGCCAAGTTCCGCGGAGACTTTGAAGAGCGGATAAAGGGCTGTATCGACGAAGCTGTGGCAGACAAAAATGTCATACTCTTCATCGACGAGCTGCACACCATAATCGGTACCGGTGCGGCCGAGGGCTCGATGGACGCTGCGAACATCCTCAAGCCCGCACTCAGCCGGGGGCAGCTGCAAGTTATCGGCGCAACCACCCTGTCCGAGTACCGTAAGCAAATCGAGAGGGATTCCGCACTTGAGCGCAGGTTCCAGTCGATCAAAGTGGGCGAGCCCTCCCAAGAGGACGCGATAAAAATCCTCGCCGGGTTGCGCGAGCGGTACGAAAGCCACCACAAGCTGACCATCACTGACCAAGCCATTGAGGCCGCAGTCAAGATGAGCGCGCGCTACATACAAGACCGCTACCTGCCCGACAAGGCTATCGACCTGGTGGACGAAGCAGCCTCCCGGGTGCGCACCGGCAACTTGACCGCTCCGCCCCAGCTCAAAGAGCTTGAGACCCAAATAGCCGAACTGACCGCCCAAAAAGAAGCTGCCGTGCAAAACCAGCTCTACGAGCAAGCCGCACAGCTGCGCGACCGTCAAAAAGAACTGCGGGAAAAGCTGGAGAAAACCCGCGTGAGCTGCCTGGCCGAAAAGTCCGGCAGCGTAAGCGCCGAAGATATCGCCGAGGTTGTGGGCATGTGGACGGGGATACCAGTGACCATGCTGACCCAGGACGAAAGCCAGCGACTACTCGACCTTGAGAACACTATCCACGCACGGGTTATCGGTCAAAAGGAAGCGGTAACCGCCGTCTCCAAGGCCATACGCAGAGGTCGCTCGGGGCTCAAAAATCCCAATCGACCGGTAGGCGCGTTCCTCTTCATGGGACCGACAGGCGTAGGCAAAACCGAGCTTTGCAAGGCCCTGGCCCAGGCGCTCTTCCAAGATGAGAACGCAATGATTCGGGTTGACATGAGCGAGTTTATGGAGCGGCACACCGTCTCTAAGCTGATAGGCTCGCCCCCCGGCTATGTGGGCTACGACGAGGGCGGCCAGCTGACCGAGAGAGTCCGCCGCAAGCCCTACAGCGTCATACTCTTCGACGAGATCGAAAAGGCGCACCCCGACGTCTGGAGTATCCTGCTGCAGATAATGGAGGACGGCCGATTAACCGACGCCCAGGGCCGTACTGTGGACTTCAAAAACGCCATAATCGTTATGACCTCGAACATCGGCGCAAAGAATATTACCGAGGGCAAGCGCTCGCTGGGCTTTGCCGCCGAGGGACCGAGCACCTGCAAAGTCCAAACCGCCGAAGAAATACGCGGAAAGGTAATGGGTGATCTCAAAGACGCCTTCAAGCCGGAGTTCCTCAACCGAATTGACGACATCATTGTCTTCCACCAGCTGGGCAGCGAGGACATCCGCAAGATCGCCGGCATCATGCTGGCCGACCTGGGGCAGCGGCTAGCCGATATGGATATAGAACTGGAAGTGGATGAGGACGCCCTCGAGCTGCTCTCTCAGCGCGGGTTCGACCCCAAGTACGGGGCGCGCCCGCTCCGCCGGGTGATACAAACCACTATCGAGGACGCCGCGGCAACCGAGCTGCTGGAAGGCGGCTTCGGACCGGGCGACAAGATGCTGGTTAGCGTCCGTGATGGGGAGATCGCCATAGAGAAGCTGCCCGTGATTGAAAAGAAGCCCGCACTGCATACACAGTAACCTAAATAGCAAAATTAAGAAAACCCCACCCTCTTCGCCAAAATGACGAGAAGGTGGGGTCTACATTATAGCGCTCAAAAAATTTTCGCATATCTATTGACATTCCAACCCCTAGTGTGGTAGTATAGTGGTACACTATGATGGAGGTGCAAAAATGCTGCCCAGTAATACATGGCAAGCGCGGTTTGACGAGCGCCTTCCAATTTACGAGCAGATCGTGCAGCGGTTCTGCCGTGGGCTGGTAAGCGGGGAGCTTCAGCCAGCCCAGCGGGTGCCGTCTATACGCGACCTGGCTCTTGAGTTGGGGGTCAACACCAATACCGTCCAGCGGGCCTACCAGGAGATGGAGCGCAGCGAGCTGATCTACTCAAAGCGCGGGACGGGGTATTTTATTGTGGAGGATGAAGGTATAGTGCGTGGTATTAGAAGCGAGATGGTAGCGCGAGCGGTGGCCGGCTTTCTGGAGGAGATGTACTCCTTGGGATTTGAAGACGCCGCAATTCTAGAAGAGCTGCAAAAGCAGATGAAAGGGGGCGCCAGCAAAAATGCAACTACTGAAAGTTAGCGGACTTACAAAAAGCTATGGCGGCAAAGCAGCCCTCGACGGTGTCGACCTGAGTATTGCCCCGGGCAAAATTATCGGAATGCTGGGGCCAAACGGCTCGGGCAAGACCACCCTGATGAAAATTATATCCGGTTTGCTCTCCCCCGACGCGGGCGATATTATTTACCCGGGAGGAGTGAGCCGTGGTGTGCAGGCCAAAGAGCTTATCTCCTTTTTGCCGGACGAGAGCAAGCTCCCAGCCTGGATGAAAGTATCCGACGCCTTTGGGTATTTCCGCGATATGTACCGCGACTACGACGAGTCCAAAGCCACGCAAATGCAGGAACTGCTCGAGCTCTCCCCCGGAGATACCATCAAGAGGCTCTCTAAGGGGATGCGCGAGCGGGTGGCTCTCGGGCTGGCTTTCTCCCGCAAAGCGGCGCTCTACCTGCTGGACGAACCGTTAGGCGGTATTGACCCTCTGGGCAAAACCAAGGTAATGCAGTCGATAATCTCCACCCACGACCAAAACTCGTCCATTCTGCTCTCCACTCACTTGGTGCGGGATGTCGAGACCCTTTTCGACAGCGTTTTGTTCATCCGCGATGGCAAAATTGTATTTGAGGGCGAGTGCGACGATATGCGCGAGCAGCAAAACAATACTGTTGAGCAGGCTTATTTGGAGGTGTTTACCCGTGCTTAAGCAAATCTACTACTCTGTGCGAGACCGGCTCTCAATTCGCCTGACAGCGCTGTTGGTAACCCTTGGGATAAACCTGTTGTTTTTGCTGCTCACCATTGGTGCAAACCCGGGCAGTGGCGTGATGATTACCAGCGTCGTTTTCTCTAGTCTTGCACTGGCATACTTGATAATAGCAAACTTGTTTGTCAGCCTTGCGGGTATCCACCAAGTGTTTTCCGCGCCTATGAGCTACCACACCCTGCTGGTCCCGGTGCCTGGCTGGAAGATCATTCTAAGCAGGGTCATCCCCGCGGCTGTAATAGATATGGCCATGATGGCTATTGGTATATCGTTAGTCGTCTGGCAGTCTTTTCGTCTAGCGGGTATACCGGGTTTCACCATCATGCAGCATTACACCGCCGCTCAGGATATCTTGTTCGGTGTGGTTGGCGCTTTAGTTGTCTACATGTTTTTTCTGGTCGCATTCTGCTTCTTCAGGGTGCTCTCCAAAAGCCTGCTCAGTGGCGTGCCGCTGCGCAACCTTCTAAGCGTTTTGCTGACCTTTGCGGCCATTTGGGTGGTTGGCAGCCTGACTAACCTTCTGCTGCTGCCCTTTGGCCGGGTTGATATATTGGGCGGCTTCCTCGTCCATATTTCTCTCGTATCTTCCCCCATCACCCACTTTATGATGATTTTGGTATTTTTACTGCAAGCGGCGGCTCTCTTTGTCGCGTCAGCCCGCCTTATGGAAAGGAGACTGAACGTATGATGAAAAAACGAGTTGTTCTAGCTGTCGCTGTCCTGCTTGTCGCGGCAACGCTTGGTGGGTGCGTAACTGTGTCTTTAGGGCCGCAGGGATGGGGTCCTAACCAGGGAGTGAGCGTGCGCGGCACCGGCCAGGTGGTATCTTTCCCGGTCGAGACCGCCAGCTTCAGCGCGGTGGAAATAGATGGCAACTACGAGATAATTTACCGTCAAGCCCAGGTAAGTTCGGTCAGGTTTGAGATACACGAAAACCTTATAGAGTATTTGGATGTGGAAACCCATGGCGGCACCCTGGTTATACGCTCAGATGCATTCTTTGAGGGCAACAGCTCACCCACGCTGTATATCTACGCCCCGCAGCTGGACAGCGTGGAGATCTCCGGGGCCGGGCGGCTGCGGAATTGGGATACCCTTGCCACAGAAAGCCTTAGTATTATGATTGGCGGCGCTGTCGAGGGCAACATGCCACTGAATGTTGAGCACCTTGACGCGCTTATCGCAGGCGCGGTGAGAGTACAGCTTACCGGAAGCGCAGACACAGCCAGCATAACACTGGCGGGCGCCGGCGACGTCTCGGCCGGTATGCTGCAAACCCGAAGCGCGTCGGTGGATATCGCCGGCGCAGGCAATGTGGTTATCGCAGCTTCTGACACCCTGGACGTTAGTATTGCAGGAGTTGGGCGGGTGCAATACGTTGGTGAACCTACTGTAACCCGAAATATTGCGGGCGCTGGCACCGTTACGAGGTCCAGTTAATTTAACCGCATAATACACCTAACAACAAACGCCACACCGCGAAATGCGTGTGTGGCGTTTTGTAACTTGTCGCTTATGGTATAATGTCCGCAGAAGGGCACGGACATTATACGATGCGCAACGCCTCGCCGCTAAAGCGGCAACCGGCTCTTGATGCGCAATTATACCAACGCTGCGCTTATGGTATAATGTCCGCAGAAGGGCACGGACATTATACGATGCCAGGCGCCTCGCC
>Ga0131853_10000511_pt1 | contig 71629 bp, 66 predicted proteins | sample TergutLab28metaG_FD_92764 | JGI IMG/M metagenome (GOLD analysis project Ga0131853, IMG submission 92764) | Labiotermes labralis P1 segment gut microbial communities from Petit-Saut dam, French Guiana - Lab288 P1 (version 2) (version 2) | ecosystem: Host-associated > Arthropoda: Insects >... | reverse complement strand
GAAGCTGCCGCACCGGAAGGCTCTTCAGAAGGATTTAGATGGCAAATAGAAATTAGCAATAGCTTTGCTACAGGTAATGCTACAGGTGTTTCTGCCGCTAACGCATATGTGTCTGCGTTTATAGCTAGAATTGCGAACTCCGAAAATCCTCCTCCTAGCTTAGAGGCAGATATAACAATTAAAAATGTTTATTCTACAGGCATTTCAAGAGTACAACTGCATCCCAATCCAGAAGTAACTGCTCCGTTAAGTAACAACCGAGTAGCCGGCGGAATATTTGGACGCTTTCAAGCACGCAACAGCAGCGTAGAGAATGGTTCTATTTTAACTGTGCAAAATGCTTTTGCTACGGGAAATGTTTTTGGCGACTCTAATGAACTAGCAATAGATACAAATACCTCTATTGGCATTTTATTCGGCAGAGCACAACAACCAACCACCCATCATTTTAGCGGATTATTTTACTCTATGATGGCTAATACAACCGGTCAAACTACAGGTGCCAGCGTTCCAAGATCCGATGGTCCAGAAGCAACAGTCGTAACATTATTAAATCTACAAAATCCTACTTGGCAAGCAGAGAATTTAGGCTTTGATGCTGAGGTGTGGGCTTTTGTTCAAGGTAGCTTTCCAATACTTCGTTGGATTATAGAATTGTATTAAGTCCGAATATCAAATACTATTAAGGTTTATTCGATATAATTAAGAACAGTAGTTACTTATCCTTAACTATAAAAGCCGTGTTAAAAACTAACACGGCTTTTATAGTTCTATATTTTTTTATTTTATTTATGATATGGTACTTTGCCTAATATACACATACTGCGATAAATTTGTTCTAAAGTTATTACTCTCATTAGTTGGTGCGGATAGGTAATTTTACCAAAAGAAATAATTTTTGATGCTGATTGCTTTACTATATTATCTACACCATGGCTACCGCCGATTATAAATTGAATTTTTGTAGAGCCATTCGTAAAAAAATTGTCGATATAGGCGGCTAATTGTTCGCTTGTTATTAACTCGCCCGTACGGTCTAGTAAGATTGAAGTTATATTTTTATTACTTTCAGGGGGACGCCCAAGAGTGTATCCCTTACTGTCATTAGTTCTCATGCCTATTTTTTCTAAAATAGCACTGCTTTCCTTAGCTACAACAACGCTAGGATTATCGCCTTCTTCTTTTAACTCTAAAACGCTTAACTCACAATATCGAGTTAAGCGTTTTAGATATTCGGCAATAGCTTCTTTAAGGTAGTTTTCTTTTATTTTACCTACACAAATTAGTTCAATTTTTTTCATTTTTTGAAATACACTCTTATCTATTTTTTACTTTGCCTTATTCAAAACCTTTTGCACATAGGTTGGTAGCATAAATGCTCCGATATGCAAATAAGGGTTATAATACACTGTGTCTAATTTTAACTTTTCCCAAGCCTCTTTATCTAAATTTTCATATGGGTCATGCTTTTTAGACGAAAAACCAAATAGCCAATATCCGCTAGGGTAACTCGGTATACTCGCTTGAAAAACCTTACTAATATTAAATACTTTTTTACTGTTAAAATGTGCCTTTTGGCAAGCGGGAATGTCATCCTCGTAAAAACAGCTTTCGTGCTGATTGATTAAAATGCCATCCTCTTTTAATGCTGTAAAGCAAGCACCGTAAAATTCCTTTGTAAAATGATTTTCACCCTGACCAAACGGGTCCGGAATATCCAAAATTATCAAATCGTATTTGCCTTTTTGCGTACGTGTAAAACGCATATTGTCGGCAATAACCATATTAACTCGATTGTCGTTTAACGCATTTGCTGATTTTGGCATAAACTTTTTAAGTAATGCAATCAAATCTAAGTCGTCCTCTACAACTGTAATGCTTTCGATAGATTTATACTTGATAAGCTCGTGTACAATTCCGCCGTTACCAACACTTATAACAAGCACATCTTTTATATTAGGATTTGCAGCGAGTGCCGGATGCACCATCATTTCATGATAAATCTTTTCGTCTTTTTCGGTATGCATAAGCTGTCCGTCTAGGCACAAAACCCTTCCAAACTCCACGCTATCAAAAATATCCACTTGCTGAACCTTTGTCTTTTGACTAACAAGCACTTGCTTGATTTGTAAATTTAACTCCACACCATCGGAGTATTTTTCCCTATACCATTGTTCCATGTTTTTTACTGTCGTGTTGCCGGCTGGATACTTTCATTTCAGTTCCAGCTGATTTTTTATTATCGTTGAACTTTAAATAACATTATCTTTACAGCCTCAACTTTTTATACTTCTTTCTAGCACAACAATTTTTTGTTGCAACCATAGTTTAGCATATTTAACACTAATTGCAAATAAAAAAACACAGCAAATAAATAATCTTGCTGTGTTTTTTTAGATAGTCTTAAATGTTAGATTTATAGCAAGGCTACAAGAACATCTATTAGAGGCTGAGGACCCCAAAAGGTAAATTGACCCACTCTTGCCTTTGCTGGAAATAATTCGTTAGTCGTAATTAAATCATAGCCTGCTTGGGCATCTCTTACGCTACCCCATCTTGTTACAGTAACAATTTCCGTTCCTCTTGTTACAAGAAAGATGTCAGCATCTCCTACTACAGTAATATCCGAAAGTTCCATACCTTCTTGTTCGTTAACAAGGTCACGGAATTCTGCTGTACTCATAGAACTTTCGCCACATCCTACTAGGAATGCACCCATTGCTAATACTAAAGCTAGTACCAACATAGTTATTAAGATTTTCTTTTTCATTTTTATTTTTTCTCCTTTATTGTCGACTTTTGTCGACACTATAGAAATAATATATTCTACCTATGTATATTTGTCAAATTATTTTTAAATATTTTTTATTATTTATAGTTCACATTATTGAACCACAAAAATGTAATTGATCTTTTTATCCTCGCAGCCCATTAAGTAACAGCCTTTTTGTTTCATATAACCGATATGTCTAACAATATCGGCAGTAATAATTTCGCCCGGGGCAAGTACAGGAATACCGGGAGGATATGCCATAACATACTCGTTACTAATTCTGCCTACGGCTTCTTCTAGTTTTAATTCTTCTCTAGAGCTATTAAACGCTTCTTGAGGACTCATTGCAACACTTGGATGAATATACTCTATATCCAGCATATCCTTTTTATCGTTTTTCTCAAGTCGTCTAATTTCTTCAAGTGCACCAACTAATCTTTCTATTTCTACAGTTCTGTCCATCGGACTAACATACGCTAAAAAATTTCCTAAGTCGCCAAATTCAACTTGGATATTATACTCATCCCGCAGTATATCATACACTTCGATACCAGCTAAACCAATATCCAAAGTATGCACCGACAATTTAGTAGGGTCAAAATCGAATACTGTTTCGCCGTTTATAAGCTCTTTTCCAAACGCATAATAGTCTCCGATGTCATTTATTTCTTCTTTAGCATAATTTACTAATTCAACAGTTTTTTTAAGTAATTCCTTTCCGTTAAGCGCTAACTCCTTTCTACTAATATCAAGACTGCCCAGTAACAAATAATTACCGCTGGTTGTTTGGGTAAGATTGATAATCTTACGCACATAATCGGTATTAACACCACGGTTACAAAGTAGCACCGCACTTTGAGTTAAGCTAAGTCCGCTTTTGTGCATACTAATCGCTACCATATCGGCACCCGCCTTAATACCGCTAACAGGAAGTCCCACACCAAAATTAAAATGTGTACCGTGAGCTTCATCTACAAGTACTTTCATTTTATATTTCTTAGCTAATTTTACGATGCCACGCACATCACTACAAACACCATAATAGCTAGGATTATTAAATAAAATCGCTTTAGCGTCGGGATTTGCCTGCATTGTAGCCTCTACATCGCTAAGCATCATTCCTAATGGAATACCAAGCTCCTTATTAACTCCGGGATTGATATAAATCGGCACCGCACCACAAAGGATAAGAGCGTTAATAACCGAAACATGCACCGCACGGCTGATAATGATTTTTTCGCCCCGCTTTACACTACTCATAATCATAGCTTGCACGGCGGCGCTTGTACCGCAAACCATTAAAAAAGCATGGCTTGCACCAAACGCGTCCGCCATAATTGTTTCGGCTTCTTTTATAACGCTTTTAGGATTATTTAGATAGTCTAGCGGCTTCATCCCGTTTACATCTAAGCTAACCGCCCGCTTACCTAAAAAATCACAAAGAGCACTACTACCTTTGCCCCTTTTATGACCAGGCACATCAAAGGGCACAACACGGGCATTGGTAAAATTATTTAACGCATTAACAATCGGCGTATTTTGCTGAAGGGTTTTATTCATTTCAAAATAAGTATAACATATTTTATAGCGTTTGCAATTACATAATTATTTTTTTACAAAGCCATTTTTTTATTTCATTTTTTTCTAAAGTATTATTATGCAGTACTGGCATACTAAATAATTCTGTTAAGCTATTCGGCATTTCTATCGCTGTAATATATTCTAATTTTTCGACGGCTTTTTTATCGGATTTCGGTACTGTTTCACCGATGGCTTCTAGCACCGTATCTACAAATTTATAGGGACTTGCTGTGCTGACTATAACTGTTGGCATTTTGTTTTTGTTGTCAACCCCATCATTATACTTGTTATTTACACTAACCGCAACTGCTGTATGAGGGTCTAAAACATAACCGTATTCGTCATAGATTTCTTCTATAGTTTCTAAAACATCGTCCTCGCTAGCAAAATCTCCTATAAATAACTTTTGAATTTCTTTTAACTCGTTATCGCTAATACTATAAAAGCCTTTTTGCTTTAAGTCATTCATTCTGTTTTGTGTTAAGACATCGTTTCTATTAGAAAATTCAAAAATCAATCTCTCCAAATTAGAGCTTATCAAAATATCCATACTAGGACTTGTGGATTTATAAAATTCTCGATTTCGCAAATCATATATACCCGTCTCAAAAAAATCGGCAAGCACTTTATTTTGGTTAGAAGCACAAATAAATTTATTTACGGGAAGCCCCATTTTATAAGCATAATATCCCGCTAAAATATTACCAAAATTACCTGTTGGTACACAAAATTTTATTTTATCGCCGTATTTAATTTGTTCGGCATTAACCATATCGGCATAGGCACTAAAATAATAAACGACCTGTGGAAGAAGTCTACCTATATTTATAGAGTTAGCACTCGAAAGAGTAATGCCATTTTTAGTAAACTCGCCCGCTAATTCGTTATTTGCGAAAATATCCTTAACCGCATTTTGACAATCGTCAAAATTGCCCTTTACGCTAGCTACAAAAACATTACTGCCTTTTGTAGTTTGCATTTGCAGTTTTTGCAAATTACTAACTCCGTCCTCGGGATAAAGGCAAGCTATCGCCGTATTTTCTATATCGGAAAAGCCTTCTAAAGCAGCTTTACCTGTATCTCCACTAGTAGCCACCAATATTAAGGTTTTAGTTTTATCGCCCTCTAGCGTTTTACTATGAACTAATAAATGAGGTAGGAGTGTGAGCGCTATATCCTTAAAGGCATATGTCGGACCATGCCAGAGTTCTAAAAAATATAAATTTTCGTCTACTTTTATCAGCGGAGCACCGTCCTCGTCTTCAAATTTAGAGTAGGCATTTTGAGTTGAAGAAGATAGAGTTTCTTTAAATTCTGGCAAAAACATCTCTAAAATAAAACTCGCTCTCTCGCTATATTCCATACTGCAAAATTTTTCGAAATCGGATTTTTTAAGTATATGAAAAACCTCAGGAACAAATAATCCACCGTCCGTGGATATGCCCTGTATAATTGCTTTCGTGCCCGAAATGCTAACCTTTTTATTGCGTGTAGAAGTGTATTTCATAATTATAAAATAAATTTCTTTATTCTTTCTATTCCCTTTATCATATCTTCTTCCGCTATAGCATAGCTAAGTCTTATAAAATCGTTTGCACCAAAACTTTCTGTAGGAATTGTTACAACAAGTGATTTTTCTACTAATAGCTCGCTAAAATCGCTGGCGGAGTTGATTTTTTTATTGTGCAGTATTTTACCAAAAAATCTGCTTACATCTACCATAACATAAAATGCCCCGTTGGGTTTTATGTAGGGTAACGACGGGATTTCGTCTAATAATTCGCAAATTAAATTTTTGCGTTTTTGGAAAATATTTTTTAATTCCGACAAAAAGTTATCTGCTTTTTCGCTTGGAGTTAAGGCAGTTACACTAGCGTATTGAGCAATAGAATTAGCATTAGAGGTTGTTTGCGACTGGATATTATCCATAGAAGTGGCTAACTCCACATTACTTGCAGTATAGCCAATTCGCCAGCCTGTCATAGCGTAGGCTTTAGAAACACCGTTTATTACAATCGTTTTATCCTTTAGCTTGTCGCTATAGCTTGCTAGCGAATACGGTTTTTCGCCTGTGTAGATAAGCTCGTCATAAATTTCATCAGAGATTACAAAGATACCTGCTTTTTCAATAATGCTAGCAAGAGCCATAAACTCCGCTTTAGAGTAAACTATTCCGCTAGGATTAGAGGGATTATTTAATACAATAACCTTAGTTTTTTTAGTAATGGATTTTTCAAGTATTGCGGGCGTTAGTTTATAATTATCCTCTTTAGTGGTGGTAATTATTTTTGGCATACCGCCTGCTAGCGTTACCATTTCGGGATAGCTTAGCCAATATGGGCTAATTATAAGCACCTCATCGCCCTCGTCTAATAATGCCAAAAAAGCATTATAAAGCGAGTGCTTAGCACCGCAAGAAACCACTATTTGATTAGGAGCATATTCTAGATTATGCTTATGCTTTAAGCTAGCACAAATAGCTTCTCTAAGAGGCAAAATTCCGCTAACGGGAGTATATTTGGTATAACCGCTATCGAGTGCTTTTTTAGCAGCTTCAATTACAAAATCGGGTGTATTAAAATCAGGCTCGCCGGCGGTAAAGCTAACAATGTCTTTACCTTCTTTTTTTAGAGCATTCGCTTTTGCCGTAATCGCTAGCGTAAGACTAGGAGCTATATTTTTTGCTTTTTGCGAAAGAAAATTCATAGGATTATTGTAGTGTTTATTTTATCTGGTGTCAAATTTTTTCTAGCATTATAAGAGCTTCTATATTTACCGTTTGGCTAAACATATCAAATGCTGTAATGTGAGTTATTTTATAGTGGGGCATAAGAGTAGATATATCACGAGCAAGAGAATTTTGGTTGCAGGAAATGTATATGATGTAAGGTGGTGGATTGGTTTTTATGGCAGTTATAACATTATCACAGACTCCGCTACGGGGCGGGTCTAGGATTAGTAGAGGATTTTGATTATTCGGGACGCCCAGGTGTGCGTCCCCTACGAAATCCAACTGTTTAATCGTAGGGGACGCACACCTGGGCGTCCCGATAAGATTTTTTAATAACTTACCCAACTCCACACCACAATCGCCTTCTATAAATTGTAGGTTATTTATATTATTTAATTTAACCATTTCTAGTCCAGCTGTAATACTCTCATTGCAAATTTCGATAGCATAAAATTTATCGGCAACTTTTGCTTTAGATAGTTTACTAGCCAGCACACCTTGCCCGGCATATGCTTCAATAATTGTTGATGAGTTTGTTTGTTTAGCTAATTCTTCAACCTTATTAAATAATTGCTCTCGTACAAAATCGTTTACTTGAAAAAATCCGGCAGGATGAACCTTTAGTTTTAATCCATCAATCTCAATCGGCTCATCTTTGCCCGCTAAAAAAACAAAATCTTTACTGTAAATCACATTTGTTTTATTAGGATTATAGTTATAAAATAACGAAAAATTACCGTTAAAAATTTTATTTAAAATATGCGAAAATAAAATAAAAACATTTTTATTTATGTTTTCTTTACCAACCAAACATACAGTGATGTTATCGTTTAATATTCGAAGTGTAATATGTCTAAGATTGCCCGTGTGAGTTTGTTCGCAGTATGGCAGAATTTTATTAGCTATCATCCAATTTTTTAATTCTAAAATCAGCTCCTTTATGCTGACGGATTGTAAAATACATTCGTCTATATCTATAATGTCGTGGCTTTTTTTACGAAAAAAACCAACTTCAATTTTATTGCTTTTTCCTTGACGAATAGGTAAACTGCATTTGTTGCGATATTGATATTCCGTTTCGGAAGAAATGATTTCAAATGGAATGTCGGGTAGGGTTATATTTTCTTTTTGAAATGCTTGAAGAATTAAATTCTTTTTGAAATCGAGTTCCTTTTCGTAAGAAAGATGTTGAAGTGAACAGCCGCCGCATTTTAGAAAATATTTACACGACGGATTTACTCTATACTTACTAGCTATCAAAATCTCCTCTACTTTAGCAAACGCATACTGTTTTTTTATGGCTAAGATTTTAGCTTTTACCTTATCGCCAGTAATAGCATTATGCACAAAAACTGTGCTGCCGTTATGCTTGGCAACACCCAATCCTTTAAAACTAAGGTCGATTATATCGAGAGTGATCGTTTTATTTTTTGTTAATTGCATATAGACTAATACTTTATCCGCTTATTGTTTCAAACGGCCAATCCGTTATTCCGCCAAAGTCGTAAACATTTATAAAGTCTAGCTCTACTAACCGCTGGCTAGCAATGCGGCTACGGCGACCACTTTGGCAGTATACTAGAATTGTTGTATATCTTGTTATATTTTCGTTTACTAACTGGTTTTCTACCCACTGTGCAATAGTATTGTACGGAACATTTATAGCATATTCTATTCTTTCTTGTCTAAATTCACTAGCTGTTCTAACATCTAGGATTGTAAGATTTTCTAGATTATTCATCATATCATAAGCTTCTTGAGATGTTATGATTCTAAAAGTATTTACTGATGGGCAAGCAATAAATACAGTAAAAGAAAAAAACACTACACCTAATATTAGTATTAAATTTTTTAGTTTATTTTTCATTTCCTTCTCCATATAATTTTGTCATTTTGCCCAAACATTTAAACATAAGGGGTTGCAAATAGCTGTAGCGTTTTTGAATATAATTATTATCTACCACTCGCTTTATAACTTGTCTGTCGCCTATAAGCACGACAAGTTTTTTAGCTCTTGTTACAGCAGTATATAATAAATTTCTAGTCATAATCATATAGTTGCCCGCAACCATAGGAATTACACAAGCGTCAAATTCGCTACCTTGAGATTTATGAATCGTTATAGCATAGCTTAACACTAATTGGCTACGAATGTCGGGGGTGTATGTTGCTTTTCTGCCATCTTCGAATACTACAAAAATTTCGCCTGATTTTGTATTTATATTTTCAACAACTCCCGCATCGCCGTTAAAAACACCCTCGCCGTCTTCAAACCATTTGCCGTTCCATTTTTTCCATTCTAATTCGTAATTATTAGCGATATGCATAACCTTATCACCAACCTTAAAGCGTTGAGTTTCGGTTGTAAGTTCTCGTTCATCAGCTTTTGTGTTAAGAATACTTGCTAAGCGTTCATTTAATCTAATTGTGCCTGCCTCGCCGTTTTTCATAGGAGCTAGAACTTGAATTTTATTTGGGTCGCAATTAAGAAAAGCTGGTAATCTTTCACTAACTAACTGCACCGTTCTATCAGCAACATCTTTTGGATTGCTTACCTCACTAAAGAAAAAATCTCCACTTTTAGCATTTAGATTAGGCATAATACCCTTATTGATTTTATGAGCGTTAGTAACAATAAGGCTGTCGTGTTCTTGACGGTATACATATTCTAACTTACTAACGCTAAATAATCCGCTAGATAAAATATCGGCTAGCACATTACCTGCACCCACGCTTGGCAATTGATCTTTATCACCGACCATGATTAGTTGAGTATTGGAACGCAAACGATTAAGCAACATATTCATTAAAAATATGTCCACCATACTCACCTCATCTATGATAACAACATCAGCACTAAACTTTTCGGTGGTACTATTTTTACTACTGCTTTTGCCACCGTCACCTAAAATGCCGTTAGCACTCATAAGTGCTCTATGAATTGTACTGGCAGAAGCTCCAGTTTGGTCGGAGAGACGCTTAGCAGCTCTGCCTGTAGGAGCCATAAGCATAACAGATTTATTTAGGGCTTCAAGCACCTTTAAAACGCATTTTATGATTGTAGTTTTACCTGTGCCGGGACCGCCCGTAATAACACTTACACCACTAGAGGTTGCATTTGTAATGGCGGAAATTTGGGAGGAATGAAATTCAATTTTTTCGACTTTTTCAAATTGAGAAATAATAGAATTTACATCCATTAAAGCAGTATTAGATAGCGCCACCATATCGGTGAGTTTTTGAGCTACTGATTGTTCGAGACGGTAGTGTTGTGTTAAGGCTATGCCTGTTTTTTCCAACTCACAATGTTCAGTGTACAATGCACAATTATTGTCATTATTTTTCAAATCCAAAACCTTAACCTTCTTATCAAACGCACATCTTTCAATTTCATCTGTTACCAATTCATTCTCTAACCCCAACAATTTACACGCAATATCAATTAGTTGTTCTTTAGGCAGATAAGTATTGCCGTTTTTATCGGCACTTTCCTTTAAGCTATATAAAATTCCTGCTCTAATTCTAAACGGAGAATCCCGCTTTATACCACTTGCTAAACCAATTTTATCCGCTGTTAAAAAACCAACCCTATCTACATCTTCTATCAACAAATAAGGATTAGTTTTTACAATCGCTATAGTATCAGCACTATATACCTTATAAATTTTTAATGCTGTAGTAAGCGTAAGTCCCAATCCTTGCAAATACATAACCGTCTCTCGCATACCTTTAACATCCTTATACGCAAGTCCTATCTCCTCCGCCATACTACTAGAAATCCCCTTGACTTCCGACAACCTAAAAGGCTCAAATTCCAAAATCTTTAGCGTATCTTTGCCAAATTTACTAACAATCGTGAGTGCTTTTTTAGGACCAATTCCTTTAATAATCTTGGCACCTAAAAACCTAACTATACTATCCTCACCTTCAGGCTCTATCTTAACGCTAGTAACCTTTAACTGCTTACCAAATTTTGGATGCATTATAAAATCACCGCTAACTTCAATCGGTTCACCCTCTGTCACAGGACCAAAAGTGCCGACGCAAACCACAGGTTCGCCCGCCACATCAACCGTTAAAATGCTATATCCGTTTTCGTCGTTCCTAAAACGGATATCCGCTATCTCACCTTTAAGTGTAGTTGCCATTTTTACTATCGTGTAAGTAACTGTACAAATTTCTTTACAGTTCCAAGCAAATTTATTATAACAAAAAATCCCCACGCTAGCAAATACTAGTATGGTGGGATTTTTTTACATAAAAACTCCTCATCTACACATACTACCGATAAGGAGTTTTGGCAAACTGACAATTTTAGTTGCGGTTTGCTACATAAAAAATGCAAGAATTTACAAATATTGATGGTAGTGATGAGTTTGAGCCTATAAAGGCTTATAATCACTACAAAAAGACACTAGAGGAAATTGAAAGAGAGCAGCAGCTTAAAACACCGTTTGAAAATGATAATCCAATGCGGGATGCCGAGATGGCAGAGGATTATTTTAGACAACAATCCGATTTTGCTGTTGATGTGCCGGTACCGATGGGCAATCCACTAACCGATGACGAATTTGATTTTAATTCGACTCTTCACTCTATGATACCAGACCCATGGGACGAAGAAGAGAGTGAGAATGTTGTTAATTTTCAGGGAAGTTAATTCATGTAAAAATAAAAATTTAAAAATGTCGGACTTATTTAATAAATCCGACATTTTTAAATATTAAGTTTTCATTAAATATCTACTCTGCTCTAAGTGCTACAACAGGGTCTTTTCTGGCGGCACTTCCGCTTGGAAGTATACCTGCTAACATTGTTAAACCTATGCTTATACCAATCATAATGAGTGCTACCCACCACGGAAGTGCGGCTATACCGCTTACACCTGCTAAAACACCCACTATTATATTGATAAATATAGATAGTAAATATGTTATAGCTATCCCCACAACACCCGCTGTTAGTCCGAGTATAAAGGTTTCGGCAGTAAATAGATTACTTACATCTCGCTTACGACCACCTAAGCTACGAATAACACCTATCTCTTTTATTCTCTCCATTACCGATACATAAGTCAAAATACCTATCATAACACTACTTACCACGAGCGAGAGTGCCGTAAACGCTACTAAAGCTATTGTAATAATTAAAATCAACTGACTAATTAGTGTCATTATAAGCGATAGCATATCGGTATACTGTACCCTTTCTCTATCGTCGGGTGCTAATGTTATACTCGTCCCATCAGAGAATTCTAAATCTATATAAAAATTCTGCCGTAAATTAAATTCGTTGCGGTTATTCCACATACGCAAGTATCTTGTAACTTGGTCAACTTGAGAAAAGGTAGAGGAGAAAATCGAAATACTAAACGGCAATGGAAAAGTATCGCCGTTAGCATCAAAAAATACTTCCCAACTTATTATGTCATTTACCGAAATGCCGTTTGCTTCGTCTGCTTCTTCAGCTCGTTCTATTATAGAATAAACATTACCTCCAAATTGCCTTAGACCCACGCTAGACATTACTAAACCGTCCATGCCACCTGCTCCGCCACCGCCCATGCCTCCAAAAATCATTCCCATTAAACTGCCGTCTACACTGCCTACAAGATTAGTAGTTGTACCCTCTCTGCCACGGTAATTATAAGGCATCAAAAAAGGTATTACATTACCAGACGCCGGTGCAATAGGAGTAAGATGAGACGGAATCAATCCAGGCAGAAAATCCATACCTTCTTCACCACCTAGCTCCATAATAGCACCGGATAGACCGTTTTCAAGAAAATTTTCACGCATATATCTAATTAAATACGAATCCCAGTTTCGGTATATCATGTATTCAGCTAATGCAGTTGTATAATAAACACCACTATTTAACATTACAGAACTAGCATCGTTTCTAGGTGCTAAAATGCCAACCACATTAAGTTCAACACCGTCTGCTACACTATTTATAATGGGATTGTATTCAAAGGGAATATTACCTGTTAAAAGCTGTGGCATAATATTAGCCAAATTAAAAAAGTTCTTATTTTCAGTAAAAATATTATTATTTGGTTGCCATATCATACGATGATCTAATAATTCATTAAACTCTACCCTATCAGCATTTGTTAGATATGGATTGTAATTATCATCTTCTACTACACCGTAAACAATATTTAGAAACTCTTCTTGCGAGTAAAAACCAATTTGACCAAGCATTATATCTGTTAAAACATTATCTCTACCAAGCACTATCATAACCTCGTTTTTCTCTCTTGCTATACCGTCTCTATGTCCTTCTCTAGTTGCCACTATATCAAACTGAGTTAATAGATAATCTGTTGCTATATCTGTATCAAACATCGGCGCTTGCCTAATAGGAGTACCAACCATACTCAATAACTGAGCAAAATCAGCAAACCCTTCTATATTTTCTAATAATGCACCGTATGTAGCTAAAATGCCCGCCATACTGGTGTATTGCCCTTCTCCACTAAAATCTGTAAATATAGAATAAGCCGTATTTAACCCGTAAAGAAAGTGCATAGTGCTAAAATACTCCTGTGGCATATCCATTAAAAACTGCATATAGTTGCGGTCGATACGGTTTTGAACAAAAATATCATCCATGTCGCCAATCATACCGTAAAGCTCTGCTATCATAGCCTCTACATTTACCCAATTACCTACAACAAGGTCGGCTGTTTCAGGCGGATTCATAAGATTAGCAATAGCATCCATATCAAAGCCTGTTTGGTTTATTTGTATAGGATTACCTGCTAGCATTTCGTTTTGCATATCGCCGATAAAGTTTTGAACACCAAAGCTAACAGCAAGTACAAGAGATACGCCGATAATACCAATAGCACTAGCAACACTCATTACTATCGTACGGGCTTTTTTGGTAAATAGATTATTTAGAGATAAACGGAAAGCCGTAAAGAAAGACATTTTAGCTCTTTCTTTAGAGGTTGTTTTCGGTTTTGCCGTTTTAGTTTTTTGCGAACGACTAAAGGTAGCCCCACCCATAGATGTTTTTGTAACCGTTTCTGGAATATAAGGGTCTGAATCTTCAGTCAGTAATCCGTCGTGTAATTTGATAATCCTAGTAGAGTATTGTTCGGCTAAATCAGGATTATGGGTAACCATTATAACAAGACGCTCTTTAGCTATCTCTTTAATCAACTCCATAATCTGAACGCTGGTTTCACTATCTAGTGCCCCTGTTGGCTCGTCTGCTAATAAAATTTCAGGGTCGTTTATCAAAGCTCTTGCTATCGCTACCCTTTGACACTGACCGCCCGATAATTGATTAGGTTTTTTATAATACTTATCGCTTAATCCTACTTTATCCAGTGCTTCTTTAGCACGCCTAACTCTTTCTTCTTTACTAACACCGGCAATCGTTAAAGCCAGTGCTACATTGTTTAGCACAGTTTGATGCGGAATTAGATTATAGCTCTGAAAAATAAAGCCAACCTTATGATTACGGTAAACATCCCAATCACGGTCGGCAAAACCTCTTGTACTTCGACCGCTTATCACTAAATCACCACTAGTATACTTATCTAACCCGCCGATAAGATTTAGCATGGTAGTTTTACCGCAACCGCTAGGTCCTAAAATAGACACAAACTCGCTTTTTCTAAAGCTAAGGTTTATCCCCTTTAACGCATGTACCACACCGCTAGCCGATATATAATCTTTTTTTATATTGTTTAATTGAAGCATTTTTTATATTTTCTCCCTTATTTACATTTCTCAAAACAAAAGCACGGACACACTTAAAAATTATCCATGCTTTGAGTATCGGCACCCTTGCCGACAATAAAAATATAATACCATTCTTTTAAAAAATTGTAAATTAAAATTAGATTAGAGATTTTGTCGAATTTATGAAAAGTAAATGATAATTCCTTTTTATCCTTCATACTTTGCAAACTGTGCATTGTATAGCGAAGCATAAAAACCGTTTTGTGCTAATAATTCCGTATGATTACCTTTTTCGATTATATCACCGTCCTTAAGCACTAAAATGAGGTCGGCATTTTTTATTGTAGATAGACGATGTGCTATTACAAAAGTTGTGCGACCTTTTGTTAAACGATCGGTTGCTTCTTGAATTAGGATTTCTGTACGGGTGTCTACGCTACTTGTAGCTTCATCTAAAATAAGCATAGGTTTATTTGCCATAAACGCACGAGCTATAGTTACAAGTTGCCGTTGCCCGCCACTTAAGTTAGTTTTATCATCTAGTACAGTATCGTAACCATTAGGAAGTGTGCGGATAAAATGGTCTAGGTTTGCCATTTTAGACGCTCCAATTACAGATTCAAGGGGGTACTTGCATTGGCGGGCGACAGTCGCCCCTACAATATTATCATTAAATCGCCTTTCATTGTGCGTTGTGCATCGTGTGTTGTGCGTTGAAAAATTGTTATAAGCAATATTCTCACCTATCGTGCCTTCAAAAATCCAAGTGTCTTGAAGAACCATTCCAAAAAGCGATGCTAATTCTTCCCTCTTCATATCTTTGATATTTATGCCGTCTATTAAAATTTCTCCGCTATCAATTTCGTAAAAACGCATAAGAAGATTTACTAGCGTTGTTTTGCCACCGCCTGTAGGCCCAACTATTGCAACTGTAGAACCAGCAGTTATATTGGCCGAAAAATTCTTAATAATTGTTTTATCTTTATCATAACCAAAAACCACATTTCTAAATTCTACTTCTCCTTTAACATTCTCTATCCTTGCCGTTTTATGTTCTTCGCCATCTAATTCGCTCTCATCTAAAAACTCAAAAATCCTCTCACTTGCAGCGGCTGTAATTTGTATACCTTGACCAGCTTCTGCTAATTGCATTAGAGGTTGAGAAAACAATCTAACAAAAATCAAAAAGCTAGCGATAACCCCAAAGCCCTCTGCACCGGATAAATTGCCACTAGTAATAAGTGCAACACCCACAACACACACCACAACAAAACCTAAGTTGCCTATAAAATGCATAATCGGATGAATTGCTATAGAGAAAAAATCAGCCAAGCCGTGTGCTTTTTCTAATTCTTGATTAGTTTTTCTAAACTCCGTCTTTATTTTATCTCCTGCCGAATATGCCTTTACAATACTATGCCCTGCATATGTTTCTTCTATTTGACCACTTAACTGCCCCATTTTCTTTTGTCGTCTTTTATGATATTTTTGGCTGTTCTTCATTATAAAAACGCTCACAAAGGCACCTATCAGCGTAGCACCGATAGCAGAAAGTGCCATAATCCAATTTATTATAAACATCATCGTAAGAATTCCCGTCATTAAAAATATACTCGTTACAAGAGTTATAACAAGATGCCCAAGCCACTGACCAACCAAATCCACATCGCTTGTGAGCCTTGCTAAAATGTCGCCAAAGCTAGTTGTATCAAAATATTTAAGTGGCAAGATATTAAGTTTTTTAATAATTCGGCTACGCATTTTCTCGACCGCTCTTTGCGTTACGGTAGTCATAATGAAGCCTTGCAAAAACGAAAAAATTATTCCGCCGAGAGCTAAAGTACCGGCAATAATTGCTAACCTAAGAACCATAGATATATCAATAGGAGTACCTAGGATATAGTATGGATAAGTATCGATAGGTTGCCTTAAAACACCTGCGATGTGTTCGGTAATATTTCCGATAAAAAGAGGAAAAAATATTTGTAAAACTGCTCCAAGCAATGCAAAACTAAGTGCTAGAATCATTAGCACTCTAAACGGTTTTAGAAAGGAAAATAATTGTTTTATCGCTTTTTTGAAATCCTTACTTTTTTTAGGTCGCTCCTCTGGGCGCTGTACCTTTATGTTGTGTCCTTGATTTTGCATTTTATCTCAATGAGAAATTAGAAATGAGGTGAATGAGAAATTAAAGATTTATTAAGCAACTTTTTCTAATCGCAAAGATAATAAATTATTTAGATTTCTTTGCTGTAAGAACACTTGCACCTAATAATTTTGTAATCTCATCTAAGTCTGAAAATAAACTTTCGAATAATTTATTTTCTATAATTTCAGCTTCTTTTAATAGGCGTAACCAATATTTTGTTTCGTTAGCTTCTTTTCGTGCTATTTGCAATTTATTTATAAAATCTGCACTACTAGATGCGTATTCGCTTTCTGAAATATTTGCACCTACGCTCATACCACTACGCAAAATTTGATTAGCAACAACTTTATGTTTTTGTTCGTCTAAAAACCTTGCCAATTTTATTACTCGTACTCCAAATTTTAGAGCTTTTTCTAACATGATATTTTCTTTCATAATTTACTCCAAATGTTTTTCTTTTATTTAATAAGTCAACAATTTCTCATTCGCCTCATTTCTAATTTCTCATTAAACTCGAATTGATTACATCAATTCTTCCTCACTCAATTGCGAAAAAGCTATCTCTTTATATATTTCGCAAGTCGCCATAAGTTCGCTGTGCGAGCCGTAACCGACAGCTTTACCTTTATCTAGCACCATAATTTTATCGGCATCTCTTATTGTACCAATGCGTTGTGCTACGATAAGCTGTGTTACCCCCTTAAACTCGGTTTTTAGGCTATCCCTAAGTGCCCTATCGGTTTTATAATCCAGTGCCGAAAAACTGTCGTCAAAAATTAAAATATTCGGCTTTTTAGCAAGCGCCCTAGCTATCGACACTCTTTGCTTTTGACCGCCCGATAAATTTGTTCCGCCTTGTGCCGTATGACTATCTAATCCGCTCTCTTTAGCCAAAATGAAATCACTAGCCTGAGCCACTTCTACTGCTTCTAAAACTTCTGCTTCACTTAAACTATCCTCCATCTCACCTAGAGCAATATTATCTTTTATAGTCCCGGAAAAAATAATCCCTTTTTGACTAACAAATCCTATTTGGCGATTTAAATCCGCCAATTTATAATCCTTTATATTTTGTCCACTTATAAAAATCTCGCCTATTGTAGCATCGTAAAACCTTGGTGCAAGATTTATCAATGTCGATTTTCCGCTACCTGTAGAACCAATAAAAGCTACCGTTTCTCCGGGGTTTGCCGTAAAGGAAATATTTTCTAAAATATTTTGCTCGGCATCGGGATACTTAAAGCTAACTCCTCTAAACTCAACTTTACCAATGTCACTTTCTATTGGCATAACTCCATCACCATCTACAATACTACTCTGTGTATCCAATACTTCCAAAATCCTTTTAGCACTAACCACAGCCCTTGGCAAATTTGCAAACACAAAAATAAGTAATACAAATGCCATAATCGCCATCATAGCATACTGATTAAACATTAGCATATCAGCAAACAAAAGGTCTTGAACTGTAGCCTCGTAAGTACCGCTAATTAAAAACGCAGTTATAAGAGTAATCCCCACGGTAAGCCCGCTTATAATAAGTGCCATACCAGGATGAATTATTTGAAAGCTTCTTTCAACAAACAACTGCTCTTTTGTCATTTCGCTGTTGGCTTCCTCGAATTTTTCGGTTTGAAAATTCTCTGCGTTATATGCCCTAACAACTCTTATACCAGATAAATTTTCTCTTGTAAGACGGTTAATATTATCAAGTAATTTTTGTACCTTTCTAAAGCGAGGAAGAGCTATCATAATAATAAACACCACAAGAATAGCCATCACGGTAAATGCTCCGCCCATAAGAGCCAAATAATACCAGTTTTGACTAGCGATTCTATTAAGTGCCCAAATTGCCATAACAGGGGCTCTAACAAAAAGCCTAACTCCAACACCCACTATCATTTGCACCCTAGCTACATCTTGAGTTGTACGGGTTATTAAGCTGTTAGGCGAAAAATTATTTACCTCTGCTGTAGAAAAACTCTCTACCTTACTAAACACTTTTTCTCTTAACCTTCTGGCAAAGCCCGCCGCCATTTTACTAGATAGAAATACCGAAATAATCGCCGCCACTAAACTACCTAGTGCTAATGCCACCATAATCCCACCCGTAACAAAAATTTCCGATAAAACCAATGGCTCCAACGGATTAGTAATAGCTTGGGCCATCTCGCCCAATAATCTAGGTATTTCAATTTCTAACCAAACCTGTCCCACAACAAGCAAAGCAATAATAGCAATAATCAAAACATCTTTTTTAGTTAAGTACCGTAGTATCTTTAGCATTTCTACATTAAAAAAATCGCCTCAAGGGCGTCTAAATATCCTATCATTAAAGAAACAGAAATGTCAAAACATTTCCAAATATAAAAAATGTGCTAAGGTCAATAAACTCCTATAGCATAAAAAAACGCACGAATAGAATTTATCGTGCGTTTTTATTACTTATTTTTCATCCTACCTTTTTGGACGAGTTGCGTTCATAGTCTCTTCTTTACTTTTAAAGCGTTCTTTGGCTTGGGTTAGTTTTTTTTCCGGAGCAGGCTCTACGGGATAGAGATTGCGGTCTTGCATATACTTAAAGCTGTCGAATTGGTCTTCGGCTAGTTCAGCTAAATGCTTATTTAGCATATCTCTAAATTTTTGATTAGAACCTTCACAAATAGCAATTCCGTAACCTTTTATAAGAGTTTTTTGCGTGGTTAGTACATCTTGAATCATCGATGGATCGTCAAGGATAATTTGGTCACTAGCAAATTCCGCTCTATACGGGTCTTTTACTCCACGAGGAGCAGAGCCAGAAACCCAATTTTTATTATCCCAGCTTTGACTTGAGGAATTGGCTTCTTTAGTAGAACCGGTTCGCCAGTTGTCACCATAGGGGCTTGTGCGGCAAGTGGTGCTATCTACAGGACAACTGCCCATACCCGATTTACTTTTTGTTACAATCGGAACTTCTTTTACAACTTTTTTATTAGTTGGATTATTAGGCGGATTTTTACCACCCGAATTATTTGATGTTGGCATATTTTTTTATGTTTTTCTCCTTAAGTTAATTGTTTTATTAAATTACAAATTACAGTGTATAAATTACAAATTAGGACTTATATAGTTGTTTTTATTATTTAATCTTAAATAAATCATCATTTGTGATTTATACATTATAATTTGTAGTTTGAATTTTACCCTTGTGCCGATATTAAAAATGTCAACAATTTTTGATACCGTCCACGATGATGGCAGGCAAATGTGCCAAATTTTTCTCTTAAAACGGGGTCTATCGTCATAGCGGCATAGCTTACGCATTTTTTATAAGCCAAATTTTCGCCCTCTAATAGCTCCGATATTTCGGTTAAGTCTTTAGTAGTTATGTTTTGTGCCATAATTTTAGTTATTTATTTTCTCCTTATAAAGTTAGTATACTGTGGATTATTGCTAATTGACTTTTTTTTATACTTACGATAAAATATTTTTGTGCCAAAGATTACCGATATACAAATTCAAAAAGAAAATAAGGGGCGACTTAGCGTTTTTTTAGACGGTGAGTTTTTTTGTGGACTTGATGCGTTTGCGGCACAAAAACATTTTTTGACTATCGGTAAAGAGATATCTAAAGAAAAATTGTTAGAAGCGGTTTTTGATAGCGAGGTAGAGAGTGCATTTGAAAAGTCGATGAGGCAAATTGAAACTAGGTTAAAAAGCGAAAAAGAAATTAGAGATTATTTATTAGGCAAATTATATAGCGAAGATGTTATTGAGGCTTGCGTGGATAGATTAAAACGCTATAATTATATAGATGATGCTGAGTTTTGTAGGCAATATATAAATTCTTATCTAAGCCGCTGGGGACGCAAAAAAATCGAATTTATGCTAAAAAATTTAGTGCTAGATAGAGATGATTTGAATAATATTTTAGAAGAATTTCCATGCCAAATAGAAGTAGCTTATAAGCTAGCAATAAAACACATCGGCAATAAAACATTAGATTACACTCAAAAACAAAAAACCTTTGCCCACTTAATGCAGAAAGGCTTTGATAGCAACACTATAAAAGAAGCATTAGGAAGAATAAATAATAATGAATAAAAGCAAAATTTTATTACCAAAAGGATTTCGCAATAACCATTGTATGGACGGATGTTATACCGCCAAACTTTATAAAAATGTATAATTATAAATCTTTAGTTTATCCTCGCACCGCCTTAGTAATAGGGGGTACTAGAGGCATAGGAAAAGCAACTGTATATGCCTTTGCTAATGCCGGCTACAGAGTTGCTTTCTGTTATAAAAATTCTGAAAAAAAAGCTAATGAAATTGTTTTTGAACTGCAAAGCAAGGGTTATTTTGTATGCGGCTTTAAGTGCGATGTAAGTGATAAAAAACAAGTTAGTCAACTATACACACAAATAAAAAATATATTCGGCAATATCAGCACTCTTATTTGCAACGCAGGAGTCTCACAAAACATACCTTTTTTAAACGAAACTCCCACCACAATAACTAACCTACTCAATCAAAATTTTACTACCATTGTTAATTGCATTAAAGCTTTTGGTCCTGATATGATTAGTAATGATTTTGGTCGTATAATTACACTTTCTAGCGTGTTAGCTAACAAAGGATGCAGTTGCGAAAGCATATACTCGGCATCAAAAGGTGCTGTTGAGAGTTTTACAAAAAGTCTAGCATTAGAATTTGCTCCTCATAATATAACAGCGAACTCCGTTGCTCCGGGCTTTATTGATACAGATATGAATAGTGATTTAAGTGGTGACGAAAAACAGGATTTTATAAATAGAACCATGCTCAAACGGGCAGGAACACCCGAAGAAATTGCTGACGCAATTCTTTTTTTGTCATCTGAAAATGCAAGTTATATAACAGGTCAAGTAATAAACATAAACGGCGGAATGTAGATTTAAGTTACAATTTACAAACTACGAGCTACAAATTATTGATTTATGTTTTTAAAAAAGCAACATTATAACAACTGTAAGGAAACCCTATCGAACAAAATGCAAAAACTTTTACTACACACTTGCTGTGCCATTTGTGCGATTGGTGCATTATCTAAAAGCGATATACAAAATTACTCTGTATCGTTTTATTTTTATAATCCCAATATCAACACCAAAGAAGAATATCTTAAGCGTGCTAACGAATTAAAAAAATTGTGTGTTGAGTTTGACATAGATAAAATAATTATAGAGCCTTACAAACTCGGGATGCCAAAGAGTAACCAAGAAGATAGTTTTGTTGAAAAAGGTGAAAAATGCCGAATTTGTATTTCGCATCGTCTACAAAAAACCGCCGAATTTGCTATAAATAATAATTATAATATCTTTACAACAACCCTAACAACAAGTCCACACAAGGACGCTAAATTCATCAATAAAACAGGCGAAGAAATTACTATACAGCATTATATAAATAGCACAAGTTCACAAAAAATCACTTACCTAACCGCCGACTTTAAAAAACAAAACGGCTTTTTAATTGCTACACAAATAGCCAAAAAATTAAACCTCTATCGTCAAAGCTTCTGTGGATGCACACCCCGTTAAAATACTTAAAGCACTTCCCTACTCTTTATCAACATATTACTTTCCTAAAAATCATATACATAAACCTATGCTTAAATTGTTTAAGGCGGTTTTTATTATAACGGGGTTTACACTCCTAGATAGAATTTTGGGATTTGGTTTTAAAGTGTATTTAGCGAGAAATCTGGGCGAGGTAAATTTTGGAATTTATCAGGTGGCACTTAGCACTTTTTTTGTGATGCTTACCTTTACTACTAGCGGAATTCCTCTTATTTGTTCTAAACTTACGGCGATTGCTCGAAAAGGCAACGATAAAAAAACGGAATTTAGTTTAGTTAGTGCGGCACTTATTAGCGGAATTGTAGTATCGCTTGTGATTTGTAGTATTGTGCTTATTTTTAGCCGTCAAATAGGCAGAGCGTTTGCCGACCCCGAGAGTATGGTATTGTTATTGCTTATGATGCCGGCTATAATTTTTGCGGGGGTTTATGGGTCTTTTAGAGGAAATCTTTGGGGGCAAAAGCGGTTTGTTACAGTATCGGTTATCGAGCTTATTGAGCAGATTACTAGGATTGGATTAGTTATTATTTTAGCACTTATGGGCTTCAATCTTCTTAGAGTTACGGCAATCAGTATGTCTGTGGCTCTGTTTGTTACGGCTGTTTGTTGCGTGGCTACTTATTTTAAGTGTAAGGGTAGGTTAAAAAACCCGAGTCCTATGATGATGCCGTTTATAAAGCAAGCGGCACCTGTTACCTTTATTCGTGCGTCTAACACGGTTGTTATGGGGCTTATTAGTATTGCCGTGCCGTTTATGCTAACCCGCACAGGGCTATCAACTGCCGAGAGTCTTGCAGTATTCGGTGCGTCAGTTGGTATGGCGATTCCACTATTGTATCTGCCTCTTACAGTTATTGGCAGTCTTGCGTATGTGCTTGTGCCACAGCTTAGTGCTAGTTACGCTGCCGGAGATAAAAAATCTGTTCAAAAGCAAATAGAAACTGCGATTGCGTTTAGCCTTGTTGTAGCCAGTATTTTTGTGCCGATATTTTTTGCCTTAGGCGAACCGCTTGGTTTGTTTGTTTACCACAACGCAACAGCAGGTAGCTTTTTAAGATTTTCGGCTTGGTTGCTTGTGCCTCTTGCTGCCGAGAGTATTGTATCAAGTATGATGAATTCGCTTAATTTAGAAAAGCAGAGTTTTATAAATTATCTAGTAGGAGCGGGTGTAATGTTTGGATTTATGTTTGTTTTTGGCTCTAATTTTAGAATAGAATTGCTGGCAATCGGGTTAGGGCTAGGGTGGACAATATCAACGGTTTTAGATATTATCGCAATAAAAAAACGCACTCAAATAAAAGTAAGTACATTTGTAATACCGCTATTTAAGTGCGTTATGCTAATTGTGCCGACTATATTTGTTACGCAGTGGTTGTTTAATTTAATAAACAGCTTGCCGATTATACTTAGTTTAATGATAGCAGGCGGAATAGGCTTTATATTCTTTAGTAGTCTAAGTTTGGTTTTTGGAGTATTAGATATTAGTGTTATTATTAAAAAATTTAAGAAGAAAAAGAAAACTAAAAACAGACGACCAATAGTCGCCCCTACGGCAAAGCAAAAGATATAGCTAAAAAGAAATTAAGATTATGACAAGCTACATATAATAAAACTAAAGTTACAAAATATCCATAAAAAACGCACTTCGGAGTATATTAACAAAAGACATTTAGTTTAATACTAAATGCCTTTTTTGTTTTTTTGCACTATTTTAATGATTTAACATTTCTGCCATATCAAATATTGACATTTGAGATTTTAGAGGATTAAAACTATAGCCTTTTTGGTAATCTTTTACTATATCGCCAAATTGATACAGTAAGCCTAATTTTTCGCAATGCTCTTTAAATATTTTTATAACGGTTTTTTGGCTTGGAATATTGCAAATATATCTTGTACCGTATCGTTTTATATATTTTTCTTTAGTATCCTTTGGTATCAAATCATCTTTTTGTAGCTTGTCTAAACTATCAAAAAAATAATCTCTGCTACCGATTCTAAGCGTTAGTCCAAAGTAAGCCATTACAAATTTAGCACCGCTATCCTTAGCTTTTTTTAGTAAGTCTATTACTTGTTGGGGCTTATCTGTTAAAAACGGAAGAGTAGGCCAAAGCAAAACCCCGCTATAAATTCCCGCTTTAGCTAACTGTTCAACCGCTTTTAAGCGTTGACTGCTACTACATACATTAGGCTCTAGTGCTTTACTTAAAGCATCATCACTCGTTGATAGACTAAATTTTATAATAACGGGAGCATTTGCTTTAATTTCTTTTAGCATATCAATATCTCTTGTTACTAAACTAGACTTTGTGCAAATTGATATTCCAAATTTATATTTGTTTATAATTTCTAATGCACTACGGGTTAGTTTTAATTGTGCTTCTAGGGCATTATACGGGTCGCTCATAGCTCCCGTACCGATTACACCACGACTAATAAATTTGTGTCTTAGTTCTTTTTCGATAATTTTTAGAGCATCGGCTTTGGGCTTAACAATATCAAATTCTGTGTTTTGATAGCAAAGACTACGGCTATCGCAATAAATACAACCGTGGTTACAGCCTTTATAGAGGTTCATATTGTAGCTTGTGCCCCACCAGGTTTGATTAGCAGGAAGTTTTTCTTTTTGAATAATCGTTTTTACAGAAATTGTTTTTATGATAATATTTTTCCTTTTGTAAATAAATTTGGTTCAATTTCTTTTAGGGGATTTAATACAAAATCTCGGTTAAGCATATCAGGATGAGGGAGAGTTAGAGTGTCAGTAATGATATGCAAATCGTCGTAAATTAAAATATCTATGTCTAATTCTCTTTCTGCCCACTTTTCTCGTTTTTGACGACCAAGCTTGACTTCTTCATCTTTGCAAATTGCTAATAATTCATACGGAGTAAAAAAGGTTTTAATTTTAATAACTGCATTCAAAAAAGCAGGTTGGTCGGTTTTGCCGTATGGCTCGCTCTTGATAATAGTTGATGTTTTTTCTACACAAATTCCAATATAACAATTTAAGTGTTCTATAGCGTGTTCTATTATAAATTTTCTATCGCCTAAGTTACTGCCTAAGCCTAGGTATGCTATATGCCAGGTGCGTTCGCTTGTAGTGGCTACGAAATCTAAATTATGCTTTATCGGAGCATTTGGTTTTTGCACCTCTACAGAAACGCTTTTAGCTAAATTAAAGCTATATAAAATATTTTTAGCAATTTCGTCCGATAATGTTTCGATTAAGTTATAGCGGTTTTGTGTAGCAATTTCGATAATATTATCGCAAACTTCTACATAGTTTATTGTGTTTACTAAATTATCATTTTTTGCAATTTCATTTAGAGTAACAGTAGCAGATATAATAAAAGGCTGTAGAGAAATCTTTTCGCTTTCTAACACTCCGTGATTTGCCATTACTTTTAAATTTTTAACTATGATTTTTTGCATATAGATTTCATCATTTCGATTACCTGTTTGTGTGCTTTAATTTCGTGTACCCGTATAAATGAAGCACCGTTTTGAATTGCGATAATGTTAGCAGTGAGTGTACCAACTAAGCGTTCGTCCACATCAACATCTAAAATTTTTCCTATAAAAGATTTATTACTTAGTCCTACTAATATGGGATAACCTAAATCCGTAAACATCTTTATATTAGATATACACGATAGATTATTTTCTACAGTTTTACTACCAAAACCAATACCTGGGTCTAAAATGATTTTATCATCAGATATCCCTGCCACCTTAGCAATACCAATTGATTGCTTAAAGCTACTAACAATATCGTTTAGCATATCATTATTACTTAGTGGTATAGCTACCTCCCTATTGTGCATTATAACACAATTGGCGTCACTTTTAGCAATTATTTTTGCCATATTGTTTTCAATATCGCCACTCCATTTTAACCCCCAAATATCATTTACAATACTACAGCCTGCTTTAATAGCAACCTCCGCCACCTTAGGCTTATAGGTGTCGATTGATAGCGGAATATGTGGGAAACGCTGTGCAATAGCTATAACAATTTTTTCTATTCGCTCAATTTCTTCATTTTCTGAAATCGGGATATGGTTTGGCCTTGTGCTTTCGCCGCCGATGTCGATAATATCTGCTCCGTTTATAATCATTTTTTCTGCTTGAAATAACGCATTGTCTAAATTAAAATACTTACCACCGTCGCTAAAGCTATCGGGAGTTATATTTAATATGCCCATAATATACGGAGCATTTTTTGGAGAAAATGATTTGTTTTTTATTATCATTTTTTATTAGATTCGGGACGCACTCTTGGGTGTCCCGATTTTGCTATAAATAATTTTTACATTTGTATTTTGCTTTGCAATTATTACAATCTCGACTGGCTTTATCAGCACGGTATATAATGCCGTTTAATCCTGTATCGTTTGATACACTATCATCATTGTGAGTTTCTATAGCACTACAAATTTGTTTTGTTTCGCTATCGATAAAACTAAGTAACTGTAATCTTTCTTCTGTCTTTATTTTACCTATTTTAGCATGAGGCGTTTTTTTATATTCTTTACTATATTGCCAAAACCTGCCAATGTCGTGCAATAATGCCGAGATTATAACAACTTCAGGATCGATTTTTTCAGTTAGTTTCTCGTTTTCTTTAAGTGCCAATTTTGCTACGGTTATCAAGTGCTCTAATCCGTGCTTGCAAAATTTTCTATTTTCTTCCACATTTTCGATGTTTTTAATTAAGACATTAAACACTACATCAAGCAATATTTTTTTTACTCGCTTATATTTCCAATTATCCGTTAGAATATCAAAATCAGCTATAAATTTACCCCATTTGTAACCATTCCATAATACATGAAGTACATACGCATTTGAAACATTGCTTAAATGTGATAAACTGCCCGTAGCAACTATTATATCCTTTTTAGAACTTGCCTGCTTTGCTTTAATTACAGCGTCTAATGGGGTTATGGCTTTTTCTACAATACTAAAGTGTGTTTTAGCAGTTGTTTCCAGCGTTTCCACAGACAATAGCCGTTTATTATTCTCATCACCCAAGCATATAATTTTGTGTGCCGTTTTAGATAACATTTCCAACATTTTATCTGCGTTTTTATCGCTGTTGATAGATACTATAGCCGTGATTTTTTTGTTGTCATATTCCTTTTTTAGAGTTTTGGTAAGTGCTTCTATTGCGGTTTCGTTATGAGCGCCGTCTAAAATAAAAATAGGTTTTATTGGAAAATTACTCTCTATACCAAACCAAAATGCTCTTAAAAATCTTCTAAATTTAGAACCTGTACATAATGTAATAATACTAAATCTACCAAGCCAATTCGCTTTGTTTATTCCTTTTTTTATTGCTTTATTGTTAAATCCTAAAATTTCTGCTGTAGCTTGTGCTAACCCTGCGTTTATAGGAGCATAGATAGCTTTATTCTTTAGTGGTTTTTCATAAAGATTTGCTATCGTTAGCGGAGAATTTTTTTGTGTAGTAATTTGTTTTATTACTTCTAAAACTTCTTCCTCTTGATTTGGAGATATTATAACTGGCACACTCTCTTTAATTATACCGCACTCTGCTTTTGTAACACTTTGCAGGCTATCGCCAAACTCTGCTATGTGGTCTATAGATATACTTGTAAATAAGGTTAAAATCGGATTTTCTATGATATTGGTAGCATCTAATTCTCCGCCTAAGCCAACCTCTAAAAACACAATTTCACACTTCTCTATAGCAAAATGGCAAAAGGCTATTACTGTTTCTACCTCGAAGCGTGTGGGGTGTTCAAAGCCATCGGCTACCATTTTTTCACATTCAATAATGATTTTATTATAAATTTTTTGTGCCTGTGTTTTTTCAATCCACCTGTCATTTATTCTAGTATTTTCATTAAATTTACTTAAAGCAGGCGAGGTGTAAGCACCGCATTTTATTTTAGATGCTATTGCAATGCTTTCTAAATAACAAACAACACTACCTTTGCCGTTTGTACCGCCAATATGGACAATTCGCAATTGCTTTTGCGGATTGCCTAAGCGGTTAAGAAGCTCTCTTATCCTATCTAGCCCTAACTTAGAGCCGTATTTGTTGAGTTTATTCAATTCGTTTTCGATGTCAAAACACATAATTAGTAATATTTTATTGGTTATTAAAATGTTGCTTTACTGTAGTGGCGACACTCTGTCGCCACTACAATTCGACGGAGTTTAATAACTTGTCTATGGTTTCTATTGCTTCCTTATCCTGACTTGTCGGAACTTTATCAGTATTAAGGCTAGCTATAATTGTTGGATTTTCTACATTCAAAATTTTCAATAATAACTTAGCAGTCTTTAATGCAAACTCAACATCATTATTACTACTGCCTCCTGCTATCAAAATAATTGCTCCTTGCTTAACCTTTCCCACTTTAGGCAATTTGTTAAACTCGCCCTTAAAGTAACATTGCAAACGGCTTAAAATATCAATAATTCGCCCCGATAAATTTCCAAATATAATAGGAGAAGCTAATACAACAAAATCAGCGGTTTTGGCTTGATGATAAATAGTTTGCATATCGTCGTTGATAATACATTTACTGTTAGATAAGCAGGCCTCACAATTTGTACAAGCAAATATTTGCGTACGAGCAATGCTCGCCCCTACAGCATTATCAAAATTATTCAACAATCTCTGCAATAAAAAATCTGTATTACCGCCTTGTCGCAATCTGCCGTCTAAAATTAAAACTTTTTTATCTAATTTGCTCACCAAAAAAAGTGTAGCAAAAAAAACAAAATAATGCAACTTCTTACTTGACATCTAAAATTATATTGAATATAATAATCAAGTTGTCCCAATAAATAAGTCCTATATTTTTAATTTTACACTCATTATGCACCCGTAGCTCAACTGGATAGAGCATCTGACTACGGATCAGAAGGTTTGGGGTTCGAATCCCTCCGGGTGCGCCATATTAGGAATAGAGGACTCTAATAAATTTGTTACTTACTTAAAAGCCTCGAAAGCAATATTGCTTTCGAGGCTTTTAAGTAAGTGCTTTATAAATCCTTAGAATGATTTTACTGGTTGCAGTTGCATTACTCTTGTTTGTGATTTGTCTTGTATTTTTGTAATAACCAAATTCACAACCACTACCGCTTGTACTGCTACTCCTAACACTATTGCCGGAACTGCCGAGCGGAAATTAAATAACAAACCCGACCAAATATAAGTTCCTAGCGAAACATGTATAGGAAACATCGGGAAAAAGTAGAACGATACAATGTCGATTATTACCGAATAAATTAAAATTGCTGTACCCGATAGTGCGTGACAATTTATCCGCCTTAAAGCAAGCGATAAAATTAAAACAACGGTAATATTTACCGCAAAAAATATTAGCGATTGCGAAGTCGCTAAAAGATATATAAATAATACGGCAAAAAAAGTGTAGCCGATATATTTATTTTTTTGTGCCGAACCGTACATTAAAAGTCCTGATAATATCATAATTATTTTTTCTATCCAAAGTTACTTTATTTAATAATACCCAAAAACAATCCATTTTCTTAAATTATTACTAAAGTTTTTCTGGATTAACCTCCTGCTGTTAGTGTAAATGTAATTTTGTCGCCGTTTGATACTCTGGCATCTCTAACTCCGACAGGCGCCATTGTGCCGTTTATATCAAACTGCCACCACCATTGATTGCCTGCCTCGCCCCATACGGCGGTTATTCCCGCTATTGTGGTAATAAATCCGCTATCTAATTGAGTCTCTGGAATTTCTAACTTATCATTATTAGCAATAAGAATATCCAATACTCTGTTTGTGTCGTAATCTCTTTCGATTTCCAGGATTACCTCTCCGTCGCTACCGATGACTGCAACACTAACACTGATATACTCTCCCTCTGCTAACGGTGTTACCGTCTCGCAAGCAGTAAAAGCTACCACCACTGTTATCGCCATTAAAGCTGTAGCTAGTAATGCGATTATTTTTCTCTTAAACATAAAACCCTCCTTAAAGTTTTAACATTTGTAAATAAAAATACTTGTTTGGAGGGAAATATTTTAACCTGCTAACCGCAAAAAAGCACAGCAAAAATTGTGCGACATCTAAGCCGATTAGCATACACCAACAACCTCCCTCCGAAGTTAGATGCTTTATGGACTATTGGTAAGGTCTCCTGACTTACGGACTTAAAACCTCTAAATACTCCCTTCCCGCTTTCGCAGTGGTTTAGCGTATTTATTGTGTTCCATTACAGTAGCGGGGGCTGTTGTGGATTCTAACCACATTCCCTACACCCAATAACCCTTAGGTTGATATAATTATAGCACATTTTTTGTTAGTAGGTCAACAAAAAACATTGTGTAATTTGCAGAATTTTGATATGCTTAAATAAGGGAAAGGAAATAATACTTATGAAAATCGGCAATAGTTGGGATGCTTTTTTTGAAACGGAAAGCAAAAAAGAATACTTTATTAGATTAGTTAATACCGTTAAATCGGAGTATGATAACTTCACTATTTATCCGCCGAGGGGTAGTGCGTTTAATGCGTTTAAATTTACTCCGCTAGATGATGTTAGAGTTGTTATTTTAGGACAAGACCCGTATCATGGAAGGGGTCAGGCTATGGGGCTTTCATTTTCTGTACCAAATGGTACGGCTTTGCCGCCGTCGCTAAAAAATATTTATAAGGAATTAGAGGGCGATTTAGGTATTAAAAGGCATAGCGGATGCCTAATAGATATAGCCAAGCAGGGAGTGTTTTTCTTAAATGCATCGCTTACGGTTCAAGAAGGAATGCCAAATTCACACTCGCAATTAGGCTGGCAGACCTTTACCGACAATGTTATTAAAGAGATAAATGAAAAACAAGAACAGGTTATTTTTATACTGTGGGGTAGTTATGCTAAGAAAAAAACGGAGCTAATAACCAATCCGATACATAAAATTTTATCTAGCGGGCACCCAAGTCCGTTATCGGTAAATTTATTTTTAGGCTGTAAGCATTTTAGCAAAACAAATGCTTATTTAACAGCGGCAGGCTTTGAGCCGATTTGCTGGGAAGAAAAAAATCCTAATTCTTAGTATCTTATTGAAAACTTTTTCTTGACAAAATTATTCTTTTGTGTTATTCTGTGTTAGTAAAATCCCTTTCCTGTGCTCGCAAGTGAGTTGTGTAAGATTTTTAACCACATAATAATCTTGGCACTATATAGATTGTGTGTTAGTGGATATCAGGCCGAAAAGTGTTGAAATATTACACTGACTGCTTTTATGCCTCCGTCGGACGATAGCAAACTTGCCTTCTACACCGCCACCTGCCTTTAGGCGGGTTAAAATAAGCACAATATCACGGCAAGCACGGGAATTTTTTTGGGAATATATTTTATGAATTTTAAAACGCTTGTTCAATAAATTGAACAAGCGTTTTGTATTGATTAACTTTTATTGACCGTTTATTCTTTGTAAATCACTATTTATAATTTATAAATAGTGATTTGACTCTAAATTCCCTGTGCTATCATAGCGTCAGCAACTCTTTTAAAGCCGGCAATATTAGAACCTACCACATAGTTATCCGGTTTACCTGCTTCAATAGCTGCTTGAGCAATATTGGCATAGATGTTTTGCATAATAGTTTTTAGTTTAGCGTCTACTCTATCGAAGCTCCAATTTGTCATAGAAGCGTTTTGAGCCATTTCCAAAGCACTAGTTGCAACACCGCCGGCATTGGCAGCTTTACCGGGAGCAAAAAGAATTTTATTTTTTATAAAATAATCGGTAGCATCTAGCGTAGAAGGCATATTTGCACCTTCGCCAACAGCAATAACTCCGTTTTTAACTAATAATTTAGCGTCATTCACATCTAACTCATTTTGTGTTGCACACGGCAATGCTACATCACATTTTACACCCCAAATACCTCTACCTTCAGTATATACTGCATTTTTTTTATACTTAATATACTCGTTAATTCTGCCTCGCCTTACCTCTTTAATCTCTTTAATAACAGCTAAATCCACACCATCTCTATCATAAATAAAACCATTGCTATCACTAAGAGCCACAACTTTAGCACCCAGCTCTATTGCCTTTTGAGTTGCATAAATAGCAACATTTCCACTACCGCTAATAATAACTGTTTTATCCGCAATCGAATTTTTATGGCTTTTAAGCATTTCTTCTACTAAGTAAATAAGCCCAAAACCTGTAGCTTCTTTTCGTCCTAAACTTCCGCCGTAACCAATACCCTTGCCCGTAAGCACACCATCAAACTGACGCTTCATTCTACGATATTGACCAAAAAGAAATCCTATTTCCCTAGCACCAACACCAATATCGCCAGCAGGCACATCGGTATGAGCACCTATATGAAAACTAAGTTCTGTCATAAAACTATTACAAAAACTCATTACTTCTCTATCACTTTTGCCTTTTGGGTCAAAATCACTGCCGCCTTTACCGCCGCCAATGCTTTGACCGGTAAGAGAATTTTTAAAAATTTGCTCGAATCCCAAAAATTTTATAACGCTAAGATTAACGCTAGGATGAAATCTAAGACCGCCTTTGTATGGACCAATAACACTGGAGTATTGCACTCTATAACCACGATTTACTTGAATTTTACCACTATCATCTACCCATGGCACTCTAAAAACAATTTGGCGTTCAGGTTCGACAAGTCGCTCCAATACGCTTTCTCGCTCATAAATAGGATTGTTATCAACAAAATCTGCGATACTGGTGAGTATTTCTGTAGCAGCCTGAATAAATTCCTTTTGCCAAGAATTTTTTTCGTAAGTTTCTATTAAAATTCGTTTTGTGTAAGACATCTTCAGTATTTTATAGTTGTTGATATATAAAAGTCAAACTAATTTATTGAGTATTACTAATATTATTAAGTCTTAATTTCTTATTACTAAAAAAGGATAACACGATAGTTACCCTTTTTTAGTAAGTTTTTTATGAATTATTAAATAACTAAATGATATGAATGATAACTATTTTAATAATCATCGTCGTCTTCGTCATCATAATCGTCTTCATCATCCTCATCCCGTTCTAAAAAATCATCCTCGTTTACAGCATAATCAAGGTCTTCCGGTTCTTTATATTGCTCAGAATAATCATCGTCATCTTCTTCGTCATCTTCTTCGTCATCTGTCATAACAATAGTTATTTCTTCTTCTGTCTCCGGCTCTAACTCGGGTTCCGGCTCGGCTACAATATCAGGCTCCCACTCAGCAGTTTCAGCTAGGCGTTCCTTTTCTTTAGTACATAAAAAGCAAATTTGCTCGTCATCTGCTATATAAGTGATACTGCACATAGGACAAAGCTTTTCTCCAACGGCTTCATCATCATCGGGAATAAGTAAAGATTTATCTATAAGACCAAGTGTTGCTTTACACACGGTACAATATTTATCGGATTTTAATATAAAGTTAAGCTCGCATTTAGGACACATCACATACACGGGTTTTTCGTCGGTTGCTTTAATGCCACTTTTTTTGGCTTCTTTGGCTAGTTTTTTAGCTTCTTTTTCTAGTATTTTATCTTCTTTTTTTGGCATAAGGTTGTTTATTCACCTAAGACTTAAAATCCAATACTTAAGTTTTTATTTTAGAATTTACTTAGGATTTTGCCTTATTATATTCGCCTTTTAAGTATTTGTAAACTGTTTTTTAGGATATTTTTTTTTGTTTTACAAACACTAAGTTCACAAGGAGAATTTTTTATTATGGTAGAAAAAATTAAGCCGGTAGCGGTGGTAGTTGGCGGTAGTAGCGGGATTGGGTTTTTTACCCTGCAAAGATTGATAAATAAGGGCTACACCGTTTATAACTTATCTAGAACTGGAGCGGATTTATGTAAGTTTTGCGACGGCGGATTTAGCAATATTTGCTGCGATGTAGCAGTTGAGGGTAGCGTAGCGGAAGCAATTGCCCAGATTTATAAAGCCCATAGCCGAATTGATGTTTTAGTTTATTCGGCGGGAGCTAGTTTAGCGTGTCCGTTAGAGCATATAACGGAAAGTGACTTTAGGCGAATTTTTGAGGTAAATTATTTTGGATTTATTAAGACGCTTTGGGAGGCTCTGCCTATTATGCGACGCCAAAAATCAGGCAGGATTGTGGTTGTGTCTAGTTTAGCGGGAAGTTTTCCTGTGCCTTTTGACGCTCCGTATTCTGCCAGTAAGTCGGCACTTGATATAACCGTTCGTAGTTTAGCACTAGAATTAAAACCATTCAATATAAAGCTAACGGCAGTTTGTCCCGGTGGTGTTTCGACTGCTTTTACCTTTAAGCGAAAAATTTACGGCGAAGAAGCTATCGGGGAGTATTTTGATGCTCAGGATAAGGCTTGTACGAGATTAGCCAATATAGAGCAAGGCGGGCTTGACCCTATGGATGTGGCCACTAGGATTGTAGATGTGATTGAAAGTAAAAATCCGCCTATTACCACTACAGTAGGTATTAGTAATCGAGCTTTTAGGGCAGTAAATAAAATTCTGCCCATAGGAGTTGCGGATTGGATAAATGGGACGATGTACCGCTAATAATAAATTAGGAATTAGGAATGAAAAATTGTTGAGTTTAAACTTGTTAAGTAATAATGAAAAAAATATTATCATACCTTGAAATAAGTCCGAAATTTCTCATTCCTAATTCCTAATTTATCATTGACAAAAAATTCCGCTTGCCCCACAAATCCCCCTATGCTATACTATAGATTGTGTCCCTAGCGGACTATTTTAGGAGATATTTTTTTGAGACATAATTTTATTCGTTTTTTATTACCAATATTTGGAATGATTTTAATACTTGGATTTGTTATTGGTTGGATAATAATTTCTAACCGTCATTCTCCAGAACAGGTTACCTCAGACCGCATTCAACGAGAGTTTAATGTAGGCAATAATCCAGATGAAGACGGTATACGCTTTATAGGGCTTTCTAATAATATCGCAAGAGCAAGCATAACCAACGATAGAATTGTTATTAGAGTTAGAAACTCAGATTTAGATAACAACGATTATTACGATTATTATTCTTTCTCTAGGGATTTTGTTATGTTACAGGATATTCATAATCATAACAATAGAGTTTTTGAGTATTTTGAGAATAATAGTGTAGCAATAAGAGTATTTATTGAAGCAAGACTTAGAGAGCAATTACTGCCTACTATTGAAGAATCTCCTAACGATATAGACCATTATCTTACAGATGAAGCAATAGATAAAGCAACAACAGCACTTAAAAACGGTTTTTTAATAGAATATAGACTAAATGACCGTTTTGCAGGTAATTTTTGGAGAGATGCTTTTCCTACGATATTAATATTTATAATCCTTATCGGCGGTATGTCAATTGTTCTAATGATAATGATGTCTAGGCAAAAGAAAGAAGCTATGGGCTTTTCTAAGTCTAAAACCACTAACCAAATTAAATCTAAAATACGCTTTACAGATGTAGCAGGAGCAGAGGAAGAAAAGGTAGAATTAGCGGAATTGGTAGAGTTCTTAAAATCCCCTGCTAAATTTACGGCGGTCGGCGCTAAAATACCAAGAGGTGTGCTACTTGTGGGTCCTCCTGGTACGGGTAAAACACTATTTGCAAAAGCTGTAGCGGGCGAGGCGGAAGTACCTTTCTTTAGTATAAGCGGTAGTGATTTTGTGGAGATGTTTGTCGGTGTTGGTGCTAGCCGTGTTAGAGATTTATTCGAGCAAGCTAAGCGTGCTCAACCTTGTATTATATTTATAGACGAGATTGATGCTGTTGGCCGTCAAAGAGGTGCAGGTTTAGGTGGAGGACACGACGAAAGAGAACAAACTCTAAATCAGCTACTGGTACAAATGGACGGCTTTGAAACTAATCACGGCGTTATTGTAATTGCGGCTACAAACCGTGCCGATATATTAGACCCGGCACTTCTTCGCCCAGGTAGATTCGACAGACAAATATTTGTTAATGTGCCTGATGTTAGGGGTAGAGAAGCGATATTCAAAGTACACGCACGCAATAAACCGCTTAGTCCTGATATAGACTTTAAGGCAATTGCTAGAATTACAAGTGGCTCTAGCGGAGCGGATATAGCAAATATTCTTAACGAAGCAGCCATTTTATGTGCTAGAGATAACCGTACTTTAATTACTCAAAATGATATATTTGAGGGTATTACAAAAGCAATGATGGGACCTCAAAAGAAAAGTAGAGTTGTTACAGAATTTGATAAAAGAGTTACCGCTTATCACGAGGCAGGTCATGCTATTGTAGCTAAAACTTGTAAAACCGGTTTTACAGTACACGAAGTTAGTATTATCCCTAGAGGTCGTGCAGGCGGCTATACAATGAATAGGCCAGAAAATGATAACCGTATGACAACTCTTAGTGCTTTTAAAGCAGATATTGCTATGACTATGGGCGGAAGAGCGGCCGAGGTTCTTGTTATAGAGGATGTTACAACCGGTGCTGTTAGCGATATTCAAGTTGCTACTAATATTGCTAAAAAGATGGTTACCGAGTGGGGTATGAGTGGCAATCCGAAAATTGGTCAAGTTAATTATAACGCAGAGCAAGAAGTGTTTTTGGGCAAAAGCTATGCTAGCAGTCAAGGACATAGTGAAGAAATGTCGGCTGAGATTGATAAAGAGGTTACAAAGTTGGTAGAAGAAGGGTATCAAAAAGCAATAAGCGTTTTAACTACTTACCGTTCTCAAATGGATGTTATGGCTAGAGTATTGCTAGAGGCCGAAACAATTTTTGCCGAAGAAGTAGATATGATAATGGCGGGAAAAAGTTGTGAAGAAGTAAAAACCGCTTTAGAAGAACGCTTTAAGAAAAAAGAAGCGGAAGCAGAAAAAGCAGTAGAAGAAGCAAGTGAAAGTGATGTGTTTGGAATGCCGGTTTAATAACAATGAGAAATGAGAAATTAGGAATGAGAAATTATTGATAATTTATAAAAATATTTAACTTGTAAGGAATATTTTTTCAATGATTATATTTATTTTAGCTTAAATTCAAGAATTTAATTATGAAATCTATAAATAAGTCTGAAATTTCTCATTCCTAATTTCTCATTTCTCATTGAAAAAAACTGCTTTACATTATTTTTTATTTATACTATAATACTATAGTTTGTGGGGATTGCCCCCTACAAAAGGACTTTAAGACAAATGGAAAACGAAGAACTAAAAATAAATACAGACGGCGAAACTATGGAAGAAGTTGCTCCTACAAAAGCAAATGATAATCCGTCTGCTGTAACAGAAGTTCCTGTAGCAGAAGTTGAACCTACTTCAGAAGAGAAAGTTCCTGTTGTGGAGGACGCTCCCGTTGCAGTTGAGGAAACTCCAGAAGCTCCTGTAGCTGAGGAATCCCCTACTACTGCTATAGAAGAAGCACCAATAGCCGAAGAACCTCCTGTTGCCCAAGAAGAAATAACTACTACCGTAGCTAACGAAGATGAAATCCCTGTAATTGAAGCGGAGGAAGCTTTTGACGAGCAACCACAAGCTAATGACGAAATTCCTGTTGTAGATGAAACTCCTATAGGGGACGCAGTTTTCGCCGTCCCGCAAGAAGTCGAAGAAACTCCGGCTAAAAAACCAACTCCCGTAAGAATGTCCGGCATAAAACACGAAAAATCACCTAGACAAAAATTTAGATTCCGCAAATGGATGGCAATTCCTGCTGTTTTACTTGTTGGTTTATTAGTAACAGGTTTAATTTTAGGATTTATTCCGCATAAAGCATTATCAGACGAGGTCTTTGCAAACTGGATTTATGTAAATATATACGACTCTAACGGTTATTTAGCCTCTATAAGAAGAGAAGACTTCAATGAAGATAACGACCACCTTAGAGATATTTTTCAAGAAGGTATCGCAAGCACATCTCACTCAATGCTAAGAAGCTTATTAGAATTTAACTATGTAAATACTTTAAGACTTAGAACCAATGAAAGAGTAGACAGAGTATATCGCCTTAATGATGATTTAACCTTTTATACCGATCACTTAAATAACAGAGTATATGATGAAGTTACTACAGTAGATAGAGTTGAGGTATTAGGTAGCGAAATTAGAAATGTTACTCCCTTTGGAGCAGGAAGATTTGTACTAGAATTTGTGTTTGCTACTCAAGCCGATTATATTCATTACGAAGACCGCCCTAGCGACCGCAAATATTATACAGGACTCCCTTATATATATGTTAGAGATAACTCAACTGAAGCCAGGGCAACTGGCAACCGCTATAAAAGAATAGACTTCGATCGCATTAGAATGGTTATAAATGATAGCTTTAATGTGATTGAAGAATACGAAATGTATATTTTTAATTCTAATTATACAGAAGTAGCTAATCCTATAGCAAGAGAACATCGTGTAACACCGGTGCTAATCCGAATGAATACAAGTAGACTTTACCACCGCTTACTAGATATTAGACAAATACAAAGAGGTAACAGAGATAACGGCGAATATGTAGTAGATATTCCACCGGAAGATGATTGGGGTTACGGCGAAGAATGGTAAAGAAACAACTAAATTTATATAACTTTAATTAAAATAAAAACCGAGGTAAATAATTATCTCGGTTTTTATTTTGTATATATAGAATTTATAGAGAATAGCTTTATTTTCGCGATAATTTTTCGAAAGTTTTAAATTTTCTTATTATTTTCGAGTTAGTTTTATTATAAGCACATTTATATCGGCGGGATTTAGTCCACTGATTCTGCTGGCTTGACCGATTGTCAAAGGACGAATTTTTGACAATTTTTCCTGAGCTTCTAACCTTAAACCGTGTACAGAATAGAAATCTGTGTTAGACGGTATTACCATTTCAGATAATCTTAACGCTTCTTGTGCCGATTGCTGTTCTCTAACAATATAACCGGCGTATTTAATTTCGATAAACACATCATAAGCAGACGCTTTAGAAACATTGTTAAAAATATCAAACTCGGCAGTAAAATTATCAAATGTAACACCGCCTCGTTTTATAATTTCCTCATAAGTTAATCCCCTATATGCTTTTGCTTCGCTGATTTTCTCTAAAAATAAAGCAACTTTTTTACTATCCGCTTGATTTTTTATTATCTCTTTACATTTTTCAATATCCGATTTCTTTTGTAATAGCTTTTTATATCGTTCCTCACTTAACACCCCTGCTTTATACCCAATCTCACTAAGCCGCAAATCTGCATTATCTTGCCTTAATAGCAACCTATACTCACTTCTACTCGTCATCATTCTATACGGTTCATCTGTACCTTTAACCACTAAATCATCAATCAAAACACCAATATAGCTGTTTTCTCTTGCTAAAATTACAGGCGGTTTTTTTTCTAACGCTAACCCTGCATTTATACCTGCTACTAATCCTTGTGCCGCCGCTTCCTCGTATCCGCTTGTGCCGTTTATTTGTCCGGCAAAATAAAGTCCTTTAATTGCTTTACTCTCTAAACTCGCAAATAACTCACTCGGGTCTATGCACTCGTATTCGATAGCGTACGCATCACGCATAATTTCGACATTCTCAAATCCTTCTATGCTACGATATAACTCATCTTGAATGCTCGCAGGTAGTCCCGTCGACAATCCCTGAACATAACACTCCTCCGTCTTTTCGCCCTCGGGCTCTAAAAAAAACGGATGCCTTTCCTTTCCGCTAAATCGTACAATCTTATCCTCTACACTCGGGCAGTATCTTGCTCCCGCTCCCTTAATAAGCCCGGCATACTTAGGCGATTTTTTAAGATTTTTTGATATGATTGAGTGAGTATCTTGATTAGTATACCCTAAATGACAATGATGAAGCGTTTTAGCCAATTCTTCTTGAACGCTATCTAAACAAAAGCTATAAGGAGTGTTTTCGCCTTCTTGAATTGTTAATTTATCTAAATCTACACTACTTTTTTTAACTCTGGCGGGAGTACCTGTCTTAAAGCGACGCAAATTAAAGCCTAGCTGTCGCAGGCTATTTGCTAAGTAGTTAGAACGAGAAAATCCGCTAGGTCCCTTTTCTTCTATAACATCTCCTGTTATTGTACAGCTTTCTAAGTATACTCCCGTTGCAACAACTATAACCTTAGCTAAAAATTGCAAGCCGTTTACTAATTTAACACCTTTGATTTTTCTCTTATCTCCACTTCCGTTAACTATAATCTCGCTAACCTCGCCTTGTCGTAAACTCAAATTTGGAGTACTCTCAAGTAGCGACTTCATATAATCATGATATTTATACTTATCAACTTGCCCCCTAAGGCTCTGCACCGCAACCCCTTTAGAGCTATTTAACATTCTTAAATGTGTAAGCGTTTTATCGGCAACAATTCCCATAACACCGCCAAGAGCATCAACCTCACACACCAAATGACCCTTTGCTGTACCGCCAATGCTTGGGTTGCATGCCAAAAAACCCACATTATCTAAACTAATAGATAATGCAAGCGTCTTAAACCCCTTTTTAGCAAGAGCAACAGCCGATTCGATACCAGCATGCCCAATACCTATAACAATAGCATCAAACTTTTTTATCATCGTAATGTTAGCTGAAACCCTTTCGTTACAGTTCCAACTATTTTTATTATACCGTAATTTTAATTTGTTTGTCAAAAAATAAAATTGACTTTTTATCTTCTCTATTCTACACTAACTTTATGCGAAAAGCTATTGGAACAAGAAGCTTGTATTTTTCAAGAATGGGCATAATGATGCTTATTTTTTCTGTTGCTACAGGAGTTACAACTGTATTGGTTGAAATTTTTACGAATTTTTTTGATATGGGACCTATCTTTTGGGGTGTTCTTTCAGGTTTATCAACTATAGCAAGTATTTATGTTATTCTAAGAGGTCTTAGATTTCCAAAAGAACTTGTTTTTATAGATTATATAGATAATAAACTGATTTTCGCTGGATTCAAAAAACAACCCGAGCAAGAAATTTCTTTAACCGAAATGAAATCTATACAGCTTATGCCTCATCCAAGACCTTCCTCACTCGACGGCTCTATTTTAATTGAGGATATATACGGGAAGAAATATGCTCAAGGCATTATAAAAAATCTGCAAGAAGTTGTTGATATAATCATAGCCGAGGCAAGCCAATTAGGCAACGATAATATAACGGTTACTTCCATTGTGGATAATAGAAAAAAGAAAAAATCTAAAATACAGTGATATGTCAAGTATTGATTTGACTAATTAACTAATATTAGGATATATTAGTTAATATGTCCGTTGACGAAACAACTTATATAGTAGATCAAGAAATGCTGGTTAGTTATAATCAAACAATTACTGAATTTAAAGGTTTAACAAAAAATCTTTACGAGGGTATTCAGCTACACAAAAAATCACTGACAATATTTTTAATTGTGCTTTTTTCGGTGTGCGTTTGTCTTATGGTTGTGGCTAGCATTTGGGATTATCAAATAGCACATGCACTCAATAATCCGTATGAATGGTATAGCTGGTTTTTGCAAGACTTTGGCGAATGGCCTGCACCATTTATTGTAAATTGCGGATTTTTTGTTGTGATGTTTGTGTGGCTAATCCGCACCCGTAAAAAAGGTAACTATTTATTTCTATTATTTTTACTTCCACTAGCCGGAGCATTCATCTTTGGTTATTTTTTCACATACGGTGTGCTAGTGGATACTTGGTGGATTGCCCTAATTATCGCTACTATCGGCATCGGAGCTTTTACTACCATAGCATTCTTATTACCAAAACAGCATCTAGTGAAAATTCTCTACTTTTTAATGCTGTGTTTTATTATTGCAAATCTTGCTTATTTTTTAATGCTTTTTGTAAAATGGTTATGGGGACGGGTAAGATTTAGAGATATTGGAGGTATACTAGACCCAGACATTGGCTTTACTCATTGGTTTATTATAAACGGTCCCAACGGCAACGAAGCGTTTTTTTCGGGTCATGTTTTAGCTGCTCTTAGCTTTACCTATGTTTGGATGATTCCACCCATTTTTAATATAAAAAATAAAATAGTAATTGGCTTAATGTACGGACTATCATCATTTTATGCTATCTCTATGATGTACGGTCGAATTGTAACAGGAGCCCATTACCTATCCGATGTAGTTACCTCGGTAATTGTCTATACCGTTTTTACAATTTTAATACTAACCTTTATATTCTTTAGAAATTTGCGAAAGAAAAGAAACGATTAAAGCATAATTAAAGCGCTGTCTACTAAAAAACTAATTAAATAACAAATAAAATCGTATTTCTTTGCCCATCTTTAAGTTGTTATTGTTAGCACAAAACCTTGAGATTCTGCTGCATTCATAACGCTTGAGATTATAATAAGCGATGCCCCTGTATTCAAAGGCGTAAGCGTTACTTCACCTAACGCCGTTCGACTAGAAAAACTAGCAATACCTTCAACAGCAGAAATAATTTCAATTGAATCATCAAAATCCCCCTCTCCCTCTACAACAACTGCAAGAGTTATCGGACCATCAGCTAGTGAAATGGAAAAGCCTACTTCAACAATAACATCATTACGATAAACTCTAACATCTGTTACTCTTGGTGTTATAGGAGATGATATATCACACGAAGTTGTAGTATCAGTTGAAGTATCGCTGCTAGAACTTTCATAGTTATTGCAATCACTACAAGCAATTAGTGGAATTGATATTATAATAGCCAGTAAAACAACTAGCAGAATAGATATTTTTTTAATATTTTTCATAAGTTAATACCTTATATTTGTGCCAATCACAAATATAAGGATAGTGTTGTTGGGGCATTTTGTCAAATTATATTTTAATTACTAAAAACTGTTCTATTGTAGTGAGACATTCTACCGTTCGAGCCTACTTTAAAAGTCATTCATATATGAATGACTTTTAAAGTAGGGCTATCATTAGCTTTAAACAGCGTCATTGTAGGGGATGCACTATTGAACATCAATGTATAAACTTTTTAGTTTTCACTTTGCTACTTTTGCTTTATAATAATTGCTATGCACTCTTTGTACGAGTTTCACAAAAAGTTTATTGCAAAAAATAAAGCAAACCAACTCGCTAAACCTATAAAAGAAAATAAACGATTATTTATAAAGCTAACTATTGCTATCGGTGCTAGTGTGGCTTTTTTGATATTTTTAATTATTTTGCGAGCAACCTCTGTTTCTGCCAGCGAATTTATAACTGTAACAATTTCTAACTTTTTAGTTAGCTTTGTTGGCTTTTTTACATCAGTTATTCCGATTATCTCGATAGGAGAAATTTTTCTTTTTGGAGGAATTTTGCTAGTTGTATTTGGAATTTCGCTATCTATTTATAATCTAAAAGACAAAAAGCGTACTCTTGTGCTTCGCCGAGTTATGCTTGCCATTCTTGTTACTGTAAATGCTTTTAGCTATTTTATGCTTACAACGGGCTTTAGCTATAATCGTGCCGATATTTCTAACGGCATAATGTTAAGCGACAGCGTGCCTCGAGATGATGAGATTACTACTATCGCAAACTTTTTTATGGATGATTTTATTTATGTAGGCGAAAGCCTAAAGCGATGCGAAAATGGTTTTGCTATTGTAAATTATTCGTTTTTTAGACTGGGCGAAATGATGAGGGACGAGTTTAGGCGATTAGAAAATCGTTCTTACTTTTTTGATTTCACTCCCCGCCCTAAAATCTTTCTAAATAGTTGGTGGTTCTCGACCGTCGGTGTTGCGGGTATGGCGTTTACTCCATTTGGCGAAGGCACTACTAATTTTATGCCACCTACTATCGGCAATATTTTTACTATGGCACACGAATTTGCTCACACCGCCGGTGTTATGCGAGAAAATGACGCTAATTTAGTAGCCTATTATGTGCTTATTACAAGCAAAAATCCCTTATTTAGATATGTCGGCTATATTTACAGTATGAGCCATTTAGTGAGTGCGATATTTTTGGGCAATAATTTGGATAGAGATATTCAAACAGAATTTCGAGAAAGATGGCCTATTGGAGCAAGGCAGGACAGAAACAATATTAGTCAGTGGTGGACTGATTACAGAGAAGCAAATTGGATAAATCGAGTTATGCGTGAGGTCGGCAATTTTTTTAATAATTTATATCTTATTTTAAGCGGAGTTTCCGACGGTACAGGCAATTATCAAAATTTTCCCGACGGTTACGATAGAGACCCCGACTCTCCCCCTGATAGACCCGTTTTTATACCTAGATACAACAATGTTCAACGAATGTATTTTGCCGTATGGGAAGCAAAGCAGAATTTATAGTTCATGATGTATAATTAAGAACTTATTATCCATTAAGCAATTCAAATACCACCGAATAGTAGGAGCGCATTAACTACCCGCACTTTATTTTATAATAATTTTTTACATTGTTGTCTGTATTCATCTGCAATTGCATAATTTTTCACTATATTTTGTTTGTAGACAATTGTATCTTGTTTTAGTTTTTTTTCTGCACGATTACCTGCAATTAAAAAATATAAACCAACTGGGAAAAGTTCAATAAGCCATATACATCCCGCTAATTTAGCTTTGGCTATTTCACTTTCTTTTCCAAAATATTCAGGTCTAGGATTTTTTTGCTCTGACCTGTAATATTCTGCTTTATCAGATAATTCTTTAATTTTATCATAATTTGGCATTTTTTTATCACGACGGATTGATATATGGGTTTGTGTTGTGAAATGTTGAGTTGACCCACCATAAGCAACATTTGAACCATCAAAGAAAAAGTTAGGAGTTTGTCCAGCGTTTAATTGCTTTCTATCCATACTAAGAACTTCCCAGCCTAAATCCTGATAAAATTCATTTGTTTGTTGCTCTGCTCTTTCTGTTGGATAACAAGTTATAGTTTTCATTTCATATATAGGTTTATGTTGTGATATAGTAATGTCACCTTGTTGATTTGTGCCACAGCCACTGCAAAAGACTGCGTTATCGGGCATATGTTGCCCACATTTATTACAAAACATAGTTTTTATCTCCTTTATTCGCACAATTTATATGTACAATTCAATAATAACATAGTGCCACTATGTATGTAAACTAAATAAATAGTGTAAATATGCAAAAATGCATAGTTACATAGTGTAAAATTGTGGTATGGATTATGAATTTGAGCAACTTAAATTGTTTATTCGTGAAAAAATAAGTAGTATCCGTATGTCTAATGGAATTTCTTCTCGTAAGTTAAGTTTGGAATTAGGGAAAAGTACGGAATATATAAATCAGCTAGAGAACAATCGACTTAATCCCTCGCTTGAATTTTTATATGAATTTTGCATTTATTTCGGAATTACGCTATCCGATTTTTTTAATGAAAATAATGCTTATCCAGCAATGTTTAACGATATTTGCCAAGATTTGTCTATACTTACAAGTGAAGAAGTAACCAAAGTGGCTTCTATAATAAAATTGATTACACAAAATAAAAAAAATTAAATAATCAAATATAAAACACGATGTATAACGCTACATCGTGCTTTATGTTTATATGCTATTTAGTTTTTATTTTTCGTAATGCGTCCACATTCTTATTATGCGAACACTTCTTTGAGCTTCGTCAACGGAATATACTAACCTATGCTGTTGGTTAATTCGCCTAGAATAAGAGCCTAATAAATCGCCAACCAACTTTTCATATTTTGGCGGTATTTTATATGGATTTTCTTTTAGGATTTTTAATAGAGTTATTGCTTTCTTTTTTAGCACCTTAACATCCGTTATTCTATTCCAATCCTTCTCGGCTTGCTTAGTAAACTCTATTTTATAGATTTTTACTTCTTCCATATTCTACAACTCCTTTTCCCAATCAACTTCTACTAAATCCTCGGGTTTAGTATTCATTCCCTCTATGATTGAATCACGCATACCAGGAATACTACAAAGGTACAAAGTTTCTATCATACCGTTATATTCTTCTTCGCTAAGAAGTACAGCATTACCATTTTTAGCACTTACATTGATGGGCTCGCCATATTCTATTGTTTGATTTATATAAGCGAATAAGTCTTTTCTAAAGTTTGAAACATTTACATTGTGCATTGTTGCCACCTCCAACTATTATTGTACGCTATCTTGTACAATTTGTCAACATTTTTTATTAAAATTACAAAAAAACATGGTGCAATTTGTACATCGTATTTTTAGTGGTTTTATATATCTTTAAATAAATTCATTTGACACTCCTCTCCCCCACTGTTATAATATACTTGTAATCTTTCCTAAGCGAGAAATGAAATACTCAATATGGAAAATCTAAATGAACGAAAACAATTGTCATATGACAAGTTTTCATAGTGAAAAAAATGAAACTTATAGCAAACGCAAATGATTTATCTATTGCCTTAAATCAGGTTATTAAGGCAACGAGTACAAAAACAACTAATCCTATTTTAGAAGGGATTTTACTTAAAGCAAGTGCAGGCACTCTTACTATGGTGGCAACAGATTTAGAAATTGCCATCGAGCGTACCCTGCAAGCAGATGTAAAAGTAGAGGGCGAAACCGTTGTAGCGGGTAGACTCTTTACTGATTTTATGCGTAAAATAGATAGTGAGCAAGTAGAATTAACTCTATTAGAGGGCAAGTTAAAAATAAAATACGGCGATAACGAGAGTTTTTTACAAGTGTTTAATGCAAATGATTTCCCGCCTGTAGCCGAATTAACAGAGGCTCAAACATTTTCTATTGTACGCAAGGAGTTAAAGGATTTAATAAATAAAATCAAATTTTCGGTTTGCTTAGACGATAGTCGCCCTATATTAAAAGGTGCACTTTTAGAGGTTAGCGACATTACTTTAACAGGCGTTGCTTTAGACGGATACCGCTTAGCTAAATGTACTAAAGCTATAGAAAAAACTACAGCTATGATGAGTGCGATTGTACCTTCTCGTGCATTGGTAGAGATAGCAAATCTTTTAGACGATACAGAGGATTTAGTAGAGGTTGGTGTTCAAAAAAATTATATTTTGGTTAGCTTAGAGCATACTAAACTAACAGCAAGACTACTAGACGGCGAGTTTATAAACTACAGACAAATTATCCCTACAGAGTTTACTAGCACTGTTATTGTACCAAAAGATATTTTTGAAAGCAGTATCGAAAGAGCGTTGCTGTTAGCTAAAGCTGAAAAAACATACTTAGTAAAATTTGACATTAAAGACGATATGATGTACATTACATCAAATTCTGAGATGGGAACAATCAGCGAACAAGTACCCGTAAAGTTATCGGGTAAAGATATGTCGATTGCCTTTAACGCTAGATTCTTTTTAGATTTATTAAAGCCTACTAATGTAGACCACATCCAAATCAAAATGAACGAGCAAACCCAACCCGGCATAGTTGTACCCAGCGGTGCAGTTGAGGACGAGTTTTTATATTTAATACTGCCTGTTAGAATTATGAATTAGTTTTCAGTATGTAGTTAATAATTTAATTAAAAAATGTAACGAAATTATATTCGTTACATTTTTTTATATTTCAAGAGTTATCAATTAGTTTCTACAAGTACACTAGTATTTTTTTGTACCTAATAATTATCCAATAATTACAGAAATACTTTATAATTAACCTAGCTTAACTGGATTGCTTCGCCTAAAATCCTTTATCTATACATTATATTGCTATGGTCCGCACTTAATAAAATATTATCTATCTCGCCCAACAAGATAATCAAGAGTAACGCCTAAATAGTCGGCGAGAGGAATTAAAGTTGCTATAAGAGGGTCGCAACCTTTTTTCCAACTACCAAAATGTCCTCCACCTAATATGCCATCAAGTCGTATTCTATATGTAGTGTATCCGTATTCCTTCAGTACAGCTAATAAATGAGAATAAAAAAGCGGATAAAATGTCGGTGCAAAATAAGAGTAATCTTCCGAACGACCCACAAGATAATCTATTGAACATTCAAAAAAATCAGCAAGTTTTATTGCGTTTCGTAAATTCATATGAAATTTACCACGCTTCCAATCATTGACTGTATTTGTAGAAACACCAATAATACTTGCAAGTTCGTGAGATTTGATTTCTTTCTCAAGCATCAACTCGAAAAGTCGTTCAGAAAAAGTAGCCATATGTATAGTATGTACAATTCACCTGTTAAATGATAAAATTACAGGTTTTTCGACATATATACAAAAACACTAGACAAACAGGTTAGTTGTACATATACTATAATCATTGCCCTCGTGTGCAAAATTTATTAAGGAGGATTTTTGCAAATGAAAGATATAGAAAAACTTATAACCTGTATAGGTGAAGTAGTTTTTACGGAGATAGAAGAAATTAAAGATATAGGTTACACAAAAGAAAACGATGAACTTATAGCTATAAAAATCTATATGCAAAACAAAAAACAGTACTTATTAGCAGTAAGCGAAGTTGCTTAACACTACTATAAAAGTCATTCGCTAGCGAATGACTTTTATAGTAGTCGGGACACCCAGAAATGCGTCCCTACAGTTAAGCACGATTTTCCATATCCGCTAAATTGTAGGGGCGAACGCCTCGGTCGCCTGCACCTATTAAAAAACGCACTGAGATTATCTCAGTGCGTTTTTTCTATAAGTTATGCTTTTTTAGCACATTTTATTATTACAACAAATATTTCAAAGTTCATTATCCCAACTATCCTTCCAAAAATCGGTTTTGTCATCAGGCTCACTATCTAATTCTAAAAAACTTTTTAGGTCAATCTTTTCGCCTTTGTTGCGTTGCTTTATTGAGGTTAAGATTGCTAAAAAAATTGCTGTACCAAAAAACGCAAAAACTATGGCTAAAATGCAAGAAAAAGCTATCGAATTTATTCTGTTAGACGGCTCTATTATTACATCTATAAGGGCAAAAAAACCGATATATGCTCCTAGTGCGACTAAGCCAATAAAAACAAACAGCAAAAAAAAGTAAATCATACTCTTTTTAGAAACAGTCTTTTTTGTCTTAAACTGCCGTTTATTTTTTTGTTTTGCGGATTGTTTTTTATGTAAAATAATTAGCCCTAAGGTTACAAAACCCAGCACAAGTAACATTATTCCGCCAACTATTATAATTCCTATCCAAAAAAATCTATCAAACACTTTACTACTTCTCTCCTCTAATTTTCTCAAAAAATTGTTTGTATTTTATTACATTTGTGCGTCTTGGTACATCTACCGCATAAGCGGTGCCGTCTAGGGTAAAAAAGCTAAGCTTTCGGCTTTCGGTAACCGTTACGGCTTTTAGGGTATCAAAGTAAAAATCAGTATCACAAATATTTAGGCGGTTATTATATATTTTTAGAGTGCCAACTGTACCTTCCGTTTGTTTTTTTGCGTATTCTACCTTGCTAAAGGTTGCGTTTTCGTCGCTAAAAATCGGTGTATCTATGTATGAGCTAACATCAAACTCCTCAACAAATTTTTCTTGAAGCTTACTCCAATCGAGGATTGTAGATGGCAATTGTTGTGGGACGCCGAGGACTGCGTCCCCTACAGACAAACCCATCGTAGGGGACGGATTCCTGGGCATCCCGAATATTTGTTGCTCATTCTTGTTGATTTCTTGCCCCCTATACTCAAAATGAATATGCTGATTTACTGTTGCTACTAAACCACACTTTGTACACATTAAATCGTGTTTTTTACTCATCAATCCGCCAACTTCTTTGCACTTAGGACAATAAAACAATAATCCCTCTAAAAATTCGGCACGAGCTTTACCTTTATATGGTTTTTTATGTTGCATAGCAAAATCAAATTCGTTTACATATAATTCCTTTTGAATAATATCTTGTATATCGTCACCTGACAAATTCGCAATCTCCTCTACCGATAAAACTCTAACAACCTTAGTAATACATTTACCTTTATTAAAAGTTTTTTTCCATCTTGGCTTTATTAAATATCCTCCTTGAATATTGCATATGTAAACGGGCACATTCAGCTTTTTGGCCAATCTACCTGTACCCGGTTGAACCTCCATAGTCTCACCTGCGTAGCTACGGTTACCCTCTGGGAAAAGACCAACACAACCCTTAGCTTCTATAACTTGCATCATACTTTTAATCGCAAGCGGGTCAGAAGTACCTTTGTTAAATGGAATCGGTTTTGCTATTACTCGCATAAGCCAGCTTAAAAACCCATGCCTAAAAATCGTATCGCTAGCTACAAAATTTATGCCAAAACTGAAGCCCATGCCAACAGCAAATTGGTCCATGCTTGTTTGATGATTGCACACTATTAAGCATGGTCGTCTAAGTCCTTTAGCTGTTTTATAATCGAATTTTATTCTCCACTTAAACCACATAAACGGAGTTAAAGCAATTCGCAAAATCCAAAAGACAAAATTATTAGCTCTTTTATGCTTTTTTGTCTTTTTTCTTTTAGGTTTTTTAACCTTTTCTTTCTTTTGTTCTCTCTCTTCTATTGTCATATATTTATTCTCCCAACGAATAAATATTATTTTATCATAATAATATTTTGCTAGCAACATCTAAAGGGATATAAGTATTAAATTTAGGAAACATACACTCAGCAAAATCTCTTTTGTAATACTATTACAAAAACCCCTACCATATTTGATAAGAGTTTTTGTTTTAGGATATTTATTTTGTTTTAAATAAACAAAATTTTTTAAGCAGCTGTTCCAATTTGAAGTATCGTAAAATTACTTCCTTTATATTGTAGTACCGCCGCTGGAGAATAATTCCCCCATAATTCAATAGAGAGTTGGTCGCCGGCATTTAAGTTTAATATTACAGTATTCGTGTAAAAATCACGCAATAACGGTGTATACGGACCTTGATTTGCCGGTGGATACGCTGTGTCGTTTACAGTAAGTTGCAGCAGATTAAATGTTTCCGCTTGTAAATTCACACTATAAGTTATCATATAAACTCCCGCTTGTGAAACAGTAAAAACCGAATTAGTAGAATCAACACTTATAAACGGCGAAAAAATTTGATTTGCCGAATATGCTATCTTACTTCCAACAGCAACAGGTGTGTTTGCATTAACAGAAGCAAAACCATAGTTATTAAAAAGCACACCTGCAGGACCTTGCGGGCCTATAGGACCCATCGGACCTTGTTCTCCTTGAGCGACAATGCCTGTATCAGTATCGCCTATCCACCAATTACCATTACTGCCAATATATGGTGTTAAACCGTTATCTCCAGCAGGTCCTTGTGGGCCAACTTGACCATCAGAACCATTCGTTCCGGGAGGTCCTTGCGGTCCCGTTGGACCTTCTTGACCACTTGCAGATATACCTGTATCTATATTCCCAATCCACCAATTACCATTTTCACCGATAAACGGAGTTTGACCATTTTCGCCCGGAGGACCTTGCAATCCTGATTCTCCTATCGGACCAATTTGCCCTTGAGGTCCTTCAGGACCTTGTAAACCAGTTAAGCCTATCGGTCCTTGTGGACCCTCAGGACCTTCGCAACCACAAGGTCCACGCTCACCTTGCGGACCTTGCAAACCTCTTGGTCCTTGTTGTCCTGGAGCACCCGTGAAACCCCTTGGTCCTCGAAGACAACAACAATTACAATTACTCATTTTTTTCTCCTTAGTATAGAATATTAACATAAGATAATTAAAAATCTTATGTAACACTCATTTTCATACTATGCTACGAGAAAAGAGTTCGTGAATTTTTTAGGGTATAAAAACAATTTTAGTTAGTTTTATAAAGCTTTAACACTATTTTTCTTAAACATAATTATCTAGTACTTATATTGTGTTAGGTTATTTTTTATTATCCTCTACAGCGTACTCTCTTAGAGAATTCATATAGGTTCTAAAAATTTCCAAAACTTCTTCTTTTGAATTTTCTTTTAGAAGCTCTTGAACATATAAAGGCTTGCCTATTACTATTGTTTTGGGCTTTTTATGATAATAGCAGGTGTAGATTGGTAAATCTTCGCCTTTTCTTTTATAATAAAGTATAGCAAAATGTAAAAATCCTGGCCAGAATTTCTCAATTTGTTCTTTATAGCCCTCGCTAGAGTCTTCCGGAAAAACAAAAACAGAAACATCTTTTTCTAGACATTCAAACGAATATTTAAAGGTTCTACTTAGTCTGCCGTCGGTATAGGTAGGAATAATTCCAGCATGAGCATAAATAATATGCGAAAAAGAGCCAAAAAACCAAGACATAATTTTAGCTCTTGGCTTGCTCCAGCCAAGCTTTTGGCGGTAAAATGTATGATATAAATAGTGTCGGCGAGATTTATAATTTTCGCACATTGGGTGTGCCCCCCAAATCATAAATCGCTTTCGCTTCATAAAGGTTCTAAATGAGTATGGTCCACCTGCTCCGTTATGATTGCCAATAAGCATACACTGCTTAGGCAAATCCCGTCCGTCTAGCTCCATGCCTTCGTTAAGATTTATAAATTTTGGTTTTCGTTTAATTATCCTGCTTAATCCTCGAATAAGTCTATCGTAAAGTCTTTCTCTTGTTTTTACCTTGAATTTTTTCATATTTTTTATCAATAAACAATGCTTAACACGCATTATATTTTATTATATATTTTGGCAAATCTGCCAACTTTTACTTATATATTATACATTATTATATTTAATAAATGCAAATCTTTTCCTCTTTTTTGCAAAATTTGTAGAAAAATAAAGAAATTTAGTTTTTTTATTTGCAAAAAGAGTAAAAAAGTGGCATACTAATACTTGAAATGGCTATTGGTTGGTTTATTCTAGCTCAAGTAATGGGTGGTTTCACCATTATTTTTGAGTTTATATCGTATCAAATAAAGAATCAAAGACGATATCTTTTATGTACTTCTATTGCTAATGTATTTTGGGCATTGATGTTTATTTTTATGGGTCTTCATATAGATAATATAGGATATACCCTTATTATGATTTATGCGGCTGTTTTTGGCGTTATTAGAAGTATGATATTTTGGTTTATCTTCGCTAAAAAAACAAGAAGACGCAAAATTTTAGGTAGAATTGCTTTATATATTTCGTTGGCTATTGTATTTGGTGCAGGTATTTTTGCTATTATAAATCTAACCTATACCCATCAACAAATTATTCAAGCTCTTGGTCTTGTTACCGGAATTTTGTTTGTTGTAGGTCAGTATTTACCAAGCAAGCACTACTTAAGAATTTTTCTTATAATGTATGCTGTTATGGTAGCCATAGGCTCTACCCCACTTATACTTGGTCCTGGCGAATGGGCGCCTATGAGTATAGCTATTGAGGCATTTAAGGTTGCTTCCGTTGTTATATTCTATGCAGCTTGGTTTGCTAATAGTAAACGTCGAGCTTTAGGAGAGAATGCTCCACCCAGAAAACCGCTTCCCCCTTGGATGCAAAGATTAGTAAATATAATTCAAGGCACATCTAAAGAAACCGGTGTTGTAACATTTAAGACTATTGATACTCTAAACGGCAATGGTACAGCAATATTAAAAAACACCGATGTATTTGAAGATAATTTTATAGAGGAAAATATTGCAGAATGTGTTTTGGAAGAAAAAGTAGTAGAAACTGATATTATCGAATAGCTTTTATAATAAATTATATCAAACTACTTGCTTGTTTTTTTTTGCTTACTCTTATATAATGTAAGAGTGAGCTTTTTTGTTATCACATTTATTCAAGGAAACTATGTACAAAGAGTATAAAACTATAACCGATGTTGTGGGACCACTGATGGTTATCACTGGCGTCGAGGGAGCAAAATATAACGAGCTTGTCGAGATTGAGCAAGTTAGCGGCGAGAGATACAAAGCTAAAGTGCTGGAAGTAGATGGCGACCGTGCGGTTGTCCAGTTATTTGAAAACACTAGAGGACTCAATATCTCATCCTCTAAAGCTAGATTTTTGGGTAAAGGCTTAGAGCTTGGGGTGTCTAAAGACCTTTTGGGACGCTCCTTTAATGGCATGGGTAACCCTATCGACGGCGGAGGTAAAATTTTAGCAAGCAAAAATATCGATATAAACGGCAGCCCATTAAATCCGTGTGCTAGGGATTTTCCTAATGAGTTTATTCAAACAGGCGTTTCGGCAATCGACGGCTTAAACACTCTTGTTAGGGGGCAAAAGCTCCCTATCTTTTCAGCAAGCGGACTCCCGCATGCTCAATTAGCGGCTCAAATTGCTAGGCAAGCTACTGTGCTAAACAGCGACAACTTTGCCGTTGTGTTCGCAGCTGTTGGTATTACCCACGAGGAAGCCGACTATTTCATTCAAGACTTTAACCGCACCGGCACACTAGAGAGAGCGACACTGTTTATAAATCTAGCTTCTGACCCTGCTATCGAGCGTATTGCAACTCCTCGTATGGCACTAACCGCCGCTGAGTATCTAGCTTACGACTTAGGAATGCAGGTGCTTGTAATTATTACAGACATTACAAACTATGCCGAAAGCCTTAGAGAAGTATCCGCTGCTAGAAAAGAAATCCCCGGTCGTCGTGGCTATCCCGGCTATATGTACACCGACTTAGCTTCGCTTTATGAAAGAGCAGGCAAAATTAAAGGACAGCCAGGTTCTATTACTCAAATTCCGATATTAACTATGCCAGAGGACGATAAAGCCCACCCTATCCCCGATTTAACGGGCTACATTACAGAGGGTCAAATTATTCTTAGTCGAACGCTTCATCAAAAAAACTGCGTACCACCAATTGATGTTTTGCCTAGTTTATCAAGACTAAAGGATAAGGGTATCGGAGTTGGTAAAACAAGAGAAGACCACGCAGATACTATGAATCAGCTATTTTCTTGCTACGCTATCGGTAAAGAAAGTAAAGAGCTTGCCGCAATTTTAGGCGATGCAGCACTTACCGAAACCGATAGAAAATTTGCTATATTTGCAGATGAGTTTGAAAAGCAATATATCTCACAAGGCTTTACTACAAACCGAAGTATAGAAGAAACTCTTAATTTAGGCTGGGAACTATTGCGAATTTTACCAAAAAGTGAATTAAAAAGAGTTAAGCAAGCATTATTGGATAAGTATTATTAAATATAAAATGCAAGACACCCTAATTTGTATTCCCTGCAAGTAAGCTAAAAATAAAATAATGAATGAAAATTTACCGAAAACTTAAAAGAATTGATAGGAGATAGAAGTGTTATGAGTGTTGCTAAAGAAATAGGTATTCCACAACAAACAATAAGTCGTTACTTATTATGCCAAAGAGAAATCGGTTTAGAAAATCTAGTTAAAATCGCTGACTATTTTAACGAGGATTTAGATTATTTAACAGGCAGAAAGATGTATTAGCTATAACTTCTTTTTTTATATTTGCATAATTTTTTATTTTCCGCTATAATTTAGAAGGTAGCAAACTTATGCAAATAAAAGTAAATCCAACACGGATTGAGTTAAGAAACAGCAAAACTCGTCTAAAAAGTATGGTGGCAGGGCATAAACTGCTAAAGGATAAGCTTGACGAAATGGTCAGGAAATTTTTGGCTATAAGCAATAAAACGCTACAGTTTCGTCGAGAGGTAGAGCTTGATTTATCTAACTCTCAAAAAAACTTTGCTCTTGCCCGTGCTATTGGCGGTGGTCCTAATATAGATTCGGCACTTTGTATGCCAAGTAAATCTATTAGTATAGAAGTTGCAACTCAAAGTATAATGGGAGTAGAGGTGCCTGTTATTAGTCAAAGCACTTCTAATAATACAACAGAACTTCCTTATTCACTTTCTTCTACTCCTGTAGAATTAGACGATGCTATAATAAAATTTTATGACTTATTAGAAAAGCTACTTCAATTAGCCGAAGCCGAAAAAACTATAGCATTGCTAGCTGAAGAAATGCAGAAAACAAGAAGACGAGTAAATGCCTTAGAGTATGTGCAAATCCCTAATCTAAAGCAAACAATAAGTTATATTCAAATGAAGCTAGACGAGAACGATAGAGCTACACTAGCAAGACTTATGAAAGTTAAAGAAACTATAGAGTAAAACAATATCCAATGCAACAAACTACAAAAAAATCAAAAAACAAATCACGCAAAAGACGAATTTTAACTATTATCGGGACAAGTATTTTAACATTTATACTTGTCCTAATTATTTTACTTATAATTTACGGCGATAATCGCACTTTGGATTTTGAATTTTTTACTATTTATTCTCAAAATACAAATTCCTCTCAAAGCCAAAAACCTATAACTATTATCCATTTATCCGATATGCATTTTGGTACTTTAAGAGTGGATGTAGATGATTTACTTTATAAAATCGAAAAACAAAATCCCGATATTATTGCCATAACAGGTGATATTGTCGGCACAAATTGCAATATAAAAACCTCGGGTGTGTTTGATTTTATCGAAGATATTGTAAAAATTGCTCCTACTTTTATAGTAGAGGGTAATCATGAACTTAGTAATCGTAATACCATCAATCTTTTTACAGGTATGACCGATAGAGGTGCGGTTTTATTACAGGACAGAGCATATACCAAAAATATAAGAGGAAAATATATTACGATTATTGGATTAAGATATAGAAGCAATAGAGACTTAAATGTTTTCAAACCGCTTAACCTACATTGTAATGATAACGATAATTTTGTACTGACACTTACTCATATCCCTACGCTATATAACGAGATTTACAGCATCAAAAAAACCCGCATAATACCTAATTTAGTTTTGGCCGGTCATAATCATGGCGGTCAAGTGCGAATTTTTAATAGAGGAATTTTTTGCCCTGATACACTGTTCTTCCCTAGATATATTAGCGGATTATATATTTCTACCGAAATTGAAAACAGCTATATGATTCTTTCCCGTGGCATTGGCAACAGTACCATACCTTTAAGAGTAAATAACCGCCCACATGTGCCGATTATAAAAATTTATTAAAAATAGTATCTATTATAATAAAAAACGCACTCATAAATAGAGTGCGTTTTTTAGTTAATTCTTTTCCGTTATTTTAATGATGCAAAATCGTAGCAAAAACGATAAGTATAACAGCTCCTGTTAGAATAAAAACCGAAAGCAGTTTTTTATTTTTTGCATATTCATAAGCGGTGGGAAGCATCTCAGATAGAACAACATACAACATTACACCGGCAGCAAACGCAAATGTAAAGGCAAGTAACCAATCTGTAGCACCACCCATATAGTAGCCAATTATAGCACCTAACAAAGTAGGTAAACCTGCAGCAAAACAGATAACTAAAATCTTTTTAATATTCATTCCGCTAGCTTTTAGCGGTACGGCAATAGCAAGTCCTTCAGGAATATTGTGTAATAATAACACCGCACCAAAAATAAGCGCACTCCCAATATGAGCCCCTGCTCCGATAGCAAGACCCTCGGGGAAGTCATGAAGTATTATCGCTACAAAAACAGCGATTCCTAACCGCTTAAACTTTTTTTGCTCTTTAGCAACTTCTTGCTCTTTTTTATCAATAAAATTTTCTAACGGCTTTCCGGAATTAATCTCTCCTGTGAGTTTGTCATTATGACTATTATCGTTCTTTTTAGACTTTTTAGGTTCGAATAAAAATACAAATAAAGCACCAAGTGCCAAACCTATAATCGTAACTACTATACCGCCACCTCTAAAAAGCTCGTCTCCGTGCTCTACCGCTTCGGGCAATAGCTCGAAAAGTGCTACTGCCAGCATTGCACCTGCCGCAAACCCTAACATATAACCTATGTAGTTTTTAGTTGGTTTTTTTACAATAACACCTAGCAGCCCCCCGATAAGAGTTCCTACAGCTCCCGCTATAAAGGCAATTGTAACAACACCCCATATTGAATTTAACCATTCCATTATTTTCTCTTTCCTTTTTTCTTTTAGATTTGAGTTACTTATCACACTAATTTTATTCTAATTGCTATAAATTATATGTTTGTCGGCAACCCTTTATACAAGTTAGCATATGCTAACTATATCTGTCAACTAAAAAATCGAAAAAAATAAAAAAAGTAAGTCAAAGAAAAAATTCTTTAACCCACTTTTATTATTTAGTACTTAGGTTATTGTTTCGGTATGTCTTCTAAAGAATATTCACCGCTTGCTATAAAGTTAAAACCTTCGGCATTCTCCATTCTAGTACATTTGAATGCGATAGTGGCACCTAACTCAGACGGATAAACCGATAAGGCGGCGGCTCTATAATTATCTATAGTTACAGGATGATTTACACCGTGGAAAATTACAGTACCCGGATAAAGATGCGTTTTATACTTCGGCAGAAGTTTATCAGGGATAATAACTCTAACTACATCACTAACTCCGTCATAATCCTGATCGCCCTCTACATAAATAAACAGATTGAATTTTACAAACTTGCCGTCGCTATAAAAGTAGCTTAAATCATCTCTAAATTGAGCTCTAATGCCCGAAGTCTCGTCAATTTTAAGCTCCTCTACAAAGTCTTTCCACACACTACCCGCCCAATGATGAGTGTCTTCTGTACCTATCCACCAGTTGCCGTTTTCGCCAATGTGCGGAGTTATACCGCTAGCACCGGTTGCACCCGTAAAACCTCTAGGACCAATCGGACCAGGTAAACCCATTAAACCTCTTGGACCAATTGGACCTGTTTCACCTCTTTCACCAGAAGGACCAATCGGACCATGCTCTCCCGCTTCGCCTCTTTCACCTTGCGGACCAGCAGGTCCCATAGCACCTATAGCACCTGTTTCGCCTGTACAACCTCTAGGCCCCGTCGCACCTGTAGCACCTTGTGGGCCGGCAGGACCCGGCAAACCATCCTCACCCTTTGCCCCCATCGGACCTGTTGGACCGATAGGACCTATATGTCCGGTTGCACCCGTTGCTCCTGTTAAGCCAATAGGGCCTCTCTCACCTGTACAACCCATAGGACCTATCGGACCTCTTTCTCCAGTACAACCTTTTGGTCCCATCGGTCCAATAGGCCCCCTTTCACCTGTGCAACCTATAGGACCCATTGGACCTGTTGCACCCATTGCTCCTGTTAAACCAATAGGGCCTCGCTCACCCGTACAACCTCTAGGACCCATCGGCCCTCTTTCTCCAGTACAACCCTTTGGTCCCATCGGTCCAATAGGTCCTCTTTCGCCTGTACAGCCCCTTGGACCCATCGGCCCTCTCGGTCCTCGCATACAGCAGATATTACATCTGCCACAATCACAATGATTTGTCATTTTTATTATTTTCTCCTCAATAGCTTTATTATTTAGGCACAAACATTTATTGATCAGTCTTACAATAAAAAGATTTTTAATATACCACTAATTTGTATGAGTAATTACTAACTGCTGCACCTTAAAATATTTATGCCGACAATATCAACAACATCGTAAAGCTAAAGCTAGCTCCGTTTGAAATGGATATATCTTTACTAGAACTAAACCAAATACCATCTTTATTAAAATATAATGGTGTTGTGCTAATAGTATCGTTAGATGTTATAAATAGCCTACCTACCACCATGTCGCTATATTTAGTAAGCGGTTCAAATTGATTTGATTTTAGTAACCAATAATTTCTGTCGGCACGAAAAAATTGTGTTTCTTTTAAGCAACCCGAACCAAAAAAACTAAACTCAAAATCATTTATCGAAATAATACAAACACTAACACCAGTTAGTTCAATTTGTGGCGATAGCAACTCGATTTTTTCGTTTATAGTAGGAGCAAAAACGCTTGTTTGAAAAGGCATTTTTGCAACAACCTCAAAAGTTTCAAACTTTTCAACTTTTGCGTTGGAACATACACCAAAGGCATGGGGCGCAGAGTTTCTGCCCTGCAGTTTGATATCTTTTATTTTAACTTTAGTATTATTAAGTTTAGCTTGCACTTCACTAACACAATATGTTGTATGAGTAATTTTTGTACCATAGGAATTATTTAATTTTTATGGTCGTAAGAAATCATTAGAGTTGTTCAATAACCTAATGTGGTTAGATAAAATTTAGATTTTTTAGATAAAATTGCTGTTATTTTTAAGAACGGGGGTAGCAAAGCTACCTGGATGAATTAAAAAAACAGTGATTTTAGCAAAAAAGATGAACTTTAGATATGCCGCAGTAGATTATTGAACAACTCTATTAAGTAAATAATTTATTTAACGATATATTGTCAAAAAATAACAAAATGTTTTCGACAAAAAACTCCTAATTGATTACTATTGTATTAGATTATGAGCTATTAAGTACCTAAACTACAAAGTTAGACAGCTTTAAAAACAAAAGTTATGACGAATATTGTGTTAGACTGTATACATATCCGCTTTCTCCTCACAAAATAAAATTTTTTGTTGAAGGTTGCGGACGAAAGGAGTTATAACTTATGAAAACGAACATACAAAAACGAATTTTAATCGTAGAAGATAACGAGGAATTTTCGCTTGAATTAAAAAACTTTTTTAATTCAACTGATGGCTTTGAAGTTGTTGGTATCGCCGAAAATGGTATCGAAGCTTTAGAGCAGTTTGAAAACCTTAAACCAGATTGTATGCTACTAGACCTTGTTATGCCACAAATGGACGGCTTTTCTGTGCTAGAACGCATAAAAAAAGAAAATGCTAAAATCATTGTTGTGTCTGCTCTTAGCCAAGACGCTTTCATACATAAAGCAATGAGTTTAGGTGCCGATTACTATATGAATAAGCCGATTAGCTTAGAAAATTTAGCAAAGCGAATTAGCGAGTTACTTAAACCAGATACTCAAAAAGTAGGAATGAATGAAGTAGTTTCTGCTAGCAGTACTGTTGCTCAAAGTCTTCCGCAAAGATTTATTAGAATAACGGGACTAGATGAAAAAATCACTAATATTTTTATAACGGTGGGGATTCCTGCTCATATAAAAGGTTACCAATTTTTACGGGAAGCTATAAAAATGGCAGTTGATATGCCCGAAATTATAAATGCTATAACTAAAAAACTCTATCCTGAGGTTGCTTCTAGGTTTTCAACTAGTCCATCTAAAGTAGAGCGAGCAATCCGTCATGCGATAGAGGTAGCATGGAATAGAGGTAAAATAGAAAATATAAACAGTATTTTTGGTGTGCGTGTTTACACTCAAAACGAAAAACCAACAAATGGAGAGTTTATAGCGTTAGTTGCAGACAAGATGTTATTAGAAAGCGTTTAATTTTAATAATATAGTGCTTAGTCGTTAATTATTATATGTAAACAAAAATAAAGATAATTAAAATGAAAATTCTTAAAAGAGAGTAATTTAAATAATTATTCTCTTTTAATTTATGCGTGAATTCTTTGACGAGAAGTTTTTTTTTATATATACTTTACATATATTCGTTAAGAAAATTTTCTAATAAAAAGAGGTTTTTAATTTATGGGACAAAAAAGAGGTTTAGGGCGTGGATTGGAGGCACTGTTTACATACTCCGAGGAAGAATACGAAAAGGCAAGAGGCGGACTTAGCGTAGCAGATTTAGAAGTTAGCGGTGCTACTACGACTGAATTACCGTTAGATAAAATTATTGCTAATCCGGATCAACCACGAAAAGTTTTTAATGATGTTGCTATGAGCGATCTTGTTAGCAGTGTGCGTGTGCACGGTGTTATTACTCCGATTGTTGTTGTAAAGCAAGGCGAGCATTTTATGATTATTGCCGGCGAGCGACGCTTTCGTGCCAGTAAAAAGGCAGGTCTTAAAAATATTCCTGCTGTGGTTAGAGAGTATACTCCACAACAGGTTAAGGAGTTATCGCTTATAGAAAACCTCCAAAGAGAAGATTTAAATCCGATTGAAACAGCAAATGCCCTTAGACAACTAATGGATGAGTTTAATTTAACTCAAGAAGTGGTTGCAGATAGAGTTGGCAAAAGCCGTAGTGCAGTTGCAAATACTTTACGACTACTTACTTTATCTAATCCTATTATGGAACTTGTAGCGGAAGGCAGATTAAGTGAGGGGCACGCAAGATGCTTATGTAATCACAGATTAACCGAAGCTGTGCAATGTTCGTTAGCTAGCGAGGCATTAGACGGCAAAATGACTGTTAGAGAGTTTGAAGCAAGAGTTAAGGCATATTTTGCTCCACCACCGCCAACTCAGCCACCAAAACCAGCTCTACCGCCACAAAGCATAGAACTTAGGGATTTAGTAGATAGGATGCGTCGAGTTTTCGGAACAAAGGTATCAGTTATAGGTGGAGATAATAAAGGACGATTAGTAATTGATTATTTTACAAGAGATGATTTAGACAGAGTTGCAGAATTTGTGGAAATCCTTGAAGGGATTGCTAAGAAGGCATAAAATAAGAAAAATTATAAATAGATATACTAATTATATAATTTAAAAAACCGCCTCTAAATGTTTCACATGAAACATTTAGAGGCGGTTTTTTGTATTCATATCCTATATTTAGAGAATTTTAGGCGTTTTTGAGGCTAAAGCCCCTGTATTTAGGGATTAAATGTTTCATATGAAACATTTAAGGTAGGGAATTCCCTACTTATAATTCTATCATATATTACTAACTCTAAATAAGACTACAATTTCACATTCCTCATTTCTCTTAAAAGGACTACCAAAATCTATATCCTACAGCCATTGCTCCAAGTGCTACGGCTACAAACAATATAATTTGATGTACTAGATATACCATCAAAGCATTTCTGCCAATAAAACAAAATGTTTTATTCCACCAACCATCTAAAGGCTTTAATTTTGACTGTTTATTAGTATAAAATAACATTCCAACAGCTCCACCTAAGAAAAAATATCCAACATACGGAAATACTCCATAAAAATCAGCACCAAAATAACCATGTCCTACAAACAATTCCCATAAAGCACGCCTTTCAACTTCTCCCATAGGTTGGTATCTTAATAATGCTAAAAGCAATATAACTCCTACAAAAGTTATCACAGCATAAACTAAATTCTCTATAAGCTCATAAATGCCGTCATTTTGCTTTGATAGTTTATTTGGAAAGCCTTTATTTAGTAAACCTCTCATTTTTCGTGATAATCTTTTTCTGTAAACTCTAAAAAGAAAAAAAGCAACTAATAAAAAAGATAAAACAATAGCCCAAGCAAAAAAATCTAAATTATTTAATTCAGTAAGGGGTCGAAGAATCCGAGTGTTTCGATTATAATCCCAAAATCTTATAGATATCCCACCCCATAAAAGAAGAGCGAATAAAATCACACATATAAAAGGGAATATATATCGTAATATAGGAATTTTGCTTTTGTTAAGATTCTTAAAAGCAAACTGCAACATCATAAAAAACGCTAGCGAAATTGTCGCCATATATAAAATACCGGTAAGAATAAATAAAGCAGTACCACCAGTTTCAACTCCACCTACACTAACTAACGAACCTCCACCACGCATTATTAAATCTACAAAATAGGTAACTATCGTTACAATTCCCGCTGCTGCCGCTAGTTTAATTAAGCGTTCTTTATTATTCTTGGTTAAAGCACACGAAATCCCTGATAAAAATAAAAATAAAAAAACAACAATATTACGAACAATTACCCTTACAGTCCAACCCCAATAGAAACTGGCAAAGGCATGCATAGACTCAAAAAAAACATTTCCTACATATAAGTCATGACCATATATAAAATTTCCAAACACTGTATTTTCGTCCAAAAACGCAAAGTTAAACATCAGATGATCCCATAGCATAAGTAAAATACAAATACTACGCAAAAAGTCCACCTCCCAAACACGATTGCGTTTATTGGCTTTTGGCTTTTTCATCAGTATTACTAAATCCCTTAACGAATTTTCAAAATTTCCATTTTTTGGAAAATTTTCCATAATCCCTAACCTCATAAAGCATAACATATAAAATAAAAAATGACAACCAAGTAAAAAATACTTGTCAAAATAAAGTTAATATGATATAAACATACTATTATGAAAAAAATAAATCCTTTATCTAATTTGTTTAAGAAGTTTATTCTTATTTTTACCGTTGTGCTTTTTGCTTTTGGAGCTATTAGTATCATGATGGGTTGTCCTAGTGATAGACCGCAAACCTCTCCGACTTATGTGCCACAGCCACCACCAATTCCTCAATTAACCATTTCACAAAATACTAACCGCTCAATTACCATTACTTGGCCAGAAGTAGAAGGTGCTGTTAGATATACTATATATAGAGGCGGCAGCCGTTTATCTAATCGTTATTACATAAGGACTATAAATGCTTCAACTGCGATAGGCGGGCAATTATCTTTTACAGATACTAGCCCTAACCCAAATCGATTACAGAATTATTATTCTATTACGGCTTTTGATAGTGAGAATCGTCGTATAATAGTCGGACTAATTTGGCGACCGCACACAAATGCGGCTAGTTATTTAGTACAAAGCCGTAGTAGCTCGACTACTGAATTTACAACCTTTCATACTGCCACCGATATAGTGGGTGATGTTGTAATAAATCCTAAGCATTTTTCTATATATCCTGCTATCGGAGTAGAGGGCGACGAGTTTAGAGTTATTCCGTTAAATGCCAGTGGTAATCGTTTTAATATTCAACAGCAACCAATCTATATTTACGACGGCGAGTTATGCCGAATAGATGCTAACCGCCCAATAGGCGAAAGCGGTAATGTTGTACATTCTTCTCAGCAAAACCGTTACAACTATATAAGACAAATATTTAGCCAAGAAATTAGTTTTGAAAGACAATTATTCGGTGATTATATGTTGTTTTACGATGCTGAGTTTGATGATATGCAAGATATATCAAACGAAATTAACCGTATTCACTGGGATTATATGTTTAGTTTCCCTAATAGCCGAGAAAGAGATGGCCACTTTTCGTATCGCCGATTTAGTATGAATTTTAAGCCCGGCGACTACACTGATTTCGGCACTTTTAATATCGGATATAATACTACAGTTTCGGGATTAGGAGGGCTTCCTACAGAAACCCGTCTTTTTGGTCAAATAAAAACTCCAAGCCAGTTAGCAAACGGCAACGCTACCTGTACATTTTGGCGAAGCATAGAAAATTTTGAAGTAAACCCAGCTAGCGAGAATAGTAATCCCGATACTGTTTACTTTCATTGGGCAGTAAGTCAAGCGGCTCCCGCCCGCCGTATGAGTGTAAATGCTAGAGCTCAATTTTGCTTTGCCGGGCATAACAATCCATATACTCCCGGCACGGCAGTTTTTGTCGGACCTTGGGCAAGCGGTGGGTTTTTAGCGGATAGTCGTTTTACTGCTCCCTTAGGCTCTCCTAATCAGCAGCAATGGTATACCCGCAACAGCCACTTTGGGCATTCTGCGTTCTCCGGCGATAATTGGAATCGCATAACTCATGGAGTAACAGGTCATCCGTATGTATCTAATTGGCATACGGGCGGAGCAAGAACAAATATAGAGTATGTGCCGATTGTGCGTGAGCGTCCGTTTTTATTTTTAGATGGTGATAGATATAAGGTTTTTGTACCAGGCTGGAGACATGATAGCGAAGGTATTTCGTGGAGCGATTATAGCATGGGCGACGGTGAGATTTTGGATTTAGAAGATAATTTTTTTATAGCTTTCCCTCATCATAGTGCTGCTTATATCAATGATCAATTAGCAAACGGATATAATGTATTCTTTACTCCGGGCTGGTTTGACTTAGAGGTTCCGCTTTTTGTAGGCAATCCTAATGCTATTTTATTAGGCACAGGCAAAGCAACGCTTTTTCCTGGCGAAAATAACAGAGAAGGTGCAATTTTTGTAGATGATGTGCCAGGTGTTATTGTAGCGGGTGTTATGCTGGACGCTTTATATGACAGTCTTTATTTAATCAGATTAGGGTGTGAAAATGCAGATGCTAATCACTCAGCTAATCCTACAATTCTTCATGATGTTATTATAAGAATCGGCGGTTATGTAACCCGTAATGTAAATGCAACTGTATCGGTACAGATAAATTCTAACGATGTTATCGGCGACCATCTTTGGGTATGGAGGGGCGATCACGGTAATGCCATAGGCTGGTGTCCTATTATAGCAAACGCTAGAGGACAGTATGCTAACACTGGCGATTGGGGACTTATTGTATCGGGTGATAGAGTTACTATGTACGCTTTATTTGTAGAGCATTATCAAAAATACGAAACGCTTTGGCTAGGGGAATATGGCAATGTATTCTTTTATCAAAACGAATCTCCCTATGACCCTACTAATCAACAGGTTTGGATGAGTAGGAAAGGAATGCCAAATAAATATGATATTGATGGCAATATAATTAGACAAGGCGAAACTAGGGGCTGGGCAAGCTACAAGGTAGCAAATCATGTGCAAAATCATATTGCTAGAAATTTAGGAATGTACGGTGTATTTAACCGCACGGGCGAGGGAAGATTGCAAACCGAGCAGGTATTTATGGATAATGCTATAGAAGTTCCGCATAATCCGGGTGTAATAATTATGCATGCTATGATAACAGAATTATCTGACGCACCGGGACCCGCCGGTAGCGGAGCAAATGCCCGTATTCGTACAGTAAACGGCACTATGAGTATAGTAAACGGTACGGGTCAGGGTGTAACAAACCGCCAAATCGCAAATGCTAGAAGGTTAATTTCATTTAATTATGTAGGGGTAGGTCAGGCAGTATTACCGCCGGGTGTAGCAAATAGTTGGAGTGTAAATCTAAATGCAGAGGGCGGTACGCCAACCACACTTCCAATTCACCGTGTAGGAGTTCAACCCGCCGATGAATGTTGGTTTACTCTTTTGTACGGCTTAGGACAGCGTTTACGACCCGAATGGGCGATATAAATTTGGAAAATATTTTTTGGTTGGTTGCTTTTTTGAAAAGTATAGTGGTATACTAATTTTGTGGCAAGCAATAAACAAACAACCTCAAAAGAACAACTCTATCAATCAAATAGTAAGATAAACGAAAAAGATAATTTTACAATAGGTTGTCATAGTAATAATATATATTTAGATCATTCGGCAACAACTCCTGTTGATAAAGCTGTACTAAAGGCAATGACGCCTTATTTTTGTGATACTTTTGCTAACGCTTCCAGTGTACACAGCATGGGGCAAAAGGCAAACTCAGCGGTAGATTTAGCTCGCAGAAAAGTAGCGGAAATTCTTAAGGTAAAGCCAACCGAGATTTATTTTACCAGCGGTGGCACAGAGTGTTGTAATTGGGCGATGATGGGAGTAGTTATAACAGAAAAACGCAATAAAGTAATCGTTTCTAGTATAGAGCATGCGGCAGTGTTGTCGAGTGCAAAACGTTTAAAAGAACAAGGAGTTGAAGTTATTTATTTGCCTGTTAATAAGGACGGCTTTATAGAAGTTAGCAGTTTAGAGGCGGTTATTGATGATAGGGTTGCGTTAGTTGCCGTTATGCTTGCTAATAACGAAATCGGTACTATTCAGCCTGTTAAGGAATTAGCAGCAGTTGCTAAAAAACACGGAGCATTATTTTTTACAGATGCCGTACAAGCAGTGGGAAGTATACCGGTTTATCCAACTGAATTAGGTGTTGATATGCTTTGCCTATCGGCACATAAGTTCTATGGTCCTAAGGGTTGTGGTGTTATGTATATAAGGGGTGGAGTTAAACATAATAAGCTAATCACGGGTGGCCATCAGGAACGAAATCAAAGGGGTGGTACAACTAATGTTCCTCTTATTGTGGGATTGGCAGCAGCATTACAGCCTGCGGTTGAAAATCTAGAAAGGAACGCTAAAAAAATTGGTAGGTTAAGGGATTATTTTGTAAAAGAAGTTTTTGATAAAGTTCCGCATGTTATTTTAAACGGTGGAAAAAATAATCGTCTGCCGCAAAATGCAAATTTTACTTTTGAATTTATAGAAGGCGAAAGTTTATTGCTGTCGCTGGATTTAAGCGGAATAGCGTGTAGTAGTGGCTCGGCTTGCAGTAGTGGTAGTTTGGAACCAAGCCATGTGCTAATGGCAATGGGAATAGAAGAAGAAAAAGCTCACGGTTCAATAAGATTTACATTTGGGAAATACAACACAAAAGCAGAAGTTGATTTAGTTGTTGCCGAATTAGTTGTGGCGGTACAAAGATTACGCAAAATGAGTCCGTTGTGGGCAATGTATAATTCATAAATATAAAAAAAATAGCTACAAACTACAAATTTCAAATTTACTATATATCAAATATAATTTGTAAATAACTGAATCTTATTATAATTACAGATAGTTTTTAGATAAGGTCATTTATTAAAATCCAAGCCTAATAAACAAATCGTCCCGCAAAATATTTTGCGGGACGATTTGTTTATTAGGTAATTACTTTCACACTTTTACTTCTTATTCTTATCATTATCAATAACTTCCCACAGGTTATTCCTCTCAGGATGAATAAGGGCTGTTAACATTTGGTCTTTTGCTATTGGAATTTCTTTACAAATATTCTTAATGATATTTTTCATATGTTCTCTTTCTGTACCACCGTTGGCAAGGCACGGATTTTTCATAACGGGTAAGTTACTACTGAACTGAGCCAAATCCTTCTCAAAAACATAAATTAACGGACGAATAAGTGTTATATCTGCTTTAGACATCCAACTAACCGGTTGAAAAGTCGATAAACGCCCCTCATAAAAAAGTGATAATAAAAGCGTTTCTACTAAATCATCAGCATGGTGTCCAAGTGCCAATTTATTAAAGCCTTTCTCTTTTATGTAGGCATTAAGAAGTCCCCTACGCATTTTAGAACACAAACTGCAAGGATTTTTTTCTTTTCTAATATCAAAAACAACCTCGGCAATATTGCTGGGAATTAAATGAAAATCAACTTCAATTTGTCTGCAGTAGTCAATTAACGGAGTAAAATCTCCGCCCTTAAAGCCTAAATCCACTGTTACGGCAGCAAGCTCAAATCTATTTTTGCTATATCGCTGAAAAGCTTTAAGCGAAGTTAGTAATGCAAGGCTGTCTTTCCCGCCCGAAACTCCAACGGCAATTTTATCGCCATCTTGTATCATTTTGCGCTCATCACACGCTTTTCTTACAAATGATAATAATTTTTGTAGTGTCATAATAATTGTTTATAATAATTGTGTTCGATAATAGTTTATTTTAACAATTTAACCTTATCGTTACTTTGTGTTTATTTTTTCTCTCTTAAAAACTCCACCGTATCCCTTAAACTATCCTTTAGTTCTCTAGGACTGTAGCCTAACTCTTTAGTTGCTTTTTCGTGGCTGAAATTACCGTTAGAGCGAAGAGTATAAAGTGAGTATTCCGTATAAAGAGGTCTTGATTTTTTTATTTTTGCTCCAACATCTACAAACGGAGCACCTATTCTTGCTACAAACATCGGAAGAACCGTTTTAATTTCCTTGTGTTTTGTAATCTCAAATAGATAGTCTAAAACATTTTTTACTGTATAATAACGATTACTTAAAATATAACATTCGCCTGCTTTAGCTTTTTCGCTAGCCAAAATGCCGTCAACTACATCTCTAACATCCACAAAATTATAACCACCTTTAACCGCTACAGGAATTTTATTAGCCAAATAATCAGTTACCATTTGCGTTAGGTGACTATCGCCAAAGTCGCCAGGACCGGTTATGCCGCTAGGATGAAGTACCACAGCATTTAAACTATCAATTTTTACAGCGTTTAGTACCATTTCGGTGGCGATGGCTTTAGTTTTTGCGTATCTACCTACAATTTTTCCGCAAAAATCGGTGGTTTCATATATTTTAGTATTATATTTTGGTTCGGGAATTGCATGCACACTAGATACATAAAGAAGTTTAGCATTATATTTTAAAGCTAATGTTATAGCATTAAAAGTGCCGTTTATATTGACTTCTTCCATTTCTTGATATTGCTCTTTTGTACCGTGTATAAGCACAACGGCAGCAGTATGTATAAGAATATAGTCAGTGTTTTCGTGATTACTATTTGCAAAAACTGCTTCAAATTCGCCTATTTTTCTAACATCGCCATAAAAAAATTTTAGGTTTTTGATATCGGTGTTAGTATCGTTATCATCGCCGTTTTTGTTAGACAAAACATCAGCAAAAACCTGATATGCCTTGCCTTTATTTCTAGCAAGTGCATAAACCGTTTCGCCCCGTTCCAGCAGCTTTTTAACCACAACATTGCCAACAAAACCCGTTGCACCTGTTACTATATAAATTTTATTTTTCATTTGTATTTTCCTCTACTTTTATAGCAAAAGGGTCTATTTCTACAGTATTCATATTAAAATTGTTTATATCATCCGTACCGTCGCCCATAGCTTTACTAAAAACATCCATTATGTCGGGATTATTAAAACCCTCCTCTAGCTTTTTAGCATAATTATTTATCAATCTTTTTAAAATTCTAGTAAACATATAAGAAATCATTATTAAAAAAAGCGATATGCCAACTGTTATTGCCGCGGCAATATTAACCGAATCGCCCCCTGCTGCACTAGCAATTAAAACTATTAGGGATACTATAAAAGCAATAGACGATGCTATAATTAGTACCCAACAAAGTAGCATCATTTTTAAATAGCGTAGTGCTTTAGGTGCAAAGTTCATAGTTTTATTTATTTGAGCTAGCATAGGGTCATCATTAAAATCATCCTCTACTTTTTTTCTAAAATCCTTATTTTTTATATAAGAGATTTTTTTATTAGATGGCAAAATAAAAATGCCTTCATTAGGGTTGTCTAAAATACCACTAAACTCTTTAGCTAACCTTTTACAAAAATCAAACTCACTATCGTAGCTTTTATCTAGGATATTATCTATCCCCACAAAACTAATTTCTAGGCGGTAAGCTATATTTGGTAGATATTTTTTAGCTTGATTTGCTACTTCTACTATATAATCCGTTTCCGTTAGTGGTCTACAACAAATAGTAATATTCCGGCTTTCGCCATACTTTTTATAGCAATCGCCATTATATAGATAACCGTTTTCTAACAACAGCGGATGATTTTGCGGTAGCTTTTTAGCCGTCCAAATAAATAAATCCATACTCATTTTATAATATCCTCCATTATATTTTATCCCCTCGCAAAAATATCATATCATATTTTTAAAAAAACTACCAGAAAAATCCTTATAGAAGTTCACTTGACAAATTTAACTGTATATAATATAAGTAAAACACATCTTTGCAAGCTATGTATTATATATTATAAGAGACAAAACAAATGAAGCAAAATAAAAATTCCATAAATTGGAAG